>Ga0163152_10009519_pt1 | contig 10109 bp, 17 predicted proteins | sample OliLakLV19MP8IB2_FD_148635 | JGI IMG/M metagenome (GOLD analysis project Ga0163152, IMG submission 148635) | Freshwater microbial mat bacterial communities from Lake Vanda, McMurdo Dry Valleys, Antarctica - Oligotrophic Lake LV.19.MP8.IB-2 | ecosystem: Environmental > Aquatic > Freshwater >...
GGTCGTATTTCCAACGAGCCATGAGTCTGAGCGGCGGCTGTGCTGAATCGGTCATGATGCAAGGCATGGTGATCGACATGGAAGAAGCACGGCTGCAGACGATCGCGCACGTCAGGGCCTTTCTGGAGGGGGCCACGGAGGTCGCCTTCCGGGTACCTAAGGCGGAACGGTATCCGTTCATCGAGCGGGTGCTCAAGCGTGTCTGGCGTCAATTAGATTTGAGGGGGCCTGACCTGAAGAGGATCCTGGGAATGAACGTGAACCAAGACAGCACCGACGGAGCCCGGAGGGCTCCCTAACCCGGAGGACGGACCCCGCAGTTCTAATTGACGCCAGACAGCATCAGGCATCACCTCCTCTGTACGAATGCAGGCGGGCTCTCTCTGGCGATCGGACTCGACCGGTTCAACCGTGAAGTGATGCGCTGGTCGCGGCAACCCCGCATGACGGCGGACATTGTGACCGATGCGTTGACGAGGGCGTGGTTCCGCCGGAAACCCGCAGGGGGACTGAGGCATCATTCGGGTCGGGGTCGCCCGTATGCCAGACACGCCGTTCAGAACGAACTGACGGCCTACGGCATGGTCTGCTCGATGAGCCGCAACGGGAATTGCTGGGATCACGCACCCACCGAGAGTGGGTGCAACAGCTTCAAACACGCGCGGGTCCATGGGCGGCGCGATGCCACACGCGCCGCAATAACGGCGGCGAGCGTCGAATACATGGAGGTGTTCGACAACCGGATGCGACGGCCCTCGACGCGGGGAGACACGTCACCGAGGCAGGTCCTGGAGGAGTGGCGCCTGGCGCAATACGAGGAACACCTGGTAGCAGGAACCCCCACCCGGTGGAAGACATAAAACAGAGGGAAGGGCATGGTTAATCGTGAGGCGGAGCAGTTGTAAGAGAGCGGGAGCAGTACAACCTTCGAGATAGCCCTGATTCAGCATCATTCGGTTGCATGCTTCCAACTCGGCTGGAGTGTGCCGATGCTTTCTGTGCGAAACTTTTGCCACGGCTTCGTCTGATGGGATGGATTGGCTTTGATGGCTGCGGTCAACTGATCGACCCTGATCCCTTCGAACTTCATAAGCAAGCCGCCTACGGTGTTGCCTGGTTCGGCGGTGCGGGTACCGATTCCTTCCTCGCCCAATTCGTTGCCGTGACGCAGAGCCCAAGTTCCTGAGCTGGGGCTGGAACGTTGTGAATCGTGACAAGCGCTCCTCCGTGCGGGTTGTTTGTCCAAACGCGAATGGCTTGGGCCGTGCTGTGAGGCGCACCTACGTAAATGGTGGTGTAGGCAAGATCTATGAGTGGAGTATTGTTCTCATTAGCTGTCGGTTCCTGATAGGAAACGGTGAAGTGGGTTTGTCCTGCTGGGAGTGACCTGGTGTGAGTCGGGCAGCCGGGGGGAAGGGGCACACCAACGGTTGTCTCTTTTCGTAATTCGTCACTCAGGGCGTTTTTCTCAAGATGCATCTGCCCTGTTTCGCAGGCGGTGAGAGCCATTGTGGCCGCAAGCACAAACAGTAGACCCGTCGTGGAATATGGGTTCATATCGATTGATTCCCCGTCTGTAGGGCTGGTTCTATTAGGAGACGGTCTCCTGCCGTGGAACGTGGCGTCCTTCTTCCAAGTCTTGCAGATCCGCCCAGCTGGTCAGATCGGTTCTGGAGGGATCGACGGCGTCTCTGAGCTTGTTAAAGTACTTCTGCTTCTTGGGAGTACTCGGTCCGCGACTCAGCATCATTCGGTTCCATGTGTCCAGCTCGGCTGGAGGAAGTGCTTTCGTCTTCTGCGTAAACCATTGCGCCACAGCTTCATCTGATGGATTGGCTTTGACGGCTGCGGTGAACTGATCGACTCTGATCTCTGTGAATTCCATGAGCCGGTCATCCAGGGGGCAGGGGTAGATGTATTCCCCTTCGGTGCCGGCTAGCACGGCGCGGCATTTATCGATCATCCGCGCGAGGTGGACATACCCTTCTATCTTCACGCGCATGCTGCGAGGAAAGCCGGTTCGCAAGTCCATCGTTACATCAACTTATGATTCGTGAACGTCAAGCTTTTCACGATCACTCCGCCGTTTTCGTAGGTAATGATGCGGCGGGTGGCCGGCAAATCCGATGACCCGATGCGCACATGGGTGTCGGTGAAGCTCTCCACGTTGTTCAGCTTCCCGTCGGTGGGTGAATAGTAGTACACGCAGTACTTCGTCGTCAGATTTTTCTGGTCTTGGGTGACAGCGCTTTCCTCCACGTTAATCGTAAAGGCAAAGGGGGTCATACCAGGGTGCGCCATGGTGCGATTGATCTGGGTGATGCGATGGTCTTTGACGCGATAAAACGAGTTCGACCCGTGAATGATCAGTTTCGTGCCGAACGGGTGCCTGTCTTCTTCCATGGTCAATGAATATTTACCGTCCGATTCCTCGAAGGTTCTTGGGCCACGGTGCACCGCGATCATGCCGAGCTGTTCCTGCGCCCATTTCTGCACGTCGGCCTCTCCCAGTTGAACCGATACTTCACGAGGGCCCTTGACCGTGACGGATCCACTGGTTTCCTTCCCGTTCACATTCACGGTTAAATCGGCCGTAAACCCTGTAAAGTCTTTCTGCCAGCGCGCGGTGTTGTCGAAGGCGCGGCGAAGTAATTCGCGGGCCTTCGGATCGTCGTCGACGGTCGGTTCTTCCTGTTTTCGTTGATGCTGCTCCATGGGGTAATCTCCTCCTCGGTCTGGTTGTCAAATGGCCAGTGTAGTATACGCTTTGAGCGAAACCTGCCACAAGCGCGCGATCAATCGTATGACGGGCAGGCCTAGCGCGACAGGCGCATTCCAAAATTCGAAGTTCAAACAACCTCGAACTTCGAACTCTTCTTCGCTCATTCCACCGGTCTCCCGCAGCTACCCCTTGAGCCAATCCCTAAAACAGAGATAGAAATTGGGTAGTAGGCAGAAAAAGACCTTGTCGTCCGCGCTGGGCGCGGATATAAACGGTGTATCGCCAAACACACCCTTTAACCGACAAGGTGAGATGATGGTACGACAAACGGTGTTGCCCTTCAAGCTGGAACGGACGGACGAGACCCTGACGGCTCATGGGGGCCTGGCCCTGCTGGCCGAGTTCAATCATGGACTGGGGCTGTGCGCCCTCGTCGATCGGTACGTGCCAGGTCCGGGGAGCAATCGGGGCTATGCCCCGTCGGTGTTTGTAGATCGGCTGATCCTGATGCTCCAGGCCGGAGGACGGAGCCTGGAAGATCTGCGGGAGTTACGACGTGAAGCGGGGCTGCTGCGGCTGTTGAACCGAGCCGTGCTTCCCGATCCCGATACGCTGGGCGATGGGCTGCGGCGGATGGGCGATCCGCAGACGGGGCAAGCCGGGCTCGTGGGCTTAGGGCAGGTGCGCGACACCGTGAATGCCCGGCTCCTGCGCCGTGATGGGCACGAGACCTCTACGGTGGATGTGGATGCGACGCTGATCGAGGGGGAAAAGCGCGACGCCCGCTGGAGCTACCTTGGGGTCCGCGGGTATATGCCGCTCCTGGGGTTTCTGTTTGAAACGCCCCTCTGTCTGGTCGATGAGTTTCGGGAAGGGAATGTCTCGCCCGGTGCCGGGCACCTGGCTTTCTACCGGGCATGCAAGACGCGGCTGCCCGTGGGCAAACGGCTGGCCCGCTATCGCGCCGACAGTGCGTCGTACCAGGCCGAACTGATCAACACGTTGGAGACCGATCAGGTGCGGTGGGCCATCACGGCGGATCAGGATGTGGCGGTCAAGGCGGTGATCGCCGGGGTTCCCACGGAGGCGTGGCAGGAGCCGGAGCAGGGGTGTGGGTATCAGGTCGCGGACGCGGTGCACACCATGAACCAGACGAAGGCGGCGCTTCGCCTGAGCATCAAGCGCGAAGCACGGCCCCAGTCCGATCTGTTTGACGCCGCTGCCACCCCGTATGCGTATCACGTCGTGGCGAGCAATTGGCCGGCCGAGGAGAAGACGGCGCATGAGGTGCTGGGCTGCACAATCAACGAGGCCAAGCGGAGAACTTCAACAAGGAATTAAAAACCGGATTCGGGATGGAACAGCTGCCGTGTGGCGATGCCGGAGCCAATGCCGTGTTCTTCCGGATCGGGGTGCTGGCGTACAACCTCTTCATTGGCTTTAAACGCCTCGCCTGTCCCACTGCATGGGCGTCGCAGACCATCGCGACGGTGCGCTGGCGGCTGGTGCAGGTGGCCGGGCGGATCCTGCGCCATGCGGGGCGCGTGATCTTGCGACTCGTGCTGGATGCCGAGGCGCTCGCCTGTTGGCACACGATCCGCCAGCGGTGCTGGGCGCTGGGCGTGGCGACCTGACGCGAACGGTGACAACAGCGGGGGACGCGTGGTGGGCCGGGAGAGGTGCGTATTCACGTGTCGTCAGTGACGGACATTCGACAGCAGAAGAGAGCCTGCCAGGGTGAACGCACTCCGCTCACGAGAAGAATGAGGGGAACGGGTTACACCCCAGATAGATAATCTGCCCAATGAACATGGCGGAAGTTCTATCTCTGGATTTGAGCCAATATAGGCGCTAGAAAACATTGAATATTTCAAGTATACTCGCCCCGCGCAGGGGCTTGATGCCTATGTAATGAAAGGATAGACATGGAACGACGGGCTGCTTCCCATACAGAAGAAGAAGAGATGAACCATCGCCGCCGGTTGCTGAATGCCGCAAAGAGAGGCGATCAGAAGGCCATTGGCAAGCTCTTAGAGCTCTATCAAGTACGGATCTACAGTGGTGATATGGTAACGAAGCTGAATAAAACATCTGCGACGCACAAACTTCAGGCTCAGCTGGCTGAAGGGAAACCCGTGAAAGGTGGGTCGGGGAATCACAGCAAGAAGCCTGCGCCAGCGAAACGCGTGCCTGCGAAAGCCGCTACGCATCCTGCCGTTTCGAAGCCAAAGCCAAAACCTCTGGCGGTAAACGCTGCTCCAAAGAAACAGAAGAAATAGCCAGGCTGCGATTATTGCACGGCCACTCGTAGCCCCCCTCCCCCCAGTTTTGCGGCAATCTCTTCCGCTTCTGCTAGCGTACCTGCGAACACGATGGCTTCTCCATCGTGGTCGATCTTCCACGCGAGCTCAAAGGCCTTCGTGGAGTTCATGCCCGGAATGTATTGGCAAAAGAGTGCAATGACTTGCTCATAGGTGTGACACTCGCAGTTGAACACGATGACACGCGCATCGAGCCCAGCATCAATGTCGATACTGGTGGTCTCTGTTGGGACGGGAGGTGCAAAGGGGGTATTCGTGCCGGCCATGGGGATGAATTCTAGCAGACTTGCTTCTAATTTTTAACCCGCATTCTTCATGACGGTTCATCGCACCACACCTACCTGGGCGCATTCCTCCTGACGCGTATCGTGTTATTGGCGCGAGATCTGCACAAGAAACGAGTTGGGGTGGGTAGTGCTTCTTCGTGAGCCGCGCCTGTTGTTCATGTCTTGCGTATTTCGGGCCCAATTTCTGAACGACGCGTCGTCTGCAAGTGCCACGAATTCGTGATGAAGTCAGGTAGGTGCATGTGTAATGCGGTTAGTACGATGTCCGGATAAGCAGGTGGTTGACTGCCAGCCAGTTCTCTCTCACGCACGATTGCGCATAGAGTGAGAAATGAGCGGGGGAGTCTGTGACTGGCTGGAGCTGGTGTGCCAGGGAGAGGGTCTGTGTATAGACGAGTGAGGCGGATGTTTTCACGAGGGCGAGCCCATATTCATAGCGGTACCCCTCTTCAAGAGTGAGCCCTCTCTTCGAGAGCGCTCTCACCTGACCAAGATCATAGGCATGCTGTTCGAATGAGTCGTCCATGAGGCGCAGGAGTGCGGCAGGGCCTGGGACAAGACTGTCGCCAATACGAAGACTGTGTGACGGCTCGAATAGGCCACGTTGGAGACGACGGTTTCGGCGAAGCGCCGTGTGAAAACACGCGCGCCAAAGAGGATCGTGCAGGTCGTGATCGATGGCGGTTGCCACCGTAGGTGGAAGCGGGCCGCTGACGTCATACCCTTGCACAAGGCGTCTAGACTGGATGAGGTCCGGGAAGCTCATGCCCATCCGGTCTTGGAACGCCGTCACCCCGGACATGGGGGTCAATTGCAGCGCCATGAAATCGCGAAAATGGACCGTGGCAAAGCGAGTCAGGAGCCGTGCCAAGGTTTCCGAGTGGCAGAGATGAAAGGGATAGAACAGGGCGTGGGGTGCTCGAGGTCGATTCATCGATAAAGTTTCACGGTCATGCTAGGGTTTGCGCGTCCGATATCTCTTCACGTCGTGGCTCGATTACCTGCTCATCTGTGTCCCGGTGACGGTCGCGCTCGAAGTTGTTCGAGCTGATCTATTGCTGATATTTCCGTCGGCTGGGCCGGCCATTATTCCGCTGGCGGGCCTGTTGGGGCGAGCCACCGAACATGTAACGACCCATGTCGGCGCCGGCATCGGTGCGCTGCTCAATGCTTCGATCGGCAATGCCGCAGAATTGATTACCGCACGTGTGGCTCTCGCCGGCTCGATCCTGGGCAACATCTTACTCGTTCTCGGTGTCTCCATGTTTGCAGGCTGGTTGAAGTTCGAGCGACAGAAGTTTAGCCAGACTGTCGCTGGAATGGGGGCCAGCCTCCTGCTCCTAGCTGCTGTGGGGCCCATCATCTCAGTTCTCTTTCATGTGACCGCCGCCGATCGTGTGGTCGCGATTGAACGAGAGCTAATCATCACAATATAAGCTGCTTTATTAGCTAGTTGTATAATAAGTATGATGTTTACCATGAAGACCGATCGTCATCTGTTTGCAGGAGAAGCCCATAATGCGTCTGATCTCGGAGAGCAACCCTGGACCCGTGGCGCACCGATGACTGTCCTCACTGTGGTGACCTGTTTTGTGGCCGTGATGAGCAACATGTTGATGGAGCGCTGGAGTCGGCTTCGCACCAACGTGGTCTTACGCAAGTCTTCGGCGACGTCATTCTGGTGGTCCTGGTGGGGAATGCGGACGAACATTCCACGGCGGTGATGGTGTCGCTGAAAAAAAATAAAATGGGCCTCGCCTATGGTATCGCCGTTGGGTCTAGCCCGCAGAGCTCGTTGCTCGTCTTTGCCAGCTATCTCTTCGGGGCGCCATTGGATCTTCTCTTCACACCATTTGAGGTGGCAGCGGTCACCATCTCTGTTCTGATTGTGGGCTTCGTGGCAACGGACGGAGAATCGAACGGAATGGAAGGCGTGAGGTTGATGGGAGGGTACCTCATGTCAGCGATCACGTTTTTCTTCTTGCCGGCCTAGCAACTGGGCGAGTGGAGCTGATAGCTAATGGCGTATAGCCAGGATACAGACAGCCCTCTTCGAATTCTTTACCCGACTATCAGCCATATGCTCTTTGCTTCTAGACTTTATCCATGTCGATGACTTCCGTGGCCTCCCACAGATTCTTCTGCTCCGCATCTGCCAGATCCTTCACCCGGTCTTCCTCCGTCTCTTCTCCGAACTGAGCCACGTGTCTTGGCACAGGCGTTTCTTTTTCTGGCGGAGACGAAGGTGTCTCTAGTGGCGGCTGTCTTTTCCGCTTTTTTGCCGGGTCCATATTAACGGGCATGCCACCTCCGCTGTGAGCTGATCTCAGTTTCCACCCGACCCAATGACAAAGTCAATCGGAGTGCGGTGATCACTAGCGAGAGTAGGCTTGTCTCTTTTCGCAGGCTGCTCAAAAAGGCTGTCCAGCAAGGCCGCAGCGAGTGAAGTGCCGAGGCGTACCCTCAGGGGTACGTTGAAGGTCTGAACAATGCGAGAGTGAAGCCGGCGGATTTTTTTCAACAGTCGGTTAGTACAACTGTCCGGCGATGGTGTCTGCCTGGAGGAGACCCCGTGCTGTGAGCCTGCTGTGCATACCGTCTTCTTTGATCAGCTCTTGAGCGAATAATCGTGCGGTGACGGCCTCATGCCCATAGTTTGCGGCATGTTGATGGAGATGGCTGGTGGGAATCCCTTGAATCAATCGCAAGCCAAAGATCACGGCGTCTCGGAGCTGCTCTTCTTCCGAGAGCTTGGCGCGATCCTCGAGCGGAAGGCGGTCTGCCGCGAGCGCAGTATTGTAGGCGGCGAGATCGGCGACGTTGCCGAATCTGGTCCCGTCCAGATAGGACTGTGCACTCGGGCCCAATCCAAGGTATTCGCCATTGGTCCAATAGAGCAGATTGTGCCGGCAGGCGTATTCCGGTCTAGCATAGTTCGAGACTTCATACCGCTCATAGCCGGCATCACCGAGCATTTGTTGCGCGGCCTCGTCCATCTCAATCTGAAGACCTTCATCTGGAGCTGGGCTCCGTTGGCGTTGGATGTTGGAAGCGAGCCTCGTATCCTCTTCGACTGTGAGGGCATAGCAGGACAGGTGCGTGGGCTCCAGTGCGAGACATTGAGTGAGGGTCCGTTGCCAGCTCATGAGGGATTGGCCAGGGAGTCCATACATCACATCAAGATTGATGTTGGCGAATCTGGCGGTTCTTGCCTGAGTCACAGCCGTGATGGTTTCACTGACGGCGCCGGGCCGTCCGATTTTGGCGAGGTCGCCATCTTCCATCGATTCCGCGCCGAAACTCATGCGGGTGATGCCGGCTTGACAGAGGCGTTCGAGATCTTGCTCAGAGATTGTGGAGGGGTGCGCTTCAACCGTGACTTCACAGTCGGAGGCGAGGGTGAGATGTAGGCGAATCTCAGACAGAATTGCGATCAGCTGAGTCGTGGCAAGGACTGTTGGTGTGCCGCCTCCGAAATATACGGACTGGATGGGGCGGTGTGCGGCCACATGTTGCTGCGCGGACAGTCCGATCTCATGGATGAGGGAACGAACAAAGGCCTCAGCGCGGCTCGCACGATGGATCTCAAGATAGAAGGAACAGAAGTCGCATCGCTGCCGACAGAAGGGGATGTGGATGTACAGACCGAGGGGATGGGACGTCATGACGTCAGGTTGAATCCTTGCGGCTTGGAGAAGTCCCTCGCGAACACGATTTCAATTTCGTCGGCAGGGGATATCCCGCGATTGCGCACATGCGCGCGCCAGGACCGGTGCTGCCTCAACGATTCGAACAGCACTTTAAGCAGATCCGGCTTGATTCGCGCTTCCCACTCCCGCACCCAGGCTTGGTTTTCCTCCTCGCCCTCATAGCCGTCGGGAAACGAGGCTTCTAGGCTGAACCGAAGGGTAAAGGTTTTTTCTTCTTGGTACATAGCCCTCCTACCTGATTGCGAAGTGGCCAGCTGGACCGTATAATACCCCTCAGAATAAGGAGTGTATTCAATGCCTATCTTCGAATATGTCTGCGGGGAATGCAATCATCGATTTGAGCTGTTGGTGTATGGTTCGACGCAAGTTGCCTGTCCAAAGTGCCACACGACGAAGTTGGAGAAGCAAATCTCTTCGTTCGGGGTTGGAGGGACGGATGGCTGGGTGTTGCCAGGTAGTGGGGGAGGGGCTTGTGGAAGTTGCGGTGACCCACGCGGCCCAGGCTCCTGCTCCACAAATTGAACATGGAGCCAGACGACCAGACTCTGCAGCGCGCCATCGCCACCATTTCTCAGTCCGATCCCCTCACTAAGCTACTTGAACAGGTCAAGCTTGGTCGGATGAAGCCCACTGATGCGGGGTTACGCGCCGTCACCGATTCGTGGTTGGGTCTGTATAGAAAAACGATTGAGTCTGGTGGACTCAGCAGCCAGGCCTTGCGCCGCCTCGATCCACATCCACGCCTGGCTGTGTTGGTCGAATGTGGCGTGTTGACGGGTGAGCAGCCAGCGGTCGCTGCCCTTCGCACGAGTTTTGAGCGGGCCGTCACTATCGCAACGGAGTGATCTCGTCCCATGAGGGCTCTTTGTGCCATCGCCGTTCTGTTCCTAACCGTAGGGTCGAGTGGAGAAGGGTGGGCTGAAGACGCCATCGGTACGAGACCGCTCCGGAACGTGTCAACGACTTTGAGACACTTGCCCTGGGAGTTTAGTGTACAACCTCCTCTGTCTGCGTCGTGATCGTGTGAGGCGAGACGATCACGGGATCTGATGAACCCAAGAGCCCCTAA
>Ga0163152_10009526_pt1 | contig 10103 bp, 8 predicted proteins | sample OliLakLV19MP8IB2_FD_148635 | JGI IMG/M metagenome (GOLD analysis project Ga0163152, IMG submission 148635) | Freshwater microbial mat bacterial communities from Lake Vanda, McMurdo Dry Valleys, Antarctica - Oligotrophic Lake LV.19.MP8.IB-2 | ecosystem: Environmental > Aquatic > Freshwater > Lake...
CCGTTCGAGAGCGCGATCGAGGAGCCGACGACCGTCACGCCGAACGTGACCCCGTCGAGCGAGCCGGTGAAGGCGCCGCAGTTGTTCGTGTTCTGCACCGAGCCCGAACCGAGATACGTGCCGTCCGTCAGCGTGAAGCCGGCGCCGTCGTCGTCGTCGTCGCCCGCAGCGTCGTCGTCGTCATCGCCGCCCGCGCAACCGGCGATCACGAGGAAACTGGCCAGCGTGACGAGGAGAGTCTTGAGCGGGATTCGCATCATGTGACGGACGGTAGTGCGCCCGATCACACCCGGTCAACGCGTCTCGACGACGGCGTTCGTCTGATAGTCTCCCGCGCATGTCCACCACCCGTCTGCTTCTCGTCCTCGCCGCACTCACGACCACCACCGCCTGCAACGGCGACGGCGGCGGAGGCAAGAAGGACAACGGCCCGCTCAACGACCTCGACGCGGCCTATTCGTCGGCGATCAGCGTCGACCTCACGTGGGTGAACGAGGCCGAGGGCGCGACGAACGTGCTCGTGCAGCGCGCGCTCGACAACAGCGGGCCCTTCGAGGATCTCGCGACGATCGCCGCGGACGCGACCGAGTACCGCGACCAGTCCGGGCTCGATCTCACCACCCAGTACTATTACAAGGTCGTCGTCGTCGGCGGCCTCGACGAAGGCGGCTCCTCGCGCGTCGTCACGCCCGGCGATCCGCCGTCGCTGCCGGGCAACCCGGCTGTCGCGGACTCGATCACCACCACCGTCGTCGGTCCGAGCGAGATCGACGTGGAGTGGGAGCACTCCGGCGAGAACGTGATCGGCTTCCGGCTCGAGCGGAAGATGAACTTCACGGGCGGATTCAGTTTCGTCCAGATCGCCGATCTTCCGGCCGATGCGCGCAGCTTCAGCGACACCTGCCTGTCGCCCGAAGCGCCGTTCCTCTACCGGATCACGGCGTACAACGAGTCGGGCGCGACGGCCGTGCTCGAGACGCCCGCAAACACGATCACGCCCTCCGCGGTTCTCGCCCCAACCGCCCCGTTCAACCTTCAGGCGATCCCGCTGAACGCCGACTCCTATCGGATCCAGTGGGAGAACGGTTGCTCGCAGGCGCAGGGAATCCTTCCCGAGGTGAACGTGAATGGCGGCGGCTACCAGCTCGTGCTGCCCGTCAACCAGTACTTCGCGCCCGACGCGAAGCACTTCTTCTACGTCGATCTTCCGCAGGGGAGCAGCTACGAGTTCCGGCTCACGGCGTTCAACGACATGTTCGCGGCCACGAGCTCCGCGACGGCCACCGCCACAGGACCGGTCACTCCCCCGCCGCCCTCGGGCGGGTGGATCGGCATCTACGCGGACTACGACAACACCGTCGTCTTCACGGACCTCGGGCCGACTTCGAACGCGACGGCGTATCCGAACGGCAACCTGATCTCCGGCTGCTTCTGGAACTTCAACACGTTCCTCGCGATGCAGAACTTCATCTGCTACTCGAGCGCGATTCACTTCCCGCTGTCGGGCCTGACGACCGGAGGGCAGGCGTTCGACCTCACCGGCAAGACGATCGACCAGGCGGTTCTCGTCCTCTCGGTGTCCTCGGTTTCGCTGAGTCCGACGAACCTGAACCTCCACGCGATCGCGACGCCGTGGTCGACGAGCTCGCTCAACGGGGACACGCAGCTGAACGTGTACAACGCCGGCGCCAGCATCAACGGCAGCCCGCTCGGATACGGCAACTACGGCATCGACGTGACCACGATTACCCAGAACTGGGCGAACGGATCGGCCGCGAACCACGGCGTCTACCTCGAGGACGCGGAGTTCGTGTTCCCCTACGGCAACTACATCCGCAGCAGCTTCTTCTGGAGCACGGACAACTACAACGGCAGCTTCGACAACAAGCCGACGCTGTGGGTCAACTACCAGTGACGTGACGTGCGGTGGCCGGACGTCCGGCCGGACGTGTCCGAGATCCGGACGTACCCTCGGCATCTCGAAATCGCGGTCGCGTTGCGGAATCCTCGATCTCGTCGGTTCTCCGTGAGAATCCGCGGCGCGATCCGCGCTCGCGATCTCGGCATGCACGCTGCAGATGCCGTGTTGCGCGTGCATGGCTATCATCAGACACCGATGGATCTTTCGTGGCTGCAGCGAGCGTCCGTTCGCCCGATCAACCGGGCGGAGTACCAGGCGCTCGGAGAAAACGGAATCCTGCAAGAGGACGAACGCGTCGAGCTCATTCGCGGATTTCTCGTCCGCATGAGTCCGATCAGCGCCGAGCACGAATGGGCCGTCGGCGAGTTGTTCGATCGGTTGCGCGAGGCGCTACGCGGTCGCGCGGTCGTTCGCATGAACAGCGCGTTCGACCTTTCGGACGATTCGCAGCCGCAGCCCGACATCCTGGTCTTTCCGAAGGGGAACTACCGACATCGGCTCCCATCGAAGGCGCTCTTTCTCGTCGAGATCGCGGTCACGTCGTTCTCGTATGACCGCGACGTCAAGTGCGCGCTCTACGCGGAAGAGAAGGTGCCCGAGTATTGGCTCGTCGACGTGAAGAAGGGTGTCGTCCACCTCTACGACCGTCCGCGAAAGGGGGTCTATTCGCGGCACCGTACTTTTCGGGCGGCCGACGACCTCTCGCCGGGCGCTTTTCCGGACATCGAGATTTCGGTCGCGAGCATCCTCCCCTGAGATGCTAGATTCCGCGGTTCTCCTGTGACCGCGAAGCTCTATCTCGAGACCCTCGGCTGCCAGATGAACGTGCTCGATTCCGAGCTCGTCGTCGGTGCACTCAAGCGCCAGGGCTATGTCCTGACGACCGAGTCGAGCGAGGCGGACGTGATCCTCTTCAACACGTGCTCGATCCGCGAGCACGCGGAAGAGAAGGTGTATTCCGCGCTGGGGACGCTGAAAGCGTGGAAGCGCGAGAAGCCGGACGCGGTGCTCGGCGTCCTCGGCTGCATGGCGCAAAAGGACCAGGAAGGCGTCTTCAAGCGCGCGCCGCATGTGGACCTCGTGTGCGGACCCGGTGCGCTGCCCGAGATCCCCGAGCTCGTGGAGCAGGTAAAGCGCACGCGAATCCGCGCGACCAGCTTCTCTCTCGGCAGAAAAGAGGCCCCGCGGCGCGAGGTGGAGCAGAGCTTCGCGAGCTGGGATCCGGACCGCGATCCGGAGATGCGCACCAACCCGTTCCAGGCGCTCGTGCGCGTGCAGCTCGGCTGCGACAAGTTTTGTACGTATTGCATCGTTCCTAGCGTGCGCGGCCCGGAGCAGGGGCGTTCGCCCGACGAAATCGTCGAGGAGTGCGTGAAACTCGCGGACCAGGGCGTCGTCGAGATCACGCTCATCGGCCAGACCGTCAACAGCTACCGGCACGGCTCCACGCGCCTCTCCGACCTGCTCGCGCGCGTCGATCCCATCGCCGGCCTCGCGCGGATCAAGTTCGTCACCAACTTCCCGAACGACATGACGGACGATCTGCTGCAGGCCGTCCGCGACCTGCCGAAGGTGTCGCCCTACTTGCACGTGCCGCCTCAGTCCGGCAGCGACGCGGTTCTCGCGCGCATGAAGCGCCATTACTCGCGTGCGCAATACGACGAGATGGTCGCGCGCATCCGCGAGACCGTGCCGGGCGCGTCGATCTCCGGCGACTTCATCGTCGGCTTCTGCGGCGAGACCGACGAGGACTTCGCCGCGTCGGCTGATCTCATCCGGAAGAGCGGATTCAAGAACAGCTTCATCTACCAGTACAGCCCACGCCCGGGGACGAAGGCGTTCGGCGATCTCCCCGACGACGTGCCGGAGGACGTGAAGAAGCGCCGCAACAACGACCTGCTCGCCGTGCAGTCCGAGGTGAGCCGGATCGATCACCGGCGTTTCGTCGGCACCACGGTCGAAGTGCTCGTAGAAGGCCCGAGCAAGCTCTCGCGAACTCACGGCGCCACCGGCGACACGATGCAGCTCTCCGGACGCACGGCGACCGATCACATTGCGGTGTTCGACGGGCCGCCGTCGCTGGCGGGCCGCCTCGTGCGCGTCGTCGTCGCCGACGCGAGCACGCTCACGCTCTTCGGCTCCGTCGAAGGACAGCCGCTCACCGCCGCGCCGCGCCTCGCACCGCGTCCGCCCGCGTCGCTGCGCGTCGTGACCTGACCAGCGTGAAAGGCTCGCGCTTCATCCTCGGACTCTTCGCGCTGCTGATCGCGCTCGCCGCGTGGCTCGCGTGGATGATTCAGGGCGCGCTCGCGCGCAACGCGGCTCTCGCGCCCTGATTCGCGTCAGTCCGAGATCGCCCGCTGCAGCGCGGGGAATCCGTCGAGGAGCTTGGTGCCGTCCGGGACCTTCATCCCGCGCGCCCAGTTGATGTGGGCAAGCCAGGCGAACACCGCGGCGTGGTAGCTTCACGCGCGGAGTGGCCGATCTCGACGACCTGCTGGCGCGCACCTCGCGGACGTTCGCGGTGACGATCCCCTTCCTGGGTGAGCCGTTGCGGCGCCAGGTGACCGTCGCGTATCTGCTCTTCCGGATCGCCGACACGCTGGAGGACGCCGATCTCCTGAAGCGCGACGCGCGACTCAAGATGTTGCAGCGATTCGGCGCGCTGCTCGGTGGCGGCACGCCGCATCCGTCCGCGCTCGCGCATTTCGTCGCCGACTGCGCGGCGGCGCCGCCCAGCTCCAACGGCGATTACGCGGAGCTCCTCCACGAGACCGCGCATGTTTTCGACGCGCTGCACGACGTCGGCGACGCGCCGAGCGTGGCGATTCGCCGCCACCTCACGCGGACGACCGAGCTGATGGGCGCTTTCGTCGCGCGCAGCGACGAGCGCGGTACGCTCGCACTGCGTGATCTCACCGACCTGAAGGCCTACTGCTATGCCGTCGCGGGCATCGTCGGCGAGATGCTCACCGAGCTCGTCGTGAACGCCGAGCCCTCTCTCGAGCCGGTGCGCGAGCGGCTCGACGCGGACGCCGTCGCCTTCGGCGAGGCGCTGCAGCTCACGAACATCCTGAAGGATTCGTCGGCCGACGCGAAGCTCGGCAGGACGTATCTGCCGGCGACGGTCGATCGCGTGGATGTGTTCGCGCTCGCCGAGGAGGACCTCTCCCGCGCGCGCCGCTACACGAGCATCCTCGCGAAGAACTGGGCGTCGCGCGGGACGATCGCGTTTCACGCGCTCCCGGTGCGGCTCGCCCGCGCAACACTCGACCACCTCAAGAAGGAGGGTCCTGGCGCGAAGATCCCGCGTGAGGCCGTGGCCGCGGAAGTGTCCGCCATGAATGGCGATCTCGACCGCGGCGGCGACGGACTGGCCTGAATCACCAGGGTTGTGACGCGGAGCGCTTACGACTAGTCTCCGGCGACCATGGCCGTCGAAACGTCGTCCCCCGACTCGTCCGAAATCCTTCTCATCCGTCTCGGTGAGTCCTCGCCCGGATTCCCCGTTGCGGAAGACGCGGTGAAGATCCTCGTTCACCAGACCTCCACGAGCCCTCACAAGCTCGCGCTTCTGCCCACGCGCGTGAAGCCGGCCGCGCGAGCCGAAGGTGGACCGGTCGTTCTCGAGGCGGACGGCAAGGCGCTCGCCGAGGCGCTCATCGTTCGCGTCGACGCGCGTGCGGACTTCGCGCCCGAGATGCGCGAACAGTGGCTCGCGACCGGACTCACCGAGTCGAAGGCCTGGGTCATTCTCAAGGGCTTCCGCGTGATCGACCAGCCGCTCGACGACGTCCTCGAAACGGCGGATGGCAAGGCCATCGACCGCACGGTCGGCAACCGCCAGTTCCGCTGGATGCAGCGCGTGACGCCGGGCGCTCCCAAGCGCGCCGTCGCGCCGAAAGCCGTGAAGGCTCCGAAGGCGCCGAAGGCCGCGAAGGCTGCGCGCGTCGAGGAGCCCGAGGAGTCCGAAGCGTCGGACGACTCGGCGAACGGCGAAGCGTCGCAGGAGTAGCCCGTTCTCCGGGTGCAGCTCCTGATCAGCGGCCGCGTGCAGGGTGTGTTCTATCGCCAGAGCACGAAGAACGAAGCGGATCGGCTCGCGCTCGCGGGATGGGTGCGAAACCTCGAAGACGGACGCGTCGAAGCGATGGCGCAGGGCTCGCGCGAGGCGCTCGATGTGTTCGTGTTGTGGTGCCGCGTGGGCCCGCCGCACGCGCGCGTGACCGACGTCGTCGAGACGTGGAGCGAGACGGACGACGTACTCGACGGCTTTCGCGTCAAACGCTGACGCGGGTCACGGCGAGACGAGTACGTCTGCGATGAGCTCCACGGCGTCGAGCTCAGGCCAATCGTCAGAGAAGTCGGTATTGCCGTTTCCGTCGCCGATGCGGCTGTTGTCCAGGTAGATCGCCACGCGGTTGTACTGGTCCGGCGTGACGCCGCCCGTCCGCTCGATCGCGATGTTGAACGAGCTCGGGCAAGGAGATCCGACGCCGTCGCCGAGTTGATCCTCGAACAAGGTGAGTGGCGGAAGTGCTTCGTCGGATCTCTCGAGGTTGACCGCGACGATGGCGCCGGGGTTGTAGCTTTCGTAGATCCGCACTTCGCGGACGTAGCCGTAGTACGGAAACTCGAGCACGATGAAATCGTCGATCGTAAAAAGGCCGGGTGCGTCCGGGTTCGCGACGGCGGGTGACCACGCGTTCGGATCGTCGCCGCAGCCGACTACATTTGGCTCATCGAGGACTTGGGTTTCCGCATAGTCGTCGGAGTTGCTGGGTGACCCGTTCGTCGAGAAGCTCACAACGTTCTCCGCCCATTGCGACAGCGTTTGAGGCGTAGGGACGGGTGTCGGAGTCGGGGTTGGATCGTTGCTGCCGCCACCTCCATCGGAGCAACCGGTCAGCGATACGAACGCGATAATTGCGAGAGGGCGAAGTCGGAGCACGCCCCATTGTACTTGCGTACGCCGACTCACGCGCGGCGGCGCAGCCACGCCGCGATCGCGAGAAACGCGAGCGGGAACACTGCTCCGAGCGACGGACGGTTCGCCGAAAGCGTGCAGCCGCACGCGGTGAATTCGTCGTTGCCGTCGATCTTCACGGTGATGCGCTTGCTCGCACTCCGGCCGTCGTGCGTCTTCACGAGCAGCTCGACGCCGACCGTTCCCGGGCGGTCCCAGCGATGGACCACGACGGGACCGAACTTGTCGCTCGGATCGCCGAACTTCCAGAGGAACTCGACGATGGCGCCCTCGGACTCGCGGCCGTCGAAGATCACGTCCTCGCCGACCTTCACCTTCGTCGGCGCGACGATGCGCGATTCGATGCTGTCGCGTTTCTCCGCGATGAGAAGGCCGAGGTCGAGGATCGACGCGGACTTCACCGTCGAGTCCAGGATCTCGCGGTGCGACGAAAGCTCGACCACCTTCTCGGCGACTTCAGCCGGCGTCAGCTCCGGACGCACGCTGCGCAGCATCGCGACGCCGCCCGCGACGTGCGCCGCGGCCTGCGGCGTCCCGCCCATCACTCCGCACAGCGAGCCGGGGAGGGTGGAGAACACGTTCACACCGGGCGCGACCATCGTCACGGTGTCGTTGCCGCGGTTGGAGGACAGCGCGAGCTTCGCGCCCTCGTCGACCGACGCCACCGAGAGGAGCCCGGGCTCGTCCCACGCGGCGGGGTAGAGCGGATCGTCGTCGAGGTTCTTCGCTCCGTCGCCAGCAGGCGCGACGACGACGGCGCCGCCCATGACGGCTTCGCGGATCGCGGCGCGCAGGTCGGCGTCGTTCTTCGACGTGGTGAAGCTCGCGAGAATGACGTGCGCGCCCTTCGACGTCGCGTAGCGGATCGCTGCCGCCCCCTTCACGGGCGAAAGCCCGATGTCGGTGACTTCACCCTCGCGTCCGTGCACGCGGATGGGGAGCATCGTCACGTCGTGGCAGAGGCCGGTGATGCCGATCCCGTTGCCGCCCTCGGCGCCGATGATGCCGGCGAGGTGGGTTCCGCGTCCGAGGAGGTCGCGCAAATCGCCATCGTCGTCGTGGAAATCCCATCCATACGCGTCGTCGACGAACCCGTTTCCATCCTCGTCGATGCCGTTGTCCGCGATCTCTTGCGGGCTGTACCAGAGATTGTGGCGAAGGTCGGGATGGAAGCGATCGACGCCGGAGTCGATGATCGCGACGATCGTCGCGGAGGAGCACGTCGTGATGCCCCACGCTTCGATCGCGCGGATGCCGCGAAGCGATCGCTGCTGGCGGACGAGGTCGTCGGGCGCGGCCGCCTGTGCGCTGGACGCGGCGACAAAAGCGGAAAGGCCGGCAACGGCAGCGATCGAGAGACGTAGCCTCATGCTCGCCGCTATCATGCAATGGACGAACCGCCGCGTGCTTGTGAGAACGCGCACAGGTTCAGGCGGCACACGCTTTGCGAAGAGAGCCCGGAACCGGAGGTCGTTCGTTCGCGTGATCCGATTCCTTCCCATCGTTTCTTTCGCTTCGATCGGCCTCGCGGCCTCGCCGTCTGTGGCGACCGCCGCGGAAGCTCTCGGCGATCCCACCATCTGGACGATCGACGGATGCGCGGGCGTCCTCGCGCAAGTCGTCGAAGCCGGCACGGGAAATCCCATCCAGGGCGCTCGCGTTTCGATCGAGCCGCGGAGCGGGATCCAGGGAGCACCGGCGGACTCGGGGCCGGCCGATTCCCTGAGAAGTGCCGATCTCAGGCCGGTCGGCCGCACCAGCGCGGAGGGCACGATCATCCTGCCGCCCCCCGGTGCACGCCGCATCGTGGTGAGCTCGCCGGGGTGGGAGAGCGCGAGCGTCGCGATGCCGTGCGACGACGCCATCACCGTTCTCGAAGTGAGCATGAAGCCGCTTCCTCCGGAGCGCTCGCCGCTCGCGTCCGCCGGCGGCGATGCGCACCGCGTCGTGGGTGGCGAGTCGCTCGAGCGCATGGCCGGCGTTTCGCGCAACGTGTTCCAGGCGGTGCAGACGATGCCCGGCGTCGCGCGCCCCACGTTCCAGAACATGATCCTCGGCTCGATCCTCGGATCCGGCGACCTCGGCGTGCGTGGCGCGCGCGCGGCGGAGAGCCGCACGTTCCTCGACGGCATCGATATCCCCTATTTTTATCATTACCTGGGGTTCTCCTCGGTCGTCCCCGCGGAGATGGTGGAAGTCGTCGACTTCGTGCCGAGCGGCGCGGGCCCGCAGTTCGGCCGCCTCACCGGCGGCGTGCTCGACATCCACTCGCGCGCGCTGCGCGGCGACGACGACGACCAGCCGTGGCACGGCCGAGCCAACCTCCAGCTCTGGGAAGGCAACGCGATCGCGCGTGGCCCGGTCGCGGGCGGACAGCTCTCGCTCTCCGATCGCAGCTCGATCTGGGATCACCTCTTGAAGCGCGACTGGGGCGAGGGGATTCCGGTCTGGAGCTACAACGACTTCCAGGCCGTGTACAAGAAGCCGCTCTCGCAGGGCGCCGAGATGTCCGCGCTCGCGATCGGCAGCTACGACGACATCCGCATCGACGACAGCGAGACGCCGACACACATGCGCACCGAGTTCTATCGCGTGGGCTCGTCGTTCCGTGCTCGCGGTGAAGGATCGAAGCTGCAGCTCGCCGCGAGCTGGGGATACGACAAGTTCCAGGTGACGCTGCGCGATCCCGAGCAGGGGCTGCAGCTGTCGTCGCTGCGCAAGCAGAACGATCTGCGCGTCGCTGCCGACGGCGAGTTCGCGCTCGGCGGCCGCATCCCGTTGCGCGCCGGCGTCGAGGCGCACGCGGTCGAGCCGACGGCGGGCCTGCGCGGCGACGTGCAGCAGCAGGAGTGGATCATCATCGACCGCACCTACACCGATCGCGGCTGGTGGAGCGCGGTGTGGACCGAGCTGGAAGTCCGGCCCGACGAGCGCGTGGTGATCATCCCCGGCATCCGCGCGGACTACGACAGCTTCGTCGGCAGCGCATGGTTCGATCCGCGGCTCACGATGCGCTGGTTCGCAGGCGAGAGCACGGCGCTCTCCGCGAGCGGCGGTTTCTACACGAAGCCGCATCCGTTCTCGCTCGCGTTCGCGGACAACCGGAAGCTGGGCTTGACCGAAGGCGCGCAGGTCTCGGGCGGCGTCGAACAGACGCTCTTCGACGGCGGGCTCGTCGTCGACGCCCGCGTCTAC
>Ga0163152_10009536_pt1 | contig 10100 bp, 8 predicted proteins | sample OliLakLV19MP8IB2_FD_148635 | JGI IMG/M metagenome (GOLD analysis project Ga0163152, IMG submission 148635) | Freshwater microbial mat bacterial communities from Lake Vanda, McMurdo Dry Valleys, Antarctica - Oligotrophic Lake LV.19.MP8.IB-2 | ecosystem: Environmental > Aquatic > Freshwater > Lake...
AAAGACAATCTCTAGCAACGAAACTCTGAACGCCAGCCGCTCGAAGTCAACAAAACCGAGGATCTGACAATCCTGCCAAGCGGCAGTTCTGACTGTCGTCAATCAGAAATTTACTTGACGCTAGACAATGCACGGTGATCGACAGTCAGTTGTGGCGTGAGCTGATGTGTTGAGACTATACGAAGAACGCACTTTTTTGTGCTAGAGCTACTAGAAAACGCAGTAAAGCAAGGGAAATTGGTCTAGGAGAAAGTAAAATGCTAACAACTCGAGGGTTCTGGATAAATGTTTGATATCAGACGTATTGGCCTATCGCTTGCATGTTGCACTGTTGCGAATTTGTCGATGCTGGAGATTGTCATGGCTGGCACCGCAAGCGGTGAGGTGGACTTGGCGCCGTCCGCTTTGAAGGCGAGACTGCAGAAAGCCGAGAATGACTTCAGAAGCGGAAATTTAACTTCAGCCATTGCTGAAGCCAGCGTGTTACAGAACACAGTGAACAGAACGGATTACAGATCTGTTCGATTTGCGGGTGAAGTGAAGCAAGATTTGGCGGTGTTTCAACTCAAAGCCGGCCATCCTGATGAGACTGCAAAATTGATGCGTGAATTACTTTTGAGTCTGCAACTGGAAATTGCGGAACATCCAAACTTCGAGAGTGAAGCAGATTATTTTCTCGTCTGGGCAACGGAAGCTTTGAAAAATGACTTTTCCGAGGTGCTCGATCGTTTAGGCGAAAAGCCAGATACCAAGATGATCGTAAATTCCATAATAGAAAATACCTATCCGAAAGACTATGCATCGCAGTTGAAGGCCTATTGCAAACGTGTTCGGTCCGTGATGGCTCAGTTAGAGCCTTTGCAATCGATTGCAAATAATGAACAGGATAAATATGGTGATGCACTTAGATCGCTGGATGCGGATGGCGTAGTCAGTGCGCCCAATTTAGATCTAAGCGAAGCGAATTTGGCAAAGCTCGGTGAGTCTTTGGACAAGCTGGCACTGGAGGCACAGCAGATGCCAGCATGCCACTTGGGTCCGGCACTAGGGTTAAAAACACTTGCCTCTGTGGCGAATAGCCAAAAAAGATTCCATCAAGCGGCGATGTTTGCCAAACAAAGCGAGCAACACGTGATTGCAGTCGCTAAGGACTATCTAGTACTTCCGGAAATTAAAATCGTCTTGGCCTACGCGCTTCTGCGGGAGGGTAAAGCAGAGGACTTCAAGGCAGTTATAGATGATGTGCTCAAGCCAGCTGATGAGCGAGATACGGTGCTGGTGACAGCCGCGTCGCTTGTAGAGCGAAGCGGGGACGATGCAGGTGCGCTGGAGATTTACAAGCGCATGGTGAGCAAGGGAAAAAAAAACAATGAATATTTGGATTCTTGGTGGTTTGACTCGTATGATCGGTTATTGAAGTGGCAAGGCCACGCAATAATGCGGGACGATAAAATTGTCAATCTGCCGGTGGACACCAGTATTCCCAAAGTGGATTTGGTTCTATATCTTGTAGTAAATTCGAAAAAAGGACCAAGAGGGTGAGCTGATGCCGGCACAGGCATACGCATCACCCTCTCAAGTCCCGTTGCGTCAATCCACGTCTTTGAACACGATAGCAAGTGACGTCACGAAATACAGCAGCCCGGCGATCATGGCGACAGCCTGCCATCGTTGATCCGTAGCATTGGCGCCATAGGTCCAGCAGCTAATTGTCAGAGCTATAGCGATACAGCCGCGAATCTTATCTGCAACAGAAGCCAGTTTAGGTTTCTTTTCCATGGTCATTTGCCCTCCATTTTCTCAGATGCAGTCGGGTCAAAGGACACTTCCTGGCTCGTAAGAGCGCTCGGGTTCTCGTTGACGAAGGCAAGCCATTGATCGGTAAGCATGGTTTCTTCTTCCATGAGAATTGCCGCAAGCTTCCTGATGCGGTCTTTATCCGCTTCGGCGATCTTTCGGGCAACTCCGTAGCAAGCGCCCACGATGCGCCGCACTTCCAGATCGATCTCATCTGCAAGCCCAGCACCGCATGCAATCCCGCTTCCGTTTGCGCCGGCTTCGCCGACGAAGATCTGGCCTAGTCGGGACATCCCCCAGCGAGTGACCATGGTTCGAGCCAGATTGTTGGCTTGCTCAAAGTCGTTGCTGGCACCGGCGTCTTTGACATCAAGCAGCACTTCTTGCGCGGCACGTCCGGCAAGTGCTGTGACGATGCGTGCCACCGCTTCTTTCATTGTGTAGGTGATGCGATCACCGTCTGGCATGAACTGGACGTAACCCAGTGCACGAGCCCGCCGCAAAATGGTGATTTTCACCACCGGGTCAGATCCTTCTACGACCGACGAAGAAAGTGCGTGACCGGCCTCGTGGATAGCAGTGTTTTCCTTTTGCTCCACGGTCATGCTGGCTTGTTTGCCCGGTTCAGCGTTCCCGTTGCGAACGAAGTCGATGCCTTCATCAAAGTCCTTGAGCGTAATTGCCCGGGGAATTTGCTTTTCGATTTCCTTTTCCGAGAGCCGCTGGCTGCGCAGTTCTTGAGTTTGCTCGAACCAACGCTCGGCAGCAGTGATTGCAGCTCGATTGCACACGCCTTTGATTTCCGCACCACTGTAGCTGTAAGTGCGTGCCGCAAGAGCCGCCAGAGTTATCTCTTTGTGCAAGGGCTTCTTACGCGAGTGAATGGCGAAAATGCACTCACGACCTTTTCGATCTGGTAGGTCAACGCGCACCTGAGAATCGAAGCGACCTGGACGCAGAAGCGCTTCATCTAGCATGTCCACCCGGTTGGTGGCAGCCATCAAAAGAATGCCCCGGTTGGATTGGACGCCGTCCATCTCCACAAGAAGCTGGTTGAGCGTTTGTTCGCGCTCCTGGTTACCGGCATGGCCACCTGCGCCACCGCCGCGCTTACCGCCCACTGCATCGATTTCATCAATGAAGATGATGTGCGGCTTTCCGCTTTTGACTACGGCCTTTCGAGCCTCAGAAAATGCGTCACGAACACGACCTGCACCCACGCCTACCAGCATGAACACGAAGTCTGAACCGGAGAGGATATCCATTGTGCCGTCGGATTCGTTGGCAGTCGCTTTGGCCAAAAGCGTTTTGCCCGTTCCGGGAGGCCCAACCAGCAGAATGCCGGCCGGCAATTCTGCGTCAAACGAAGCATAAACGCCTCTTCCGATTAGTCCTTTGACGACGCGGCGAAGTTCTTTTACCGCTTCATCGCAGCCGGCAACATCGTCGAACTTCACTTTCTGCACGCTCGTTCCAAGCTGGTCAACACGACGAGCCGGAGACTTTGCCACTCCCATAACTCCGCCGTCGGCACCGGCACCGCGGGCCTTCATGATCGAGGCAGCAATGAAAAGAATGAGCAGAAAGGTGGCGACCACAGAAGCGATAGCCAAAAGGTTGGCACCGGGTTCTGCCTGAGGTTTCACATTGAATGCGATACCGTGACGGATGGCCAATTGTCTAAGGTCTTGCTTACCGCCTTCATCAGGCACGATGACACGAGCATCTGCTCGGTCGACGCGCGTGACAATGACCGTTGCACTGCCGTTTTTAAACGTCAGTGACTTGATGGTCGACCGCTGGTCGCTGTTAATCAGCGATACAAGGTCGGAGTAGTTAAGTTCTTCGATCGCTGCCGGAGCGCCTTTTCCGCGTCCTTGCGGAGCAGATTGGACAGAGCGCGTTTGCGCTGCGTTCGTCGAACTTGCGATTGGTTTGCTAGGGATAAATGCGCCGATTGTCAGGGAGAAAATTGCAACCCCGAACATCCAGCACCCGTATTTCAAATTGGTACTCAAATATCTGGCTTTCGCGGCGACCTATTGATAATCAGGAGGTCGACAGATGTGCATATTGGAAGAGATTCTTGACAGGTTTTCGCTTTAACTCCGATTCACTACCTTCCACCGCTTAGTTGTAATTGCAGTGGCAAACCCGAATCTAATTTGGGACAGGGCTTTGGTTGATAGGTGTTTTGGGGCGTGAATGCGAGAAAACTGGAATACTGCTTCAGGCTATCCAATCGAGTGACATGGCTGCCACTACCTGTAAACAGCTCTTGACACCAGGTAAACCAACAAGAGCGGGCTGGTGCGCCCTTTTCGGACCGGCAACTCTTGCACCTGTGGTCCACCAATTACAGCTTTGCGGTTAGCGGCGCTGCGCAGGCAAATAGCGGCTAATCTTGCCAAGAAGCCGATAATCACGCAGCGTTTTTGAGCAAAAAAAGTAGTTCTCGTCTGTTGCGAGCAGAACCGTCTGTAGCAGGGAACAATGTCAGCGAACGAGGAGATGCGACTGCATGATGGCAAATGATGCCGCTGAAAGTTCAAAACTAGTTTGCCGAAGATGTAAACAGACTTTTATCAGCTCGGTCAGATTCTGTCCGGATGACGGCATGCTGCTTGTGCATGCCACCACGAATCCCATGATTGGCAGCACTGTGTCCGGCCTGTACAAAATTGAATCCGTCCTGGGTCGTGGTGGCACAAGCATCATTTACGGCGCGCGGCATGAGTTGATGGATCGGCAAGTTGCGATCAAAATGCTGCTGTGGAGCGGTGATGCCCTTCATGACGAAAAAAAGGTTGGGCGATTTCATCAGGAAGCACGGATGACTAGTCGCTTGAATCATCCTAACATCGCCACACTCTATGATTTTGGTACTTCTGTCGAAGGGCAGCCCTACTTGGTCATGGAATATCTGGAAGGTGAAAGTCTCGATAGTTTGATAAAAACAGCCGGTGTCATCGAATTGACTCGGGCCGTAAAGCTGTTCGTACAGATTTGCGATGCGATTGAGCATGCGCATCAGAAGGGCGTTATACACCGCGATTTGAAGCCTAGCAACGTGCTTGTTAGCCGCACCGAGAGCGGTGAGGAGTCTGTGAAGGTTGTTGATTTTGGGATTGCGGAAATTATGCCGACGGGGCAGCCCAGTGCCAGCCACGGTCTGGCAAACGGATCTGTTTTCGGAAGCCCGCTGTATATGAGCCCAGAGCAGTGTTTGAATAAGAGCATTGATTCTCGCTGCGATATTTACTCAATGGGCGTTACCATGTTCCAGGCGCTAACCGGGCGCCTTCCGTTTATTGGTGACACGCTTGTTGAGGTGATGACGAAGCACATTTCAAAAGCTGCGCCGAAGTTGGCTTCGGTTAATGCGCGTCTGGTCGTTCCAGAAACGCTGGAGGCGATTGTTCAACAAGCATTGCGGAAGGTGCCTTCGCAGAGGCAATTATCGATGGCCAAACTGAAAGAACAGTTGATGCCTCTTTTGAGGACTGTTCCGGAGCGCGAAACTCTGCTGATTAACGAGATCGGATTGCTAATTGTGGATGACAATGAAGTCATCGTGGAAGCAATCAAGCATTTGGTTTATAAGTTTGACGACGTGATGGTGGTTGGAGTCGCTAGGAATGGCAGGGATGCCGTCTCACTGGCTTCTGAGTTGAAGCCAGATATTGTTTTAATGGATCTGGAGATGCCGGAGATTGATGGATTAGAAGCTGCTTTGCTGATCAAGAAAAATGTTCCCCAGTCGCATCTAATCATGATGGCTTCTCACGATAACGAGCAAGACATAATCAATTCGTTTCGCGCCGGAGCAGACGGTTTTATTCTCAAGAAATTCGAAAGCAACACATTACCATTGGCTTTCCGCGCTGTGATGCACGGTTCGACCTGGCTTGATCCTTCTATCTCCAGTAATGTTCTGAACATTTATCGGCAATCCGCACCGGAAATCATGGACCGGGCGGCAGCAGTTCCAGCGACGGAAGCCCGAAAGGACGCCCCTGATGATGTTTCTTTCGCTCTTTCACTGGCTGCATCTTTTGTGACTGAGCAAAAGTTTGAAGCAGCAGAGTCGCTCTATCGCCTGTCTTTAGCCGTGCTGGAAAAAACGAAGGGCCCTTCTAATCCAGAGATTTTAAAGGCCACCTTGCCTCTTGCTGACCTCTATCGGGTACAGGACAAACTGGCTCAGGCAGAGCCTTTGCTCTTTCGCTCTTTAGAATTGCAGACGCAGTCACTCGGATCAAATCATACGAGCCTTTCTCTTACCCTTGAGAAAATCGGTGATCTGTGTGCTCTAAAAGAGAGTTATGCCGAGGCGGAGCGCTACCTGCACAGTGCGTACAGCATTCGCGAAACGAGTAATCCGTCTGAGCATGTGGCGATTGCTATTGTCTGTGCGAAGCTCGCTGATGTGTACACCAAGCAGGAAAAGTTCGGACAAGCCGATCACTTTATACAAGTCGCTCGCAAAGAGCGTGCCAAGTGAGATTAGTAATTCAGAACTAGCAGTTCAGAAATGCGTCCGCGTCTATCTGCTCTGCAGTTAATCGCGCGCGTTGCATAGACCACCTCCTGGCGAAATTCCCCATAGAGTTCGCGAACGAATTCGTTATCGGAATTGCTCAACATAACAAGGCAGCCTCGCCGATCCAATTCGGCAAATATTGAAGCCAATTGCTTTTGATCATCTTCACCAAAGCATTTGCTTGTGTAGCTAGTGAAGCTGGAAGTAGCACTTAACGGTTGGTATGGCGGATCAAGATAGACGAAATCGCCTTTGCGAGCGGTTTTCAGTGCTTCGGCGAAATGGCGGTGAACGATCCGTGTTTTGCCTAAAGCTTTACTTGTGGCGCGTAAATTGTCTTCGTCACAGGTGCGAGGATTTTTGTATGAACCGAAGGGCACATTGAATTGTCCGCTTCTGTTGACTCGATAGAGTCCGTTGAAGCAAGTCTTATTCAGATAGATAAGTCTGGCTGCACGCTCGACATCAGTGAGAGAGGAGGTGTCCAACGAACGTATTTGATAGAAATAGTTACTTTCGTTTTTGTGCTTCTTTAACGCTTTTATCAGTTGCTCAACGTCATCGCGAACGATGGCATAGCAATTGATCAACTCCTGGTTAAGGTCCGATAAAGACGCAGACAATTGAGGTGTCCGCCGGCACATGTTGAAGAACATGGCACCGCCGCCGACGAATGGCTCATGATAGCGATTGAAGTGCTCTGGAATATACTCGTCAAAAGTGGCGAGCAATTGCGTCTTACCACCCGCCCACTTGACGAATGGTGATGGTTTTCTTGCCGCACCGCCGCTGGTACTGGGGAGGGCGCCCGGTAGGTTTTTTCGATGTGCTGTCACAACGAGGCTTTCTAGTTTTCTGAGATTGCACTAATTATAGGGCCAGTTCGACCAGCCGTCGAGTCGCAAAATAATGAACCTCCCACACGTCTGGGCCATAGCCGCCGGCATAAACCATTGCCAGAGGCACTCCCAATCGGGCGAACGTATCCAGCACCAGTTCGTCGCGTTTTTTCATTTGGGCCAGCGAAAGTTTTAAATATGCCGAACCTGGAAGAACGTCCAGTTCATAGGCATCGCTGCCTGCTACGAACATCACCAAATCCGGTGAAAAGCGCTTCAGTGCCGTCTTCAACCCATCTTCCAATCGTTCGATATACGACGCGGTTTCAGACGAGAGGATCTCGATATCGAGATCGCTGTGTTGTTTCACCTCAGGCCAACCTTCCGCAGAGTGTATTGAGAGCGTGAAAACCGAGTCGTCATCGCGAAAGATCAGTGCTGTTCCATCACCTTGATGGAAGTCCACATCGACAACAAGGCAGCGTCGACAGAGATCACGCTTCTGTGCTGAGCGTATAGCAATGGCAATGTCGTGAAGGACACAGAAACCACGCCCTTCAGAAGGAAACGCATGATGATAGCCGCCGCCGAGGTTGGCAGCTAAGCCTTTACGCAGAGCCAGCTCAACTGCCAGCATTGTGCCACCGGACTTGAAGGCGATGTCATCGAACAGCTCGTTCAGTGGCCTGCTAGCGCTAGTCGGGTCGTATTCAGCTTCGTTCAATTCGAAGATTTCGCGCCAGGTAGTCGGGTTCCGCAGAGTCTGCAAGTACTCAGCCGTGTGCACTAGTAAGGCGTCGGAAACCGTGATTGGGTTAGGTTCTATAGTGGTGATTCGGTCACCGAACTCGGCAGCCAGCTTTTGTTGCACACGAGTGCCGCGATCGAGGGCAAACGGCTTATTTATGCCGAACTCGTGCAATGGCGTGTTGTAGCGCGGCGAGTGTATCAGCAAGGGTGCTCCTGCGTATGCCACCACTGTTAGTGGCGAATTCCTCTATTTCTCATATGGAGAATACCAGTTCTTATAAATGTCGAGCGCCATTCGCTGATTGATACGCTAAAGTATACTAATCAGTTGTCAGGAAGCGGAAAGTAGAATGCCTTTGGAGTCCAAACCGACCGATTTGCCCCTTTTTCCTCTACCTGAGGTTGTCTTATTTCCTGGTTGCCTCTTGCCGCTGCACATTTTCGAGCCGCGGTATCGAGAAATGGTAGCGGACTGCCTGGAAAAAGAAAATTCATTTGGCATCCTGAATGTTGACCCGGAGACACGCCAGCCAGCAGAGGTTGGTTCTTCAGCAGACATTCTCGAAGTGCAGAAGCTACCCGATGGGCGCATGAATATTTTGACAATCGGGCGCAACCGATTCCGCGTGTTGGGCTACAAGTACGATAAGCCTTACCTGATAGGCACAGTGGAATGGATTGAAGATGCAGAAGAGCAAGAAGAAACTCTCGATGGCTTAGCTAACGAGATGAAGCAGTTACTCAAAGATGTGGTGAGGCTTTCTGCGAAGTTAGCAGACAAAAGCGTTGAGTTTCCCGATGACTTGCCGTCAGCTCCCCAGGAACTATCTTTCTGGATTGCCGGGAGCTTCCCGGGCTTGCCCGATGAACAGCAAACGCTGCTTGAGATGCAAGAGACCACCACTCGTCTAAAACGCGAAGCGGAAATACTATCTTCAGCGTGCAAACAGCTTGCGGCGCGAACAGCTTTGAAAGATGCCTTCAGTGGTGGCTAGAAGTTACGCGATTGGCGATATTTGCCACGCGCGAAAGCCTTTGTTTGGTTGCTTTTGTAATACTATTTTATATGGTAGAAATGGCGCAAAAATGAAGACCTGATGGGAAGGCATCATTGCCTTCCCATCAGGGTATCTTCATCCGTCGGCTTTTGGTGCCTACGCGAGCAGTCGAATCCCCAATGCCAGCGCCAGCGCCGCAGGTGCGGCACTTTCGGTGATGGATTGGAGAGAGAGAAGCACGCCTCGATTGCAGCAGCGGCATTTCCCGCGCATCTTGCTGCACCCGCAACAGAGAACGTAGGACGGACTAGAAACAGGACGTTTGCACGATTGGCAGTTCCCGGGTCCCTGGTCCTTGGTTAAAGGGTCACATGTGTCACAGAGCATTTTGTTTTAACCTTGTACAGTCGGAACGGGAGTGCCGTCCGCTGTGAATAAGATGGGCTACCGATTAATCGGCAGCCGTTGTTACTCGCAGCAGCGAGAGAAAATCATCCGGCGATCGCGCCGGATTTTTGCTTGCTGCGCAGCTTTTCGGACGGCAGGATCGCCGTCTTCGAGTGCTCGATTGATCAGTTCCGCAGCCTCAGGGATGCTGAACTCGGACAACGAGCTGATGATTTCAATCTTCACGGCGCTGCTTTGTTCCTGAAGGTAAGCAGCGGTGAGTATGTCCAGGGCTTGTGGTTCACGCACGTTCGGAGATCCAGCTGCCTTGTTAGTGGCAGCTTCTCGCATCGCCTTGGTCAATGCCTGGCGTTGGGTGGCGTCGGAGCTTTGCAACAGCGGTTGCCCGATGTCGTGAATGAGTTCCGCGCCTGCGATTTTCGGTGCGTTCGCAGGTTGTGCGGGCTTGTGTTGCGCTGACTCAGACAGCTGCTCTGGAAGTGGCAGCGGAGTGAGAGAAAGCGGCGTGAGAGACAGCGGAGCTGTCGTCTGGAATCCCACAAGGTGTTGCTGATTGGCGCCACGAGCCACGAGGATCGTGATGCTGACAGCGATGAGAAGAGCGGCAAAGCCTTTTCTGTTCATTCAAGGTTCCTTTATTCAAGAGTCCATCCACAAACACCGCGCTTATGTCACTGGCATTCCAGCAGCAGAGTCCCGACCAGCTAGCTTCCGACAACCTGGGAGTGAACCAAACATTCAGGTTTATCGGGGAAAAGTGTCAGC
>Ga0163152_10009539_pt1 | contig 10099 bp, 8 predicted proteins | sample OliLakLV19MP8IB2_FD_148635 | JGI IMG/M metagenome (GOLD analysis project Ga0163152, IMG submission 148635) | Freshwater microbial mat bacterial communities from Lake Vanda, McMurdo Dry Valleys, Antarctica - Oligotrophic Lake LV.19.MP8.IB-2 | ecosystem: Environmental > Aquatic > Freshwater > Lake...
CAATCTTCCCGAACATCAACGGCAGTTGGATCGCGCCGTGCAAGATTTCGACCGCGCGCTGGAGCTGTCCGACCGGAGTCAGGCGATTCCCCCCGCGCCCGTGGACGATCGCTGCCTCGGTTGCCAGTGGGGTCAGCCGGTGAGATTCGACGAACCGACGGTCTTGAACGGGCAAACCGTCGCTCCTCTCAAGATAGAGGGGATCGCGCGGGGGGAATGGCATTGCGCCTGCGGCGACAAGTTTCGCTGGACGCCGCCCCACGCCGACACCGCCCGACTGCGGGAGGCGGCGCGGTGATCACCGGCCGCCACGGACGGCCTCAGCGCGCGTGCGGTCGGACAAACCACTGGAGGACGCGGGTCAACAGATTCTCCACCGCGGGGAGTTCCGGGGTCAGACGAAACCGCGCCTGGGTCTCGAACAATTCCTGAAGCCAGGCGTGCCGGTCGGGGAATCGCGCGGCGGGTTCCAAGGCCAAGCCGCGCAAGACCACGTCATCGAGTCGTTGTTTCATCGACCGGGGTAATTGCCGGCACGCCGGGCTGACAGCGCTCGGGGGGAGCAGCGCCTGCGCCGCTTGATCGCGATACTCCGGTCGTCCCGCCTTACCGCCGAATCCCGCGTAGGGGATCTGCTGAGTCAGCAATTCGTAAAACAAAACGGAGACGGAGAACTGGTCGGCCGCGAAACTGACCGGGGTCGTCGAATCGTGCAGTTCAGGCGCAGAGTAGCAGGGGTGTCGGCCGTCGCCGTCGACGCGGTGGGCTCCGGTTTCCGCCGTGCAGGCGCTGCCAAAATCGATCAATGCCAGCCGGCTGGGATGGCTGGTGATCACGACGTTGGCCGGCTGGATGTCGCCGTGGCCAATCCGCAGCGACTGGTGGAGGCGGCTCACGCCGTTTGCCAGCCCCGCAATCAGTCGCGCCGCCTGACCCGGATCGACGGGCGGTCGTCGACCGGCGCGCAACGTCGCGAAGTAGTCCGCCAGGCTGACACCCTCGGTCCACGTCAGCACACACACGATCGTTCCACCGTCGCGGCTCCACTCGACCACGCGCGGAAAAGCGTCGTCCTTCAGACGGCGCAAGACCCGGAGGAATTGGTCCGTCCCCACTCCGGGAGGCCACACCTGCACTTGAAAGAAGTCGCCCCCTGGCCCGGCGAGCGGATCGAAGGCTGCATACCGCTCGCGCAAAGGACTCCCGACCGGATGCAACAGGTAGTACCGGCGTCGCCGCACCTGCTGGCAGGACAGGTAGGGTTGCTCCCGGCCGCGAATCCGCACGGTCGGCGCAGCGGCAGACTGACCGGAACTGCGCGGCATGCGGTGGCACCTCGTGGGGATTTTTCAGTTGAGGTCCGCGGGAAGTGTCACGCGGAGTGTCGGCTGACACGCCGGGGTGACACTGCGGAGACAGATCGACGCTAACTCACGGTGGTTCCTCATCGTGCGCGGCTGACAGACTGGCCCGCTGAGGGGTCACACTGTCGGCCGGGGTGCGAGCCAATTCGGTGTCTGCCAGGAGTCGGACTGAGTGCCGGTTCAAGGGGCCAAGAGCCCCTTCTCCACCATCAGGGCACCATATTTCTTCAAGTAGTCTTGGGCGCGGCGCAGATTCTCTTGACTGCCTGGATTCTTCAACCCACCGGCAGGACGATCATTCGCATTGGCGAGGTAAGCCAGCTGAGAGGAACCTTGGGTGTTCGGCTCTAGCGCCTTTTGCGACGCGATGTAGGAGAGTGAGGCGGGGCCTTTCGCATTGTTGTCCCGGTAATAGAAACCGTCGCTCAGAAACGCAGTCAGCAAACCCTTGATCGCGGGGAGTTCCCGTTGGAACTCCCGTTCTAACGCCGCGGCCTTGATGGCCTCCTCAACGCGAGTCACTTCCGATTTGAGACCGGCGGTCTCCGCTTTTGTCTGGGCCTCTTTGACTCGGGTCTCTTCGGCAATTCGCTCCAACTCGACTTTTCCCAATTGCTCGGCCTGAGCTTTTTTCGCGCGAAGGGCGTCGGCTTCCTGTCGTGTCGTCGCCTGGACGATTTCGGTCTCCAACTTCGCCAGCTCCTCCGCTCGGGCGGCTTCGGCCTCTTGGCGGGCCGCTTCGCGGGCGGCCGTCAGTTGCCGCGCGAATTCCTGATCGGCTTTCGTCCGCCGCTCGCGGAGCGACTGCTCCAGCGTGGTCGTCGCGGGTGCGGCGCTGGCGGTTTCCTTGAGGACAGCCTCCACCAAGAGCGTCTGCTGCTCGAAGGCGGACACCGATTTCGCCAGCCGTTGACCGAGGTCGCGCAAGAGTTGCCCGTGCTCGGTGGTGATGGCGATCTGGCTCTGACCCTCCGCTGCGGTTTGGACGGGGCCGGCCAGGGCATCGAGTTCGGCCTCCCACTGCACGAGGTCACTTTCGCTGGGGCGCTCCCGGTCCAGAACGCTGACCACCAGTTCCAGTTGCGCGGGGTTGCCGGCGACTCGTCGACCGGGGTCGCCGGTCATTAACGATCCTCGACGGGCGGTCCAGCCGGCGTGCAAGGTTTTCAGCTTGAGCAGGCGTTCGCGGGCCAGCGCCACTTCGCCCTGTAACACGGCGACCTTCGCGCGGTCGACGGCCTGACGGGACTTGGCTTCGTCGGCCCGGTCGGACAGCAGCCGGAACTGCTCGCGTTGGGCGGCCAGCACCCGATCGAAGTCCGCCACCTGCCGGCGCATGGCTTCCATCTCGGCAATCGCCGACGTATCGCCCTGCTTGATCCGGCCCTCCAAGTCGCTGATCGACGATTGCGTGGAATTCAATTCCTTGCGGAGTTCGGCCGTCTTCTGGCTGGTCGCCATCTGAAAGACGTACCCGCCCACCACAATCACGACCCAGGTCAGCAGCAGCATCCGCGTCGACGCACTCAACCCCCACACGGTGCGTCCGGCCGTCGGTCCTCCCGTACTCATGATTCGCAGTCCTCGGTGCCGCCGCGCGGCGGTGAACTATTGGAAGCGGCGTCCCACGACGTGGGCGATGATGACACCCGTCGCCAGCATCAGCGGCGTGATCCATGACAGCGGCTGGTGGAGCCGCACGATCAGCCACAACACGATCAACAACTGGCCGCCGAGGGCGGCCGTCGTGCAATGGGCCCAGATTGCAGCGGTCGGATTGCGCCGCACCGTGGCATAATCCAAGGCGGCTTGCCACACCGCGACGAGCGTCGCGAGCGTTGCCAACACCGCAAAGAGGCCCCCACCCGCCCCGCGTTGCGCTTGAAGCGTCAGCGCCATGGCACAGACGGCCAACACGACAGCGACCCCGGTTAAGAGCTGCCAGCGACGCTGGGCCGATGTGACGGAGGAATGCGTGGTCGCCTCGTGAAGGACCGACTCGCGCCGCATTTCTTCGGCTTTCACTTCCCGCGGCCCCCAACCGGTCAGCACGAACGAGCCGAGGATGACGCCCGGCTCGCAACCGATGATCGGTTCGTCCCGCTGGGTGCGGTCCGCCCATTGATCGACGCGGGTGTCCCGTTCGATGATCCGCTCACGGACGATTGTGCCATCGATCACCTGCACGAACGGATACAGCCACTCCGGGACGGCCTCGCACAATCGTTGGACTTGCGGCGGCATGACCACCCGGCTGTTGCCGATCGACGTGTGGACCGCTTGAATCACATCGTGCTGGTGCCGGGCGAACCGGTGAAGGTGACGTCCTTGACCGCGCGTTTCCTCCACGGTGCGTCGTCCGACAATCTGGCGACCGGTTTCGGCATCACGCTCGGTCACCTGATTGAACCGCGTCTCGCTGATGACCCGTCGCGACGCGCCGTCGTTCTCCTGAATCACGATCCGTTTGAAGAAGTGGTAGGCGCAACAGTTGTTCGGCAACCATTCGACCAGGCCAAACAGTTCTCGATCCACGAGTCGGGCCAGCAAGTCGAAGAGCTGTCGGCCGAAGTCGTCCACCGCCTGCGTCAACGCCGCATCGAGCCGCTGGCGGACTTCGGACAAAGGGCGGGAGACCAGCCGGGCATCCACCACGTTTCGCGTTGGCAGCCACTGGCTCACCGCCGCGTCCAGCATCTCGCTCAGTTGTCCGTCCAACACGGCCTCGCGGGCGATGAGGTTGGTCTCGCCCTGTTCCTGCCGAAAATCCAGATTGGCCTGACAGGCGGCGCGGACCAATTCGTCGACGTCCCAGCGAAAACGCTCCAACCGAGTGAGGCTCTGGATATAGGCGTCGACGACGACGCGGGTCTCAGCCACGTCCGGGGGAAGCTGTTGCCACGGCAGGCGCGACCAGACTTCCTCGGCCACCCGATCCTTCAGTTCCACCTTTTGCGGCGGCGGCGCGAGTTGCCGAAGTCGCTCCGGGGAACGCAAGCGGGGCGCATCCCAGAGCGCCGGAAACCGGCGGCCCTGCAACTCCACGTCGGGCGATTCGATGTCTTCGACGGACGAAGTGCCGACCATCGCCGGGTTTCCCACAACGGAGTGCAGTGAACCGCAAAAAGTGTGACAGGGGTCGTTGGAATTTTAACCTCACGACCCGCTGGCGTACCAGCGGGACTGTTCTAAAACGTGACCCGTCCAGGGAGGGCGGAGCGTTCAGCGGAGCCCGTCTCGGGTCGCAGGCCGCCCCAGCGGCCTCGACCCGGTGTGAGCGCCAGCGAACACAGCGGGCGTTCAGCCCGCCAGCCGCACCGGCCCCAGCCGGTCGGCGTGGCCCGTCCAGGGCCGGCGGCCGTTCAGGCCGCGCCGCGCGCACAGGTGCCAGGGATTGAAAAACTATCCCGAAGTTCGCAACACGGGGCGGGGGCGGAATTCCCGCCGTGGCCCAGCCGCGGGGAATTCCGCAAGGGTCGCCCGTGAGTGAGGCGACAAGGATTTAGTCGAGATAACCGTGGCAGCGCAGCCACGGTTCCAGCGCGGCCTCCACCAGCTCCTGCTGCGTGAAAACGGCGACGCCCCCCAGTTGTCGCTCTAACGACGCCCGCTTGAGAGCGCCGGCGATTTCTGCCCGAAGTCGCACCGTGACGGGAATCAGCCCGACTGGCAACACACCCGCGGCGCGCTTTCGCGGCGCGGCCGACGGGACGGGGGACGGGCTGCGGTCTTCGGAAGTGGGCGGCGCCGAGTCGGGAATCGCCAGCAGCGGCACCGGGGGTGGCTCGCCTGTGACGAATCGTCGCACGGCTTCGGGGTCGGCATTCGGAACAACATTGACGCGGCTGCTGAGGGGACGACGTTCCATCGGCATCTCCCTCACACCTGCGTCCCGCCCATCTGAGCGCGGAGCGGACGACGGGTGGGGCGAAGTGACACAAGATTCTCGTTGATGGCCTCCGGCAGCAACTCCCGAAAGAGTGCATCGACCTCGCTCGCCGCGTCGCGGGCGGAGTATCCCATCTTCCAAACAAAGTTCCCTTGACCCGGTGCATCGGCATACGCTTGCCGCAATGTGATCGCCGTCGTCGCCACCGTGAGCTGGAGCGCCTCGGCCGCGTCGAGCATGTCTTTGGTGAGCCGATAATCCCGCCCCACCATCGACAACACCGCGACCGCCGGCGGCGGGCCCTTCCGAATCGTCTGGGCGTGGCGCACGAAGGCCGTGTTCTTGTCGAGCGCTCGCGCCTCGAACATGCTTGCCTTGCACGGCAGGACGGCCAGGTCGGCGAACATCAGCAGTGCCCGGCTGGTTTCTGTCTGGCTGCCCGGTCCGTCGGCAATGACGAATTCCGCCTCGCGGGCCAAGAGCGGCAATTCCTCAAAGACTTCATCGGCGTTGGCCAGCCGGCAGACGGGCACGTCCGGCAGCGCCTCATGAATCCATTCGGACGAAGACTGCTGCGTGTCACAGTCCGCCAGGATGACCCGATGGCCGTGCATGTGCAGCCAGCCGACCAGGGAACCGGCGAGCGTGGACTTCCCCACCCCGCCTTTGGAATTGACCATCGCAACAATCATGGATCGTGAATTACGACGGCCCCGGATGATCTGGCAAGCGAAATCCGCAGCCGACCGTCCGGCCATCTTGTCGGCTGGCCTGCTGACTTGCTGGCTGACCTGCTGACATGCTGGCTGCGTCGGCGAAATTCATTGCGGGAATGGTCGCTCTCTGTGATGGTCATTGGAGGGGTGATGCAGTCTCCTCCAGCGCGAGCAGGGCGACCAAGGTGCGCCGTCTTACGGACCGATTGCATACCGGGAAATGAAACACTTCTGATTGGTGCGCGATCCTTCGGAATACCGGTCAACGAAACACGGGGCACCGGGAAATGAGACACGGAATTCCGTCGTCCTACCGGGAACTGAGACACTTTTTGCGGAGGTAACATGCCAGAACGATGGGCGAATCTGACGACTGTACTTGGAAAGGTACTTCCAAGAACTCAACAATCCAGAATGGGGATTTTGCAGGGCGAATGAAGGCGACGACATCCAGGACCGCGGTCGACGTGACCGACTACGTCGACGGTCGCGACGAAATGAATCTGATCGAATTCCCCCTCTCGTCGGTGGCGGATCGGTTTCTGGACGGTCGCAAGACCGTGGTCTTTTCGGACATGGTCTGGGATCGCGACCGGCGGCAGCATCTGCCACGGGAGCTGGCGATCTCCGGCAGCGACCGCTATGGACTCCCGACGGCCAAAGACGAGGACGTCCTGCTCGGCTGCCTCCAACTCACGCGGCTGGCGGAATTCCGCAGCCGCGAGGTCGAGTTCAGCCGTTACGAGCTGCTGAAGTTGCTCCGCTGGTCGGATGACAGCAAATCCTACCGCCGGTTGGCGACCTCGCTCCGCCGATGGAAGGGCGTGACGCTCTATTCGGATCGCGCCTTCTACGATCACGGGCGGAAGAGTTGGGTCAATCGGGATTTCGGGGTCTTCGACAACCTCTATCTCTACGAGCGGGAAACCGTGACTGACGCGGCAGCTCCGGCCCGTTCCTGGTTCGTGTGGAACGAAGTCTTCTTCGACAGCTTTCAGGCCGGGTATCTCAAACGTCTCGACTGGAACCTGTATTGCCGGCTGAAAGACCCGGTCGCCAAGCGGCTCTATCGCCTGCTGGACAAGCGGTTCTATCACGATCATGACGTGGTGTTCGATTTGCAGGATCTGGCCGTGCGGAAAATCCGCCTGAGCCCCAACTACAACACGGCCCAGATCAAACGGGCCCTGGCCAATGGCATCCGGGAACTGGAAACCGTATGGGAACTCCGCCGCCTGCCCGCCGCGCGGCGGTTTGTGAAGGGAGAACACGGGCGCTGGCAGGCCGTTTTCCCCCGCCAGACGCATCGCCAGGTCGTCCGCGAAGCGGCCCACGTGGAAGCCCAGCAATCGGGGCTGGCCGTCGAATTGGCGCGCCGCGAGGTCGGACCGTCTATGGCCGAAGAGCTGGTCGCCGCGCACGCCGCGGACAGCATTCAGACGATGCTCGAACTCTTCGATTGGTATAACCGGAAGGGGCAGACGAAAGGGGCCGGATTCCTCGTCGATAGCATCCGCAACTCCACCAAGTATCGGTTCCCGCCGGGCTTTGAATCGTCGGTGCAACGGCGAAAGCGTGAGGCCCTCGTCCGCGAGCAAGACCAGGCACAGCAGCGTCGTCGCGCCGCACGGGAGCAGCGACAGCACGAATCGGAGTCTGCGCGACAGGCGGCGTTTCTGGACTTCTGGAGCATTCTCGATGAGTGCGCCCGCACGGACTTTGAGGTTTGCGCGTTGACCGCCGCCGCGCCGCTGAAACGCAGCGGCTACCATCGTCTGCGGGAGACGGGCGGTCCCGCCTTTGAGCAGTACCGTCAACTCATCCTGCGCGACCATTTTGAGCAGACCCGCCCGCACCGCGCCGCCTGACGCGGTGCTACGCAACCCGTTGGCGACGCCGCGACTGCTCGTTGATCGCCCGATAGAGGCCCACCGTTGCCCGCACGTCGGCCAAGGCATCGTGCGCCTGGTCGAGGGGCAAGGGGACGCCGAAGTAGTCACACAATGTGCCCAGCTTGAAGTCCGCCGGTGGCGTCAGCGCGCGGTCTTCGTGAAACAGCCACATCGCCCGCTGCAGCGTGCAAAACACGCGATACGCCCCCGGAAAGAACAGGCCCATCCGCTCGAACCACATCCGCAGAAACGGGCCGTCGAACTCCGCGTTGTGCGCCACCAGTTGCGCCACGACAAAGAGCTTGCCACTCCCGCTCCACACGTCGACGGTGGCGTGCCGGGCCAGGAACGCCCCAAAATCCACGGCGACATCCCGGTCGCGCCGGCCCTCGCGATTCCAGCGGGCGCGAGGGTAGTGCCGTTTGCGAAGCGTTCGCTGCACCGCTTGGCGTTCGTCGAACCGAATCTTTTCCTCGAACACTTCCAATTCGCGAAATGAGCTGTTCACGGCGATCGCGGCGATTTGCATGATCGGTCGCCCGGTCTGAAGGCCGGCGGTCTCGATGTCGACGAACACAAATCGCTCCTCGGTGACGATTCTTCGGCGGGACTGGCCATTCGGGGAGGGGAGTTGGGGAGACTTCGCATGAAACAGCATTCCTGACCGCATACCACGGTTTCGCGGTCATGGGCAAATCTCGGCTTGATCCGGCCAGCGAATGCGAATGCCCGCTTGTGAAATCTGACCGGTACGCTATCGAGAAGTCAGCAGTTGGGTTTCGGATAGCCCGGCTGCGGCTGTTTACTTCGTCGACGTGCCGCTCGGCAAGTCGTGGTGAATCCCACGGCCCAAGAGCGGCGGCAAGATGTCGCTTCGACACCAATCACCCCCGGTAAACCGGACCTCACCAGTCCGGCTAAGGGGCAGGTTTCACCAACCTGCACGTGATTGGCCCGTAGAGCTGGATGCCAGGAGACTGGCTCGTCCAGTTCGACGGAGGCTTGTCGGAGTAATCCTGCATTCACGATCCGGCTGCCCTCGTATGGCAGACGGATCGCTGCAGAGTAATCCCGACACTCTATCCGATGGCCCACAAGGCCCTGGTGCCTCCGGCAAGACGAATCGCCGTGAGGCGTCAACGATTGGGGGCGATGCGGACAAACCTTGGTGACAAACTCATCAAGGCCGTCCTGATTTGAAGCGGGTGAGGCTCACAGCATGAGCGTAATCCCGTCCAGGGGGTTCGGAGTCCCTGACTCCGCTCAACCTGGCTGGCGTGGGGAGCTTTCGACGGGCAACCGTCGAAACCGGACCGGACCGGTCCGGCGATCGGAAGCAAATCTTCCGACGGTGAAAAGCTCAACCATGAACGGCCCGCGAGGGCTTGCCAGTGAGTCTCGCAGAAGACGGTGCCGAACCGCGAACGAGGATTGCTGATGGGTAAGGGGATGCTTCTCCATTCGGTCCCCCGAAATCGCCGGTGAGTCGCTCCCGCGACTCCCGGCGCAAACGGTGCCTGGCTTGGAAGAGCCGGGTACACAGCAATCATCCCTCCGGCTCATCCCGGATAGCGACGTGATCTGCGAGGCGAAGAACAGGACTAACGCAGGAATCTCTGCGGCGGCCGGGCTGGTCCCCGGTGCGTGACTTGGTCCGTCACGTGCTTCAAAAGGCCGTAGAGAGGGAGAGTGGCCTGAGTAGAAGCCGAGGACAGCGACGACGGAAGTCGGCGTTGGATTTGGGCGACTGACCTGCAAGGCAGTGGGCGGTCGTTGCTGCACTCACGGGTGGTGCCGGGGTGCGTAAGCACGACGAAAGGGCTGACGGGCACTTCATTGTGTCGAAGCGACATGTCGGCGGCTGCACTCCTGTGCGGTCGCCGATCCTTGATCGGGCGCGAGCGGTCACAGGAGATCTCGGCGGAAGCCGGGGTCTCCTGTGGCGGCGAACTGACGGCGTACGCCGAGCGTGTATCCACACGCTGGTGCGGACGCCAAGCGGTTTTCGTTGTGGTGGGCAGTATGGATTGGCGGCGGTGAACTCCTGAATGGAGGAGCCGCCGCCCGACGCGGATGACTGTTCCTGCTGGTGCGTCGTGATGACGGATCGGCGTGTAACCAACCGCAAGGCAATTCACACTGCTCGATGTGAGGAATCTGGCTTTCCGGGGAACTTGTGCCATCGAACAAGTCCCCACCTTTTTCTTGCAGGCTCATGCCGTATCGAGCCGTCACGAC
>Ga0163152_10009542_pt1 | contig 10096 bp, 9 predicted proteins | sample OliLakLV19MP8IB2_FD_148635 | JGI IMG/M metagenome (GOLD analysis project Ga0163152, IMG submission 148635) | Freshwater microbial mat bacterial communities from Lake Vanda, McMurdo Dry Valleys, Antarctica - Oligotrophic Lake LV.19.MP8.IB-2 | ecosystem: Environmental > Aquatic > Freshwater > Lake...
GCCTCGTAAAGCGCGCTCGCAAGTACTATCTCGGGGTGACCACAATCACCCAAGACGTTGAGGACTTCCTCTCGTCGCCGTTTGGCCGCCCAATTATTACCAATTCTTCACTCCAGCTCCTCCTGAAGCAGGCACCGGCAACCCTGGATATGGTCGCAAAGACCTTCAACCTCTCCGAGGGGGAGAAGAATATGTTACTCGAGGTAAATGTCGGGCAAGGGCTTTTCTTCGCCGGACTCAATCACGTCGCGATGCAAATCGTCGCCTCGTATGCCGAAGATCAACTCATCACCACCAACCCGCAGGAGATCCTCGATCAACGCTCTTCGTCGGCGTAATGTGTTAGAATTGGAATATGATTAGCTCCCGGAAAATACTCCCTATCTTCGGATTTTTCGTTATTGCCTTGGCACTTTACTTGCCACTCCTCGCCTCTGCCGCCTCAACCACACTCCTTGCTCCGATTCCAGGATCAGGAGACGCCGGAAAGGATCTTGGCTCTTATTTAAAGGCGATCTTCACCTATGGCATTGGGTTAGCTGCCCTGATAGCAATGGCTCAGCTTATCTTCGGAGCCGTACAGTATGTTACGTCGGCGGGCGTGCCCTCGCTCCACGAAGATGCGAAAGGACGGATGCGTAACGCGATTATCGGACTTGTTTTGCTTATTTTGAGCGTTGTAATTTTAAATACATTCGGAAAAAGTAAGGACAGTAGCTACCCTATCTCTCCAGAGTTAGCTGCCATTCTTACTGAAGCCCAGATGGATGTAGCAAGGGGGGAGGCAAATGCGTCAGCTTTCGAACGGAAAGTAATCTTAGAAACAGTGACAATGGTTGATAAAACTAAGAGGGCGGAGTATTTGAAAGTTCAGGAAGATTACGTTGAAAATGCTAATAACTTTACTAAAGATTACGTCGCTGATGCGGGGCTTAGCGTTTGGTCAGCTCGCAGGAGGGCTTTTAGGGCAACAGCGGGGCTTAGCGTTTGGTTAGCTCACAGGAGGGCTTTTGGGGCAGCAGTAAAAGAGATTAGTTATGAACTTAGCGGGGTTGATTTTAATCAGGCGGTTTCTCAAATAGACCCTGCTTGGTGGGAAGAATGAAATCATCAAACCCCTCGCTACAGGGGTTTGATGGTAACAGAGCGATCGGCGCCTTCGCCAGTACTTTCAGTTTTAATATCAGGGCGCATTGAGAGTTCCATGTGGACGATTCGGCGCTCATAGGCGTTCATGGCCGGCAAGGTCACCTCGGTCTTGGTCGTCACCGCCTTCTGCGCGGCGGCCTTGGCCAGCTCTCCTATCAGCTTCTCGCGCTCCTTGCGGTAGTTGTTGATATCAACGAAGTAGTGCTCGCCACCCTCCTTACGTGCCATCACTGAAATAAGGTGCTTGAAGTCTCGGACGAGGTCGGGCACCCACTTCTTGAACCACTCATCCTCGTTAGCGATGATGTTGACTCGGCGCCCGGCCGTGTCTATCTCCACGGTCGCCTCGCGCAGGCCCATGAGCTCAACCATCTTTTTTATCTTTTGTTCGAGAGTTTCTTCCATATAATTTTAGTTCGTAGTACGTAGATTGTAGTTCGTAGAAAGAAGGCGCATTGATGTTGATTGATTTGCTACGCGCTACGAGCTACTTATATAATCTTTTATTCACGATGTGCTGCTGGATTATTGAAAAAACGGCGGTTGTTATCCAGTAGAGGCCAAGGGCGGCCGACAGTCTCGGTAAGATGAGGAGAGTGATAATCGGAGCGATGAAGACCATCTTCCGGGCTGTTTGCTGGGCCTTCGTCGGGGTCTGACCCTCCTTGATTTTCGGCAACGCGAGCCGGCTCTGGAAATACTGAGCTACCACGGCTATGCCCACGATAATCATATTAGGCGTGGAGAGATTAATCAACCCGAGCGAAACGCTATTAATGTTCTCAGGAACGGACAAAAAGGGATAGAGGTCGTTGAGCGCTTCGGCAGAGAAGCCGTTGAGGAACACCCGGTACATCGCGATGAGAATGGGCAGCTGCACAAGGATGAGGCCAAAGGAGGCGAACGGATTAACCTTGTGCTCTTTCCACAACGCCATCATCTTCAGCGCCTGCTGCTCCCGGTCGTCTTTGTACTCTTTTTGGATGCGGGCTATCTCCGGCTGGATCTTCTGCATTATAGACTGACTCCGGAGCGCCTTATAGAAAAGCGGATAGAGGATGAAGCGGATGACGATAGTCAGCAGGATGATAGCGATACCGAGATCCTCAAAGGCCACGTACTTATAGAGCGCCACCAAGGCGTTGAAAATCGGCTGGGCGAGAAGAAGGTGGAAGAGGTATGACATAGTGATTAGTTCGTAGTTTGTAGCTCGTAGCGGGGAACGAAGGGGAAATGCGTGGCGTATAAGAATTTCCTACGCGCTACGTACTACCATCCTACGTACTGAGCTTTTGAAGGAGCTTCAAAAGCTCTTCCATCATAGCATCTTTGAGTAGCGGCACTCCTTTGCCAACGATACAGAGAAGGTCGGCAGGCTTGCCGACGGGCTTATAAGAAGCGAAGACAGAGAAGGCCGCCCGCTTAAGCCGATTGCGCAGCACCGCTGTTTTGGCGACCGCCTTAGGCACTATAACACCAAACCTGCTGTAGGGCAGGTTGGTAGGGAACGCTTTGAGAGTGAGGCCGCCCGCGCGGATGACGCGATTTGGAGAGGCGACGGTCTGAATGGGAAGGCGTTGCTTTTTAGCAAGCATTCTATGGCTCGCGCTATTTGGCGCTTACTGTCAGGCGCTTGCGACCCTTCTGCCGGCGGCTTTTGAGCACGCGACGTCCGTACAAGGTGCGATTCCGCTTCAGAAATCCGTGAGTTCGCGCCCGTTTTCGCTTTTTAGGCTGGTATGTTTGGCTCATAAGGTGATTTAATGAATGAGATAAGAGTAGAGAATTGCGAGGAAAAAAGCAAATCCGTCCTAGCCAATCTGCCCCCGAGGAGAGAGGGAGTGGGTAAGGCGAAAATACCGCCGTTTTTTCTTATCCCCAGGTAGTACCCATGTTATTATGCTGTGGATATTTGACGGCAAGCTACAACTCCCTACAATGAATCTAGTACGTAGGAAAGTAGTACGTAGCGCGTAGGAAAAAAACGATAATAATACCCATCACTTCCAGACTACGCGCTACGAACTACGCGCTAGTCCCCACACCTACCATGGAACATAAAGAAGAAGCGGTTATCAGTCCGAAAACAGGTGTCGTTGATGGTAACGACCTCCTCGGACTTTGGCAGGCCGCTCTTGGAGAAATAGAGATCCAGGTTTCACATCCCAACTTCGTCACCTGGTTCAAAAACAGCGCCCTTATCGAAAAAAACGAGAATGGCGCTATCGTCGCCCTTCCGAATGCGTTCGCCAAAGAGTGGATTGAAAATAAATACTCCAAAATAGTACTCGGCGCCCTGCGCGCGCTCGAAGAAAATATTAAAAAAGTTGAGTTCACCGTGCACAGCAGCAAAACGATCGTCGTGACTCGGGCCGCGGCGCATCCCAGCCAGGCACGTGAGACGCAGCAGTCCTTTCCCGAGTTCCGTGTCGACACCGAGACGAATCTTAACCCGCGTTACACCTTCGGATCGTTCGTGGTCGGCAAATCCAATGAGCTTGCCTACGCAGCCGCGTCGGCGGTCGTTGAGGATATCGGCAAGCGCTACAATCCGCTGTTTATCTACGGGGGAGTGGGCCTGGGCAAGACCCACTTGATGCAGTCGGTGGGCAATGAGATTAGGAACCGCTATCAAAACCGCGTCCGGGTAAAGTACGTCTCCTCGGAGAAGTTCACCAATGACGTGATCTCGGCTATCCGCAACAAGAACACCGAGTCCATGAAGGAGAAATACCGCCTTGTCGACGTTCTTATCATTGATGATATCCAGTTCGTGATCGGCAAAGCGGCGACCGAGGAGGAGTTCTTCCACACGTTCAACGCCCTCTACGAGCACGACAAGCAGATCATCATCTCCTCTGATAAGCCGCCGAAGTTCATGCCGAATCTTGAGGAGCGCCTGCGCTCCCGCTTTGAAGGCGGCATGATTATTGATATTGGGTACCCTGATTATGAGCTCCGCTTCGCCATCTTGAAGGCAAAGATGCAGGAGCGCGCGGTGGCTCTCGCCGACGAGGTGATCGGACACATCGCGACCAAGATTCAGCGCAACTTCCGCGAGCTGGAAGGCGTCCTAAACCGAATCATCTTCTTCCAGAAGACCCGCGGTATGGAAATTACGCTTCGCGTTGCCGAAGAGATAATGAGCGAGATCATGCAGGAGCCGGTAAAGGACATCAACCCCAATGTCGTCATTAAGGCGGTGGCGGAGGTATTCGGCATCTCTCCCGCCGAGCTCATCAGCCACTCCCGCAAAAAAGAAGTGGTGGAGCCACGGCAGATAGCGATGTATCTCCTGCGTGAGATGCTCCACCTCTCCTATCCAAACATCGGGGATAGGATGGGAAAGCGCGACCATACGACCGCCATCTACGCTTACGAGAAGGTTCTCCTCGAGGTCTCCAAGAACCAGCAGCTAAACCAACGAATAATCACTATTAAGGAGTTGATAAACAAGGAGTAACATGGGGAGAAGTCCGGGGAGAAAAAGAACAGCTTTATACTGTTAGGCCGCCGGCACAAAATAGTATATAACTCGTCGAAGAAGTCTGAAATCTATCCACAGGAAATGATAAAAGGTACAATAGAAAGAAGTCTGTCGTAGTGATATTAGAACGCTCCCCGGAAAACTTCTCCACATACTCACACCCTCTAATAAGCCTCCCTGAGCCCTTTTTATGAAAATAATAATACTGAAGGAAAACTTAAAAACAGCACTCTCATCTGTGGAGAGGGGAGTTACTGAGAACAACAATCTGCCTATTTTAAAGAATGTTCTCCTGAAAGCGGATAAGAGTTTTGTAGTGTCGGCAACCAACCTTGAAATAGGGGTTACCTATAACGCCGCCGCGAAGATTAATGAGGTGGGGAGTATTACAGTACCTTTCGGGCCGCTTTATTCGATAATCCAGAACAGCGACAGTGAGCGGATCAACCTCATCGCCGAAGGGAATACTCTTATCGTTAAAACCGACAACTATGAAGCAAGGATGCAGGGCGTTTCCGCAGAGGAGTTCCCTATTATCCCAAGTATTGAGAATAAGAATGAGTTTCTCGCGATTGATGCGGACACCTTCAAAGACGCGATAACCCAGGTAATGGGCTCGGCCCAGGTCTCAGAGCTCAAACCCGAGCTTAGCGGTATTCTTTTCGACTTCCAGGTCAGCATCTTAAAGCTCGTTGCCACCGATAGCTATCGGCTTGCTGAGAAGACCCTGCTCAATAATGATTTTAAAACCACCATCGCCAAAGGAGTGAAAACAATTATTCCACTACGAACTATCGCCGAGGTGATGCGCATCTTCCCACTCGACAAGGAGATTAACATCCATATTGACGCGCACCAGATTCTTTTCACCAACGGCACCATAAGCCTCATTTCCCGGCTCATCGACGGGAACTACCCGGACTACGCGGCCATTATCCCCCAGAGGATAGAGACCGAGCTCGTCATGGAGAAGGAGAACCTCGTGTCGGCGCTGAAGCTCGTCGCCGGCTTTGCCGGGAAGGCCTCTGATGTCAAGTTGCGTGCCAAGAGCGAGGCCAAGGTGCTTGAGGTGTATTCAAGCAACCAATATGTCGGCGAGAACAACTATCTCATTCCAGTAAAGCGCACCGGTGAAGGTTTTGGGGAAATAGCGTTCAATGGGCGCTATTTGTCTGACGGCGTGCGTGCGCTCCAGGGTACTAGTATCTCGTTCGGCGTGAGCAGCCCGAATAAGCCGGCCATTCTCAAGACGGCGGGTGACACCTCGTTCTTCTATATTGTCATGCCCCTTGAGGGTAAATAGGTGGGGGGAGACAAGATGGGACAGTAAAAAGACAGCAAAAAACCGGACTGAAATCCGGTTTTTTGCTGTCTTACTTTTTTTCTTCTAATCAGTAAGGAAAACCTCGCGGGTCGTTACCCCTCCGACGCTGTCAGTAACGACGATTTTAAGGAAGTTCGTATCGGTGATCGTAGTCGGGCGGATGGTCGCCTTGTAGTCGAATGACGAGCCGAAGTTGCCTACCCGCTGGTCAATGAAGTCGTTATTGAAATACACCTGGATCTTCGCGATGTTTTGCCCCTCGAGGTGGATGAGCGCGTGGACAGCGACCTTACTGCGTGCCCGCGAACCGCTGGCGGGCGAGCGGACTTCAATAAGGCTGTCGTCTTCGGGTGGTAGGTCTCCTTGAGGCAGCCCGGCAGTGCTCCTGCTGTTATTAGTCTGGCCATAGATCGCCGCCCAGGCGAGCACGGGATTCTCCCAATTTGAGAACTGCGAGTCGCTCTGTGGACGCAGCGGAGCGGGGCCGAGGGGGTTGCTCCGGTCGACGTAATAGAGGATATCGTGAATACCGTCGTTGACAGAAGAGATCTCGCCGTTAAGCAGCGGTTTATCAGAGGTAACCGGATCGGGGCTCGTGAACGTCTCTGCTGGCTGGGATTTGAGCGCCTGCACCAAGAAGGCGTTCCAGATAGGGACCGCCGCGAGAATAGAACCTCCTTGCTGTTCCATGGGCCGGTTGCTGTTATTTCCCGCCCAAACACCGACGGCGAGGGTCGGCGTGTAGCCGAACGTCCACGCGTCTCGGTAGTCGTTGGTCGTACCCGTCTTCATCGCCACGTCGTAGCCCGGGAAGACTGTGAGCCCGAAACTGTTCTGGAACAGTGGCGCGCGAGCTTGAGCGTCCGAGAGGATATCATTGACGATGCGCGCGTACTGCGGCTGGATGACATCGGTGGCGTTGTCCTTGAACTCCTCCAGTATCTTATCGTCTTTATCGGCCACGCTCAGGATGATCGACTGGTCGTGTAGGACGCCTTCGCTCGCAAGGGCAGAGTAGGCCCCCAGGAGCTCGATGAGCTTAACCTCGCCTCCTCCAAGGACCAGCGAGAGGCCATAGCGGCTGCGCTCAGTGAGTGTGGTAACGCCCAGAAGCTTCATTTTTTTGAGCAGCGTGTCGATGCCAGCGAGATAGGCTGTTTTAACCGCCGGGACGTTGATGGACTGGGCGAGCGCGTTACGCATCGAAACAGGCCCGCGGAAGATGTGGTCATAGTTCTCGGGCTGGTAGCTGTTGTTCGGATCGCCCGTCGCATCGAACTCGGTCTTGAGGTCGAAGAGGATGGTGTCAGGAGGATAACCTTTTTCGAAAGCGGTCAGATAGGCGAACGGCTTCATTGCCGAACCCGGCTGGCGCAGAGCTTGGGTGGCGACGTTAAAGTTCCCCTCAAACTCACTCTCAAAGTAACCGCGGCTGCCAACCAGCGCAAGAATCTGGCCCGTTTTCACGTCCTCCGCAACTAAAGCGGCGTTAGTTCCCTTGTAGAGCTTTTCATTGCGTGCCGCTCCTTCGGCGACCGCCTTTTCCGCCGCTTGCTGCATCTCCCAATCAAGAGTGGTGATGACCGTCAGCCCGGCCCGGCGCACATAATCGGCCCCATAGGTCGCATCAAGATAATCTTTGACCGCGATGGAAAAATGGGGGGCCCTAATGGAGCTGTCGGGGCGTTCAAAGGTCAGCTCTTCCTGCTCCGCGGCCGAGCGTTGCTCCGAGGTGATATATCCCAACTCTTCCATCTTGCGCAGGACGAGGTTCTTTCGGTTAAGAAGCTCAGATACGTTGCCTCCCCACGGAGAGTAGTAGGTGGGGGCTTGCGGAAGGCTTGCTAGGAGCGCCGACTGAGCGAGTGTGAGTTCCCGGGCCGGCTTTTGGAAGTAGATCTGACTTGCCGCCTCAACGCCGTAGGAGTTGCTGCCGTAAGGAATCTGGTTGAGGTAGAGATAGAGGATTTCGTCCTTGCTGAACTTCTTTTCAAGCCGGAAGGCGAGAATGAGCTCTTTTATCTTTCTGCTGATCGTTTTCTCGCGGCTTAAGAACGCGTTCTTAGCGAGTTGCTGGGTGATGGTCGAGCCACCCTGGCTGCCCCAGCCGCCGACGATATTAGCGATGGCGGCGCGCACGAACGACTTGAAGTCGAACGCCGGGTGGGTATAGAAGTCCTTGTCCTCGATGCTGATGGTCGCGTTCTTCACTGTCTGCGGGATCTCTTCAAAGGGGATTATGGTGCGGCGCTCCTCATCGAATACCTCATACAGGAGCACCTTGCCGGTTTTATCGTATATCTTGGTCGACTCGGGAATCTGCCGGCTGTTGAGAAGCTCCGGCGACGGCAGGTCTTTCATGAGTAGGAAGACCAAAATGAAACCTACAAGAATAATGAGGCCGATGCCGATGAGCCCGCTGCGGATAAGGTGCCTGCGCTTGATGTTGCGTAGCGCGCGCCCGACCCGTTTGAGCGTCTTTTTTAGGATGGCCATGAGTGTTTTCGTGATTCCTCTATTGTACGGCAGAGTGCCAGCAAGAGATAGGGGTGAAGCGCGCGCCTCAAACCCTTACAAAGCCAAAGCTCCCGAAAGGGAGCTTTGGCTACAGCGGAGTTATACCTCTTCCTCCTCTTCTTCAACCTCCTCATCAAGGAGATCTTCGTCTTCATCATCCTCTTCACTCTCTTCATCGCCGTCTTCGATGTCGTCATCGGCAGAGGCGAGCATGAGCTTCGGGTTAACGAGCTCTTCGACAACTTGTAAATCGAGTACCATGTATACGAAACGTTTGTGTGCTACGACCTTTATAAAATGATGTCTTATTGATGCGGAAGAGCGACTTTCCTCTTCCGCAATACTGGCAATAGTACTTGGTGGGAATCTAATGTCAAGTCGGGCAGTGAAGGCTCGACTGTAGATATCATAATTCCGGAGCTGGTCGAGCCTCTACTGCCCGGCAGGAGGCGGTCAGCTGGCTTGCGCGAACCTTTTTTCTTTTGCGTATCCGAACGCGGTGGTGATGGCGATGGCGAGTGCGTCAGAGGCGTTGTCATCAATCTTTTCCGCCGCGAGCTTAAGGATATAGTTGACCATCTTTGCCACCGACACCTTATCCGCGTTGCCATAGCCGGTGACCGCCATCTTGATTTGGCCAGGGCCGTATTCGAGTATCGGCAGTCCGCGCAGGAGCAGGGTGTTGGCAATGACCCCACGCGCTTGGCTGACCTCTAGGGCGGTCTTTTTATTTTTTGAGAAATAAAGCTTTTCAAGGCCAACCAGTTCCGGCTGGTGTTCATCAAGGAGCTTATTGAGCCCGTGAGAGAGTTCAAGTAGCTTTTTGGTCGGGTCTTTTTCCGCTATCTTGAGCACGCCGACAGCGGTCATCTTAAGCGTGCCGCCATCCTCTTCAATGAGGCCAAAGCCTATAAGAGTGCTGCCGGGATCGATGCCGAGTATCTTCATACAGTAACTATAAACTTTAAACTATAAACTTTAAACAATGGCTGGCTCCCGTTTCTCGTTTAGGGTCTATAGTTTAAAGTTAATCGTTTACTTTCGCGCTCGTTACCACCCGCTGGACGTCGTCGTGGCTCTCCAGCGCCTCCACGAGCTTCAGGAGTTGCTCCACTCCCGCGGCGGATATCTCCTGGGGGAATTTGGCTATCCAGTGCTTCTCCCGCCCATCAGGGCGAGGCTCGCCCCAATTTGGGGCGGCGAATGCCCAGAGGACGCTGCCGGCATCTGCTGGTTTCCCGCCGTTATCTTGGGTGATCGTGCGCAGCCCCTGGATGGTCCGGTTGCCGTTATCGGTGATCGCCTCAACAAGGACGGCGACCCCCTCCGGCCCATAGGCTTCAAAAAGGAACTCAGTCAGCTCTTTCGACTCGCCGGCGCGCTTTAAGGCGCGCTCAATGTTTTCATTCGGGACGTTGTTCTCCTTTGCTTTTTCAATAAGGCTGCGCAAGCGGGGATTCTGATCGGGATCGGCGGCGCCTGTTTTGGCTGCGACGGAAATAGCCGCCAATATCTTACCGAAGGTCAACGACCTCTTTTTGTCGACCGCCCCCTTTTTATGTTTTATTTGGCTCCACTTATTGTGTCCGGACACGATGAGTTTTATATAAATGTTACTA
>Ga0163152_10009543_pt1 | contig 10096 bp, 12 predicted proteins | sample OliLakLV19MP8IB2_FD_148635 | JGI IMG/M metagenome (GOLD analysis project Ga0163152, IMG submission 148635) | Freshwater microbial mat bacterial communities from Lake Vanda, McMurdo Dry Valleys, Antarctica - Oligotrophic Lake LV.19.MP8.IB-2 | ecosystem: Environmental > Aquatic > Freshwater >...
GCCGATCACGTTTTTGGTCTCTTGGGCCGAGAGGGTGGCGACGCCTGTGCAGGTGTCCTTGGGGGCGGGCTCGTTCAGCGCGAAGGCAGTGCCGCAAAAGCCGGCGAAGAGCGCGAGGATCGTGGGGGTACGCATATGAGTTCGTGGGGTCGGGTAGGTCGAAATGGGAGTCAGGGCCCCGGGCGGATCTGCACCCACCGGTCGGCTCCTGACGCCGGTCCTTCGCTGGCCGACCCAGGGCTGGATTCGGCCCCTTTGGATCCGTAACTGACAAAGCTCCCGCATCCTGTGCATCGACTCGCTACACGGCTCGAGCCGACCATCCGGAAGTGGGACTGTCCCTTGGCGACGCCGCGCAGCAGACGAGCACCCCCCGTCGCCCTCGCCTCGGGCGGTGCCGCCGCGATGATGCTTACAACGCTGACCGCGAAAAAGCTGCGCTAACCGCGCTCCCATGGTTCCCTCCCCAGCCGTCGATCCCTTCGTGTTGCTGCTCGTGCACGCGGCTTCCACCTGGTTCCTGGTGGGCCTGACTTGGTTCGTAGGCGTGGTGCATTACCCACTCTTCGCGCGTGTGGGGCGCGAGGGCTACAGCGCCTACCAAGCCTCGCACGTGGCGCGCTCCACCTGGGTCGTATTGCCGCCGATGGCCGTGGAACTCGCCACCGCCTGCTGGCTGCTGGCCGAGCCTCCCCCGGGTGTGCCGCAGCTCGAACTTTGGCTGGGCTTTGCCGCGGTGGCCCTCGTCTGGCTCTCGACCTTCGCTCTCGCCGTGCCCGCGCACGGCGCCCTGGCCCACGGCTTCGCGCCCAAAGCCCACAGCCGACTGCTGCTCGCCCACGGCCTGCGCACGGTCCTGTGGACGCTACGCGGCCTGCTTGTCGCCCGCTGGCTGCTCTTCGGCCTTTGATCGCAGCACTGAGCAGGCCGACAACGCAGACCTCGGATCCACCAGACGCGGCCGATTCCGAACCGCACCCGGCGGAGTCTTGCTCTCAAGCGATCACGGGTCCGTGGCGCAGACCACGTCGCTGTCGTGGTGGCGATGCACGCCACAAACGACCTCGCCCTCGACACCCGGCGGCTGGCTGCCGCTGCGGGCTTGAGCGAGCGGGCGGGGGAAGCAGAGTCGTTCCTGGCGCGGCATTGGCTGAGCTTTGGGCTGATCCAAAAGAACCTGCGTGCGCGCCATCGGGCGGCCCGCGCTCGAGCCGGTGTAGACCGCCTGCAGTACGATCCCGTCCCGCTGGCAGATGCGTTCCAAGTCCGGTTGGAAGGGCTCTTGGATACGGTCCGTGCTACGGCTCCCGTGGTGGCCGTTGCGACGTTTGCCCACCGCGTCCGCCGCGAGCAGAGCCCCCAGGAGCGCTTCGTGGCAGCCTCCACCAATCTGCTCTACATGCCCTACCTGTCCATCGACGGCCTGTTGGCGGGCTACGCGGCCTACAACCACGCCATCGAGGGCGCCGCAGCCTCCCGGGGCGTGCTGCTCGTGGGCGGACAAGATGGGATTCCCGCGGCCGCGGAGTACTTCACCGACTCGGTGCACTTGACCGCGGCGGGCTGCCGCTGGATGGCGGCGCGCGTGCTAGACGCCCTGAGCGCCGATCCGGCCTTTGTGGATCTCGTCGAAGCGCGCTGAGCGCTGCCGCGTCGAGCGCGAGCGCGGGTGGCAAGCAAGATTCGCTCGCCTTCGCGCCGCGCACCACGTTGCCGCTGCCCCCGATCACACGCACCGTATCGACCCGGCGCATGGGCCGGGTTCATGCATCGGGAATCGGTCAGGGCACGCTAGTCCAATCCCAGAGCAACACACCGTCGCTGTCGATGGCCCGCACGCTGGCCTGCCAGTCGCCCGAGCCTGGTGTCGGGAAACCCGCGGCCAGGACAGAACTGCGCGCGCCGCGCGTCGCCACGTCCAAGGCAAACTCGCTGCGCAGGAGCGGGTCGGGCACGGCCTCCTGGCCCAGCAGATTCACGTCCGGGTCGAGCACAACCTGAGCTCCGGCTGGCGCTGCGACGCCCGCGCAGAGCATCAAAGCGACGGGCCCCAGCGGGGACCGAAGGCCAAGCATGGGCGCGCGCGGGCGCAGGAGAAGAAGACCAGGCAGGTCGGGAATCGCCATGGGCAGATTGGGCTAGGGGATTAAGACTTTGGAAGAACCCCACCGGAACCCACGCCGCACCATCCCGCAAGGGGCAACGGCACAGGCACGCCTCCCGTATGCCCAGCGGCGGGGTTAAACCAACGCTCGCCCCCCGGCCCCGCTGCGGACCTACCTGCGCAACAAGCTGAGGCTTTTCTACGGGCAGGAGTACCGGAGCGCGGTGGGGCGCGATCACGGCGCCCCGTCGAAGCGCGCCAGTGCGAGGGGCAAGGCCGTGGGCGGTTCCGCTTCGATCGAAAGCGCAGCGCCGAGTTCGCGGCGCGCGGCTGCGAGGCCGCGGCCGCGGTGGTGGATTTCCAGCACGCCTTGGCCCTCTTCGACGCGCTCGCCCTCGGCCACGAGCAGCCGCATCCCCACCGAGTGGTCGATCGGGTCAGCGACGGCATGTCGTCCACCGCCGAGCGCGAGCAAAGCCCGGCCCAACGCGCGCAGGTCGCGGAACGCAAGGTAACCCGCCCGGTCCGCGCCCAGCACCTGGATGTGCCGGGCCATCGCCATGCGTGTGGGATCGAACAGCGCTGCGCCGTCGCCGCCCTGAGCGTGCACCGTGCGCGCGAACACCTCGAGGGCGCTCCCGTCGTCGAGGCTGCGGGCAATGCGGTGGCGCCCTTCCGCGCTGTCGGAAACGACCCCCGCCAACGTCAGCGCTTCGCCTCCGAACAAACAAACGAGCTCGCGCAAGTCCGACGGCCCGCGGCCCGTGAGGCAATGCACACTTTCCTCGACTTCGAGGGTGTGGCCGATCGTTCGACCCAGGGGCCGTGCCATGTTCGTCTGCCACGCCACCGCGCGCACTCCGAAGTGGGCCGCGACCCGCACCAGCGTGCGGGCGAGCTCGGCACCGCGCTCAACTTCGGGCAAGAACGCGCCGCTGCCAAACTTGACGTCCAGCACCAGCGCATCGAGCCCCTCGGCGATTTTTTTGGCGAGGATCGAACTCGTGATGAGCGCGATCGATTCGACGAGCCCCGTGACATCGCGCAGGGCGTAGAGCAACTTGTCGGCGGGGGCAATCGCATCCGTCTGCGCGCCAAACACCACCCCGACGTCCTCGAGCTGCGCGCGGTAACGCGCGGGATCGATGTCCGTTCGCATCCCGGGTATCGCCTCGAGCTTGTCGAGCGTGCCGCCCGTGTGACCAAGGCCGCGACCCGAGATCATCGGCACGGCGCAGCCGCACGCGGCGAGCGCAGGCGCGAGCGGCAATGACACCTTGTCACCGATCCCGCCCGTCGAGTGTTTGTCGACGATCGGCCGACCAAGGCCCTTGAAGTCGAGCACCGCGCCGGAATGGAGCATGACGCGGGTCAGCTCCACGAGGCTGCCCTCGTCCAAGCCGCGCACGAACACCAACGCGAGGAACGCTCCGATCGAACCGCGGTCGACCGTACCCGCGACCGCGCCTTCGATGAACCGCGCGAGCGATCCCTCCGTCGGCGGCGCGCCAGTGCGCAGGTCCGCGAGCAAACGGCGCAGGTCGAATGCGTCCTTGTTCAAACGGAAGCTCCGCCGTGCAGGATCGTGTGCGCGAAGGATTCGCCTTCGCCGGTCACCTGCAGACCCAACAGCGCTTCGACCGTGGCACCCACATCCGCGAAGGAGCGCCGCGTGCCGAGGTCGACGCCGGGCCGCACGGCCAAACCCGCGGCCAGGATAGGCACGTACTCCCGCGTGTGGTCGGTGGTGGCCATGTGGGTGGGGTCGTTGCCGTGGTCGGCGGTCAAGAGCACCACGTCGTCGGGACGCAATACGGCCTCAAGGCGTTGCAAGTCCACGTCGAACGCCTCCAGCGCCGCGCGGTAACCGCGGGCATCGCGGCGGTGTCCGTACAGCATGTCGAAATCCACGAGATTGACAAAAACGAGTCCGCGGGACTGCTCTTGCGCAAGCCGCAACACGTGCTGCATGCCATCGCGATTGCCCTCGGTGTGCACACTCGCCGTCAATCCACGGCCGGCGAAAATGTCCTCGATCTTGCCGACGCCGACCACGGGGACGCCGGCCGCGCAGAGGCGATCGAGCGACGTTTGTTTGGGCGGCGCGAGGCTGAAATCGCGGCGGTTGTAGGTGCGCGTGAAGGCTCCGCGTTCGCCCACGAACGGCCGCGCGATGACCCGCGCGACACCGTAGGGTGTGAGGATCTCGCGCGCGATCCCGCAAATGTGCAGCAAGCGCGCGAGCCCGAAGTGCTGCTCGTGCGCTGCCACCTGGAACACGCTGTCGGCGCTCGTGTAGACGATCGGTTTGCCCGTTTCGATCGATGTCTGGCCGAGGCGTTCGATGATCTCGGTCCCCGACGCCGGTGCGTTGCACAGGATTCCGGGCAATCGGGAGCGCTCCACGAACTCAACTACGATCGTGTCCGGAAACCCGTCGGGGTAAACCGGAAAAGCCGCGTCGAGGGAGCACCCCATCATCTCCCAGTGGCCCGTCGACGTGTCCTTGCCGGGGGAGCGCTCCGCCATGCGGCCAAACGCCCCCTGTGGATGTGCGGCGCGTGGCAGGGAAAACACACCCGGCACATTGCCAAGCCCAAGGGCCACTAGTCGCGGTGCGTCGAGCCCGCCCGCCGCGGCCACGAGGTGGTCGAGGGTGTGTGCGCCACGGTCGCCGAAACGATCCGCGTCGGGCAACGCACCGACACCCAGGGAGTCGAGGACGATCAAAAACACCCGGCGATCGGGGCACTCGGCAGACATCCAACCATCGTGGGCCCCACGGGGCTCCCCGTCGAGCCCCCCGCGCCGGGACCGGACGTCAATAGGTCGGCGAGTACCGCTTGTGGCAGGCGGTGCAGCTGGCGTCCATGCGGGCGTAGGCCTGCGAGATCTGCGCGGTGTTGCCGGCCTCGGCCGCGGCGCGAACATCCTTGGCGCCCTGGATCAGGTCCTGGCGGAAGCGCTCGTAGCGCTCGGGCGCGTGGGGAAAACCCGGTTCCTTCGGCCAGTTCATGAACACCGTGTCGTTGCCCAGGCGCTCGATCTCGGTGGCCACGCGCGCGATCTCCGCGAACTGGCGCGTGTCGCGCAGGTGGGGTTCCATTCCAAAGTGCAGCGCGTTGAGCCGAATCATGTGCTCGAGGAGCCGCAAATCGCGTGTCGGCACGGCGTCCTGCGGCGGCGGAGGCGCGCAGCACAGACACAGGAGCGCGGCGAAAGCCGCGAGTTCAGTTCTTGCCGTCGACGACACTGCGGATCGCGCTCTCGATCGCCGTTTCCATCTCAGCCACCCATTCCTCGCCGAAATCGCGCTCGAGCAGGCCGCGTTCGCCGAACTCCCACCGCCCCGAGCGCGGGTCGAAGTCGAACTGGTAATCGTGCTCGCTCCCGTCGTCTTCGGTCACCATGACGAGCACGATGTTGTTCGGCGCGTCCAGCTCGAGTCGGAAATCGGCCATGATCGAAGGGTCAGCGGGGGTCTAAGGTGGGCGCCGGAGCGCCGGAAGGGCCCAAGAGGGTAACCCTCGCCCCTCAATGACGGCAACTCGCGAGCGCAAAGGGCAGCGCGGTGGGGGGCACGACGACGCCCGCGCTGGGCCAGGTGCCCACACAGCGATAACCGGGGAAGCGCGCTTCGATTGCGGCCGACCAAGCCACCGGACTGAGCGCGACGTCAACGGGCTTACGCCGCCGATGGCGTAGCGCGGGGACATTCAGTCGCCACCGCGGGCCATTTCGAGAGCGGCGTCCGTGTAGAAACGCTCGTCCCCGTGGTAAACCGCGAGGGACATCGCACTCGGCAGATAGGCGCGGGCAAAAACCCCGCAGACGACGGCGATCGCGATGCGATCGAGCCCCACAGGGGCGCGGCGCTGCTCTCCTGCTGTCCGACACGCGCGGGGAGTTCAACGGTCGGCCCGCGCGCGCGGGACCCGCAAGCGAATCGCTACCGTTCCTCCCCCGCAACCATGTTGCTTCACACCGCTCGCTCACACCCGCCGCCCCGCCCGCGGCGTGTCCTCGCACGGGTCCTCGGCGCGCTCGTTCTCGCGGCCGTGGCCGCGGACCAGGCGCTGCAGCACTTTGCCCTCGCGGACGGGGCGCTCGGCAGTCGCAGAGTCGCCCCCTTCGATCCGCCGCTGTTCACGAACCGCCAGCGGGCCGCGGCGGCGCGGCTCGAATCGGCGCAGTTTGGCCAACCGCTCGCGGGCGAGAACATCGCCTACGACGCGGATCTGGGTTGGGTGACGGCGGGCGCCGGATACGGTGTGCGGGGCGAGCGCCTGGTGCTGACACCGCCCAAGCAGGTGAACGCGCGCAGCCCGCGGCGCATTGCACTGATCGGGTGCTCGTTCACCCACGGGGACGAAGTCGAAGCGCATGCGACGTGGGCCGCGGCGCTCGCGGTGGCGCGGCCCGACCTCGAGCTTTTGAACCTCGGTGTCGGAGGTTACGGGCTCGACCAGGCGGTGCTGCGCCTTGAGCGCGATGGGGCGGGGTTCGCACCCCACGAGGTCTGGATCGGCCTGATGCCCCAGGCGTTGCCCCGATTGCTCTCGATCTACCGCCCCGCGGAAAACCAGTGGAACGGAGGTGTGGCCTTCAAACCGCGCTTCCGCGTGCATCCCGAGCCGCGGCTACAAGATTCGCTCGAGCTCGTCCCATGCCCGGCGACGTCCCCCGCGCGCGCTCAATCCCTGATCTTCGACGCCGACGCTTTCCGCGAAGCCACCCGCTACGACGCGTTCGTGCGGCGCGCTCCCCTCGCCTACTCGCGCGCGGGCAGCCACTTCACCCACTACAGCGGGTTTGCGCGCCTTGCGCTGACGTGGCACGAAGCCCGGGCCCGTCCGGGACTTTCCAGCCTCTTGCACGACCCGGACGGCGAGCTGCCCCGCCTCGTCCGCGCCCTGTGCAACCGCGCGGCGCGCTCCGCCCCGGTTCACATCCTCGTCCTGCCGAGCCGCATTGACCTCGCTCGGCCCGTCCCTGGTCTCGCGCCACTCCTCATGCGCCTGCAGGATGCGGGTCATAGGGTGATCGACCTTACGCCCACCCTGCGCGCGGCCCCCGCGGATTGGCGGCCAGCAGGCCACTACGGTCCCCTGCAAAACGCGGCCGTGGGCCGCGCGCTCGCGGATTCTGGAAAAAATTCCGGCGCGCGGCCCTTGCAACCGGTCGGATTCGGGGAAAAGAACAATGGATGAGCGGTGCAGGACAAGGTTCAGCGGGGAACGTCGTCGCGGCAGTGTGCAGCTTCTTCGTGCCGGGGCTGGGACAGCTCGTCCAGGGCCGGCTCTTGATGGCGATCGTGCATTTTGTACTGGCAGCGGTGTTGTGGTTCTTCCTTCTCGGATGGATCGTGCACCTGTGGTCGATCCTCGACGCCGCGATGTGGAAGCGGCCCGTCTCGCCGTGACACTCGCCATCCCAGCGGAGCAACGGCATTCCCCGCTTAGCCCCGCGGATCGCGCCGGTCCAAGCAACCGTTCGAGACGCGCTCCTTGAGGCCATCCAGGTCCTAGCCGCGGCTCGGGACCCGGATTTTTCCCAAGCTGTCGCTCCAGCGGCGTGCGGCGATGGGCCAAACGTCATCTGACGGCTCCTTCGTCTGGGCCTTGCCGATTTTTCCCAAGCTGTCGCTCCAGCGCCGTGCGGCGATGGGCCAAACGTCATCTGACAGCTCCTTCGTCTGGGCCTTGCCGATTTTTCCCAAGCTGTCGCTCCAGCGCCGTGCGGCGATGGGCCAAACGTCATCTGACGGCTCCTTCGTCTGGGCCTTGCCGATTTTTCCCAAGCTGTCAGCCGCCGTCGGCCGCGACTGCGAGGGTCGTGCGGACCGCGGGGTCGGAGCGCGCGGCAACCAGATCGAGTAGAGCCAAGACCTGTTGGGTCAACGCCGGGCCGCCCCACAGGGCGTAGACGTCGTAGCGATTCTGTGCATCCGTCCAGGATTCCGGAGTCCGTGGGTCCACAGTGTCCACCACCAGCCAATCGGCGCCCGCCCGTTCGGCGTAAAAGCGCAGTGCCGCCTGCCGATGGAACGGCAAACACAGAACGCGGAATTCGGCCCCTGGCGCAACGGCCTCGCGACGCTGGACGATCCAAGCCAGGTCGTTGCGGGCGTCCCTGTCGAAGGGCCAGTCGCGGAAGTGATCGGGGCGCGCGCCGTTCGCGCAGAACAAAACCACGGCGAGCGCGGTCATCGACGCCGGTGCAAGCACGAGGTAGCGACGCCGCGACCGCGCAGCAAGGGCGGTGATGCCGATCCAGCCGAGAGAAACGAAGACCACTAGCGGGATCGCGGTCCGGGTCAGGGGCCATGCAACTCCGAAGGCGACGTGCGCCACAGCATGGAGCAGCACCGTCAAACCCAGCGCTGTGCCCGCCAGCACCACGAGCTCAGTGGTTCGGGAGCGGGCGCTCGTCCCGCGCGCGCCACCCCACAGCGCGACACATCCGCTCACCACGAGAAAAAGCGGCGCTGCGACTCCAAAGCCCCATTCGACTGCCCGAAGTGGGACTCCTTGGATCACAATTCCCGACCCTATGGCGCCGCGGCGCTCCACCAGTGACCCGCGCACGAGGTCGAAGACCGCTGGAAGCAGCGCATCGCCGCCCCAAACTTGTCCGAAGCGCAAGTAGTCCGGCACCTGCGCGCCAAACGCCGGTGCGTAGATTCCGATCGCAATGAAGATCGCCGGGAGCAAAGCCCACGACACGAGGCGCACCAGCCCCAAGTCACGCCGCGCGTTGCGATCCACAGCAACTCGCAGGAGGAGCGCACCGGCGAGCCCGGCGAGTGCGAACACGCAGGCAAGGTTCGCTCCGGCGCACAGTCCAGCCGCGGTGCCGAGTGCCACTAACTTCCACGCACAGGCTCGTCCTTGACCCGACAGGGCCGACACGGACAAGGCCAGGGTAAGCCCCAACAAACCCAGCGCTAGCCCGTAGCCGCGCGCCGCCACCATCCAATCGCGCAGGAACGGATTCAGCATGCAGGCCAAGGCTGCCAGCAGTACCGCCCAACTCCGCGGAGCAGTGGCGAACGCGAACCAGGAAACGACGCCGAGCCAAAGACCACCTCCAAAGACTGCAGGCAACCGCAAGACCCACTCCGAGGGGCCGAACGTTTGGGCCAGCACCTTCGATGCAGCGTTCGAGAGCAAATGGTGGTTCGCCACCCACCCCTGGTAGAAACTCGACCAAGGCTTCGCGATCCACGCGCCGTAGCTCAGCGCCTCATCGTTGCTGTAGGAGTGCCGAACCGCCCGGTCCAGGCTGTCGATTGCCACCAAAAGTGCGACACAAACGAGCACCCAAACAGGCACCCACGATCCCTTGATCCGATCCTTCGCAGACTCCATCGGAAAGTTGTCCGCGGTTGCGCGAACGTTGAGGGGTGGCGCATCACCCTGGCAGGCACGAGTTGTCTCACGACCCGTTCCAGTGGATCCGACACCCGGATGACGAAGCATGCTATCCGCGCGTCCGCCGCGCGTCATCCCCGTCATCCCCGTCATCCCCGTCACCCCCGTCATCCCGTGCCGGCAGTCCCAGAGTGAGATCGGCGGCAGTGGACACGCCACTGCGAAGAAGTGCCGCACAAGCTCGCCAACGGAGCCGTGCTTGTCGCGGCGGGCAACACGCTGGACGGCGAAAAACGCATCTTGGGTCTGCGTGAGGGTGCCACGACCCCCTTGCGCTCCCCGGAAGCCGCTGCTTGAATGCCGTTCTGCCAGATCCGCGTCCCCCAGATCTCAGACGGAGGCGGACATCCTCTTCGTAGGGAACCACCGCAGCAGAAAACCTATGCGAACCCGCGTTTTCAAATTGGCCCCGCAACGGTGCGTCGCGGGTCTCATCGCGCTCGCGCTCCTCGCCACGCCAGCCTCGGCCGCCACCGTGCCCACCGTGGCCACCGTGGCCACCGTGGCCACCGTGCCCCAAGACGCTGCACCCGCCTTCAAACCGCCGGCGTTCCAATTG
>Ga0163152_10009544_pt1 | contig 10094 bp, 6 predicted proteins | sample OliLakLV19MP8IB2_FD_148635 | JGI IMG/M metagenome (GOLD analysis project Ga0163152, IMG submission 148635) | Freshwater microbial mat bacterial communities from Lake Vanda, McMurdo Dry Valleys, Antarctica - Oligotrophic Lake LV.19.MP8.IB-2 | ecosystem: Environmental > Aquatic > Freshwater > Lake...
CCCCATGAGGGGAGGGTGTTATGGTGCTGAGGGTACCCCCATCGCGGTAGCGAACTTTGGTCACAGCCTCGAAACCTTCGGGCGGTAACTCCTTGTATTTCATCAAGTTGATCTTGCCCACCATCATGCTGTTGCGCACCAGATCGTCTTCACGGCCCAGCACCACGGTATTGGTGTCGGGGCGGATTTCGGTGACGAACATGGGTTCGCCGAGCGCGATGCCCAGACCCTTGCGTTGGCCGACGGTGTAAAAGGGATAACCTTCGTGTTTGCCCAAAACCTTGCCGACGGCATCCACAAAAACACCGCCTGCCACCTGCTCATCCAGCCCGTCAATACGGCGGCGGAGGAAGCCCCGGTAGTCGTTGTCTGGCACAAAACAGATTTCGTAGCTCTCGGCTTTTTTGCTCAGTTCGTCCCAGCCGCGTTCGGCGGCCATTTGGCGCACTTCGGGCTTGGTAAAGGGACCCAGCGGCATACGGGTACGGTTCAGGCAATCCTGGCTCAAGCCCCAGAGCACATAGCTTTGGTCTTTTTGCCTATCCTTGGCGCGGGTAATGTATTTGCGTCCATCAAGTTCATTGATAAGTCCATAATGCCCCGTTGCGATGAATTCACAGTCGAGCATATCGGCCCGGCGCAGGAGGCTGTTCCACTTGATGTGGGTGTTGCACAATACACATGGGTTGGGCGTGCGCCCGGCCATGTATTCGTCCACAAAATTATCAATCACATAGTCGCCAAATTCCTCGCGGATATCCACGATAAAGTGGTGGAAACCAAGTTTTACCGCTACTTGACGCGCGTCGTTGATGCTGTCGAGCGAGCAGCAGCCTGTTTCTTTTTTTGAACCGCCGCTGGTGGCGTAATCCCAGGTTTTCATGGTCACGCCAATAACTTCCCAGCCTTCTTCATGTAGCATGACTGCGGCAACTGTACTGTCTATTCCGCCCGACATGGCGACCAATGCTTTTCCGTGCTTGCTCATTTTTGACCAGGATTCTGGGAATTTTAGAATTTACAGAAGTGGCAGGAAACAACGCTTCTTGCCAAATAGTTCGGATGGCAAAGATCGGATTTTTTTACCGCAGAGGCGCGGAGACGCAGCGTTTAGTCCCTCTCTGCGCCTCCGCGCCTCAGCGGTAAATTTTACCTTGTCACAATCAGTAGCCGCCCAATCCGGCCTTTGGCTGTTTCCAACACCACACCGTAGGAGCCAGCAGGTAAATTATCCATCGGAATTGACCGCGAGTGTTCTCCGGCAGGCAAGCGTTCTGGATTGCTTTGCCAAACCGTTTTGCCATTGATATCCAGCACTTTTATCGTGATTTTCTCCTCTTTTACCAAAGAAAAATCCATCACGCTGCGCTCGGAAGCCGGATTAGGCCGAAGGCTTTGAACCGAAAAGGACAGCTTTGGCTCAGAGGTTTTGGACGCCAGGGCCAAATCCGTCTGCCAAACACCTAATCCGTAAGTGGCCACGCGGAGTTTATTGCCCGGAGCAATGCTGAGGTGCATAGCGAGCATAGCTTGTGGGGCATCGGAGGAGTAAATTTCCCAGCTTGTGCCCGAATTGGAGGAATGCCACACTCCGAGGTCGTTGCCCACATACAAGTGGTTGGTGCTAGGATCCATCAAAATGGAATTGGTGGGCACATCCGGCAAACCATTGTCAATGGCCGCCCATGTCGCACCTTCATCTTCTGTTTTCCAAACGTGCTGGGTATTGAAACCTGCAAACACAGCAAATACCGTACTTTCCAAGCCAGATGCAAAAGCAATGTCCATGCAAAGTCGGTTGGGCAGGCCTGTAACTTCCGTAAAGGAAAAATTAGCAGCATCAACCTTGTACACCCGGGCTTGATTTGTAGTACTGGGTGCTGTGCTGCAATACACCAAATCGGGGTTTTCGGGATTTATCGCGATGGTTAGAATAACATCACCATCAGCAATGAATCCGGTAATATCATACCAGTTCTCGCCGCCATCATCGGAACGCCATAGGCCTTGAGCACCTGCGTACATGATGTCGGGATCGGAGGGTGCAATTTCGAAAGGCCCATTAAATGCCGCGCTCCCGGAGATTTGGTTGCCGATTCCGTACCAACTTTGTCCACCATTTGTGCTTTTGTACAAATTTAGGTATTGCGAAGAACCGTACATGATTTGGTCGTTTTTCGGATTGATGGCAGCGCATTCTCCATCGCCACCGAGTACGCGCGTCCAGGAGGGATCACCGTAGTAAATGGCGGTGGAGTTGTCTTGCATCCCACCTATACTGAATTCAGGGTTGGTGGTCGAGTTGCCGAGGTTCGCGTAAAACTGCTGGCTTTGGTATCCACCATTGCGCCCTGCCCAAGTTTCTCCGCCATCGTAAGAGACAAAAAGGCCACCGTCTGTGACGAGGTAGACTTTATTGGGGTCATTTGGCAAATAATACGCACGGTGGATATCTGCGTGTACATAATCGGGCGGGCCTTCCGAGCCTCCGGCAGGGACATATCCAAAATCCCAATTGTACCAATATGTTTTTTGCTGCACCGTACTGCCGCCGTTGGTTGATTTCCAAGTATCAATACCGACCCATACGATGGTATTCGGCTCATTGGGGTGCACTGCCACATCGTGTGAATACCAGCCTTGATATTTGCAGACATCCTCAGAACTCACTTTCGTCCAGGAGTTGCCGCCATTGCTGGATTTGAAAAGCCCGTTTTGCGCAAAAGCCTCTCCTACAGAGGCATACAACACGTTGGGTTGTGTTTGGCAAAGCGTGAGAAGCGTTTTCCCGGAATAAGCGCTGGGTAGGCCGGCGGCAAGTTTGACAAAGTTTGCGCCGCCATTGACAGAGCGGTAAATCCCGCTAACACTTTGGTCGTCGAGCGAGCCGTGGGTCACGAAAATTCGAGTGGTGTCGGAGGGATCAATCTCGATGTCAACGGCCATACTTTTGTTGTGAATAGTATGCCAGGTCGAGCCTGAATCCCAGCTGCGCAGAAGCCCTTCAGTTGTGGCGGCAAGAACCGTTTCAGGGCGCAATGGATTGATTTTGATGTCTTGGACGCCGCGCAATTGGCCATAGCCCCAATCGAGGCTTTTATGCCAATTGAGACCCCCGTCTTTGCTTTTCAGAATTCCAATGCCGTAGGTGCCGCGTGTAACGCGGATGGCGACGTTGGGGGCAGAATTTTCCAAATTGTACACTTCGCCTGTGCCTGCATACATGATTTTCGGGTCGGAGGGATCTATGGCAATGGTACTCACGCCGAGAACCGGGAAGCCTGTTTCCACCCGTTGCCAAGCCTCCACGCCTCGCCCGGCGGTGGTGCTTTTCCAGATGCCGCCCGAGGCACTTCCGAGCCACAAAATATTGGTATCCAGGGGGTTGACCGCCAGGCAAAGTGTGCGTCCGCCAATGTTTTTTGGGCCGATGGCTTCCCAAGTGGGGCTGCGCTCGTCGCGAAATTGAGCAGAGATGCGCATTTGCGCGAGGGCTTCGGTATATTTTTCGGTGTGGAATTGGCCGTCGGGAAAGCTGCGCGCCATGCTCCAATAAAGGAAGGCTGCGCCGGCTTGGGAGGGCGAGTGTTTTTCTTTTTCGGAGGGGTTCTTCGAGAAGTAGTTAAAGCTCGCCGCCGCTACCGCTATGGCAAGCAATCCGAGTAAAAATCGTTTTTTCATTTTTGGACAAAATTATTTCAGCCCAAAAATGGTGATAAACGCGGAATCAGTGATCAGTAAGTGCAGGGCTTTGGCGCGGAGTGGCGAAATTCGAGACCTTTGGAACTTCATTCCCCAAAAAACGCTTTTGGGAAAAATTTTCTGCCATGAACATTGATCTCCTCAAAACAGAACTCTCCTTTCGAACCGCCCGCTCCGGTGGCGCAGGCGGACAAAATGTGAACAAAGTGGAGACCAAAGCCGAAGCCTTGCTTGATGTGGCCGCTTCCCAGGCACTCTCTGATGAAGAGAAAACGCTGATTTTTGAAAAACTCACCAACCATATCTCTTTAGAAGGAATCCTCGCTGCCACGAACCAAACAGAGCGTTCTCAACTGATGAACAAGCACTTAGCTGAGGAAAAACTGATCCGGCTGATTGAAAAAGCCCTGCACAAACCCAAGCGCAGGAAGATTACGCGGGTGCCAAAGTCGGTCATCGCCAAACGCTTGAAAAGCAAAAAAAGGAATTCAGAAAAGAAGGCGGCGCGCAGGGAAGGGCTAGAAGATTGGACTTCTGGTTGATGTTTTGTGGTGGAACACGAATGACACGGATGAGACACGGATTAACCCAGATTTCTACTTAATAAGATAAAAAATCCGTGTTAATCCGTGTCTTATCCGTGCCATCCCTGTTCCACCATCGCCCCTTTCAATCCTTTTCCATCTTCATAGCCTTTTCCACCAAATCCCGCCACGAAGGTCGGATGACCGGTGGGGCAGATTGTCCGTTTTGCAGTTCCCATGTACTTTTATCAATCACTATTAACGGGCTAAGTTTTGCTTTAGCCAGTGCCGTATTGATCGCTGCCAGGTCTTTTTTGAAAAGCCCATCTGCCTTCGCCTGGGCCTGCTGGAGCTCTTGGCGCATGACATTCGCGCCGTCTGTTATGGATTGGGAAGGCATATTGTCGGAAAACTCGGTGTACACATAGAGTCTGCCAATTCGGGCGCGCAATTGTTGCTCTCCAGTTATGCCTTTTGATTCGATGGTTTCGGTCAAGGTTTTACGGAAAGCATCGAGATTGGTGCTGAGTTTGCTCAGATCGGCATTCAATTTCTTGTCTTTAACCAATGCAATCCGTTGATCCGTACTGTCCTTCAGGTTGCGTACCTGAGCCTCTAGCAAGCTGAGGTTTTCAACCATTTCAAAAAGCCCGTCCGAGATTGCCCGTTTTTTGGCATAATCCAGTTCGGGTTGTAGCGGGTCAGGTACAAGTTTCAGGATACCCTCATCGCTGAAATCCCCTGCTTTGATTCGCACTTTGTAATCGCCAGGCATGGCCAAACGACCAATAAAGCCCGCGTACACACCAAATTCTCCCTGTACCAAAACACCCTTGGCCGCTTTGGGCGGTGCCAAACGCATGTCCCAGCGCACGAAATTGATTCCCTTTCGTTTGGTGCCAGGCATAGAGGCAATTACTTTGCCGGAAGCATCAATGATTTCCACGGTCACGTCGCCCGTATTGAGGCGCTCCTTCAGGTAATACTGAACGGTGGCAATTTCTGGCGCATTGGGTCCGCCATAGGAATCAGTACTAGGGAAAGAGGAGCCGTAGTGCCCACTTGATACAGCGGTGGGGCGGGTAGGCAACAAAGCCGCGTCCTTTTGCAAAACATCTGCCTTTAGTTGGCGAAGTGGCGAAATATCGTCTATAATAAAAATGCCACGTCCGTGTGTGCCCAGCACCAAATCATTTGTTTTTGCTTGAATCACAATGTCGCGCACAGCCACATATTCGGGCAATCTGGACTTGTAAAGCACCCAACTTTGTCCTCCATCTGTGCTGATGTACAGCCCGAACTCCGTTCCAAGGAAAAGCAATTCGCGATTTTCGATGTCCTCCACAATGACGTGGGCGTAACCCTGCAGCACTTTGTCCGTGCTGATATTCACCCAGGTTTTGCCGCTGTCGGAAGACTTTGCTGCGTATGTTTTCATATCTCCGTAAGCGTGGTTGTCAAATGTTGCATACACCACATTTCGGTCAAAACGGCTGGGCGTCACGCGGCTCACCCAGGTGCCTGCCGGCACGTCGGGAATATTTTTTGAAATGAGTTCCCAGTTTTTTCCGCCGTCGCGGGTCACTTGAATGTTGCCGTCGTCCGTGCCTATAAAAATCAAGTTTTCATCGAGGGCTGAGGGGCCGATGGTGAAGATGGTGCAATGGTTTTCGGCGGAAGTATTGTCCACCGTCACGCCGCCGCTTTCGGCTTGACGTTGTTTTTCCTTGTTATTGGTGGTCAAATCGGGTGAAATACGCTGCCAACTGTGTCCACGATCATTGGTTTTGAAAAGGAACTGTGCGCCGATGTAGAGGGTGCTGGGGTTTACAGAGCCTTTCACGAGCGGGGTGTTCCAGTTCCAGCGATGCTGTTCTTCATCTTTTTGAGCTTGAGGTTTAATAAATTGCGACTGGTTGGTGCGGAGGTTGTTTTTGGTCACTTCCCCGCCTTGGCTTTCACAGAAAATGATATTGGGATCTGAGGCATCTGGCTGTACCCAAAAACCATCTCCACCGCCGACGCTTTCCCAGTCTCGATTTTCTATTCCGCCTTTGCTTTGAGAAGGTCCACGCCAGGAACCATTGTCCTGCAATCCACCATAGACGTTGTAAGGCGTTTGATCGTCAATTTGAACATGATAAAACTGCGACACCGGCAAGGTGTTGAGGTGTGTCCAGGTTACCCCTTGATCCAGGCTCATATACACGCCGCCATCTGTGCCGAGGTACATTTGATTGGTGCTGTTGGGGTTGATCCAAAGCGCATGATGATCCGAGTGAACCCAACCACCAGCATTGGAGGCATCGCTGAAAGAATGACCGCCATCTACACTCGTAGAAAACGAAAAGGCTGGACGGTATACGCGCTTGGGGTCTTTGGGGTCCACCACCAAGGTGCTGAAATAGAAAGGGCGAGCCGTCACGTTGGTATTTGCACTTTGGTATTTCCAGGATTCGCCGCCATCAGCAGAAATAAGCAGGCTGGTTTTTTCGCTTTCCACTATGGCCAGCATATTATCGGGAGCGCTGGGTGCGAGCGCAATGGCGATGCGTCCAAACTCGCCCGTGGGGAGTCCGTTGGTGATTTTGCGCCAATTTTTGCCGCCATCAGTGCTTTTGTAAAGGGCGCTGCCGGGGCCGCCGGAAATAAAGGAGTATGGGCTTCTGCGGAATTGCCACATGGAGGCAAGCAAAACATCGGGGTTTCCAGGGTCCATGATGATGTCAGCGCAACCCGTTTTTTCGTCGGTGTAAAGAATCTTTTCCCAAGTCTTCCCACCGTCGGTGGTTTTGTAAAGGCCACGGTCGGGGCTGTCGCTCCAAAGTTTGCCAGGCACGGCTACATAGAGTGTGTTGGCATCGGTGGGATGGAGAATTATTTTGGAAATGTGCTCTGAATTTTCGAGGCCCACACGGGTCCAGTTTCGGCCAGCGTCGGTGGTTTTGTAGAGGCCAAGGCCAATGGCGACGCTGTTGCGCATATTGCTCTCGCCCGTTCCGACCCACACGGTTTCAGGCTTGTTTTGATCAACGGCGAGGCAGCCGATGCTCTGCGGGTATTTTTCAAAAACAGGCTCGAAAGTGAACCCTGCCGTGGTGGATTTCCAAACGCCACCGCCCGCCGTGCCAACGTATATTGTTTTTGGGCTGTTGTTTACACCCTCTATCGCAGTAATGCGCCCACCCATAACGGCAGGCCCAATGCTCCGTGCTTCTACCGCGCCAAAAGTGGAAGATGTAAGTTTGGTTTGCGCATTTGCTTTGATTGGAAGAAAACTCGCCGCCGCCCATACCGCTGAAAAAACTATGGCGCGTGAAAAAACTTTGGCGGATAAAAAGTGAAGTAATTGTTTCATTTTTAACGACTTGAATTTGCATGAAAAAACCGCAGAATAGCGGGGAAGCTGATAAATAATTCTCTAAAGAATCTTTTCTGCGTCCCCGCCTTCCTGCGGTTTAAATTATTTGTGCGTGCTAAAACTTATTTTGTTGGCATATTAAAAAGCTTCGTGTCTATCATAGGGTTCACCATAATAGAGGTTATGGTAACAGTCGAACCACCCATCATAGGGTCAGCCTGTTGGATGGTGAAAGGGAAAACCAAGCCATCCTGAGTTTTAAAATTAGAATAGAGTGTTGCCGTTTCGGATTCTTTTCCGTCCACTTCTTCTACGCGGATGTTCTTGATTTCGTAGTAGGTAGCGGGATCAAAGAAAGAGTACTCAGAGCGCTTTTCTCCTTTGTTGATTTTGATTTTAATGGCCTCAGTTCCGTCCACATCTTCCATGCCTACATACTCGATGGTGTAACCTTTTGCTTTGTACCCGACGAGCGAACCGTCCACATCCGTCATGTCTTTCATAGCCTTTACCTGGTCAGATGTAATAGGCTCTGGATCCATTTTATTCGCGAAGGGGTTGGTAGACCAGCCTCCGTCGCCGTGTATGACCGTGGTTTGAGTCATGCCCATTACCGATACATCCATACGTAGCGATTTGTCGCGTACAGCCAGCATGGTCATAATAATAGACATTCCAGGAGCGCCGTCGGCGGCGATTTTGGCTTCGGATTTCACTGCTTCGACGCCAGCCCATTTGTCGCCGCCGATTGCGGCAATGTGTTTGGCTACGATTTCTTCTACGTTTTGAGCTTGTGCAAATCCCGTGAAAAAGAGGAGGAATGCTGCAAAAAAGAGCGTTTTTTTCATTGTTGTTAAATTGATTTGGAAATGTTTTATGCCAGAGAATGACAAGTTTTCTGCTACAAAGGAACGAAGAGAACCATTCAGCCGTAAATTTTTTTAGATAAGTATTCGTAGTCGAGGGACAAATGAGTGAATTTTTGAGCACGGACTGTTCCAAATAGCCAATATGTTTTCCATTTGGAAACGGTAAACGCCGCATCGTTTCAATTAGCGGCTCCAAAACCTCGCTTTTTCCCAACTTTACACTTAAAAGAGTGTTCCAATCTCGATTTTTCTTCCCTTGCCCTTGAGGTTTTCTTAGGTTTGCCCCTCACCATGTCTTTAGACACAATCAAACATCCAATCGCTGCCGAGCTCGACACATTCGAGCTGCGCTTCCGCGATGCTATGCGAAGCAAAGTCCCTTTATTGGATAAAATCACCTGGTATATCGTGCAACGCAAGGGCAAGCAAGTACGGCCCATGCTCGTGCTGCTCAGCGCGCGACTCTTTGGACCGATCATCGAGCCAAGCTACACGGCAGCTTCGATGGTGGAACTCCTGCATACGGCTACGCTTGTGCACGACGATGTGGTGGACGATGCGAACGAGCGCCGGGGCTTTTTTTCCATCAACGCCCTTTGGAAAAACAAAATAGCCGTGCTCGTTGGTGATTTCTTACTGTCACAAGGTTTGATGTTATCCGTTAAAAACCAACAGTTTGTAATGTTGGAACTAGTGAGCAGAGCGGTAAAAGAAATGGCCGAAGGCGAACTCATGCAAATGGAAAAAGCCCGCCGATTAGACATCAAAGAGGAAGTTTATTTTGAAATTATTCGACAAAAAACGGCCTCGCTTATCGCAGCGGCTTGTTGTGCTGGAGCGGTAAGTACGGCCCCAGGGAACGACGAAATCCGCCAGCGCATGTGGCTTTTCGGAGAAAAAACGGGCATGGCATTCCAAATCCGCGACGACCTTTTTGACTTTGGTGACGACGATGTGGGCAAACCCCTCGGCATTGACATCAAAGAAAAAAAAATGACCCTGCCGCTCATTTATGCCCTCAACCAAGCTGAGCGCAGCGAACGCCGCCGGATCATCAATATCGTCAAAAACGAGAGCCACAAACCCGAAAAAGTGGACGAGGTGATCCAATTCGTGCGCCAAAGCGGCGGCCTGGATTATGCCCGCGAAGCCATGTACCGCTATCGGCAGGAGGCGTTTGACTTGCTGGATGCTGCGCCTGAAAGCCCGGCGCGGCAGTCGTTGAGGGATTTGTTGGTGTTTGTGACAGAGCGGAAGCGGTAAGGCGGGTTTTATATTTCACTTTTGATTTTTCATTGCCTTCCCCTCTTTTGGCATCATCTTGTCAAATGGATTGCCCTTCCATTTATTGTCGTCTGAAGAGCGCTTATAGTCTTTATCAAGTAGTTGACAGCCCCAACGGCTATTATCCCAATGATACACCAGGCCAGGATATTGCCCATATAAAGTATTGCATCCCAGACATTTTTGGTCGCCATGCTCCTCGAAACCTGCATTTCGGAGGAGATTTTGGGCCTTGGAAGAATAGGCGGCATAAATAAAAAGCAGACCAAGAAAGTAAGGGTAGCTGTTCATGCAATAAGATTGTTTGGAATCAAAACGCATGAATTGGGAAAGACGTATGGATAGGGGAGGAAC
>Ga0163152_10009545_pt1 | contig 10094 bp, 9 predicted proteins | sample OliLakLV19MP8IB2_FD_148635 | JGI IMG/M metagenome (GOLD analysis project Ga0163152, IMG submission 148635) | Freshwater microbial mat bacterial communities from Lake Vanda, McMurdo Dry Valleys, Antarctica - Oligotrophic Lake LV.19.MP8.IB-2 | ecosystem: Environmental > Aquatic > Freshwater > Lake...
CCATTACGACACCAAGATCAAGGTCAGCAAGGCAGAACTGGCTAACGTGCGTCTCGCGCCCCACAAATTCCACGGTGAATGGAACTACACTATCTCGCCGCGGAAGTAATCCGTTCAAGTTATTTTTTCGCGGTCTCTTAGTTCAGCGGGTTCCAAGCAACTACTGCGGAAGAAAAATGGCTGGAACAGATTGCCGAGCGAATCGACAATCGCCCGCCATTCAGGGTCAATCTTCGCCTCCCGACAATAATCGTCGTTCCGCTTAATTGCTTCGGCTGCTGCTTTCGACGCCTCGACCAGCGGCTTCAACTCAGGATGGTCCTCGAAGTAGTATTCGATCGCATTATAGCGCCTGAACGTCGACAGAATTAGTCCAAGTTGGTCTGACGGTGGCTCAAAGAAAAGTACGCGACTACGAGGATCGCCGCGGTCGGTTAGCCAATCGGCGTAGGACTGGCGGAGTGCTCGGTCATCAGGCCGCGCCATCAAGCTGCGTAAAAAATCGGCTTCTTCCATTGCTTTGCCCCGCGAGCGCCGCTACGCCATCCCCTGTTTCATGAACTTCAGGGCGTCGGCCGCCAACTGCTCTTCGGTCTCGTACATCCGCCGCCAGATCTTGGTCGCTGCCGCGATCGCCGGCAGCGCCAGGCCGAACGCTTCGACCGTCAGCCAACCGTCGTACTTCACTTCTTTGAGCGTGGCGAACGTCGCCGGCCAATCGACCAGCCCCTTGCCCGGCGTGCTGCGGTCGTTCTCCGAAATATGTACGTGCGCCAATAGCGGAGCCGACGTGCGAATGGCCGCCGGCACGTTCTTCTCTTCGATGTTGGCGTGGAATGTGTCGTACATCATCCGGCAGCTCGGGTGATTCACTTCGCGGACGAACCGCGACGTGTCGACCGCCGAATTCAAGAGGTAGCACTCGAAGCGGTTCAGGTACTCGACCGCCAACGTCACGTGGCAGCGTGCGGCGTGCTCGGCCACTTCGTGCATGCTGTCGACGGCGGCCTTCCATTCGTCGGCTGTCGGCCCCGCGCCGCTGAAGTAGCCGAGCGCCGAGTGATAGGGCCCCACCAGCACGCCGATGCCCGCCGCCTGGCAGCAATCGATGGCCTGCTTGTTGGCGGCCACGCCGGCGGCCCGCACCTTGGCGTCGAGGCTGGCCGGGTTATTCTCCACGCCGCGGATGGTGACGGCCGTGCGTTCGAGCCCGAGTTGATCGAACCGCTTGCCCCACTGGCCGCAAGCATCAACGTCGTAAGCAAACAGCGGCAACTCGACCCCGTCGTAGCCCATCCGCTTCAGGCTTTCGAGCGTCGGCAAATGCGACTCGCTGAGCGAATCGGTCCACAACAGCAGGTTCATTCCATACTTCATCGCTTGTTCTCCGCTTGATTCATCGCTTGTTCTCCGCTTGATTCATCGGTGCGCCAGTCGCCTCGCGCGGCCGCGTCAGCAGTTCGGCTCGCCGCTCATAGACCCATGGCCGGGCCTGGGCGATCGCCCCCGCAAATTCGTCTGGCAGTGTCGCCAACCCCACGCGCCTTAACACTTGATTCAAACGCCAGCACAGTTTGGCATCGGCCGCGTAGTCCGACAAGAACCGCTCGCGCAGAAACAGCGGAATCAGCCGCGCCAGCCGCTCGGTCGGCCGGCTAGCCATGCGATTGACCAACACTTCGATCAACTCCGGATCAACCGCGCCCAGCGCCTGATAGTAGCGCTCGATCAAGTCGGGCACTTCGGCCGCCAGCGCCGCGTCGAGCAACAGCTCGACCAGCACATGCCCAAGAAAATGGGGGCGGAAGCCGGCGTCGGGTGGCAAGGCGTCGCGCACCAGCACGGTCAGACGCCAGTGCAATTCGACAAATGCGTCGGATGTGTGGAAACAGGCGTCGTCGGTATGATGTTGCATCACGCCTACGGCAAAGGCCGCCACGCGCTGGTCGGTATCGGCCACGTGCGGCTCCGCCTGCCGGCTCCGTACACGCACGCGCCGATCGACGACACCCAACCAGTCGGGCAAAGCCGTGCCAGCCACAAAGTAAGGGTCATTCAGAAAGTCGCAGGCATGCGCCAGGTAGTTCATCGCCTTCTAATGTAGCGGCTGCATCGCTCGCTTCCGAACCTATCGATCCGACCGTGCCGGGCATGGCAATTGCTTGCCACGGCACAGCGTTTCGTAGACACTGCGTTTCAGGCACACTGCCGATAGCTACCGACCGCCTGCAAGCCCCGCATTGCCCTGCCGCCGCTTACCTTCCCGCCTGATCCCGCGCTTGGTGACACCGTGATTCACGCCAGTCGTACCGTAATTCTGTCGGCGATCTACGGCCTAGTCGTGCTGTGCCTGCTAATCACTGCGCCCGAGCTTGCTCGTGCTCAGGAGTGGACCCGCTTCCGCGGCCCCAACGGCTCTGGAGTAAGCGAGGCGGCGAACATCCCCGCTACCTGGACCGACAAGGACTACAACTGGAAAGTCGAACTGCCCGGTATCGGCCATTCGAGTCCGGTGATCTGGAAGGACAAAGTCTTCCTGACCAGTGCCGACAACAAGACCGCGCTGCGCCATGTGCTGGCCGTGAGCACAGCCGACGGCCACACACTGTGGGAGCGCACCTACTCGTCGAGCACGCACACCAAGCACACGCTCAACAGCTTTGCCAGCCCGACGCCGGCGGTCGACGACGAGCGCGCGTACTTCGTCTGGTCGAGCCCCGAAGAGTACAGCGTGCGCGCCCTCACGCACGACGGTCAGGAGGTCTGGCACCGCTCGCTGGGCCCGTTTGTCAGCCAGCACAGTAGCGGCACCTCGCCGATCGTCTACGGCGACATGCTGATCCTCAACAACGATCAGGATGGCGTGAGCTTTCTCATCGCGCTCAACCGCCGCACGGGCGAGCCGGTCTGGCAAGCGCCGCGCAACAGCACCGCAGTGGCCTACTCCACGCCGTGTGTCTATGAACCGGCCGGCGCCCCGGCGGAGTTAATCTTTAACTCTGGCGCGCATGGCATCACCAGCATCGACCCGGCGACGGGGCAAAAGAATTGGGAGATTGGCGTCTTCGACAAGCGCTCGGTCAGCTCGCCCGTGATCTCGGCCGGCTTGATTTTCGGCAGTTGCGGCTCCGGCGGCGGCGGCAACTACGTCGTCGCGGTTCGCCCTGGCAAGGCCGACGGCAGCGTGCAGCCCGAGGTCGCTTACAAGGTGACCAAGTCGGCCCCCTATGTGCCGACGCTCGTCGCCAAGAATGACCTGGCCTTCTTGTGGAGTGAACAAGGGGTGGTCACGTGCCTGGATGCCGATTCGGGCGACGTCCTCTGGCAGAAGCGCGCCGGCGGCAACTACTACGGCTCGCCGATCTGCATTGCCGATCGCTTGTTTTGCATCTCGACCGATGGCGAAGTCGTGGTCCTCGCGGCTGCTCCCGAGTTCACCGAGCTCGGCCGCAACCAGCTTGGCGAAGGGAGCCATAGCACGCCGGCCGTGGCGGATGACGTGCTCTATCTGCGCACGTTCTCGCACTTGTTCTCGCTGGGGAAGAAGACCAGCGGCTGAACGATTCGTTAGCCGCGGAGTTTGCTCGACTGAGCTTGCCAACTCAGTGGCCGCGCAGGTCGTCGAGAACTAGCCTGCCAAGAATCCAAATAATCGGCAGCGCATAGAGCGAGCAGACCGCCCAGGTCAGCCAGCCGTAAAAGCGGTGACGCCAAATCTGAATCGCCAGCGAAATCAACAGCAACGTCGGCGGAATCCACCACGTCGCCGCCAGGATGACTACGGCCAGAATCCAACTGCTGCTATGCCCGTCGAGCCATGCGACGAACATCGCTCCGCCAATTAACAAGGGAATCGTGGCAACGCTCGCCACCAGCAGCCACTTGCCCACGGTGTCAATTCGACTGGCCTGGGTCGGATGTCGCTGGGCGATTTGTGCGCGCCACGCCAATGCCCACGGTAGAGCGAACAGCGCCGCGGCGATCGGTTGCAATCGGCTCACGGCGTCGCGCACCCGCGAGGGATCGTCTATCACCTGTTGCCCGACGATCTGAAAAGTCGCCAACGCCAACGGACAAATGACACTCCACTGCGCGGCGTGGCGCACTCGAAGTTCATCCGGCGGACCGGTGCCCGCGGTAGTGAGCGCCTGCCACTCGAGGGCCGCGGCCGGTATCATGATGTACGCGGGTCGCGCGACGGTGTAGATGATCTCCGAAAGGTTGACGCCGAGCAGCCACGCTGGCATCCAGCGCAGCACGAACCGCAGCAGCACGAGGTACGTGGCCGCGCCGACGGATTCTCGTACGTGAGGACGTCCCCAGATTGCAACCGATCCGGCCACCAGCAGTGCCGCCAGGTCGACCGTTAGAAGCACCAGCCCCGGCAGCACGCTCCGATTCCAGGAAAACGTCGCGAACAAGAGCGCGCAACCGGTTACGACCAGCAGTAAAGTCGTCAACGACCAGCGGTAACGCCGCTGCGGTTCGGCGGATGGTGCTTGGTCCGGCATCGGGGACCCCTCGAGCTGAATTGCGTTCCTAGGCAATTCGCTCGTCGTGGACATTTCTTTGCGCCGGCAAGCCAGAATCGAGATCGCGCTTACCAGATCACGAGGGACTCTTCAAACAACCACGCGAGATCCTCTTCGCCCGCCGGGCGTGGCGAGAGCTTCGTCACGCGGTGCTGCGGCAGCGTGCCGGCCACCAGCGCCGGGATATCCGCCCGCGTGTAGCCCAGCGCCGCCAAACCGTTGGGGAGATTGAAGAACCGCATCATGCCGATCAGTCGATCGGCCAATATCTGCCCGGCATCTTCGGGTTTGACTCGCGAAATGTCCGATCCCAAGGCCTCGGCCGCCGTCAGATGCCGCTGGGGGCAGGCCGGCGCAGTGAACCGAAACACGGCCGGTGCCGACAGAATCACCGACACGCCGTGCGGCACCATCGCGTGATCGACCTCATACCCCGGCGGGTGATACTTCTTCACGAGCCCCGAAATCGGATACGACATGCCGTGCGGCAGGTGAACTCCCGCGTTGCCGAAACCGATGCCGGCGTACGCGGCGGCCAGCAGCATCTGCCCGCGGGCCTCGTCGTCGCTGGGGTCGAATACAGCCCGCGGCAAGTAGTTGGCCACCATCCGCAGGGCCGCCAACGACCACATATCGCTCACGGGGTTCGAGCCCTGATAGGCGGGCCGCAAGAGCGGCCGCTCGGGCTTAGGCCGCGTGTCAAACGGGATGGCCGTATACGACTCAATCGCATGACACAGCACGTCGAAACCGGTCGCGATGGCCACGGCCGGCGGCAAGGTGCGCGTGTTGTCCGAGTCGACGATTCCCAATGCCGGCCGCAACCGCCGATGCGAGATGCCGGTCTTGGCTTTCATCTTCACGAAGTCGAAGATCGCCACGCCGGTCGTTTCGCTGCCGGTGCCGGCCGTCGTCGGGATCGCGATCAACGGTTTCAACGGCCCCGGCACAGGCTTGCCGCGACCGATCGGCGGATTGACATAGTCGAGAAAGTCGGCCGGATACTTGGCATACAGATTAGCGGCCTTGGCGGTGTCGATCGTGGAGCCGCCCCCCACGGCGACGTAGGCATCGAAATCCCCCTCCGCCGCCACGGCGATCGCCGCCTTGAACGACTCATCGGTCGGCTCGACGCGCACCTGGTCGAACAGCACGTACTCGATCCGCTCGCGCTCGAGCGACTCGCGTACCGTGGCCGCCGGCTGCAGCCGGGCCATCTGCGGATCGGTCACCAGCAGCACGCGCCGCGCGCCGTGGTCGGCCAGATCCATCCCCACTTCGCGTGTGATGCCCTGCCCGAAGCGGATGTTCGAGGTCGAAAGCTCAAAAGCGGTGTCGCGGTCGGTCATAGTAACTACTGTACTTTGTCTGAGGAGAAAGGGGCTAGAATAGTAGTGATGAGCCACCTCCCTTTGCAACCGATCTCCTGGGAAAGAATGGTGCGTGCCGTGGAAAAGGTGCGGGAAAGGCTGCTGCGCGCCACGGACGCCCTCGACGCGGCGGGCGTCCTGTATGCCGTAGCCGGAGGCAACGCCGTGGCTGCCTGGGTCTCGCGCGTCGACGAGACGGCCGTGCGCAACACGCGCGATGTCGACATCATTCTACGCCGCGATGACCTTCCGGCCGCGACCACGGCGCTCGTGCAGGCGGGTTTCGTGCCGCGACACTCCGCCGGGCTTGAGATGTTCTTGGATGGTGCTCAAGCCTCGGCGCGCGACGCCCTGCACGTGATCTTTGCCGGCGAGAAGGTCCGCAGCGAGCACACGTTGGCGGCGCCCGACGTCGGCGAATCAGAACTGGCCGATCGCTTCCGCATCGTCACCCTTGAAGCCTTGGTGCGGATGAAGCTGTCGGCGTTTCGGGACAAGGACCGCACCCATTTGCGCGATCTGATCGACGTCGGATTGGTCGACGAGAGCTGGCGCGATCGCTTGCCAGCCGATTTGGCATCGCGACTTCAGTCAATTCTGGAAACGCCGGACGGCTAGCCGCCACGACGCTCATGGCAACTTCACAGTAAGCGTGCGTTTCTTGCGGCCATCCGGGATGCGGACGTACTTGGCCGTTTCGGTGCCATCGGCCCAGCACGCGATCACGACCAGGTGCTCGTATTGGGAATAGGCCGTTTCGCCGAAAACACGGCTATCGCGTCCTCCCGTCCGGATACGTAATTCGATCGGCTGCCCTGTGTACGGCGCGACAGTCGCGCTGGTGTGTGAGCGCTCGCCACGACGACCCCCGATGTAGCCGTCTGCCTGCTCACGATGCGCGAACGCATCGCACTCAAGCGAGCGAATGGCCGCGCCCGTGGTATTGTCGATCGTCACAGTCAGCGGGAAATAGCCACTCCAGACCGCGACGTTTCCCAAGAGCAACCCGCAAATGATCAGCACCAGCCCCGCGAGGGAAGCCAAGAACACCACGCTTGCCATCCGCTTGCGTTTCATGGCGCGATTCCCCATCGGCCTCGTCGTGCGCCCTGCCCGCTCCTCACTTACCACTATTCACTGACCTCTACCCACTAATCAACATCCCGCCGTCGCAGACGATCGTCTGCCCGGTGACCATGCCCGAGCCCGTGATCAAGTTCATGATCACGTCGGCCACGTCTTGCGGATCGCAAACGCGGTGCATCGGCACGCGGTCTTCCATCGCTTTCATGACCACTTCGTACGCGAGCCCCAGCCCGTTCTCGAGCCAACGCCCGGTGATGAAGCCCGGCGCCACCGCGTTCACGCGGATCGTGGGGGCCAGCACGCGGGCGAGCGAAATCGTCATGTTGATCAGGCCCGCTTTCGAGGCCGCATAGGGGATCGAACTGCCGATCGCCGCGATACCGGCGACGCTGGCGACGTTGACGATCGCTCCCTCGCCGGCGGCCATCATCGGTTTGGCGGCCGCCCGCGAACAGAAGAACGCCCCCTTGAGATTCACGCCGAGGATGCGGTCCCAGTCTTCTTCGGTCACCCGTTCGAGATCGGCGTGCATGATGAACGTGGTGGTACCGGCGTTATTCACCAGCACGTCGAGCCGGCCGAACGCCCGCACCGCTTCGTCGACCATCGCGCGGCAAGCGGCGTCGCTAGCGACATCGGCCTGATAGGCGAGCGCGCGAACGCCGAGCGCTTCGACTTCGGCGGCGGTCGCTTCAGCCTCGTCGCGCGAGCGCGAGTAATTCACGAGCACGCTGCAGCCCTGCCGGGCCAGGTCGAGGGCCGTCGCCCGGCCGACGCCGGTGCCGCCCCCCGTGACAATCGCCGCTTTCGATTCGAGATTCACGATAAAAACTCCTTCGCTGAAAAGCGGGACAGGCACCTCGCGTAACTCGACAAGCCGCGACATGCGTCCATCGGCTCGGAGCCAGTCCCGGTTTTCAGCCAGCTAAATTCCAAACTGCCGCAGCACCAGCGGGGCGCTATCGATATCGGCCACGGTGCCGCCGGGCAAAACGCCTGGTTCCGAAGCCACGATCACGCCGCGCTGCGCGTCGTCGCGAGCCGGCGCCCCGTGCGAGCCTTTGCACAACTTCACATCGAGCGGCACCCCGCCAGCCACCGGATCGAAGAACATCTCCAGCGGATCGTACCCCGGTTTTTGATGAATATCGACCGTGCGGGCAAAGGCCGGCGCCCGCGCGTCGTCCAGCCACCAATAATACGCTTGCCAGCTATCGGGGCTCGAGATGGCGATCACGTCGCCCGAGCGCTCGTGATCCAAGTCATAGCGGGCCCGCTCGTTGCCGACCAGCACTTCGGCAATGCCCTCGGTTTCGCGCAAGAGCTGTGCGACGCGGCCGATCACCTCGGGCCGGGCATCGCGAACAAACACGTGCGAGAGCTGATGATCGACCAGGGCCCAGGCGTCGCTGCCGGTAAAGTCCAACAGCTCGCGACCGTCGACCTCTTTGACCTTGAGCAGGCCCGCCTCGCGCAGCACGCGATTGGGGAACGACGTGTGCCGTACCGGCTGAATTGTGTACTCGCTGGCGACTAACCACAGGGGCGCGACGGGGGCATACGCTTCGTTCAAGCCATCGAACAGCCGGCCGAGCACTTCGTCGAGCTGCCCCAATGCCGCCAACGACTCGGGGCTATCAGGGCCGCTGCGCTGGGCCGCGTAATCCAAGTGCGGCAAGTAGATGTAGAAGAAGCTCGGCCGAAACTTGCGGGCCGCGTGCACGGCCGACGCGGCGATCCATTCGCTCGACGCGATATTGGCTAGCGGTCCCCAAAAGTGGTGCAGCGGAAAATGATCGAACGTGTCGCGCAGCTCGCCGTACAGCTCAGTCGGCTTGGTGTAGCACCAGAGCGACTCGCTGCCGTCGGGGTTGTGGATCGGCGCGGGCGTGCAGACAAAGTCCGCGCCGCAACCCTTCGAAAGCAGCCCGAACCAGGCCGCCGAAGTCGTCCCCGGCCGCTCGCGGGCCAGCACGTCCCAAATCTGCGGAGCCTGCACCACGTTGTTCCAGGCGGTCCACATTTCGACTTCGCCGCGGTCGCGCCAGTAGAAACCATTGGCCACCACGCCATGCTCGCGCGGCAGCTTGCCCGTGGTCATGTTCATTTGCACGGGGCAGGTGACCGCCGGAAAGCTGGGGGCCAGCGCCGCCAGATCGCCGCCACGGGCGAGCGCCCCCAGCCGCGGCATCCGCGGCACATCTTGCCGCCGCAATCCAGGGATCGACAGCAGTACGACGATCGTTTCGTTCAAAGCGTTAGCTCCCTAAGCCGCGCGATGCAGCTCCGCGCTGCCTCAGGTCGAATAAAACCACTGTTGCAGGATCAGCAGCGGGGCCAACAGCGCCAGAATGATCATCGCCGCCGGCATGCCACGCACCACGAAGCAGGCCGACGCATCCAGGATCACCAGCGAGATGATGCACTGCCGCACGGCGAACTGCACCAGCTCGGGGCGCGGATCGACGACCGCCCCCACCACGCGCCAGGCGATCACCGAACCCAACAACGCCATCAGCAGTCGCCAGCGATCCGGCGTGGTGTACGCCGGTTGACTCACTTCCGGCAGCGCGTCGTCCGCCAGGCTCGGAAACCACGCCAGCAGCGCGAGCCCGCAGAACATCACCACGACGGAGAGCGCCAGCTCGACTCGCCGGCCGACAATCGCCTCGCGCCGCGCGAACCAGGTGACGCCGACGATGTAGACGCCGATCCCGCCGGCGACCGCATAGTGAACCGGATGAAACTCGCCGGCTGCCGCACTCATCCCCAACAGCACATTGAAGAATCGGCAAGCCCCCATCGCCAGCGGACCCAATGGGGTGCGTTTCAAAAGCGCGTCGTAGCCAACGACCGAGGCGATCAGCAAGGCCGCGATCAAGGCTGGCCGCCACGGCGGCATCGTTGGATGCATGGGAATCGAATCATCGACAGCGTCGGGCTCGATTGTCGGCTCGTCCAGCCGTGTCGACGTCTCCAGAACCTCGCCTGACGTTTCGGCCGCGTCGCGCGACGCCCAAAACCCCGCCATCACGGCCGCCACGAAGCCGATCGCCAGTAAGCTCCAGCCCAACCGCGCCGCCGCGGTCGCGCTCACCCGCCCAGA
>Ga0163152_10009549_pt1 | contig 10090 bp, 10 predicted proteins | sample OliLakLV19MP8IB2_FD_148635 | JGI IMG/M metagenome (GOLD analysis project Ga0163152, IMG submission 148635) | Freshwater microbial mat bacterial communities from Lake Vanda, McMurdo Dry Valleys, Antarctica - Oligotrophic Lake LV.19.MP8.IB-2 | ecosystem: Environmental > Aquatic > Freshwater >...
ATACCTCAGGAGTAGAGACTGATGTCCCATGCTCCGTGTCGTTTGAATCCAGCACGTAGATACCAACCAATGGCACTGCAGAAGAGCAAAAGGATGCCGCAGAAAGCGTGTCAGTGAATCGCTGTTTGGGGGTGTAATGCGCCACTGGCGCACAAGATCCAATCGTGCCAAACAGAGCGGAGATCACATCGTCCCAGAGCCTGACGCCAGGATAGGCGGGGATGGCGACGATGTGTTTATCGTGGAGATGCAGGACGACACAGTCATCGGTCAACACGGAATATCCCGCAGACAGAAAGCTTGCCGCCAAGGTAGATTTTCCTGCGCCGGTTGGACCGACGAATGCACAGGCGCCATAGGGTGTGACGACCGCGGCCCCGTGCAAGACCTCATTCCCTTTGTAGTTGAGCACAAGGGGAAGGACCTGATCCAAGAGCAGGTGATGCAGGGTGTGTGCGGGCGTCTTGGCCTGTGGAATACAGCGAATCGAATCGTTCGACGTGTCGTACACAAAGTCGGCCAGATGAGGAAAGTGCAGGAGGTAGCCTGAAGCGATTTCGGCGTAACGCAACCAGGGTGTGCCATCGGCAAGGGAAACGGTGTGGTACCAGAATGAGGGAAAGGGTATAGATTCATCAGACGATAAAAATTGAATTCGTAGGTCCGTATGCTCTGTCGAGTCCGGAGGCAGCGTCAGTTCCAATTCGTGCAGCCGCACGTTACAACTCAGAATATGGCCGTAGATGCGGTATCGTACCGCTGTGTCCTGCCGATGTGCCACGAGGGTCATAGAGAATATCTGGTGACGACTTCGGCCACAAAGGTGGCCGCGTGAGAAAGGGAACGGAAGAGGTCGGGGTGACGATGCAGCAGTTCACACTCGATCTGTGCCAGCGGTCGTGTTCCGTCGCAGAGCGTCAGTACAGTCTGACGGGCCGTGCCCCAAGGAGAGAGGGTCGGCACGAAGGCTGGGTGCGTGCGCTGCAGATCTTCCCTGGCAATGAGCATGCCTTTGAGCGTGGAATGGGTAAACCGAAGTTGTTCTGTGCCGGGGCGATCGTTCTTTCGAATTTCGACCTTCCACGTGACGGCGATTTGAACAGGGAGGATTTGCATCGTCACGATAACAGAGTCACCCGCTTGGACAGAAACAGGTCGGTCGAGAGGAAAGAAGACGTTGCGACGATCGACACGCTGTTCGCTCAACGGAGAATTCGTCATCGTGACGGTTGGAGACAGTTGAGCGATGAACCAACCGCCTAGACCGTGCAGCGTTCCGGTTCGGGTAATGGGCAACGTGCATCCAAAATGAAGCGGCTGGGCGCCCGAGGTGCTCGGGTCCACGGAGAGTGGCTCCATCGACGGGCCCAGCAACTGCTCAGGGAGCAGCTTGACCGGATAGCCCGTGTTCGATGCCAGTGTTCGAGCTGGGCGAACGTCAAGCCCAGCAGGGGACCCATTCCAGAATTCAACCTGTTGCCACAGCGGAGCGTGTTCGACAGGAGCGATGCAGAAAGTGATGCGTTGCGGAATGGTTACGCCGTTGGGTTTGAGAAATCGGCGGCGGGCATCGCTGAAATAGTCGAAGAGGCCGGCCTCAAATCCGAAGTGTCCGATCTGGTCGGCGAGAATTACGTCGGCCGGCTCCGGCAAGTCGACCCGGGTTGAAAGCCCCTTGATGAAACGAATGCGGTCTGCGAATCCATTGGCCTGACAGATATCGCGAGCCAGCTCGATCAGGCCGGTTTCCTCGATTGAGTAGACGTGTTTCGCCCCCGCTTGGCAGGCCAAGAGGCCCAGGATGCCGGTTCCGCTGCCGAGGTCAACCACAACTGCGCCCGGCATGACCGATTCCTGAATCGCCCGACGGAACGCGGTGAGACGGATCTGATCCTCGAGGTAGTGGCGATGTTCATCGACAACGAGCGACACAGAGGGACCCCGTGGGCAAAAGTTTGAGCCAGCGTAAACTGATTGGAATTTTGAAGCCTGCCCGCACTAGAGACAGGAAGTAGTCATCCTCATCCCTGACGAGCCATCAGGAAACATTCCACTTGGGTTGCCCTGAGTCAATTTGGCGATATCGCCGTATTCCACAAGGGTGGGTGTTGTGTAGGGTTTCTTCGGCTGAATCTTTTTCGGATCGGCCTCAGTTTCTTGTGTCATAGCAGACCCTCCCTCTGTTGCGGCGATTGTACCGAACTCCTTGGGCGGTGGCTAGGAAGAATATGAGGGCACGACTCCCTGGCTGGTCGGCAGATCTCGATGCAGGTTCTGTTCTTGGAAGATCGTGCGGAACCACAGCTCGACTCCAAAAACCATCCAGAGAGGAGCGACATGGAACCGATAATCTTCATCCCCGCGGCTGTAGCAGCGAGCCATCGTCTGATAGGCGGTCCAGATTTGGCCGCCATCAACCCATCCCATAGAGGCAACGGACAGTGACTGGAAGATGGCCGCGTTCGATTCAGTGAGAAGTGCTTGGGCGAAGATACAGGAGAAATCCGCCTTGAGGATTCGTTCACGTACCGAAGTCGGAAGCAGCCCTCCCATCGTCTTACGCAGAATGAACTTGGGCTTGTCCCCCCATCGTTGCTCTTCCGGCAAGGCGAGGGCGAATTCAATAATGCGGCGGTCATAAAATGGATGGCGCTTCTCCAACCCAAAGGATGATGACGCGCGCTCGTCCAGTTCGGTTCCGTGAATGCCGAGACCGTGTACGGTCGACTGGAAAATGTCTTTCTGGGCATGAGTGGAGAAGGGAAGTGAAAAGGAGGCCTGGCGAATACGTTCCTGCATGTGCGTCCGGTGCCACAATTCTGGGGATATCCAGTCGGGAATGGTTGTGCGTCCGAAGAGTCGTTTCCCTAGATTCCGACATGATTGTGGAAGGAGCGGGAGGAGGCCGAATTGTACGAGCGGTAGAGAGAAGAGATCAGGCGAGGGACTCTCACAGTACAACGGGCGATCGGCGTGAAGCCGTCGAAGCAGTGTCCCGAGCTTTAGCCTGCGGAGCAAGTCGGCGTAGTGAAAAAAGCTGCCGGTGAGCCATTCGTCTCCACCAGATCCTGTCAGGAGAACACGACAACCCTGCTGCTGGGCCAATGCCCGAAGCGAGTTGCTCATGGCGCCATTGGGGTGGTCAGGGAGGTCCTGGTAGCGGAGGACATCGTCAAGAAAGCCGGTTAGCGCTGGTGGCTGTAGGGGGATTCGATGTGAAGGAAAGGAGCCCTGTGCAATCACGTCGTCGATGAAGGCGTGTTCATCGCAGGGCAGGCCTGGAAAAATAAGAGAAAAGGTCTGGAAACGATCTCGATCTTGCGGATTCGTTCGAGAGAAAGCTTGCAGGAGACTCACGACGGATGAAGAGTCGAGGCCGCCGCTCAACTCTAGGCCGATGGGCCTGTGGCTACGTAACCGGCATTGCACAGCCTTGCTGAAGAGTTCGAAAAAATGCTGGGCATAGTCGTCATCATTCGCGTATTCGATTCGGCGGTGTGGATCGATCGTCCAATAGCGGCGTGTCTCGCACCGACCTGGGCGAACGACGAGACTGTGAGCCGGTTCAAGCCGGGAGATTCCCTCGTAGAGGGTCTCAGCATTGGTGACGACGGTTCCGCTCAGGAATTCGGCAATCATCGCTTCATTGGGACTGCGCGGGGTCGCATGGTGTTCGAACAGTGGAGGAAGTTCTGAGGCCCAGCAAAAGGTTGCCCCCTGATGACAATAATACAAAGGTTTCAGGCCGAGAATGTCGCGAGCGCAGAAAAGCTGCTGACGCCGGCCGTCCCAGATCACCAACGCAAAGTCGCCGATGAGGTGTTCAGGGCAAGACTCTCCCCAATGCTGATACGCGCGGAGCATCAACTCCGCATCTGTATTGGTACGAAGGTGGAAGCCTGCGGCATTCAGAGAGAGGGCGAGGTCTTCCCGATTGTCGATCCGCCCGTCATACGCGAGGCAAAAAGTTCCTGTTTCGTCCGTCCAGGGTTGCCGTTCATCGAGCGATTCCGAAGTCGTGTGGAGCATGACGTGACCGATGCCTACGGATCCTTTAATCCAGTAGTCCGAAGCGTCAGGTCCGCGATGAGCAAGCCGATGGATCATGTGCTGAAGCAGAGCGGGGTCAGCTGGTTTTCCGTCGAGGTGATAGATCCCAGCCAGCCCACTCATGATGATAACCGGAGGAAGAGCGCATAGCGGCTTGTGAAGGAGACGGTGTCGCCGAGAACGATGCCATCTCGTTCGACCCATGCATGTCCTTCCAGCGTGGTTCTGTTTTTGATGAAGCCGAGGCAGAGTTCGACAGGCTCGTGCCGTGCGCGGAAGAACCAGAAGAGGAGCAGTGAGCGTGGGGGGCAGGGGCCATCTCTGTGACTCACGGTCGTCGCCAGGTCGACCAGTGTGAATAGTCGATCCACTGTGCAGCAAGTATGGAGAAAGGGAACCTGGCTGAGTAGAGGAGATACGGCGATATGCGACAGGAGGGACGTCAGGCGCGGGAGAGTGATCGTGGTGAGTGCGACTCTGAGCCCGAGTGACAGTGCGGTAAGTTGCAGGAGCAGTGCGCGTTCGACGAGTGTGAGATTAGCGAGACGTCGGAGTGTGCTCAGCATCGGTCGTCAGTAACCCCTTGGCTAGGAGCTGATTGAGTAGGGCCTCCACGTCTTTCTGGAGCCGAGGCTCGTCTACCTCGTATTCGGCGAGGAGAATTTCCAGGGGCAATGCCGTAGAGCCATGTTCAGCAACAAGGTGCCACAGGCGAGTGCCCACTAGGTCGAGCCCAAAATAGGTCCCTGTGCTGAGATTTAACAGCACGGATTGTCCTGCCAAGTCACGACACACTACATCGTCGGCGATACGGAGGCGCATAGTTGTATCCATGAGTAGGGGGAACGAGTGCCTCACAATAGCCTCGGGTCGAAGGACTGTCAAGACAGGTAAATATGCAGGAGGATAGTCGTGGGCGCGTGAGGGGCAGGGGAGGCGTTCTACAATGACTTCGCCAAAATTGTGGCTGCGTCGGCTGCCCCTGTAGATGAGGGCGGAGGCGTTGTGGGCGTGGGGAGATCAAGAACCGTTCTGAGTGCGGCCTCCCACCGCCCTTTCACGAAGTCGTCAAGCGACAATTCCAAGCCGCGTCCGTAGCGGTGGAGATAGTCGACGAGCGATTGTTCATCGGCGAAATTGTATCGGCGGACGTACAGAACCGGCTGCTGCAGGGCGACCGCTTCAACGATGGTGCCGTACCCAGGTTTGGTCATGATGAGATCGACGGAAGCTAGCAGGGTTTTAAATGAGAATGGGAGCGTCTTGATAGAATGAATGCGGGAAAAGCCCGGTGGGATTGGGCTATCAATGAGGAAGCGATAGTGATGGAGCTGTTCCATCTGTTCAAGTGGGAGGGATGTCAGTGCGATACCACCGAATCCAACAAGGACTATTTTCTCATTGGGGGCTAGGTTGAGGGCTAAGGCCAGTCGATTTCGTTCAGGGGGGCTGGGGTTGGCTATCGGGCCGATATCGATGACGTTCGAGAAGGCATCGATTGTTGGAGCAGGGGTGATACGAAGGGCCATGTCGGATTTTAGATAGGATTTCCGGATGTATTGAATCAACTGCTGCTGTGCATGGTCTGTGGTGTGGCAATATTCCTTGAGCACGATATCCCAGGTCAAGCTCACCAAGGCGACGGTCGGTATCTGTGCGCAGGAACCGGCTTCGATGGCGAGGTAGGGCGTGTCGGCGATGACTAATGCAGGCGAGGCCGCCTGCATGGCGGCGACTTCGTTGGCCAGCCGAGCGTTCCAGGTCTCGTGGAAATGTTGGTGTGCCACCCAGGTTGCGTCGACGTCGATCGTAAGAGGTCCGTCTTGGATACAACCGATGTCCTGTTGCGCGAGGCTATGTTCCCAGGGGATGGTCAGGCGGTTTTCGAAAAACGAGGCAGGGACGGTTGTACGAAGAATAGCCGTCAGTCCGGGGACGAGGTTGCCTAGTGCGTTGAGTACGGGGACCACTTGCGCCGCGTGACCGTAGCCATGTCCAGAGATGGCGCACCAAATTATCGGCATAGCAGGGTGCTGAAAAAGCTCCTCAAAGTCGTTCTCGAAATCCGTGAAGCGTATCTCGTGAAGCGTCGTTCATTTTCGGATTCGAACGTTTCACGCTTCACGAACGACGAGGCCGGTTTGGGAGCACCCTGAATTGAGATGCGTGAGGCCGTACGCACATGGCTTAGCTGCTGGAGAACCCGGGTTCTATCGGGGCAATGTTGTATTGTAATTCGAGGTCGAACTCATCGATCAATTCATTGGCCGTGGAAACGCCGAGATCGGACTTCACTTCGCTGATCACAAGATCGATCGCCGCCCCCGCGTGTGCCCCGTACTGCGTCATCGCCGAATCAATTCGTTGTCGCGCTTCTTCAATCTTCATACGGCGCTCCTCGCTCCATCATTATCAGATTCGTTATCCCAATGTGTGTAGCAACGCTTCCATCTCGGGGACGAGGTCTCCACCTCCGTTTGAACGACCGGAGCGTGAGGCGTCGATACCGGCTTGCAAGACGGGTTTCGCTTCGTTCTTTCGCCCTAAAGAAATGAGGGTACGCCCGAGGTGGAGATGCGATGCAACGTGGGTTGGGTCCAGTTGTGTCGCGATGGTCAGGTGCTCGACGGCTTCTTCGAGATTGCCACCTTCCTGGATGAGTTTGTGCCCCAGCCCGTACCGACCGAGAAACCCCTTGGGGTTTTTGGTAACCATTTGTCTGAATGCATCAAGATCCACGCCGGCCTCCTCGCGAGTGTTCGGCGCATGATACCACTGCTTGGAAGGAGAGAGCCAGACCTCTGCGGTGTGAAAAATAACTTTGAGTGAGGTTACCGGGGAGAGCTGTCGGGAAGAGATCGAGAAACAGGAACGGCACGGCTAGATGGGCGGCGGACTGTGACGGAGACGGTACGAATCGGTCGGTCCTGGGGTTGCGTATTGCCAGCAAGGAAAAAAGTTGAATCTTGAATGACTTGATCAAGCAAGGATGACAGGCAGGCTTCTGTAACTTGCCCTTTCAATTGTTCGATGACTTCCGGGTTGGCGCCGAACAGATAATAGTGGGCTGATCCGTTGGATGTGGCGCTGTAGTGCTTCGTCTGCCCGTCCCATCGTTCCATTTCAAGCGACATCTGGGCCCCGTAGTCGTAATTGAGAGGGATGAATGGGGCCAATGTAAACATCGACGCGCCGACGAGGAGGCCTCGCCAGGCAGCTTGGCCGGCATGGGGTTCTACAATATTATCGATCGACAGCCGCACGGTGACGCGCGCCTGGCTTGCCGCTGGCTGTGCGTGCCCCGATTGATAATGTTGAGAGAAGAGGCGCGTGGCCTCGATGGCGCCGAGTACTTGCCGCTCGAGAATGGTAGGCGGAGCAATCGCTGAGCCGTTGTGGGTAACCCGTATCGTCTCAAGGAGGAGCGGCACGCGTGCATCGGTGGCCACTGTGGCATTGGCCGGCGGCGTGGTGTCTGTGGGGGCTGCCAGCTCGATCCAATGGGAACAGCCGGTTCCGAGGCCGAGTGTCATGGCGAGCATGCTGCCGATCAATGGTCGTGAAAACATCTGCCCCGTCATCTTGCTGCCTCCTGGTCTAAAAAAAGAATGAGAAGCCGCCAAAGGGGAGGCTGGCGTTCAGTCCGAGGTTCGGGTACCGAGTGCCGGCATTAGAAATATGGTGAAAGCGATAGCCGATGTTGAGTGCCGCACGGTCGGTCAGGAAATAGGAGACCCCGAATCCAGCCGTTAAGACGAAGTTGAATCGGCTTGATTCTTCCGGGATCTTTCCAGCGAGATCGGTCCAGAAAGGACCTCCGGCGAATTCGGTATAGGGTCGGATGCGATCCCATCCTACGAACGTGTATTTGATTTTCGGGGTGAAGCCGACGCCGTGTGTAAGAAACGGTTCCCGGAATTGGATATAGACCATCTCAGCGCCGATCGAGACCTGTCCGCGATACCATCCGTCGCCCACGGGATCAGTGACGGTCATCATCCAGGAGGGCATCAAGGCCGGGCCTTGCTGCTTAGTGGTGTGGTCCTGTGTGAGACGATGGGGAAGCATGTAGCCGGCGGTGAGCCCCACTTCTTGCGTGCCGACCGTGATCATTGGTGAGCGATCTGCGGCATAGGCGCCGGTCGCCATCATGAGCGACCCAAGAGCCAATGCTGTAAGAACCAGAGCAAGAAATGGCATGCAGCATCCACGTCGATATCCTGTGGCTCTGTGATGGTGAAACGTGAAGCGACAGGGTGATGCTTCAAAGATAGCAGAGGATTCGGTTCTGTCCAGAAACACGCCATGTTCTCCTGTGCAGAAAATGAAAGAATGCTGGACAGTTGGCAGAGACTGTTGAGGTAAGCAGGAGAGGGATGCGAGGCTAACCGGGTGTTGACAAACCACCCTCGCCACGAAGAAATACAGAGTCTTCTCCTTTCCGAGTGGGTGATGGCGGCATAAGTTCATCATATCGGGTCAAGCCTTGCCCTCTCGTCTGGCCCTTTCGACGGCCTGCATCTATGTTTCCGTCGGCCTTATTCACGAGATGCCTTGGCGGGATCTGGTCTCGAACGCCTCGCGACGGCCCTCATGAATATTTTTGGCTACACGAATAAAGAGCAAGCCACGTGCCCAATCTGATATATGCCTTACCTCTGTTGTCGTCTGCGGTATTTCTCAGATGGTGCCTAAGCAGAAACTTCTTATATAAGGCGAAAAACGTTCCATATGAATCCAAAACGATTCAGTCGTGAATCGAAAATGATTCAGCCGTATATCACAATACAGGACAGAAGGAAGTCATACACGGCTTCAATGAGCCAGCGGGTCGTTCAAAAAGGCCAGACTTATCAACCCGCAAACCCCGGCGGTTATTTCACCCTCCCGTCCCGAATCTGCCAAGACAGCCTCTTCACCCTGAAACGTGCCTTGTCCCAACCAAGGCTGAAGTGAGCGAAGAGGTGAGGCATACGTTTCGGTACGTTGAGGCTCTGAGCGATGCAGGCACGCCGATGGGGGGGTTCAGCATCCTGCTAAGCGGATTGTTTCAGCTTTGCGAGAGAGGCCGAGTCGGTTTGGAGCTCAGGTAGTCGGTATCGCAGGTCGAGCGCAACCACTCGTTCAAGACAGCGGCGTGCGGAAACACGATCCTGACGGCGGTCGTACAGCGTGGCAAGGAGTCGGAGCACTGCGGCTTCGGCTGGTTCGTTGCCGAGTTTGATGTAATGTTCTGAGGCGTTGTTGAGACAGCGTTCGGATCTAGTGAGATCGCCTTGGTCGAGGAAGCATTTGCCGAGTTGGCTATAGGTCACCGCGAGCCCTTCTTCGTTCCCGACGATTCGGTGATGGTCGAGGGCCTGTTTGAACGACGTGACGGCCTGCTCCCACTGTCCCTCGCGAGCCTCTTGCAGCGCGAGGTTGTTGTAGAGAATGCCCAGCGCGCGATCGTCATTCACTGTGCGGAGGAGATCCAGCGCTTCAAGGTAGTAAGGGCGGGATTTTTCAGGATAGCCGGCGCCGATGTGAAGATTGCCAAGGTTCACCAACGTGTGGGCGATGGCCTGTTGATTCCGTTCTATGCGTTGGATCGCGAGCACTTCCCTGTAGCAAGCTTCCGCACGATCCAGGTCGCCCGAGAGCGCGCAGACGTTACCAAGATTGCCAAGCGAATCGGAGAGGGCGCGTTGATCCTTGGCCAGGCGATCATCCGCTACTGCCTGTTCATAGGCCGTTCTGGCCTGCGTCAGCTGGCCTCGATGGAGAAAAATTCGTGCGCGATGTTTGTCGTCGTCCGACATGAATCGGCTCTTGTGAGGAGGCGAGAAGTTTGCTACGGTGCGTTCAGAGATGGCTCACACCAACTGCAAACGCTGCGGCCGCGAATACATCTACCATTGTTGCGATGGGCCGGCCTGCATGCCCTGTCCCCATTGTGGGTACGATGAATCCGATCCAGAGCCCTCAACCGTCAGCGAGCCGCGCTCAGTTTCTGACAATCCCTAACCCAGCACTCAGAACACTCAGCACTGTTTGAGAT
>Ga0163152_10009551_pt1 | contig 10090 bp, 7 predicted proteins | sample OliLakLV19MP8IB2_FD_148635 | JGI IMG/M metagenome (GOLD analysis project Ga0163152, IMG submission 148635) | Freshwater microbial mat bacterial communities from Lake Vanda, McMurdo Dry Valleys, Antarctica - Oligotrophic Lake LV.19.MP8.IB-2 | ecosystem: Environmental > Aquatic > Freshwater > Lake...
GAACGGTAAGGCGGGCGAGCCGCCCTCGGTCTGGGGGAGCGAGCGGGCCGCGAAACTGTTGAGTGGCCGGACCCAGAGCGACGGCCGGCGCGTCTTGTCGCTCATCGCGCGGAACACCACGGACTTTCCATCGGGAGAGATCATGGCGTGTCTCGCCGCGGAGTAGCCGTCGCCCTGCGAGGCGATCAGCGTGCGCATCATGGGCGGCTGGGGCGATGGAGCGCGGCCCCAGCGTGCGCTCGCCCACCACGTTCCGCCGACAAGTGCGAGCCCTCCGATCATCGCGCCAATGGCGGCTCCGGCGCGCGAAGACCGCCGAGCGTCGGCAGCGGGCGCGGAGAGCCATTCCTTCCCACCGATGGAGCGGTCGAGTTCGAGCTGCGCATCGCCGATGTCGTGCAGGCGGTTCTTGCGATCCTTCGCAAGGCAGTTTGTGAGCAGATCGCGCACGCGCGGCGGCGCGTTCGCGGGAAGCAGCGAGAAGTCGAGTTCCGTGTGCAGCGTCGCGCCGATCGCATCTGCCACGGTCTCGCCTCGGAACGGCGGCACTCCGGTGAGCATCTCGTATAGCACGCAGCCGAAGGAGAAGATGTCGGAGCGCTTGTCCACCGGCTTGCCGCGGGCCTGCTCCGGGCTCATGTATCCGGCGGTGCCCATGATCACGCCGGGGATTGTCGGGGAGTGCCGCTCGGGCGAGGTGACCGTTGGCGAATCCCCCAGCGCGGGCAATCTCGGTGTGGATGGCGAGCCTTCGGCGGTTCGCGCCAGGCCGAAGTCCAGTACCTTCACCACGCCGTCACCCGTTACCATCACATTGCCCGGCTTCAGGTCTCGGTGGACGATGCCCTTCTCGTGCGCCGCTTCGAGGGCCTCGGCGATCTGCTTGGCGAGCGTGAGCGACTCGGCGACCGGGATCGGGCCCGCGGCAAGACGGTCGGCCAGCGTCTGGCCTTCGATGTACTCCAGGACCAGATACTGTTGGCCGTCGGCCTGTTCGAGCCCGTAAATGCCGCCGACGTGGGGATGGTTGAGCGAGGCGAGGACTTTCGCTTCGCGTTGGAAGCGTGCAAGGCGGTCTGGATCTGCGGCGAGGTCGGCGGGCAGGGCCTTGATCGCCACTTGCCGGTCGAGCTTGGTGTCGGTGGCGAGGTACACCACGCCCATGCCGCCGCGGCCGAGTTCTCGCTGGATCTGGAATGGACCAATGGCGGCTGGATGCACGAAAGGGAGTGTACGGGTCACAGGGGTCACTTCGCCCTAATAGACCCTTCCGTGGCCACCAATCGGCGTGTGTTGGGCTTCCAGACCCTAACGCCTTCCAAGAAAAGTTCTATTGGTGTTCTGTCACCCCGATTACAACACGAACGCCCGCGAGCCAAGGCTCGCGGGCGTTGGTGGTTGGAAATCTGCTGAATAGGCGGATGCGGTTGGATGTGCGGCTTGCAAAAGATCGGCGGCTACTTTGCCGCGCCCAGCTTTGCACGGATCTCATCGGCGAAGTTGACAACCAAGTCGATGCGGCTCGCCAGTTCGTTCTCCCCTTGCAGGATGACCATCAAGCGCCCGTCGGGTGACCATGAATAGTTCTTGGTCTTGAGGTCCTTGATGCTGTACAGCACAGTTGGCAGCGACACGGAGAATGTCGGTTCGGTCTTGACCTCAACGCTTACGACCTGTTTGTCGCTGTCGACGAAGCGGATCTCCTTGCCGTCCGGGCTCCACCAGCCAGAGCCATCGTGCCCGTTGGTCGAGACCTGCACGCGTCCGGCCTTGGCGTCTTCCGCTCCCGACCCGGTGCCCGTGAACCGCTGCGCGTACAACTCGTGTCGCCCAGACTCGACGGAACAGAACAGCACCCACTTGCCATCGGGCGAGAATCGCAGAGCGTGCTCGTCGGCAGGGGAGTTCAGGTAGGGCGTCGCCTTCCACGCCGTGCCTCCTGTCTCCTGCTCCAGCATCAGCACATCGCCCTGGTTGGTCTTCATATCCGCCTGAACTATCGCCAGAATCTTCCCGTCGGGCGACCAAGCCGAAGGCATTGCAAACTTTTGTTGAGCGACCGGGTTCGCGTACATCGTGACCGCCTCGCCCGGTCCACTCGCCGGCCGCTCCACGATTGAAAACTCTTCGTTGGCGAAACCGCCGTGCTCGATCCGCTGCCCGTCTGGATTCCACATCAGGCCAAGGGCTGCGCCCTGGATCAGGATCCGTGTGGACGTTCGGCGTGTCAGGTCCTGCACCGACAGTTCGCCATTCATTTCACCCGGGTTGTTCGACTCCAGATTCGCCAACACACGCCCGCCGTCAGGGGAGACCACGATCTCCGAGAAGGCTCGCTTGGGTCCGGGGATGGGCTGCGGCTGACCCTTGTCGTCGATCCATGCCAGGCGCCGATCCGAAGAATCCGTCGGGCGCGTCGACAACGCGAGCGTGCCGCTCGGCGAAAGGCCGAACTTGTCGACGAGGTTGCCGCTCCACACCGTCACGGGGTCGCCGAGCGTGCGCAGCGTGCCCGGGTCAAGCCGCACAGCAACCAGACTCGTCTGGTCGGCTCTGACCGCAACCAGCAGATTCCCCCCGTGCACGCTGTCAGTGATGAGCTGCGGGGAGCCTGCGTCGGGGAGCACAATCGTCCGCTTTCCTGAAGCGAGGTCGATGACTTCGGTATTGACCTTGACCTTCTCGCCTGCGAGCGACCATCTCGTGGCCAGCATGGACTGCCCCGCGACCAGCGGGACAAAGTCACCCCAACCCCCAATCCCCTCGGAGCCTTCCTCGCGGAGAACGACCCGTGGCGAGCCGCCCGAGGTCGCAACGGCGTGGATGGTCGTGTCCAAATTTTGCGAATAAATAACTTCGCGGTCCGAGGCCCAACCCATACTGTACTGTGATCCCTGCGAAAGATCGCACATGGTCTCTGGCTTGCCCGAAGGTCGCCCATTGTCGAACGCGACTTTCTTGAGGCTGAACTTGGTGCCAGCGCGGTCCTTGGCGCTGGAGAACGCCACCCAGTGCCCGTCTGGTGACAGCGCGGCAGTTCTGGCCCCTTCGGTGCCTTCGATGACGGTGGTTTCGTCGCGGTCGAGGCGACGCACCACCAGCACGCCCTCGGGTTTGGTGCTGTCGGGCTCGAGTTCGGGCCACGCGAGATAGACCAGGAATTTCGCGTCAGGGGAGAGGCCCACCAGCCCTCGGAAAGCGGGCGAGCTTTGGACCGTCGTAGAGACATGAAATGTCTGCGGCGGCGCAACCGGCCCAGGGCGCGAAAGCCGGCTCGCCAGCAACCATCCGGCCCCGCCGGCGAGCAGTGCGATACCACAAGCCGCGCCGATGGCGACGATTCGCGTTCGCTTGGGCAAGGGACCTGATGACGCGGCCGATGACCACTCCTGCCCGCTGATCGTGCAATCGAGTTCCAGCCGTGCATCGGCGATGTCGTGCAGGCGGTTCTTGCGGTCTTTGGCGAGGCATTTGGAGAGCAACTCGCGAACACGCTGCGGTGTGCTGGGTGGGAGCAGCGACCAGTTGGGCTCGCGGTGCAGGATGGCTCCGAGGGAGTCGGTCGCGGTTTCTCCCGGAAAAGGCCCCGCCCCAGTCAGCATCTCGTAGAGCACGCACCCGAAGGAAAAGATATCCGACCGCTTGTCCACGGGTTTGCCGCGGGCCTGTTCGGGGGACATGTAGCCCGCGGTGCCCATAATCGCGCCAGGAATCGTCGGGGAGTGCCGGGCTGGCGAGGTGATGGTTGGCGAGTCCGCCCTCGCGGCGGCGTTGGTCGAGGACGGTGAGCCCTCGGCAGTGCGTGCCAGACCAAAGTCGAGTACCTTGACCACGCCTTCGCTCGTCACCATCACGTTGCTAGGCTTGAGGTCGCGGTGGACGATGCCCTTCTCGTGCGCGGCTTCGAGTGCCTCGGCGATCTGCCTGGCGAGCGTGAGCGATTCCTCAATGGGAATCGGTCCGCGGGAGAGCCGATCCGCTAGCGTCTCGCCTTCGATGAACTCCAGCACAAGATACTGCTGGCCCTCGGCCGACTCGAGCCCATAGATTCCGCCGACATTCGAGTGATTGAGCGACGCCAGCACTTTGGCCTCTCGCTGGAAGCGGGCCAAGCGGTCGGGATCGGCCCCGAGGTCGGCGGGTAGGGCTTTGATTGCCACTTGCCGGTCGAGCTTCGTGTCCGTCGCGAGGTACACCACGCCCATGCCGCCTCGGCCGAGTTCGCGTTCGATTTTGAATGGGCCAATGGTGGTTGGATGCACGAGGCGGGAGTGTACGGGTCAGAAGGGTCACTGTTCCCTTCCCGGCCCTTCCCAAACCACCAAGCGGCGTGTGCTGGCCTCCCACACCCTAACGCCCTCCAAGAAAAGTTCTATTGGTGTCTTGTCACCCCGACTTGTTTCAGAGTGAAGCCCTTCGATGAGCACACGAAGGGCTTTCTCGTTGTAGTAAACACGGCACTTGGTCGCGGAGGTGAAGGCCACACATACGCGGATCGCCTTCGGCCAGAGCGCTCTCGTGCTCAGTGATGAGAACCTTGCAACGATTCAGAGGTCGATCGACTCTCTTGATGCACGCATCCGCGGCGGCGAGGGCACGCCGCTGGATGTCAACCGGGCAAAGCAGCAGTTGGCGAAGTCACAGGCCGAGCGAGCGATTGTCCTCCGTGACCTCGCCAAGGAACGCCGCCGGATGCTGGAGTTGATCGGCTTTGCGAGCAAGGCCGCGGAATGGAGCGCCGATGTGGACGCTTCGGCCACAAGCGCCGCATTGATCGACGAAGCCGCCGCGATCACGCTCGCCAGTTCGCAGCGGCTGGATGTGGCCGCCGCCCGCTCCATCGTCGAGGCGCTTCGCGCCGACCTCTCCGTCGAGGAGAAGAGCCGCCTCAAGGACTTCGGGCTGGGGGCCGACTTCGAGCGGGACGTTGACGGAAAGAAAACCATCGGCCCGGTGATCGAGGTCGGCATCCCGATCTTCGACACCAACGCCGCGCAGATCGCCAAGGCCGGTTCGCTCGCCCGCGCGGCGCTCGCCAGTTACGAGGCCGTCTCGCAGCGGGCCGTTCGCGAGGCCCGCATCGCGTGGGTCGATCTCGACAGCGCCTCGCGACTCGCGGACCAGTACCGCTCCACCGTGCTGGCGATCTCGGAGCGCAACCTGACGCTCGCGGAGGCCGCGCTTAAGTCCGGCCAGGCCGACGTGAAGGTGCTGCTGGACGCCCAGCGGGAACTCATCGACGCCCGCCGCACGCTCAATGACTTGGAACGCGAGGTCGCCATCGCCCGCATCGCCCTTGAACACGCGGCGGGCGGGAGTCTCTCGCCTACCGCAAATCGAAAGGCTGACGGCCCCGAAGAGCCGCCCGCGCGTTGAGCGTGTGTTCTCCAGCGTGGAGTTGCCGTATCGTGCAGCGTTTACGCCGCGATCGTCGCCTGCGCCTGCTCGCCCCACGGCCCGCGTTCGCCCGTCGGGCTGACCCAGCGCATCCACACGTAGTTGGTCTTTCCGCCGTCGGCGGAGTCGAACGACATGATGAACGGCGCGTTGGTATCGACCGCGACGAAGCGCAGTTCGGCCTCTCCCGTGGGCGGCGTGGTGCCGACCTTGTTCCAGATTTCGACGCCCAGCGCGCCCGGGGGCTTGGCCTTCTTGGTCGGCGTGGCCGAGTCCACGAAGCGGAGGGTCTGCTGGAGGCGGTTGCCGCACTCGATGCTGACGATCGGGGATGTCGTCGGCGGCCCGATCGGCCCGCCGCCCTGCGCGACGGTGATCCCCAGCGACGCCTTCTCGGCATCGCTAACCAGCGGCGACGCCTGCAAGCGGCGGACGAGCGGGCGGACGACGCCGACGTACGCGGCGCGGGCCTCATCCTTGGTCTGCTTGGCGGCCTTGGCCGCGTTGACGGCGACGATGTGCGCGGGGAACGCGGCGGCCCACGCGGTCTGGCCCGTGGTGATGGGAACCATGTCGGCGGCGACGAGGCCGAGCGCCGCGAGGTTCGCGTTGGCGTAGGTCACGAAGTTGGATTGCCACGCCTGAAAGGATGCATCGGGACCGGGAATGTAATCAGCCATGATTCAGGTACTCCGTCAGTGGATTCGGCGGCTCGCTCAGGGGAAGTCCGACCCGCTACCCGAGCCGTCGATCGGCACGCGGGGGACACTTCCAGCGAAATCGGCGGCCTTCTTGGACGACTTGAAGACGATCCAACTATTTTGGAAGAATGCCGAAACTATCTACTACTGCTTGGCGGGCAACAGCGAGACGAACGGCGCACGCGAGAAGGACGCCTTGAGCGTCGTCGCCTTGGTCTTGGTCACCGTGATGCGGTAGTCGGCGTTCCGCAGGAACGCAACGAGAACATCATCAACCACGACGGTTGCGCCGGTTGTCTGGAAGGACAGCATCAGGTGCAAGCCGACGTGCGGGTAGTGGCAGTCGATGTTCGCATTGTCGCGTGAGGTCTTGATCTCCAAGCCGTCCGGCACGCGCACGGGCTTCTTCTCTTTGCCGCGAATCGCCGCGCCGATTTCCTTGTCGTCGCGCGTTCGCACTGGCAACTTCGAGTAGTCGTAGGTCTTCACGAAAATGTCGGGGTAGTCGCTCTTGCTGTTCCCGGCCAGCGCATTGCCCGGATACCGGGACAGCAGGTAGCCGGTCACAACCGTACTTACGGTGTCGCCCGCGACGAACGCCAGCAACACGCCCTCGCGGGCGAGAAGTTCATCAATGCGGGCGACTTCGCCCGGCGCGTCGATCTGTGATTTGAGCGACGCCCACGCAGAGCGGAGCAACGCCGGTGAGTTCAACACCTCTTCGACATAGAGCCGCAGCCCCGGCGCTTCCCGAATCAGCCACGGTACCAACTCATTGACCGCCGTCGTCGCACGCTTGTACCAGCCAAATCCGGCGGGCGCGTAGCCATCAAGTTCGGCCTTCGCGGCCTTCACTTGCCCCAGCACGTGCGCAATCGCCGTCGTGTCAGCCATTCGCGCCCCCATCGCGGAACAGGTCCGCCGCCGGAACGCCGAGCGCGTCGGCGATCCGCCACACGTTCTTGATGCCCGCGTTCCGCTCGCCGCGTTCGATGCCGCCGATGTAGGTCCGGTCGATCTTGGCGACGCGGGCCAACTCCTCTTGGCTCAGCCCTTTGAGCGTGCGGATTTCCCGCACCCGCTCGCCGAACGACTTGAGAACGTCCCGTTTCGCCATGAAGCAGAATCGTCGCGGCTGGGGTCGATCAGTCCACGGACTATGAGTACCATATTGTCCATGCCGCCGCGCGCCCCATCACGCCCGATACGATCCGCCGTTGTTCCCAACCGGAGTCCAAGAAAGGCGATGAGTCACGCGGCCCCAACCAAACGCTTTGCAGAATTCTTCGCCGGGATCGGCTTGGTCCACGAAGCGTTGAAGGGCTCGGGCTGGGAATGCGCCTACGCCAACGACATCGACCCGAAGAAAGAGGCGATGTACAAGGGACACTTCGGCGATTCGCCCTACTACCACCTCGGCGATGTGTGGGACACGCCGGGCGTGCTCAAACGCCTTGATGAGCGTCCGTTCCTGGCGACCGCCTCATTCCCCTGCACCGACCTTTCTCTAGCCGGGCACTGGAACGGCTTTGAGGGTGAAGCGTCCTCCACGTACTTCGGCTTCATCAACGCGATCAAGGAACTCGGCAGCGAGAAGCCCAAGGTCATCATGCTGGAGAACGTGACCGGCTTTCTCACCAGCAAGGGCGGGGCGGACTTCGCCCGCGCCGTGACGACGCTGGCCGAGTTGGGGTACTGGGTCGATACCGTGGTGCTGGACGCCAAGTCGTTCGTGCCCCAGAGCCGCCCGCGTGTCTTCGTCGTCGGCTTCCATGAGTCTCTGCACTCGTCCCGAATCATCCGGCAAGGACAAGGCGCATTGTTCGGCGATGCGTGGCAAGCCGCGATCGACGACGCTGGAGCGCTGCGTCCCGCAGCGCTGCGCAAACTCATGGCCGAAACGAATCTGCCGACCGGCTGGGCGACGCTGGAACTCCGGCCACCCAAGCAAGCCAAGTACGAACTCGCATCCGTCATCGACACGGGCGACGATCAGGACTGGTGGGACAAAGCCGCCAACGACAAGCACTACGCGATGCTCTCCGACCTGCACCTCACCGAGGTCGAGCGCCGCCGCAAGGCAGGCGGCTTGCACGTCGGGACGGTCTATCGCCGCTGCCGCAATGATGAGATGCGCGCGGAAGTCCGCTTTGACAATCTCGCCGGTTGCCTCCGCACGCCCAGAGGCGGGAGCGCCCGCCAAATCGTCATGGTGATCGACGATGGGCGTGTGCGCTTCCGCTGGATGTCGCCCCGCGAGTACGCCCGGCTCCAGGGCGCGCCCGATTTCACGCTCGCCGAGAACACGATCCAATCGCTGTTCGGCTTCGGAGACGGCGTGTGCGTGCCGGTTATCCGCTGGATGGACCAGAACGTGCTTACGCCGGTGTATGAGGATGAATGCGGCAGGCCGAACAGCACCGCCAAAGCCGGGAAGGTACGGGTGTGAGCGGCGTGGAGTGCCGGGAGGCGATAGACCTCGGCTAAGAAGTGGCTTGAAGAACATCCATCTATGCTGTAACCCTGTTAGAATCTACACATGGCCAAATTCGCAGGCATCCAGCGGGATGAGATCGACACAAAGGGCGAAGCCTACGAACTCACGATCAAGTGGGACGGCGAGCTTGCGGACACCGGCGAGATTCCTGCCACCGAGTTGGGTGCGGCGCTCCAAGGCTGGGACCGTTTCCTCCAACTTGCGTTCTATTCGTACCAATCATCGGACCTGCAAATCCCCAAGACCGGAACCTCGATGCGGGTGGACTTCCGCGTCCGCCGGGTGCGCAAGGGTTCCTTCGTTGTTGACGCGAGCATCACTCTCGGCGGAATCATCGCAACCGGGGTCATCGGCAACGCCGCCTATGACGCAATCAAGAAAGTGTGGGGATGGTCGGTTGTGCTTGTGCAGACGCATATCAAGGCCAAACGCGAGCGCAAGACCTTGGACGGCGTGGTTGAAGAACTGGAAAAGGTCGCAAGGGCGAACGACATCCGTGTCAGCGTGGACCGTGAGCACACAGAAGACTTTGCGGCAGCACTGAACACCGCACTCGATAACGCAACCGCTCCGCTGGACTCGTCGGCGGCGCGTGAGGTCTTGTCTCTGAAAGGCCAGACGGTTGAGATCGTCGTTGACGAGAAGGGCCGCCAAGCCATCAAGGTTCCCTTTGAGCCGCCGGCGCTGGACCCCGACGCCGAGGACGTGATCGAAGCCGCCGTGAAGTTCGTGCGCATCAACAAGAAGACCGGATACGGGCTTCTGTCGTTCGCCAGAATCACTGACAGATCACAACTCGGACAACAGCGGTTTCATTGTGACGACAAGTCGATCCGCCGACGGGCCAATCAGTACACGGGTTCATTCCATGAAGACGTGCCGCTGGTGGTCAAGATGCAGCGCAAGAACTATTCGGCGGAACGCAGGGGCCATTACTGGCTGATTCTCGGGACCGCGAACCCGACCGATGACGGAATGCTCCCGTTCGCCAAAACGGAGCGCAAGAAGAAGGGCAAGAATCGTAAGTTCAAGAAGGACCACAAGTAGGGCACCGATGCGGGAGGCGCCCGCTACCCGACGTCGGGAAACTCAATGCCCTACGCCGCCACCGTCGCCGCCGCGACTTCCGACCACGGCCCTTTTTCGCCGCGGGTGCTGACCCAGCGCAGGGCGTAGTAGGCCGTCTTGCCCGCATCGCTGCTCGTGAAGTCGGTTTGCAGGTTGCCGCGTGAACTGACGGAGAGGAACCTGTACGACTCGCTGCCACCCGCGCTCGGCGAGTTGAGTGGGGGGGCGGGCTGGCCCGTCGCCGTGAGGGCGAGCCAGACTTCGGCGCCGATCGTCCCCGGCGGCTTGCCCCCCCTCCCGCGCCGCGGCCCCGAGCCGCCGCCGACCGCCTCATCGGTGAACCGCAGGCGGTGCAGCAAACGTTGCCCGTGGTCCACCTGCACCAGCGGGCGCGTGGTGGGCGTGGGCGCGGGCGTCTTGCTCGTGT
>Ga0163152_10009552_pt1 | contig 10090 bp, 9 predicted proteins | sample OliLakLV19MP8IB2_FD_148635 | JGI IMG/M metagenome (GOLD analysis project Ga0163152, IMG submission 148635) | Freshwater microbial mat bacterial communities from Lake Vanda, McMurdo Dry Valleys, Antarctica - Oligotrophic Lake LV.19.MP8.IB-2 | ecosystem: Environmental > Aquatic > Freshwater > Lake...
AGTGGGCCACTGAGCCGCGACGCCAAAGACCTGTTGGGCGACACCGGTCGCGACTTGCAGCCGCGCTACGATCAGAAAACCGACATCTTCTTCCGCGGCCGCCAAACCTTCGCCAACGAACAGAAGATCGTCGAGCCGAATTTTCTGCTCCCGCCGGGTCTCGACGCCTACGGCAAGCAACTCGCCGCCGCCGAAGGCTTTTATCGCCCCGCCGACACCAACCACCCGAGCGGCTACCTGCTCAAAGGGGTAACCGAACCTGAAGGGCTCGCGGCGCAGCCCTCGCTGCAATTTAACAAAGAGACGATCGTCTTCACGCCGCAGGACGCGGCCGCCTGGCTCAAGCCCGACGAGTGCTTCGTAGCCAGTGAAGTGAATTTCGAGCAGTTGACCGGCGGCAACCGCTTCCGGCAGTTCTCGTCCACGCGGCAGTTGATCATCGGCCTGAGGAATCCGAGCCTCGACTTCGGCGCCGATGTGCGCGTGACCATTCACAGCCGCATCGTGCAGCCGGTTTTGGACATCACGCTGCTGCTGTTGGGGCTGCCACTGGTGCTGGCCCGCGAGAACCGCAATATCTTCCTGGCGATCGGGCTCTGCCTGGGGCTCGTCACGATGTTTATGTTGGTGATCATCGCCTGCCAGTATCTGGGGGGCATCTACCTGTTGAGCCCCGCTCTGGCGGCCTGGCTCCCCTTGATGATCTTTCTCCCCGCGGCGGTGGGCATGTCCGACCCCTTGCGGGCATAATATCCCCCATGAGATCGATGGCCGTGGGAATGACCGGCGACCAGTCGGAATTGGGGGAAATGACTATGCCCGCTGAGCAGGCTGCGCCCTGGATCGAAGGGCTCACGATCGGCCAGGCGCTGGAGCGCACGGCCGACACCTTTGGCGACAACGACGCCCTGGTCTTTCCCGCCACCGGGGTGCGCTACACCTGGCGCGAATTGGCCGACGAAGTCGACCGCTGCGCGCTGGGTCTGTTGGCGCTCGGCATCGAGCGCGGCCAGCACGTCGCCATTTGGGCCACGAACGTGTCCGAGTGGATCGTGCTGCAGCATGCGACGGCCCGCATCGGCGCGGTGCTGGTGACGATCAATCCGGCCTATCGCCCCTTCGAGCTGAAGTACGTGTTGGCGCAGAGCGACGCGGTGGCGCTCGTGCTGGTCGATCGCTTCAAAACGTCGGACTACTTCGCGATGCTGGCCGAAGTCTGCCCCGAGCTGGCCGCCGCGCCCCCCGGCAAACTCGCGGCCGCCGACTATCCAAGGCTCTGCTGGGTCGTCTCGATTAAAGGCGAAACGCCCGCCGGCGCGATCTCCTGGGGCGAACTGCTCGAGCGCGGCGAAGACGTCGATCGTCGCCGGCTCGCCGAGCGCGAGAAGCAGCTCGCGCCGACCGACCCGATCAACATTCAGTACACCTCAGGCACGACCGGCTTCCCCAAGGCGGCCACGCTGTCGCATCGCAATTTGCTCTATAACGCGCACTACGTCGGCGCGTGCCAGAACATCTCGTCGGCCGATCGCATCTGCGTGCCGGTTCCCTTCTATCACTGTTTTGGCTGCGTGATGGGCTCGCTCTGCGCGCTGGTGTACGGTGCGACGATGATCGTGCCGGCCGAGTCGTTCGCGCCGACTCCCACGCTGTCGGCCATCGAAGCCGAGCGGGCCACGGCTCTCTATGGCGTGCCCACCATGTTCATCGCCCAATTGCAGGACGAGACGTTCGCGTCGCGCGACCTAACTAGCTTGCGCACCGGCATCATGGCCGGCAGCCCCTGCCCGATCGAGATCATGCGGCAAGTGGTCGACCGCATGGGCGCGCGCGACGTGACCATCGCCTACGGACTGACCGAGGCGGCGCCGGTCATCACGCAAACCACGGTCGATGACCCGCTCAACTTGCGAGTCGAAACGGTCGGCCGCCCGCTCCCCGGCGTTGAAGTGAAGATTGTCGAGCCCGGCACGACGGCCCCCTTGGCCGACAACCAGCAAGGCGAGCTCTGCGCCCGCGGGCATGGCATCATGCTCGGCTACTATCACGATCCCGATGCCACGGCCCGGGCGATCGACGCCGACGGCTGGCTGCACACCGGCGACCTGGCGGTGCGGCAAGCAGGCGGCTACTACCGCATCACAGGGCGGATCAAAGACCTGGTGATCCGCGGCGGCGAGAACATCTACCCGCGTGAGATCGAGGAGTTTCTGTTCAGCCACCCGGCGGTTGAGCAGGCGTCGGTGGTGGGCGTGCCCGACGCCAAATTTGGCGAAGAACTGTGCGCCTGGGTCAAACTGCAACGCGGCGCCAGCGTAACGAGCGACGAGCTGCGCGAGTTCTGCCGCAAGAACCTGGCGCATTACAAGGTGCCGCGCTACGTGAAGTTCGTCGAAGCCTTTCCGCAGACGGTCACCGGCAAGATCCAGAAGTTCAAGATCCGCGAAGAGATGATGGGCGAGCTGGGGCTCAAGCAGGCGGAAACGGCGTGAGTGCCCATCAACCCAGTGGCGCGCGGTAGGGGTTGTTGTCCTTCGGATCGAGTTCGAACGGCGTCGCGGTTGTCTGTTCGGCCGCCACTTTGACCTTAGTCGGACTGACATCGAACACCGGCGAATTGGCGTACTTTAGCCAGATCACTTTCGTGTTGCGGATACCGTCACCCACCCGTTGTCCTCGTCGCACACTGGCCAGCACCAGGAAGGGGACTAATGGAATAGTCGCCGGTGCCCAGTTCCTCGCTAATGAGTCGAAGAAGGTCGCCGGTGTACCTGTGTTGCGATTGTAGACCCGCAAGCCAAATAACCACTTGGCAGGTGAAAAACCGTTGAAGCCATCCTTGAGCGCGAGGATCAGCCCAACCGCTATCGTTAGGGCGAATATCCCAAGCCGCGCCCACTCGATGTCGTCTATGTTTGTAATGGCTTCGGTAATAACTAGGTTGACCACGACTAGAAAGGGTAGCGCGAAGATCTGAAAGCACACATAATCTAGGAATGCCGCCTGAAAACGGCGCATCGCGAACCGATCGATGCAATTCCGACACGTAAGAATTCCGTACAGCTTTTTTGTCATCGATCGCTTCGGCTGCCCACAGACCGGGCAGTACATCACCTGGATCGGTTCGGTCGACATTTAAGCCACCCCTATTCGTTTGTCGATTTGTTGGTGTTTCGCGACGCGATCTTGTGTTGTTTAGTCACGCCAACGGCGCGCGGTAGGGATTGGTGTCGCCGACTGGCAACGGCTCGCCAACCGGCTGCATATCGGTTTGCTCCGCGACCCACGTTTTGCCTTGATGTGCAAACGGCTTTGAATCGGCGTACTTCTGCCAGATGACCTTGCTCTTGGCCATCCCATCGCCAAAGCGCGGGCCCTTTCGGATCTGCAGCGCAATAACGAAAGCTAGTAGAAAGACCGCCGTAGGAGGGAAGTTACGCGCGATCGAGCGAAAAAACCCGACGGGTTGGCCCGTCTCCTGATGGATCGCCCGCATGCCACACAACACCTTGCCGAGTGAGTATCCGGAGAAGCCGTCCTTGGCACAAAAGGCGAAAAACGCGAGCGGTGTGACTAGCAGTGAAAAAGCACGGAGAATCCCAGCTGCAAGTTGATTTGCCGACCAATCCTCTGCTAACAGCGATATGACGGCGAAGAGTAATCCCGTCCCTTCTGCGAACACGATGGGCAACACAATCCAATCGATAATCCCGGCAATCGAGCGGCGCTTGGTGAACCCATCGATGCAGCGCCGGCACGTCGGCACGCCGTAGAGCTTCTCGGCCAGCTTGCTTTTCGGCTGCCCGCAGACTGGGCAGTAGACCACTTGAACCGGCTCGGTCGCCATCGCTTGTGCCCCTTCGCGCAATCTGACCTGCCTGGTTCGCCGGTTGTTGATATTAGCAGCGACCGGTGACCTTGGCATCCTCGGGCGAAACTGCGGCTTTGCCAAACACCGGCGAATCGCGGTAGCGCCACCACACGACGCGCGTGCCAGCCAGTTCATCTCCCCAGCGTGGGCCGCGCCGCACTTGCCCGCCCATCAACAGGCCGATCGGCGGAAACAAACCCAGCAGCAGATTGCGCAGGCTCGACTCGGCCACGCCGGCCGGCCGGCCCGTGCGGCCGTTGACTACCCGCAGCCCGCAGAGCCACTTGCCAGGGGAGTAACCCGCCCCGCCATCCTTAACAAAGTACAAAAGCGGCGGCACGAATGCACCCAGACAAACGACGACTATGACCACGATCGCCAGCAAGTCGACGATGCCCGGCGAAGTGAACGGCCAACGGACGGCCATCAGATACGACGCCCCCACGCACGCACCAGGCAGCAGCAGATAGAACAGCAGCATGTCGAGGGCGGCCGCCACGCCGCGGCGCCACCAGAACGCTCGGCTGCAACTCCGACAGACGCGCGCACCGTAGAGCGGCGGCCCTGCCGGTAGATTCACGCGTTGGCAGAGCGGGCAGCAATCCGTGGTCGCGGAATCGAGCATCGTGTTTACGCGCCGAAGCGAGCTCGCGAGTCGGCTCCCTCGACGTTGTTATCGCGTAGGAGCCCGGAATGGATTGTCATCTTCGATGGGCAAGGGCTGGAGCGACGCTTGGAGGGCCGCTACCGAGACCTGCTCGATTGGCACCGTCCCCATCTGAAACACGGGGCTTGCCGCGTACTTCTTCCAGATAACCCGCGTGTTCGCCCAGCGGTCGCCGAGGCGCGGCCCTTTCATCATTTGCACGGCAATCACCAGCGGAACAAAGGGAATCGCGATCGGCAGATTTCGCTTGAGCGAAGCGCCTAGTCCGATCGGTTGCCCAGTGCGCACGTCGAGGGTTTGTACGCCGGTGAGCGCCTTGCCTGGCGAGTACCCGCCAAAGCCATCCTTCATCATGAAAAACGGCAGCATGGCGAGTCCGGCGAGAAAGCCGAGCGCCGCAAAGTACTGCTGATGCACGCCGAGGTTCGCGGCAATGAGTCCGACGACTGCCCCCACAAAGAACTAGACGAAGCGAAACCCAATCACGTCGATGATCCAGGCGAATTGTCGGCGGTTCGCGAACTTCGTCGAGCACTTCTTGCAGACCGCGTGACCATAGATCTCCTTGGGCTTATTCATACGGCGGGTATCGCCGCACAGTGGGCACGCGATTGGTGGCACGGTTGCCATAACTTTTCCCTTTGCGAATCGAACACGTAGTTTCGGAAGCTGCGATATGATACGAACGATTCGCTGCGGGTGCGACAGCCGTTGTGGTCGATGGGCCAAATTCATAGAATCACGCGCGTTGTAGCCCGGTTTCCGAGCGCTCACTTAACGTCACTTCAGGGTCGCCGATGAACGAAACGATTGCGGCCAACGCGAACGCGTTTTCGCTGCATGGCGAGACAACAGGCACCATGGCCTGCGAGGGAAGAATGCCGCGCCCGGCCTGCCCTGTCTGCGGCGGCCGGCTGATCGAAGTTCGCGCCAAACTGCAATGCGGCAACTGCCACCGCATCGTCGAAACCTGCTGCGAAGGCGGGCCGGGCTGACGCTCTTGCATTGGCCCTGCTTCAGGCATCCTCCCGTTTAAATCACCGCACACTTTTTCACCCGCCGAGCAACCGCACTATGCCAGCCATCAGCGACTTCATGGATCTGCACTACCGCCACTTCAACGCCCGCGAGACCGTCGGCGCGGCGAAAGCCTGGCGTGAGTTTCTCGACGAAGGGGGCCAGATGCTCGTGGCCATGGCCGGCGCCATGAGCACTGCCGAGCTCGGCATCTCGCTGGCCAAGATGATCCGCGCGGGCAAAGTGCACGCCATTAGCTGCACGGCCGCCAATCTCGAAGAAGACGTCTTCAATCTCGTCGCCCACGACGAGTACCGCGTGACGCCGAACTATCGCGATCTCTCTCCTGAGGACGAGCTCGAGCTGCGCGACTCGGGCTTCAACCGCGTCGCCGACACCTGCATTCCCGAAACGGTCATTCGCCATCTCGAGCATCGCCTGCTCGCAGACTGGCAACAGGCCGGTCGCGAAGGCAAGTCGTACTTCCCCTACGAGTATTTCTACCGCTTGCTCGACGATCCCACGTTCATGCAGCACGCCCAGGTGCCGCGCGAACAATCCTGGTTGCTGGCCGCCAAGGAGCACGGACTGAAGATCTATTCCCCCGGTTGGGAAGACTCGACCATGGGCAATATCTTCACGGCCCGTGTGATCGAGGGGAAAGTGCCGACGCACGCCGTGGTCAAGAGCGGCACCATGCAGCTCGAAGAGCTGATCCGCTGGTACATCGAGACCGACAAAAAGGCAAAGATCGGCTTCTTTCAAATTGGCGGCGGCATCGCGGGCGACTTCGCCATTTGCGCGGTGCCATGCATCATTCAGGACCTGGAGCTCGACATTCGCTACTGGAGCTACTTCGCGCAGATCTCCGATTCCGCCACGTCGTACGGCGGTTACTCGGGCGCCGAGCCGAACGAGAAGATCACCTGGAACAAGCTCGACGCCAGCACGCCGCGGTTCATGATCAACTCCGACGCCTCGATTGTCGCGCCGCTGATTTTCGCGTACGTGCTGGGAGAGTAGGGCGAATTGGCGTCCGTGATTGTCAAAGGTGTGCCACTGCTTGCCGGTCGATTGAAGGCGAAGCTGACAACGATCAGGCACCGGCAAGCAGTGCTGAGCCTCTACGAGTCGCCCACGCACTGCTCGTTCGTCGGCATAGCGTGTGTGCGTAAATCCAAGCGTCTCGCGCCGACTACCAAGCAGTGGCACACCGGCATCTAAATCTCGTCGCGCCACAATTTGCTAGTGTGCTGCGCACACCCTACAAAACGGCGCACACCTAACGAGGCACTCCGCCGTCTCATTGTGTCGTCGTGTCGTTGTGGTTGACCGATTGTCACGCGTTGCCTCGCCGGTTCGCGCCCGTTTGCACTGCTCGTAACGATCGCAGCGGCTGCGGAGCGTCTTCTTTTTGCCTCGTGTTGAAAAATCGCAACGACAGGGCAATCTGCGTGCTATTTTTGGATAACGGCGCAAAGCCGCGGTAGTGCATTTGGGACGCTTGGGCGCTTCGGCCCGGCCCGGTTGGGTCGGTCGCTAGTGGCCACGGCGCGGGGCACATGACGCCCTCCCACTCGACGAGCGACCATGGTTGGTTATCACGGACGAAATCTCGCACGCTGGCTGGTTCTACTGGCCCTGTTCTCGGGCTCCGGCTGCGCGTCCACCCAGACCCCAGGTTGCTGGTCCGATTTCTGTGCGAAGTGGAACAGTTGCAATCTCTCTAGCCTGAGTAAGTGCTGCGGCAATGGCAAATGCGGCGGCTGCTTGAAGTGCAAGCTGCACGCCATCGATTGCAAGACGCTGGCCCACGCGCACAAGCCGCACTACCATGTCGACCCCGCTCACACGCGGTTCAAGCCGACGAGCATCTTCACTTTTCCAAAAATGGCGGTCGCTCCAGTCGGTAGCGAAGTCGTCATGCTCGCGGGAGTGTGTGGCCGGGATGGGCATTTGCGGACTGAGCAGCCGATCGAGTGGAACGTCGCGCCGGGGAGCGTCGGTTACTTCATGGCGGTCGGGCGCCGCAGCGCGCTCAAACAGTTGACGAGCTTCGGCAGCGAGCCCCACAAGCTTGACAACACGTTTGCCCTGGGGGCTACCAGCACGCAGTACACCCTGCTCACGCGCGGCACGCCGACGCTCGAAGACGACGTGGCCGTGCTCCGCGGCCAAAACTGGGTGTCGGTCACCTCGCCGGTCGAAGGCACGAGCTACGTCACGGTCTTTTCGCCCGAAGTGCCCGAGTGGGATCGCCGGCAGCACACGTCGACCATCCACTGGGTCGACGCGCAGTGGGCGTTTCCACCGCCAGCCGTGAACCCCGTCGGCACCCGCCATGTGTTCACCACCACCATCCAGCGGGCGACCGATCAATCGCCGGTGATTGGCTGGCGCGTGCGCTATGAGATCACCGGCGGGCCCGATGCCGGTTTCTCTCCCGACGGCGCCAAGGTAATCGAGGTTCCCAGCAACGACCTGGGACAGGCGAGCGTTGAGATCTTCCAGCCGCAGCCGGCGCCGGGCGTCAATCAGATCAGCATTCAGGTGATCCGCCCGACCGAAGTCAGCATGGGCATGGGCCAACGGCTCGTGCTCGGCATGGGCACGACGACCAAGACCTGGACCTCGCCCGACGTGGCCATGCGCATGACCGGCCCCACGCAAGCGGCCCTCGGCTCGGTATCCACCTACCGCATCGAAGTGAACAACCCGGGCGAAGCCGTGGTGCGCGATGTGGTGGTGAGCGACACCTTGCCGGCGGGGCTCTCGTTCCAATCGAGCGTGCCCGAAGCCACGGGGGCCGGCGGCCGGCTCGAATGGCGCCTAGGAGACTTGCGCGGCCGCGATGCCCGCGCCATCGAGCTCAACGTGCGCGTCGATCAGCCGGGCATCATCAACCACTGCGCCACCCTTTCGACCGCCGAAGGGCTCAATGCTCAAAGCTGCGTCAGCACGACCGTGCAAGAGGGGGCCGGCATCGACGTGCAGATGTACGGGCCCGCTAGCGCCAGTGTCGGCGGGGATATCACCTTCGAGATCGTCGTCACCAATCGCGGCACCGCGGCCGTCCAGGGCTTGAGCATCTCCGATCGCTACGACCCCGGCCTGGCCCACGAACAGGCGGCCAACCCGATCGAGCGGGCCCTGGGTGACCTCGCGCCGGGCGAAACGCGCCGCATCGGCGTCACGCTGCGGGCGATTGCCGCCGGCCAGCAGTGCAATTCCGTCGACGTGCGCGACGTCAGCGGCCCGCGGGCCACGGCGCGCGCCTGCGTCAACGTGGTCGAAGGCGCGGTAGCGCCGCCGGTGGGCGCCGCTGCGCCGACCGACGGCCCGCAGCCGAGCGTCGCCGTGCAGAAAACGGGCCCGCAGTCGGTGCGTGTCGGCGAGGACGCGACCTTCGACATCATGATCACCAACAATGGCGCGGTGACGGTCAACGAGCTGAGGGTGACCGACAACTACGACGCGACGCTCTCGGCCGTGGCCGCCAGCGATGGTTCGCGCACCGACGGCAGCAATCTCGTCTGGATCATCGACACCCTCCCCCCCGGACGCCGCTTCAAGCTGCAAGTGCAGTGTCGCGGCGTGCAGGCATCCCCCAGCGCTTGCAATCGCGTCACGGTGACGACGCGCGAAGGGGCCCGCGCCGATAGTCAGGCGTGCTTGCCGGTGCTCGAAGCGGCTGCCGGCGGTGGCAGCGGGTTGCGAATGACGATTACCGATCGCCGCGATCCCGTGGCTGTTGGCCAGGAAGGGACGTACGAGATCCGCGTCACCAACGGCGGCCAGGCGACCGAGCGCGACGTGCTGATGACCGTGACCGCGCCGCCCGAAATGACGCCCGTCAGCACCGGCATCGGCTCACCGCTCGGCGGCAATGTTGACGTCCGCGGTCAACAATTCATTTTCAGCGCCGTCCGCGAGCTGGGGCCAGGCCAGACACTTACCTACCAGGTGCCGATGCGCGCCAATCGCCCCGGCAAGGGCAGCGTGCAAGCGCAGGTGACTTCGGCCGGGCAGACGCAGCCCCTGCTGGCGGCCGAGGAGACGACGCTCGTCGGGCAGTAAGCGATCGGCGATCAATGCGCAAGCCCGATAAGCCCACCGGTTGCAACCGGTGGGCTTGCACCGCGCGATTCGCTAGAGTCACTCGGGAGAGGGGAGATGTCGTCATGCCGCGATTTGTCGTTCTCTATCACGAGTGCCCTCTTGATCGGCCCCGGCCGTCGCATTGGGACCTGATGCTCGAAGCCAGCGGTGCGCTCCGCACCTGGGCACTCGATCACGCACCCGAAGAGCCCACGGGCCATGCAACCGAACAGAACGCCGAGCAATTGCCCGATCACCGGCTCGCCTATCTCGACTACGAGGGGCCGGTCTCCGGCGATCGAGGGCATGTCACCCGCTGGGACGCCGGCGAGTTTCGCTGGCTGGTTGACGAGCCGGAGAAGGTGATTGCCGAGCTGACTGGCAATCACTTGCGCGGCATCGCCACGCTCATTCGCGATGCCGACGATCCTCAGCGC
>Ga0163152_10009556_pt1 | contig 10087 bp, 22 predicted proteins | sample OliLakLV19MP8IB2_FD_148635 | JGI IMG/M metagenome (GOLD analysis project Ga0163152, IMG submission 148635) | Freshwater microbial mat bacterial communities from Lake Vanda, McMurdo Dry Valleys, Antarctica - Oligotrophic Lake LV.19.MP8.IB-2 | ecosystem: Environmental > Aquatic > Freshwater >...
ACGAGGAAACCGGCGGCGGCCAAATCATTCAGCGCGGCATCGACATCGACATCGTCGCAGGGTAGTACCGCCATCTTCAGGCGAGCCGGTCGATCCTCGAGTCGACCTCGGCGGTCGGCCTCGGTCCAGAGTCCTGCGTACAACAGACGATGTGTGGCCGGCATTACGGCGAGCAATTCATTGCGGAAAAAATCGGGTTTTATCGTGCGGGATCGCGGCATGCGTGCTCCGTGTGGTGATGGGATGCTGGCGCGCGACGACCCAGGACAGAACTCTCAAAACCGGGGAGGACCACTCTCGCCGGCGCGCCAGCCGCTTGAATCTGGCACTTTGCCGACCCACTTGCAACAGTTGCACGGTTTCTGCGCGCGAGTAGTATCTGTTCTCCACCACCACGCGACCGGAGCACTCCTTTGATTACCGACGCACAACGCGCGGTCCGCAGGCACTTCATTGGATCTAGCGATTGCGCCGCAGCCTGCGGCGTCGATCCCTACAAATCCCGCGTTCAATTGTGGCTTGAAAAAACCGGCCGCGTGAAACCCGACGACCTATCCGCTGTCGAACGTGTCCATTTCGGCAATGTTCTTGAGCCGATCGTTGCTGCCGAGTACGCCCGCCGGCACGGCCTGGCGCCGGGCGAACTGGTCCGCGCCACGGACACCGTGTATGACGGTTTCCGCGCGGCGAGTGTCGATTACTACGCGCGCGGACGAATCCTGGAATGCAAAACGGCCGGCGCATGGATGCGTGGCGCATGGCGTTCCGGGCCGCCTGACAATTACCGCATGCAGGTAGAGCACCAGATGATGGTCACGCACGAGCGCGAGGCGATTATCGCGGTTCTGATCGGCGGAAATGAATATCGAGATCATGAGATCACGACGGATCCTGAACTCGCGGCACTGATAGCTGCGCGCGAGCAGGAGTTTATGACATACGTCGAAACGGATCAGGCTCCGCCGGCTGAGTCCGCCGCCGACGTTCTGTTGCTGGTGCCGGTCGATAACCGGCGCCGGATCCTCGCATCGGAATCGCTCGAGCGACTGGCCGACGAATACCACCAGCATCAAGCGATGGCGCAGTCGTATATCACCGCCGCGGATGACGCCCGCGAACGCATCGCTTTGGCTATCGGCGCCCACGCCGAAATGATTGACTCGGAGGGAAAGCCGATCGCGACCTGGCGCGCGCCTGTCGGCATGTCGACAGATTGGCGGTCCGTTTCCGGCGAGCTCGCGCCGCACGTTGCCAAAGCCGTTTTCGATAGATGCGTACAAAAGCACAGCCGGGCTCACGAGCGCGAGTTCAGAATGATCGCGACTAAAAAATAACACCACGACCGGAGCACGAAACATGAGCAGCCCCAGCGATGCAGATTTGATCGGAGCGTTGCGCGCCTCGCACTATCCCGGCGCTCGAGACGAATCGGTCTGGATGGTGATCAACTATTGTCGCGCGATGCGCGTCGATCCGATGCTCAAACCGGTTCATATTGTGCCGATGAAAGTTTCCAACCCGGCCACGCGGCAGGACGAATGGCGGGACGTGGTTATGCCAGGGATCGGCCTGTACCGGATCATCGCCGATCGCTCGGGAGCCTATCTCGGCAAAGCGGCACCGGTGCTCGGACCAATCGTCACCCTGGATATCATGGGCGACAAGTTCGACGTCCCAGAATGGATTGAGGTAACGGTGCGCAAAGCCGTCGGCCAGCATGTCGCCGAGTTTACGGCGCGTGAATGGTGGATTGAGAACTACGGGCAAAAGTCCGGCGGTTACGTCAATCAAATGTGGCGCACTCGGCGGATCGGGCAGCTGGCGAAGTGCGCGGAAACTCAGGCTCTACGGCAGGCGTTCCCGGACCTCATGCCGTCCGGTCCGACGATCGATGAACGCAGCACTTCGCCCGACGCAATCGAACACACGGACATCGCGCGCGAGTCGCTGCCAGGGCCAGACTCTCAGGCAGGTAGAATCGCGGAGCAGTTGCGCGGACGCAAAAGCGCGGTGGTGGAAACCGCGGCGGTCGATCGGCAGGTCACGGCGTCATCAGCAAACGCGACAGCAGTCAGCGCATATGACGAACTTGCGCTCAGTGTCGTGAAAATCGCAGACGTTGAATCAGCAAATGATTTGTTAGACGTGCTACGGCACGCCGAAATTACTGCGGAGCAAAGCGCGTATCTGCGCCGCGGGATTCAGGAAAAGGTGCACGAGATAATGAACGAAACCCAGGGAAACAAAAAACATGAATGATCTGCAATTAAACGGAATGATCCCAAATCTCACCCACCTCAACTGTCGCAAGGAGTTGCACGGCGAGGATCTGGTTCTCGCGGTCGATCTGGCCTTTATGCTCACACGGAAGGCGTCGCCGATGGCCTATGACATGATCAGCGAGCTGGTGCTTGGACAGCCAGACTCCGGGATCCTGGACCGCGCGAACGAGCCACCGGCGGCGGAGACGATCGAGTTCCTGGCGTCGATAGCCAGCGCCGTGAAATTCGAGCGGCAATTTGGAAACATGAGAGTCAGCATGCGGCAGGGATCGCGCAAACTCGGCGTGCTCGGCCATGCCGTCGTCGACAAGTTTGCTCTCGTCAAAGCCGATCAGGCGATCACGTTCCGAGTGCGCGGCCAGATCGATCACGCGTCGATCGGCCGGTTTGCGGCCGCGATGCGCGAGTCGATATCGATGGATATCAGTCCCGCACAGACGGAACTCGAACTGGATGATGCAGCCGACACACAGGATTCCTCCGAGACGTAGGCCACGAATATATGCGCCGGCGCTTGATTCTTTGCGCAGTAACTGGAGAATAGTCGGACACCACACCAGAACGGAGCACGACATGATCTTTAAAACGCTGCCTTTGCCACGCCGAGACATTCCAGGGTTCTCGGTTATCGAGTCCTCATCAGGCCGACTGGTTGTCGTCCAGTATCCGAGTCGCACGGCGATTATTGCTCATACGGGTTTTGAGTCCGCGACGGCCGCTTTGGATTGGGCAAAAACAGAACAGTCATTTCGGGACAGCATGCGGCGCGCAAACGGGCAGGACATGACTCGCCCGGCGACGGTTGTCGCCTACGTAATCGTCCTGGCTTTGTTTATCGGCGGACTGACCGCCGGCCTGCTGGGATGGCACGTATGAAATCAATATTACTGCACGCGCGCAGTCACCGAGGAAATTGGTGGGCACTGCAGAAAGTCGGATCCGAGCGTCCCCTGTCGTGGTCTTTGTGCTCGACGCGCCGCGAGGCGCGCCAAGTGCTCGCGGAGTTGGATCCGGACCTCTTTACAGACCTGCGCGTTATCAAGGTTTCGATCGCAATCACGGAGAGCATGCAATGAGAATCAGAACCACGGGTTTGATCATCGTCGAGAAGGAACTTGAGTCGCATTTGCTGTTTAGCGCCCACGCCGCCACCGACGACGTCGGCGACTACGAGGACGGGCAGTTGAGCGATGCTGCCGCGTACCTGCTGATCAGCCGTGTCCCGTATTCCGAACGCGAAAATATCCGATGGCGACTGAATGAGGACCCACCGTCGGCCGGTGGTCGCGTCGAACGCCTCGCGAAAGCGGCGGTCCTGCTGATCCGCGAGATAGACCGACTGCGAGCCGATGGCCGACCTGCGGCACCGGCACCGGCGCCGGCAGCCGGCGGCGAATAATGCCGCAATACATACTCGCAGCGGACGCGGACTGCGCCGAGCTCGAGCGGCGTTTGACCGGCGTTTTGCAGTTGAAACCAGAACGCGGCGCAGTTGCGGCAGCCGCTTTTGTTGGACTTTCCTCGAGCGGATACTACCGCGCTCGCGTGACCGGACCCGGCAAGACGACATCGCGATTGATCCGCCTGGCGCTTGCCATGTCAGACCCGCAACTCGCCGAGTTGTCGAATGAATACAGCAGGAAAACATCACCAAAGAGAATTCTTGAATGAACGAACCAATTCCGGATTTGGGAATAATTTTTCAATTGATAAGCGCGCCCGAAAACGGCGAACCGATCGTTTTGGATCCTCGCAAAGTGCTTGCCCGTGAGGACGTAGACGATCTGGTCCGGTCGCTGATCAGAAACTCGGGCATGTTGCCGGAGCCGTGCCGGATTGCGTTACGTAAACTGATTTTAACTGCGGCATCCGCGATGATCGCCGCACTCTGGGAGGATCCGACAAAATGATCAGATCCCTGACATGGCTTTTACTCGGCGCGCTGATCAGTTTCGTTTTCACGCATCGCGAGCCGCTGATTCACTACGTTCCTGTGCAGCTGGATGCGCGGCCGATCATGCAGCCCGCCGATCTGATTCCCCGGCCGGAGGACAAGACCTGCCGGTATACCCGACCGGACCAGCACGCACGCACGTACACAATCGCACTGCAGCCCGGCCAGCAGTGCCTGACCGTTTTGCAGGAGTCTAAATAGTGTCGGCGCCAATCGATGCGCGCATCGCGATCTATCAGGAAGCGGCCGAGATTTATGGCCACCAGAAGGACATGGCCGATTGCATGATCATCCACTGCGTCAAAATCATCGAATATCTGCTCGCAAAAAAAGCCGGCGATCGCGCGCGCGCTGCGGCGATTCTTCAAGACCTGTCCGAGAATTACGACGACTTTCTAACGCACACCTCGGAGCATACCGGCACGATTGCAGAGGTTTGCGACCGAGCCGGCTTTTCACGCAGTTACGTGCGATCCAGCATGGCGAGGTCGTGCACGCCGCGCAGCCAAGCCTTAGACGCCCGCAGGAAATCATGACTGCCTTTGACTGGTCAAGCCATCGGTACTCGGTCGTCGAGTGCGTCTACACGCCTCGCGAATATTACGAAGGAGCCGCGCTCAAACCTGAGTGCGACAAACACCGGGGCATACATTTCAACCTGATCGCAATGTGGCTCATGGATGAGACCGACCCGTATCCCGGCGAATGGACGTTGACCACTCACCCGAGCTCGCGGGAAATATGGGATTTGTTTGAGGTGTCCTGGATCGCCAGCGGCGACGTGACTGTAGTTTGAAAAACGAAATGACGTACAGACAGACCATCCGTAAAGACAACACGTCCGGGGTAGTTGGCGTGTGCTGGTATCCGCGCCGCGCGCACTGGATCGCATTCATCAAAGTGAATGGCAGACAGTTGCATTTGGGCTCGTTCGATACCAAGAAGAAAGCGGAGGTCGCCCGCAAGGCTGCGGAAAACAAGTATGGGAGGAATCATGACCGTTGCTGAATACCCACATTTAAAACAGCAGAAACTTTTTTATGTGAGCCCTACTACCATGCGGTGGCGGGTTACGTACTCCGAGAGTGGAGGATGGTCCAAGTGGTCCTCTGGCGCAGACCACGAACCAGAGTGGGATTCGGCAGCCACATACCAGGTTGAGCCTATCCCCACGCCCGTGTGCTATCAGTCGCGCATTCGAGTACCGGCCCCGGAGAGGGTAGCGCCGTCGTTTGAGGCCGAGTATTACGTCCCCCAAGGGTGGGGTGCTGAATCTAGAAAATGGATCGGATCTCGTTCTGATAATCGGCTTTTGGCTGATGGGTTGGTCTATTCGAGTTATGAGGGCGCAGAGGCCCGCCATCAGGCGTGGCTTAAGTTGGAGGAGGGATGAGTAAACAACTTCAGGCTGCGATAGACCTGATATCTGACCCCGCGAGGTGGACTACGGGCGAGGACGCGCGTGACGCGGACGGGAGACGTGTAGATGTACGCAACCCCAAGGCCGCCCGTTGGTCAGCGTTTGGGGCGATGGTTAAAAATTACGCCAATTTGACGCCCCAACTGCGAGTCGGTTCCTACTGCCGGGCAATGTACGGCACGGGCACAAGCAATACCAACAATGGCCATGACGGCCATGCCAGAGTTTTGCAGGCTATGCGTGCGGTAGATGGTGGCTGGATGCCGGGAGACGCAAGATGATCGACACGCCGGAATCGGTGAGAATGTTTGCAAGAGACCTCGTGCCCGCGATTGGGCATCTTTTCAGGTACGTCGAGGAAAGGGATATAGGGAAAATGAATCTCCTTTTTACACTCCTTGAACGCTACGCCGACCACCTTGAGCAGGCCGCTGGCGTGTGGGTGCCATGCAGTGAGCGACTGCCGGAGGACATGAGCATGGTATTTTGCTATGTGGCTGATGGCTGGTCTGTTGCCCGAGAGCTGCATTTGTACGACGGGAGGTTCTCGTTTTGGGAGGACGGCACCGAGGCTTTTCCGACCCACTGGCTCGACGTGCGTCCACCAGGAGGGGCCAAGGAATGACTGATGCAAAGTTTTCTCCAGATTGGATAGAGGACTGTGAGTCGTTCTGGGGGCGCACTCTTGTTGGGGTTGAGGCTCACTGGTGCGGAGACTTCGACGGGCTCCCCATTGACGAGACTGTTGAGTTCTACAAGTTTTGTACCTGCGCTCCAGACGATTACATGCCGGGAGGGGCTTTGAAATGACTGACAAGATCGACACGCCTGAATCGATGAAAGCGTTGATGACGGCGCTAGACAAACAGTGGCCAGATGAAGAGTTGATCACCACGACGATTGTCGTCCTTTCCAGATACGGGCGATTGTTGGCCGTCGTGGCCGCGATGGAGGTGATCCAAGACCTTGTGGACAATATATGAGTAAGCAACTTCAGGCTGCAATCGACCTGATCACTGATAAGTCACGGTGGATAGCGGGCGAGGACGCGCGCGACGTGGGCGGAACGGTTATAGAGCCAAATTCCCCCGAAGCCGTCTGTTGGTGTGGGTGGGCAGCAATGTACAAAGAGAACGTCAGTGACCTGATGAAGGGGCGTGTCGACGACTACTGCCGGTGCTGTTTCGCGGATGGATATGGGCTGTCTTTTATCAAAGACGGCCCTGACGGCCATGCCAGAATTTTGCAGGCCATGAGGGCGGTACAGGGCGGCTGGATGCCGGGAGACGCAAGATGATCGACACGCCGGAATCCTTGCGGGCACTGGCTCTACTATATCTTCGCTACGATGGACACTGGGATTTGAACCCGGCGATCACCGCCCTCGAACGCTACGCCGGGTTGCTCGAAAGAAAGAAACGTCGAGCGGATAGCACGCACGCCGACGACTGTTGGATGTGGCACCACGAATGCGCCGTCAGGAAGATCGAGCAGATGCGGGGGGCCACGAAATGACTGACTCATCAGGTACTCTGGTACGACACGACCTGGACCAGGAGGATCTTACGGAGATCTTCAACACCGTGTCGCACGCACCGCGTGGAGCGGTGCTCAGCGCCGACGATTCGTGCCGGTTTTTGCTCTGGCGCAACTGGAGTGATCGACCACATCGCAGATGCACGATCATCGGTCTCAATCCGTCAACCGCAGATGCCAACGTGGACGATCCAACAATCCGGCGTTGCATCGACTTCGCGAAAAAATGGTCATGTGACGGGCTGCTGATGGTGAATGTGTTTGCGACCCGCTCAACAGATCCACTGGGAATAGTGGTCGGCCGCGAAGCGGGGGTGAACAGCCTCTATCTCCGCGCCGCGTGTAATAGCAGCACCACACTGGTCGCTGCGTGGGGTGCGAACAAAGCAGTGGGCAACCACTGGCGTGCGCTTGGGGATCACGTTGACAAGCTTTTGTGTCTCGGACACAACATGAACGGGTCGCCTAAGCACCCTCTGTACGTCGCGGGCACCACCCCGCTCGTGGCATACGCGCCGAAAATGTGAGCAACGGAATGACCGACACACCGGAATCCTTGCGGGCACTGGCTCGGCTATATCTTGGCTACACGGGACACTGGAATTTGATTCCGGCACTCGCCGCCCTCGAACGCTACGCCGCGCACCTTGAGAAGTGCGCGGGCGTGTGGGTAGACGCAAAGGAGCGAATGCCGCCGATTGGCACTCGTTGTCCGATCATCTCGTCAGAGGGCACGGGGGATCACGGGGTCGACATAGATAGTTACGAGGATTATCGGGAGATTCACAACATGGCAGGAAGTTGCGAACCATCAGAGCCGCACTGGTGGGCAATGGGAGATACCGTTACCCACTGGCTGGAGGTCGCGGTGACCATGCGAAACGCACGTGAATAATGCGGCACCGCACGTCAATTATGCGAAACGCGCGGCGATTATGCGGAGTAAATCATCTCGAACTCCACCAACTGATAAGTCCACGACAACACTGCGCCGGTACTGTCGCGACCATAAGCGCGGAGCTCGACGGGCAGCGATGTATCAGCCGGCCAGTCCGTAGTTCGCATCGCCTGCGTGTACGTGAACGCGCCGCCGGCGACGTTCTCCGTGCGCCTCAGCCCGCCCGAAATCCAGATTTGCAGTTGCACGTCGCCGACAGCAGTCCAACCCGTCGCCGCGTCCTGCTGCACGATGACATCCGCCGCGTACTGACTCGCCCGGTTGCGGTCCGCCCAGGTTATCGACGCGTCCAGTCCGGCGATTGTGATCGGATCATACGACCCGTTCAGCAGGAACCGACCCGGCGGATACGGCCGCGCCGCGCGGCTGGTCGTCGTGATCGTCATCATGATGGCATCGGCAAACGGCACGATTCCGCGTCCGTTGTAGGGCTGTAACTTGACCGCTACCGCCATGTCCGTCGCCAGCGGATCGTCATCCGCGAGTTGAATCGTGCGCAAGAACCAAACGCGGGAGTTGTCGACGTGCGGACGCGGCGCAGTGTCGAGCACGGCGCGGATGACGCGAGAAAATGTGTACGTCCCATCGCCGTTATTTGTGACGTCGCGCCAGGCGAATATCTCATCATCGATCAGACATAGATTCAGCCCGCGAACGAACTGCCCCTCTGTGATCGAGTCCAGATCCTCAAGATCAACGCCGCCGTCGACGGTGAATCCGGTGGCATCGATACCGCGCGTCGGATCGTATGCTGCCGTCAAATCCGCTTTTGCCGCGAATACCGCCGCGTCGCCGGTTTCTGCCCACGCGGAACCCAGCGCGAGCCGATCGGTCGAGATGATGTATCCCGCATCGATTTCGGACGATCGCGCCGCCAGCACCAACAAATGACGGTCCGTGGAGCCGCCGATCAAATGCGCCGGCGCCTCGAGCAACAGCTGCGCCGCGACCACTGCCGGTTGCGCAGCCGGGTCCAAGAAAGCCGTCGACGGCGGTATGTAGGCGATCGAATCGATACTGAAAATATCCTCAACCGCGGACACCGTGATGATTCCGTCCTCAATCGTGCCGGTATCAGATTCAATCACGCGCATGACGCGCGAGCCCTGGTTGAAAGGGTACCCCGACCATAGGAAAACAGATCCCTCGCGCAGCTGCCACGCCGTCCGATTCAGTTTGAATTCACCCGCCTTGAGCGGATACGCGAGCCGTTTCGCGAGCCGCGCGGCGAGTTGCAGCGCCGCGTCGCCGTCGTGAAATCCCGAATACTGCAGTGTTCTGGTTTCTACTTCGCCGCGCCGCTCCACGCCGGCGAGATTCATGTACGGCACCGAGCGGCGGCGAAAATTCGTATCGGTATATTCGACGACCACGTTGTTGACCAAATCCGACCATGACGGTTCCCGGATCTCCACGTCGTCCAGGTTGGTTTCGTCGGCGACCAGGATCGTATCGACCTGATAATCAGCTCGGACCAGGCCGATCCCGAACTTTCCGGTTTCCGGATCGACGTATCGGAATCCGTCGACGTGCCGCAGGATGTCCTCGATCAGTTCACCAGCGATCGAGAACTGATCGTACAGAAAATTGACGCCGAGTTGCTCCGTATGCAACGTGTTGCCGGTAGCGACGAATGTCGCGATGTCGATCTGCGACGCGGGCATCTGGATCCCGACGTCGGCATCAGTCAGCAGCCAATAAATCACGGCGGCGGGATTTGCGGCTCGCCCGTCGATGATGTGGCGGTCGCCGATCAGCCCGAGCGTGTTCGGGCAACGCCGGACGATCCACGCCGGCGGTTTGAAATATTTGCTGGTGCCGATGTACATTTGCCGTGCGACGGCATAGCAGACCGATCGATACCCCGGCAGCGCCTGACCGAGCACGGTTTCGAGATAATCGTTCGCGACCTGCGTCGGTCCGCCCAGGTAGACATC
>Ga0163152_10009559_pt1 | contig 10085 bp, 8 predicted proteins | sample OliLakLV19MP8IB2_FD_148635 | JGI IMG/M metagenome (GOLD analysis project Ga0163152, IMG submission 148635) | Freshwater microbial mat bacterial communities from Lake Vanda, McMurdo Dry Valleys, Antarctica - Oligotrophic Lake LV.19.MP8.IB-2 | ecosystem: Environmental > Aquatic > Freshwater > Lake...
TCCTCGCACTCGTCGCGGCGGCGCTCCCTCTCGCCGCCTGCAAGACCTCCTGGGAGCTCGAAAACCGCGAGACGCCGGTGAACGTGGTCCTCCTCGCGCCGGCCGCCGCGCAGGCCCCCCAGCGCATGTCCCTCCTCGTCTACGTCGGCGACCGCAAGGCCGTGGACGGCACCGTCACCTTCCCGCAGGGCACGACCCGCGTGAACGCGCCCACGGTCTACGTCCGCTCGGGCGCCCCCACCGTCTCGGTCGTCCTCGACGGCCGCGCGGTCGCGTCGTCCGCCGTGAACGTCCAGCAGCCCACGTTCGTCGTGATCACCCTCACCGGCGCCGGCGCCACCATCGCCTCCGACACCCAGGACCCGATGGGCGCCCGGTAACCCCGCCGGCTCTCGGTACCCCGAAATCCAGGTACCCCGCGCTCCCGGGCTCCCGGTCGTCGTCCGGTCGCCCGGAAGGGGCGCGACCGCCCCGAGGCGCCCGCTGGAACCGGCCGGGCTTCGCGTCCCGGGACCCCGTTTGCCCCCGGCCCCGCGCCCGCGTCGCGCCCCCGCGCGGCGATCCCCGCTCGGGGACGCGAGGCCCGTCCGCGGTCGATTCCCGACCGCGTCGGTCCTGGCGCCCCGCGCGCCGACGCCGGCCAGGGGACCGATAGAATCGGGTCATGCTCGACGTCGCGCACCCGACCGCTCCGCCCCCCACCTACGACCACGCTGGGGAGGCCGCCCGGACGCACCTCGCCGACGTGGTCCTCGGTGGGCAGCGGCTGAATCGCGCGACGGCGCGGGTCGAAATCGCGGGGCCTCTCGAGGGGCCGCTCGACGCGGCGGCGAAAGCGGCGGTGAAGGCGCGGCTGTTCGCGACGACGCTCGACCCGTCGAGCCCGGTCGTCGAGTTGGGCTGGCCGACACACGGCCCGTTCGTGAAGTCGCCGCACGGGACCTACTTCGACGCCTACCTCGGCGTCGCGCAGAAGGTCCTCGACGAGCACCACCCGCGCCTGCAGGCGATGGTGAAGACGCTCGTCGAGCACGACGTGATCCTCCGGCGCGAGATCGCGACCGACGACTACCTCGTGGCGCGGCCGGGCTCGCCGGTGAAGACGCCGCAGGACCTCGCGGGGCTGTGGAACGAGGCGATGACGGCCCGGTGGCCGCAGCCCGAGGGCTGGCGGGCGTTCTTCTCGAGCAGCGGCGCCGAGGCCATCGAGGCCGCGCTGAAGTTGGCGTGGCAGGTGGCTTACAAGCGGTTCGTGGAGCGGTTCGGGATGGCGACGTTCCAGCGCGTCCAGGACGCGCTGGGCACGAAGACGATCCCGTTCTACGACCGCGACCCGGGCCTCAAGGACCATCCGGTCTACGAGACGTACCCCTTCCACGTGATCGCGTGCGAGACCTCGTTCCACGGGCGGACGCTGGGCGCGCTCCACCTGACGCGCAGCAAGAAGGCGCACCAGTTCGGCTATCCGAAGACGCCGAACGTGCACCACGTCCCGTACAACGCGCCGAACGAGCCCGCGCGGGCGCTGGTGGACCTGCGGGGCATCGAGGAGCTCCTGGCGGTCCCGGGCGAGTTGCGCCGGGTCGTCGTCGAGCAGCGGCGGGTCCCGCGGGACCTGTTGGCGGCGATCGTGGCGGAGCCGTTCCAGGGCGAGGGCGGGTATGTGCCCGGCCAACCGCAGTTCTTCGCGGGCCTGCGCCGGCTCTGCGACGAGACGGGCGCGCTGCTCGTCTGCGACGAGGTGCAGGCGGTGGCGCGCACGGGCGCGCTCCTGGCGACCGAGCACCTGGGCGTGCGGCCGGACGTGATCGCGACGGCGAAGAGCATGGTGATCGGGGTGACGATGGCCCCGGCGCACCTCGAGCGGTACCTGCACACGGGCTGGCACAGCAACACGTGGGGCGCGGGCCGGCTGTTTGACGTGAACTTCGCGTGGACGGTGCTCGACACGTTGCTCCACCACAAGGACGACGCGTTCGCGGGCCTCGGCTACTTCGAGAACGAGGTCGTGAAGGGGGCGTACCTGGCGGCCGGTCTCGACCGGCTGCAGCAGAAGCACCCGACGCTCTTGGTCGCGCACCGAGGCCTCGGGCTGATGCGGGGGCTCGTGGTGAAGCGTCGCGACGCGATCGTGAAGGCGGGCTGGAACCACGGCCTGAAGTTGCTCGGCTGCGGCTGGGCGGGCGATCAGGCCGTCCTCCGGGTGCTGTTCCTGGCCGACACGTTGACGCGGGAGCTCGACGAGTTCCTGAAGGCGCTGGACGCGACGCTGACCGAGGTGGGCAAGGGCTGACGGGCGCCTCGCGACGCCCCCTCGCGACGCCCCCGGGACGCCCGGCCGCGACGCGAGGCCCGCGACGCGGCGACCCGCGGAGCGCGAAGCCGACGCGCGAGGTTCCGTGGGAACGCAGGGACGCCGTGCATGGGGCGGCGTCCTCCGCCGGCGGACGGCGAGGCCGTGGCGAGCGGGCGCTCCGACGCCCGCGACGCCAGTTGCGCCCGCTGCGCCCGCTGCGCCAACTGCGCCCGCTGCGCCAACTGCGCCCGTTGCGCCCGCTGCCCCCGCGGTCGTCTCGTTGGCGACCGCCTGGCCCCGCGGCGACGGTTCGGCGTCGGGGACCTCGATCCACCGAACGGAGGTCCCTTGAGAAGCTCTGCTGGCCGCCCTAAGCTCCTTCGACCTGGCCCGGGGAGCGAAAACTGTGGCTGATGCTGACGAACTGCCGGACGGACTATACGACCTGATCGTCGACAAACGCCTGGCCGCGCGGCTCGGGTCCTTGGCCCCCAAACTCGCGGCGCTCGAAGAAATCAACGACCTCGACGCCCTTCGGGACCGACTGGTGGAAACGATTCGACGCGAGGTCGCGGCGTCCCTCGATCCCGACGAGGAGCGAATGACGATTGACGCGTGCGTCTCGCGCGCGAATGCCATCCTCCGAACGTGCGCCGTCGGGGCATCCACGAGCGTCGAGATCGAAACCCCGGTACGACGCCTCACCTCGGTTCATCCCGCCAGCCAAACCGCCGGGACCCTGCCGGCGACGGGGCTCCTCTCGAGTTGCCTCTTCGCCGCGGGCAAGGGAACCCCCTCGCTGCTGTCCGAACTTCGGTCCGAACTCGCGACGGTCGACCGCGTCGACATCCTCGTCAGCTTCATCACGTGGTCCGGCGTCCGCAAACTCCAGGACATCCTCGAGAAGGCAACGGCCGTCGATGCAACCGGAAAACCTCGACTTTCGGTGCGTGTCCTCAGCACGACCTACTGCGGCAACACGGAGCGACGAGCCATCGACTGGCTCGCGAGCCTTCCCGGCGTCACGGTGAGGATCTCCCTCGACGGGACGCGCACCCGCTTACATGCAAAGGCGTGGATTCTTCATCGCAAGACCGGCTTTGGCAGCGCATTCGTCGGCTCCGCAAATCTCTCGGCGGCGGCGATGACCGGCGGCCTCGAGTGGACGGTGAAGTTCACGCAGATGGGCGATCCATCCCTGTTCGAGCGCGCCACCGCGCACTTCGAGACGCTCTGGAACGATTCCGAGTTTCAAGCGTACGACCCGAAGAATCCGGCACACGTGGAGGCCCTGGATCGTGCGCTGGCAGCAGAACGCGGCGGTCATGGGGCCAGCGGCAGCCACGACGCGGCCGCAGGATTCGCGTCGATGACCTGGCTGGGCATCGAGCCCCGGCCTTTCCAGATCGAACTACTCGACCGCCTCGCGGCGGAGCGACGCCACGGACGCATGCGCAATCTCCTCGTCGCGGCGACGGGGACCGGGAAGACCGTCGTCGCCGCCTTCGACTACCGGCGGACCTGCGAGGCCCTGGGCGGGCGCCCACGGCTGCTGTTCGCCGCGCACCGCCGGGAGATCCTCGACCAGGCCCGCCACGTCTTCGCCAACGTTCTCCGTGATCCAGGCTTCGGCGAGGTCCTTGCAGACGGATCCGACCCCTCGAGCTACGACCATTGCTTCGCCACGGTGCAAAGCCTCAACGCCCGGGACGTCTTGGCGCGCTTCCCGCCAACGCACTGGGACACCGTGATCATCGACGAGTGCCATCACACGCACGCGACGAGCTACGCCCCCCTCCTGACGTTCCTCAAGCCGCGAGTCCTGCTCGGTCTCACGGCGACCCCGGAACGGGCCGACGGCAACAGCATCCTCGGGTTCTTCGATGTTCGCCCCGACGGATCGCCTTCCGCGGAGTTGCGTTTGTGGCAGGCGCTCGATCAACAACTCCTGGCCCCGTTCGAGTACTACGGCTGTGCGGACGACACCGATCTCTCGAGCGTCCCCTGGGATCGGGCCGCGGGCGAGAGAACCGCCCTCGAGACGCTCCTGAACGCCAACAGCGCTCGCGCGATGACCGCGCTCAACGCATTCGTTTCGAAGGTGGCGGATCCACGCAAGGCCCGGGCCCTAGGGTTCTGCGTCAGCGTAGAGCATGCACAATTCATGGCAGAGGTGTTTCGCAGCCACGGCATCCCGGCGGAGTCGGTCACCGGGGACACCTCGCAAGCGCTCCGGCGATCCGCCCCGGCGCGACTCGAACGCCGCGACGTCAACGTCCTATTCACATGCGACCTCTACAACGAAGGCATCGACATCCCGTCGGTGGATACGATCCTCTTTCTTCGACCGACCCAGTCGCCCGTCGTGTTCCAGCAACAGCTCGGTCGAGGCCTCCGCCGGGCGGACCAGAAGGACTCATGCCTCGTCATCGACCTGGTGGGACGCCACCGCGTCGACTTCCGCTTCGACCGTCTGCTGGGTGTCCTGACCGGGCTGCCCCGCCGACGCATCCTCGAACAGGCCGAACACGGGTTCAGCGATTTGCCGCCCGGCTGCCATATCCAGTTGGACTCCATCAGCAGAGAGCGCGTCCTCGAGTCCCTCCGCTTCGTGACACTTCACCGGTGGAACGAGCTCGCGCGCGAACTCCAGGCCTACGCAGCGCTCGCCGGCACAAGCCGGCCCGAACTCCGTCGATTCCTCGTGGATCAAGGGCTCGATCTCGAGTCCTGCTATCCGGATCGGGCTGCGCAGAAAACCGGTTGGACCGCACTTCAGCGCCAAGCAGGGCTTCTGCGCGGGGCGCCGGAGGCCTACGAGGTCGACATCGGACGAAGATTGCCGGGCGTACTGCACCACGAGGATCCGACGTGGCTTGGATTGGTGGAGGCTGCCGCGGAGGGTCAAGTCGAGTACGCGGCCGCCGGTGAGCCCGTGCGTCGGCAACTCGACATGCTCGCGGGAGAACTGTTCCCCCATCGCAAGGATTCGTGCACGGGGGAGGAGCTCCTCCAGCGCTTGAGCATTTCCCCCATGGTACGCTCGGAGCTCGGACAGCTCTCGGCGCTCCTGGCGGCGGAGTCCGATCTCCAGGCGACGCATCTCCCTGGTGTTCCCGCAGCGTGGCCGCTCATCCTCCACGCGACGTACACACTCCGGGAACTGATGATGGCCTGCGGGTGGATTTCCGGCCGAGCTCGAGAGGTCCCCCAGGGTGGCGTCCTCGCACTTCACAAGGCGATGATCGAGTTGTTGTTCGTCACGCTCGACAAGACCAGCGGCTTCTCGGCCCGAACCTCGTACCACGACTACGCGATCAGTCCGACGCTCTTCCACTGGCAGAGCCAGAACAGCTCGGGACCTGGCACCCAGGCTGGGAAGCGTTACCTCCACGGAGCTGACGCCGGCTGGGTCTTCCAGCTGTTCGTCCGCGAGACCAAGGAGGATGCCTACCGAGCCATGGGCCCCGTCTCGCTCGTCGCCGCGGAAGGTGCGAAACCAATGTCGATCACCTGGAAGCTCCAGGTTCCTCTCACCGCCCATCTCTTCCGACGTTACAGCGTTCTTCGATCGGCGTAGTCCTCCGCGCGTTTGCGAGCTTCCGCTCCGACGGTGACGCCGAGGTCAACGGCGTGACACAGCGGAGCGCGGTTTGCTGATCGACGACGAGACCCATCTCAAGCGTTTCCGAGGGGCGTTGTGCCATCGCATCACTCGAGATGTTGCCGGGTCCGTGGTGTTTGTGGCACTTCGCAAGCGACATGGGTGTGGCTACTTTGCGACGACGGCCTTCCAGCGCCCGGCAGGGTGAATCCGCGCCTGGTCCTGTCGAACGTGAAACGGCCAGTAGTCCTCGAAGTCGCCGCTGACGTAGGTCGCGCGTAGCCGGATCATGGCCTCTGCCTCCGCGAGGGTCCACCGCATCCCCGAACGCTCCATTCGGTCCTTGATGAGGTTGCGGCAGGCGCCCTCGACGGCGCCGCTGGCGATGGGGAGCCCGGCCTTGAGGTATTCGTCGTACCGCATGCAGGAGCGGTTCGCGTAGAGGTAGGCCGCCACGCGCAAGAGCGTCTTCTGCTTGGGTCCGCGCAACCTGCGTTTGGTGACGCTCTGGCGCAGGCCCTTGACGACCTGGCTGACCTCGCCCCGCAGGACGCGAAGTGCGCGCTCCTGGACCCACTCGATCGCCTCGGCGCTCCCCTCGGGGTGGAAGGCGTAGGCCGCCGTCCAGAGGTACCGCATCAGGTGGCGGAGGTCTAGGATCAGGGTCGCGCCGGGGAGGATCTTCTCGACGCTGCCTTGGCGAGGTCTCGCGCCGTCGGTGAGGGCCACGTGGGTCTTCTGCCGCTTCGGGTCTCGACGCGCCATCTCGGCGGCGGCCTGTGTGATCCCCTCGTCCTGCGACTTGACCAGGCTCGCCCAGACGCGCTTGTGCTCGGGTCCAGGCCTTGGGTCTTCGCCTCGGCGTCCACGGGCTTAGGTTGCGTGCGGAAGAGGCTCTCGACGACGTCCTCGGGCGTGCGGGGGCGTGGCTGCATCGTGAACACGGTGGCGACGGTGGCCATGCGCTTCTTGTTGGCCTTCTCCCCCTTGCCCCGGCGCACCGTGCGAAGGGCCGTCTCGGGCTTCACCATCGGGACGCCCTTGCCGTCGATCGCCCCGACGACGATGGGCCCGGTCGCCTCGGGGTGCGTGACCTCTCGCTTCGCGTAGAACTCGTCGAAGTCCTCGGCCGCGTCGCGCACGACGTCCTCGGCGCTTCGCTTGGGGACGGCGACGCCGGTGGACTCCTCGACCCTCTCGACGGCCTCGTCGAAGGGACCTTGCACCGCGGCCTTGACCAGGAGGCGCTGGACCTCGTACGCGAAGGACCGCTCGGGCACGGCCAGCGTCTGGTCGAGCGGGTGGATGCTCGCCGCATGCGGAGTCCCGTAGGCCGTGCGCTCCACGGCGATCTCGCCGAAGACGCTCGTCACCTGGCGAACCTGGAAGCGGCGGTGGGTGAGGAGGCGTGCGCAGGCGCCTCGCACGACGCGAAGCGCCGGGCCGACGTCGCCGTCGCCTCGAGCCTGTACATGGGCCTGGAGCAGGAGGCGCTGGGCCTCCCGGGCCCGCGGCTCCTGCTGACGTTCCACGTCGCAAAGCGGCAAACGCAGCGCCTCCTCGCTGAGCAGCCAATCCGCGACGGCGAAGAACTCGTCGGCCGCGCGCTCCAGGGTGAAGACCGGGGATCGGCGACCGATCCAGACGAAGCGAGGGCTGCGGAAGCGCTCATGCTGGGCTCCGGGGGCGGATCTCAAGCTCGACACTCGATCTCTCGGCTCCGGGAGCCCTCTTCCTTCACGGATTCAGACGCAACCCCTTGCCACTACGCAACTTGCGCGTCGTCGCAAAGTAGCCACACCCAGATCACAGAGCGGATCGTCAAGATGCGCGACGACACTGCCGTCACGACGATGCAGGTGCGCCGAGCAGAAGTGGAGGACAGACCCGGACGTCGGAGCGACCGGACCGGAGGATCGCGCGGCGCCAGACGATCCGCGTGGACAAGGCACCGCTTCGCCCTCACGACGAGACGCGCTACTTCCTCGAGGTCACCAACGTCGCACGCGCCGGACTCTTGGCGACGGAAACCATCTTCGGGGCCAACGAACGCAGCCATCAGGAGAACGTGCCCCTGCCGTGGAGGCACGGCGTGCAGGCCTTGCGCATGCCCTCGGACGGACTCGGGACGAACGGCGCCCATCCGCTGATCGGGTTGCTCGCCAGCAACTCAAGGGCCCGGATGGCGACGCTTGCCCTCGAGAAGGCGAGGTGCCGGGAACTCCGGCAGACGAAGTACCAACGGTTCGTGAACACGGTGCAGTGGGTTCGCTCCCAGATCGTGACGTGGGCGCGCGGCGTGCAACTGCGGATCTCGAAGTAGAGGCCGCGGGCTGCGGAACTCGTCGATGGAGTGGAGTCCGTCCAGCGCACGTCGTTCGTGACGTCGTCGACAGCTGCCGCGGGCGAGTCGTGTCGAGTCCGGGGCCAGGAACGCGGTGCACGGCCGTCGTGCCAGGACGCCGCCGAGGAGTGCCCGAGGCCCAATCCGACGACGTATCGGGCGCGTGGAACCCCGAACTCCAGCCAGGATCAGTTCGACGACTTACGTCCGCCGCGGGACCGAACGCGAAGGAGACCCACGTGGCTCGCTCCGGTCGAACGCTCGGCTGGCAGTCGCACGACTTGAACCTTGTTCGCGCTGGGCATCGCGCATACGATCGCCAGCACCCCCTATGTACTGGCCCATTCGCACGATCCCCGACGACGCTCGCTCGCGCCTCGTTGAGGTTTCCGCCGGTCGAGCGCCCGGCTTTGACGCCTGCTACTTTCGTCTCCTCGATCGGCCCGGGCGACGGGTCACGTGGATGCTGATCTCGGGGACCCTCGCCGCGATGCTCGGCTACGTGGCGTACACGGTCGCCGCGAGGCAGCAGTTTGGCGGCGCCCTTGCGCTCGGCTTGGTCGCGTTGATCCCGGTTGCGTGGGCCGCCGTCCTATTCGTCGAATCGGTGCGGGGGGCGCGGTCCCGACTGCGACCCTTCGTGATGCTCACCCCCTCCTCGATCGCCCGCGCAGATTTCGATCACGGCGTGCTCCAAGCGGCGAGACTCGGCGACGCGACCGACTTCGAGACCGTCCTCCAGTACGACGGAAAACAGAAGTTCAAGAGCCGCCGGTACGTCTTCAAGTTCCCGTCCGGCACCGTCGAGTTCGAGGTCGCCGACGCCGAGGGCATCGCCCGCGTCGATGAAGTGATCGCACGCGCCCGCGCCCATGAGTCCCATCCCGAGGGCGACGCCGTCGTGCCCAAGACGCCCGGGCTCATCCGCCCCCCGGCCTCGCGGGCGTTTACCGATCCCTTCGGCAAGTTCTGGCTCGTCGTGGCCGCGCTCGTCGGCGTCGCGGCGCTCGCCGGAGTCATCATCGCACGCAGTTGATTCTCCGGCACGACCGGAGGGGGGCCGATCATGGGTGTGCTCAACTGGCCGTCGGTCGCGATGAGCGGAGACGCGCAGACGATTCCCGCGATCTGCCCCAATTGCATGGCTCCGGCCGACGTCAAGTACCGCTACGCATACACGAGTCCATTCTACTTCTTCTCCAGGACCGCCTACTACCAGTCGTTTTCCTATTGTCGTCGGTGTGAACCGATGATGGACACGTACTTTCGGTGGCGAGCGAAGGGATGCCTGATCTACATCCTCTACGTCGCGGCTTTCGCGGGCGGGATCGCGGCAGCCGCGCTGCTGTTCGGGGCATCCGGACCGCTCGCGTCCGTCGGACCCACAGGCGGTGTCGCGCTCGTCGTGCTGCTCGTCGCGACGCTCTGGTGGGTCCTTCGTAGGCTCCGCTCGAAGGCCCTGGCGATGCAGCCGATCGGCGATGGACAGGTCGCGCAACGCCCTGCTGCGTACTACACCGGAACCACGCTCGGTGGGCTCGGAAACAAGAGCGTCTACCGCGCGCTGCGCAAGGAATGGCTCGCAGCGCTCGTGCGTGCGAACCCAGGAAGCGTGGACGCGACGACCTACGTAGCGCTCGTCGGCGAGACTCCCCCACCGGCCGCAAACGAGAAACCGTTCGCATGATCCACGTTCCGACTGCGTGCCAGGACACACCGTACCTGTCGTCCGAGCGGTAGGCGGTCGGGCCGATGCAGCGCCGCGCCCGAAGGTTCCTCGACGAGTCGGCGTCCACAGATTGCGGGCCCAAGTTCCCAGCGCATAAGGGGGCGATTCGAAC
>Ga0163152_10009564_pt1 | contig 10078 bp, 9 predicted proteins | sample OliLakLV19MP8IB2_FD_148635 | JGI IMG/M metagenome (GOLD analysis project Ga0163152, IMG submission 148635) | Freshwater microbial mat bacterial communities from Lake Vanda, McMurdo Dry Valleys, Antarctica - Oligotrophic Lake LV.19.MP8.IB-2 | ecosystem: Environmental > Aquatic > Freshwater > Lake...
GCGACGAGCGCCACGGGTGTAGCCGCGAGGCGCGAACGAGGGAAGATGCCCAAAGCGGCCTCTGACCGAGTGAACAACGAAGCGGATGCGCCCGTGCCGCCGTCGGGATGGGTAGTTTATCCTGCCGTCCCCTCAGTACAGCAGGCGGATGGTTCTAAGTTGGACAAATTCTTTTTCAGCCCGCTATCTGGTGGAATGGAGCAGTGACCCGGGCAGTGACGAATGGTTTTCAGTCACCAACCCGGTTTCGGTTTCTGGAAACCAGGCTTTCATCATTGATCAAATCGACAAGTTTGCTGCACGGTTTTATCGATTGAAGATCGTGGAAAGAGTTCCCGGCGCTTTCTGAAAATGCATGGCTAATCATCGAAGCTAGGCCGGCGTGATTTCTTCTTGGCCCCCTGATGGGATTTATCCGCCAGAATCCGCCGTTTGGCCGCCCGGCTTCTGCCACGTTTTTGGCGGCGAATTTTTTCCACCCTGGCCTTCTGTTCGGCGGCCCGGTTTTTCTCGCGCTCCTCCAGTTTCTCCAGGAGAAGTTTCCGTGCTGAAATGCGATTAAGACCTTGTTGACGGCTCTCCTGGCACTTGACCTGGATTCCGGTTGGAAGGTGAACCAGCATCACGCAGGTGGAGGTTTTGTTCACATTCTGCCCGCCATGACCTCCCGAACGGACAAAAGTTTCCTCTATATCGCTGTCAAGGATTCCAAGCTCCCGCATCTTCCGTTCGAGGGAATCTTCGGGTTCGGCATTTACAGGCAGGGCGCACATGTCATGGAACATAAAGAACCCGGCAAAAATCCGCCAGCCTCGAACGTATCCCCGTTTATGAAGCTGCTTTTCCTCGCACCCCTTCCCGGCGTTCATTCAAGCGCGCGCTCGGTCACTCCCAATCGTGCAGCTTCATCAGCGCTGGCAGGTGAATGACGTTTCCCATGCGGCGAACCGTTGCATCCAAAGAACTCCCGCCTTTGCAATCGATTCTCGTTTCGTTACCCTCGCCGCGATTTTCAAATGGCATTGCATCCAAACTTTCCGGCCTCGCCTTACGCACCGCTGATTCCATAGCAGCGCTGGTTTCCAGCCGACGAAACCCAACGGTCCACCACATCCGACAAGCTCGTGCCGCCGCTCGTCGCCAAGATTCGGCAGCAGGTCCACGCGTGGCGCACCCAAAGCTATCCCGGCGCGTCCGCCACCTCTATCGCCCTGCTCCGGCACTGGTTTGAGACGGAACACCTGATGGAAAATACCGACGGCTCGCTCGCGCCGTTCCGGTATTATTTTTCCCAGCTTGGCCGCGAGTTTCACCGAATATAAATCCTGATCATGAGCGATGTCTTAACTCCAGACTATTTGAACGGACTCGTGACCGAGTTGCGGAAGTTGCCTGCTGAAACAGGTTGGCTTGAGTTCAAAGTAAAGAACTCGAAACCAGAGGACATCGGCGAATACCTGTCAGCCTTGAGTAATACTGCTGCGCTGCAAGGTCAGCCCCACGGCTACATTGTCTGGGGGGTGAAAGAAACAAGCCATGAAGTCGTCGGCACTCATTTTAGCCCCGGCAAATCAAAGGTTGGCAACGAGGATCTGGAAAACTGGTTGACTCGGCTTTTGAATCCCAAGCTTCACTTCCATTTTTACGAGGTGACACATGAAAAAAAGCCGGTTGTTATTCTGGAAATTCCACGCTCGCACGGCAGACCGGTCCAATTTCAGGGAGTCGAATTCATCCGCGTTGGGTCTTACCGGCAAAAACTGAAAGACCACCCCCAAATTGAAAAGGATCTCTGGCGCGCTTTCGACACCACGCCTTTTGAAGAACTGCTGGCCCTTCGCCACGCGGACTCGGCGGAGGTCTTGTCCCTGCTCGACTACCCGGCATTTTTTGAACTTCTCGACCAGCCGTTGCCAACCGACCGCGACAAAATCCTCGCCCGGCTCGCTGCCGACCACATGATTAACCCGGACGCCGCCGGCAAATGGGACATCACAAATCTTGGCGCAGTTCTCTTTGCTCGCAACCTGGACGAGTTCAAATCGCTCGCCCGGAAAGCCGTCCGCATTGTTGTTTATGAAGGCAAAGGCAGATTAAAAACGGAGCGCGAGCAGGTCGTCCGCAAAGGTTACGCTGCCGGCTTCAAGGCCCTGATTGACCAGCTTAACGCACTCCTGCCTCGCAAAGAGGTTGTCGGTCAGGGAGGTATTCGCCGGGAAGTTCCGCTTTACCCCGATCCCGCCATCCGCGAACTCATCCCCAACGCGCTTATTCACCAGGATTTTTCCGTCACTGGGAGCGGCCCAATGGTGGAAATCTTTTCCGACCGCATGGAGATTACCAACCCCGGCCTGCCTCTCGTCAAAACCGAACGCTTCCTTGACAGCCCGCCCCGTTCGCGCAACGAGGCGCTCGCTTCCTTCATGCGCCGCCTGGGGGTGTGCGAAGAACGCGGCAGCGGCGTGGATAAGGTAGTTGCCGAAACCGAAAAACATCAACTGCCAGCTCCACTCTTTGAAGCCTCTGGAGACTTTACGCGCGCGGTTTTGTTCGCACACCGGCCTTTGCGGGAAATGAATCGAACCGACCGCACCCGCACCTGCTATTTTCACGCCTGCCTCCGTTATGTGGAGCGGGACCCGATGACCAATTCAACACTGCGGGCGCGTCTTGGCATTTCCGAACCCAACAAGGCGATGACCTCACGCATCATCAGCGACGCGATCGAAGATGGTCGCATCAAACCCGAAGACCCGGAACAAGGGAAAAAATACGCCAAATACATCCCGTTTTGGGCCTGAACGTTTAATTGATTAAAAGAATAATTAGAAATAAAAACACCGCATTAACCCAATATTTACGGGCAAAATCTTAATTGACGGTTAATTGACTGGAACACTCTTTCGAGCATGGCACTTCATCAAGACCACGAACGCTACGTCTTTCCACGGAGAGCCGAAGAGTTCCTCAAACAAATCGCCTGCCGCCGACCGCCCCGCACTCCGTTGTCCGCAAAAAGCGAGTTCGCCGGAATGGTGAGGCTGACCCCTTCCAAAGCGGGATTGGCGGCGATGGCCTCGGGCGGAAAGGTGATGGTTGTGTCGGCCACAAGACTGACAGGCTTCAAGGTGTTCCCGCTGACCCGGGGAAGATAGATCTCGCCCGTGACGCCGGCCAGGTTGTCCAGCTTGCCTGGAAGCGATTCCCATGCTTTGCCGACAAATGGATAATAGGGACCGTTGGGCCACTCGCTGCCTTCAGCCGTGCGACCATCGACATGCACGAAGAAGCGACCTGCCGGAGCCGGTTCCAATTTAAAATTCCCATTCGCGTCGGTGGTCGTGCGCAACGATTCCTCGGCGCCATCCACGGTGATTGTAACGCCTTTGAGCGGGACGTTGACTGAGCCGTTGACTGGGCCCGGAACAAGTTCAGACGCGAAAACGCGACCGATCACCCCCGTCCGGGGCAAAGCAGTAGTGCTCAAGGTGTCGAAGTCGATCAACGCAACGCCTCCGGGCTGGCCATCACCGTCGCCATCGACGGCTTTGCCTCCGGAATCGAGGATGCGGTTAGGGTTCAACGTTACCCGCACCCGGCTGGCCCCCGGCAGGTTTTCGAGATAAAAAAGCGTTGCTTTTCGTCGATCTGAACTGATCTCAACCCGGCTCAGCAATTTCCGTCCTCCAAACTCGGCAAAAAAGTTTGCGGTGGTAATCTCCGTGGCAGCAGCCAGCGGTTGTGAGAACCGCAACACGGTTTCGCGGGTCACTGCGACTTCGTTTTCCCCATGTGCAGGCGAACTGATTATGGAGGTGACGGTGGGAATCGCCTCGTCCACCTGCAAAGGATTCGTGCCGGCGAGCATTTCCGCCACGTCATCGCGTCCATCTCCATCCGAATCGAGCGCCGCACTAAGGGAAATCCCTTGTAATTGGAGGAACCGGAAGGGCGCGTCGCTCGGTGGGGCAATCAAGGGCGGAAGAAAGCTAACGGCCACGGGTGTTTTGATCGAGTCAACGACCGTCCCGCTGAGCAGGCGATAATATCTCCCGGCATTGGTTTGAAAACTGAGTTCCACCTTTCCATCCGGGCGCAGAACAACCCGGTCCACCTTGAGCTGTCCAAACGAATTGCAAGTCTGGGCGACAATGAACAGGCACAAAAGCCATGAAAAATTAAACAACGAACGGCTTTGGAGGGTGTGAAAGGTATTCATTTAGACGAATTACCACGGTAGCGATACTCCGGTGTTAAGCAATGATTCAGGCGGGTAAAATGGGGCGTGATTAAAAGCGGGTGATTACTCTGACGGACCGCAGTTCTGTGAACCGCAGCAGTGCGCAAAACCTGAACGCAAGGAACCTCCCACAACCCCGACAGTTGTCACCGGCTGCGGCTTCACCCGTTTTTAATCGCGCCCGGTAAAATGCGAGCCTGTGGTTGTCAGTTTTCGTCTGTTTCTTTGATGCGGGGAAAGCAACGAAACCAAAACTCTATTCACGCAGCGCGGCAGCAGTGGTCATGGCGATCCGTTGCATCCGCCGGTTCGTCGACGAGTCCCGGGGGAAACTCATCCCATTGGTTGCCGCGCCCTCCATCGGCGAAGTTGGCGAGCGTTTGTGCGAGGAGGCGGAGATCGGCTGGCTGGATTTATCCGGCAACGCGCGTTTGGTCGCACCAAGTTTGCGGGCAAAGATCGAGGGCAAGCCGAATCGCTTCGATTCACCAGCAGCACATCCCGATCCAACAAGTATCGATCCCTTCGCTAAGGATCGGGGCATCCCATGGAAACTTGAGGAAAGATTGGAAGATTTAGTTTAGACGACAAAGATCGTGATTCGCGGTGATACCCGAACCAAAATCCACCCACAAATTCTGCTGACGAGGCAAAAGTACAAAAGTGACAATTTGTTGAACATTGAAACAGCCGTCGATTTTTACCGGCATCGGCCAGACCTTTGGATGAGGAGCATTCAAGGACCCGGATACTCAGTCACGGGAAACTTTCCGCCAATTTCACGGGACTGCCGCAGGGCCGGGTTGTTCGAGGCCACCCACCAAGGCCATCAGGTTGCCGTGACCGTTATTTTTTTCCAAACCCTTCGATATAATCGAGCAATGAGGCAAATTCTTTCATGGTCAGGGCGGAAGCCAGCCCCTCCGGCATCAATGAGCGGAGCAACTTATCTCTCTTCTGGATCTCCGTCGGCAGCAGGGTCAACTCCTGCCCCGCTACATTCCGGATGACGATTTTGTCGGCCGCTTCCTGGATGACAAATCCATCGACTTCGCTGCCATCTTTCATCTCAAAATGGTAAGCGGCAAAACCCTGCGCGATGCTTTTGCTCGGAACCAAAATCGCCTCCGCCAGTTCACGGCGTTTGTAAATGGTCGAAATGTTTCCCAGAAACGGGCCCCGCAACGGATCTTCCTTCCGGACCGTGTGACAGGTCACGCAGGCCGCCCGCTCGAAAACCGACTCACCCAGAGCCGCATCTCCTTTGGCCTGCATCACCATGGCCAGGATCTCCTCAATAGTTTTGTCAGCCAGCAATGGTTCTGATGCTGCTTGTTCTGGAAGAACTATTCCGATGGCCTTCGCAGCTTCCCGGGCAACCGCCACCAACGAAGCTTCGGAACTGTTAAACGCCAACAAAACCTGGTTGCTGGAGCCTTTGTGTCGGGCCAGAGTTGCGGCATTCAATAATTGGATTCGGCGGGCCTGGTTTTTCCAGCCGGTTTCCAACACAGACTCGATCTCCCTCTTTGTTTCTTCAGGCAGATTTCGACGCGTGGAAGCGTTGAGTAGTCCCACATCGGCCCAGACAGAATGGGTTTCAAGCTTTTCGGCCTCGACCCGGGCGGCATCGATCTGTTTTTCAAATCCAGGACTGTTGAACAAAGCTTCGTATGCGGGTTGTATCTGCGCCTTCTGAGCCTGATCCGCAGCCAGTTTTTGATATGCACTGAGGATTGATCTGAGATTTTCGGCACTTAAGAATTTGCTCCAGACCTGCAAGGCCAAAACCTTGTGAGCCACCGGCTCGGATTTGGAACTGGCGACGGCCTCCACGAAGGTCAAAACTTTCGGATCGGCTTTCTGCGCGCGCAAAATCTGATTGAGCAGAGGGGTCACCAAACTGGCATCTTCCTTGGCCAGGATAGCCATTCGATTCAGTTGATCGTCCATCGGAATCTTGAACCGGCTGGCTTCGGTGAAAAGAAACGCCGACTCGGCGGCATCGGATTCATTGATCCGTTTTCGAATGTAGCTGGAGATTCGCCCGGTTTCTTCCCAGGCATCCGTCTGATAATACGGACCGCTTGTATCCGGGCGGGTGCCCCAGCTATCCCCTTTCCACCGGCCCTCGGTAAAATTGAGCCTGGCCAGCGAGGTCAACAAGTCCCGGCGTCGCGCCTCATTCTTTTCCTTCTCGACCCGGTCCAGCAAACCAGTGATCACTTCCGATTTGTGCGTGGCCTGCAATACCTGCAAAGCGCCTGAGCGCAATCTTGGGGAGACATCGGTTCGATCCAAGAGGGCAAATGCGGCGTTCTCGCTTTGCAAAACAATCGCGGCCTGGACCGCGGTATGAACGACCACCGGATCCGCGTCGTCGAACAGCCCGCTGATCGCGGCCTGGGCTTGGATCAATTCCGGGCTTTCTTTTGATCCGGAGATTGCAGGCAACGTCCTTGCCAGCGCAAACAGCGCCTCCCGTCGAACGACCGGATTGGAATCCTTCAGAGCTGCAATGATTCTGGCCGGTGGAACACCTGATTTGGGTTCATTCCCAATCGCTCGCAGCACATAAGACCGGATCGAGGATTGGTCCATGAATTTTTCCAGAAGCGGATAAGATCCCTGACCGTGAATTTGTTGCAGGGCAAACAGAGCTGCCACCCGACCCGCAAGCGGGGCCGACTCTTTGCCGATCAAACTGGACAGTGCGGCTGTGGTTTCACTCTTGATTCCTCTGCGGATCAGCTCCCTTTGAGCCTCCAAACGGCGGCGGTGACTGGGCGATTCCAAAAGCGAAATCAACCGGTCATCCGTGGCCCGAATAAAGTCAGGCAGCGGTTCGGCGACGTAACCTTTTGGTTTCACCTGCACCAGGTATCCGACATTCTCACCAGCGTAGGTGAATGTCGCCCCCTTCCAGCTTGCCGCATAAATCCGGCTGCTGGCATCCACATCCAGATCGGTCACCCGCTGTGCTTTGATGAATTCCTTCTGGTCGGCCGCAAACGTGGCTCCGCGAGGCGAAACTCTGTGCCGGTAAATCCAATCCCGTCCCCAGTCAGCCGTGTAAAGCGCATAACCGTAGTCATCAGGAAAACCAGGCTCATCAAGAAACATGGCACCACAACCTGAACCACCTCCGTAATCAGCCAGCGGTTGCACCATTTCATTGGTGAAGTTTTTGTAGAGTGAAGGATAACCGTGATGTTCCAGACCGGTGAAATGATGCAGCCGGATATCCCATCCATCCCCGTCATTGGTGTTGTCCCGCGCAAAACCGTCGAGCAACGGACTCACCGCCACTTCGAGAATATTTCTCGTGCCGCGGGAATAAACCTCCAATCCCGTGCCGTCGGGTCGCACGCGCACCACCCCGCCTCCTCTGAAAGTCAGATGACGCCCATCGGTTCCTTCTGCGTCCAAAAAACCGAAATCTCCGATAGCCAGATAAAGCCAGCCATCCACACCCAGTTCGACGCCGTTGGAAGTATGGTCAGCAGGACGGTCCTTGAAACCAAAGGCGATGTTTTTCACCAGGATTTTTTGTTCATCCGCAATCCCGTCCCCGTTGTGGTCGATGAAAGCGCTCAGATGCGGAGGGTGCATCAGGAACAGCCGGTCATGATCCCAGACCAATCCCCGGGGCGAATCGACGTCAGAGACAAAAAGCTTGGATTCATCGGCCCGTCCGTCGCCATCCAGGTCGCGAAGCCGGTAAATCGAACCTTTCCAAGCCTTCCGATCCAGCGAGCCATTGCCGTCTGAAGCCACATAGACTGTTCCGTCCGGCGCAGCAGCGACAAACACCGGGTAATTCACGGCCGGCGGAGCTGCGAACAAAGTTTTTTCGAAACCCTCAGGAATTTTAACTTCGTCGAGGATCTCTTTTTCGCGATGCAATACCGCCACCTCAGGATCAAGCGTCACAGTTTCTCCGGCGAACATTTTCCATTCGCGAATGCTGCCCCAGCCTCCGGAGGATGAACCGAGGAAGGTGACTTTCATATACCGCGTCTCAATCTGAAAATCATGGTTCAACCGACCGGTGACAGAATTGGTCGGGGCGTTGATCAGCGGTTTCCAATCGACCCCGTTGCCCGAAGTCTCAATCCTGTATTGGTAGGCCGAATCATTCTGTTCCCATTCGATTTCGCAGCCGGTTAACGAAACTGTCCTGCCAAGATCAAGCTGCAACCAGTGGTTGCCCTCGGCGTTGTCGGCACACCAGCGGGTTCCAGGGTTGTCGTCGAAAGCGTTCCTTGCGGAATTTCCTGATTGTTCGCTGGAAGCAGTTGCTTTTTTGCCTGTCGCGCTATTTTTTCGGATCTGCACCGGTTTTGACGGCTTCAAATATTCGGGGGACAGCCGGTCGCAGGCCCAGAGGACTCCCCGTGTCAGGAGATCCAGATAAGCATCCGATTCCACGGTGGAGTTGTGGTGTCCCAGGGTGGTTCCAAAAACCCTGGTTTTCTGGTTGTAATGATTCACCCAGACACAGATCTCCTCTTTTCCATTCTCCTGATTTTTGGCCGCAGCCAGGGGCCGGGCGTCGGGCCAGAGTTTGTCGATCCAATACAACTCACCTTCCGGGTTAAACCAAGCCGGCCCGGCACCGAGCATGACCGGATGAAGCGCGTCTCGATTCAGCACGGAATGGGGATACGCCGCGCCGTGACGCCATGAAGTCACCCCGCAAAATTTAAACCACTCGTCCGTTCCGTCCCGGTAGGAATGCATGGCGCAATGCAGGACCACCGCAGGCAAACCCTTTTTGTGCGGGTTCAAGATGTTGGCGGTCCAGTTGGTCTCCTTCACATCGGCAAAACATTCGTCGTGGATCACAATGTCATATCCCCTGGACCAATCGGCGGATTGATAAAGTTCGATCCGGCTGTCGGTTGCCGTGCCTCCCTGCTGGACAGCATCGACCTGGATGAAAGCCCGGGAGGCAAGCCCCTTCGCAATGATTTCCTTTTGGGAAGTGTAGTCGTGACAGCACCCTCCCGTGACCAGAAGAGCCCGGATTGGTTTCGGGGCCGGCTGGGCCACGAGGTTTCCGGTCTTAAAAAGCGTGGAAAATAAGGCGGCTGTCACAACGATGCCGCGAAAAAAATGATTGTTCATGGGTTCGGTCAAAATCAGGGTCAGCGAAATAGAAAGAGAGCTGAAAAGAGGTCAAAGTGCCAGGAACTTTTTGGGCCAACGCCGCGCAAGGACAGCGCGCTTGCAGGAGAGCGGTTCTCTGCGCCGCAACACATCGCAAGACATGAACCTTCAGAAAATTCCGCAACCCCGACAGTTGCGGCTGCTGAGGCTGGTCGAGGAAGACAGCCGCGGTCCGCATAGTCCCGCGTTCCGTGCATACTGAGGGGATGGTTGGATAGGATACATATAGCGACGAGCGCCACGGGTGTAGCCGCGAGGCGCGAACGAGGGAAGATGCTCAAAGCGGCCTCTGACCGAGTGAACAACGAAGCGGATGCGCCCGTGCCGCCGTCGGGATGGGTAGTTTATCCTGCCGTCCCCTCAGTAAATTCACTCCGCAAAGGGGTGCGACTTTTTCTGTCGGTCAATTTTTTTGCTAATTCCGTCCAGTATATCCAAGCAAAAGTGTAAATGGTGAGGCTGACACCTAAATTCTGGCCACATTTGTAGGAGACGACGTAAGGAGACGACGTAAGGAGACTCTAACATTCATTCCCGGATGAACACCGGAAAAACCGAATCAGAGTCTGCCAACGAACGGTGGCCTGCATTTGGAGTATGATCGGGTGGAGCGCCGGGGATTTCGCCCCGACGCCCTCCCACACCACCGGACGTGCGGTTTTCCGC
>Ga0163152_10009565_pt1 | contig 10078 bp, 12 predicted proteins | sample OliLakLV19MP8IB2_FD_148635 | JGI IMG/M metagenome (GOLD analysis project Ga0163152, IMG submission 148635) | Freshwater microbial mat bacterial communities from Lake Vanda, McMurdo Dry Valleys, Antarctica - Oligotrophic Lake LV.19.MP8.IB-2 | ecosystem: Environmental > Aquatic > Freshwater >...
GGGTAGTGCGGGCGTTCAACGACAACAAGCCGTTCGACCAGTTCACTATCGAGCAGATTGCCGGCGACCTGTTGCCGGGCGCGACGATCGACCAGAAACTGGCAACCAGCTTTCACCGCAATCACATGCTGAACGGCGAAGGAGGGCGGGTCGCGGAAGAATCGCGGATCGACTATGTGGTCGATCGCGTGGATACCACGGCCGCGGTCTGGCTGGGCCTGACGCTCGGCTGTGCCCGTTGCCACGATCACAAGTTCGACCCGTTCAGCCAGAAGGAGTACTACCGTCTATTCGGCTACTTCAACAACATCGCCGAGTCGGGTGCGGTGGATAAGGGGGGTAATGCAAACCCGGTGATGCGTGTGCCGACGAAAGAGCAAGATCAGGCTCTGTTCGATTCGACTCGGAGCATCGTGGAGTTGGAACTTGTCGTGAGGGCGACAGCACCGAAAGCGACCCCCGCCGATGTGCAACGAGCAGTGTTGCTCGGACTATCGAGACGGCCGAGCGTGCTGATTGCCGAAACGATTCTTCGTCCGTCGCCTGCATTCAAGGACGCATCGATCGCACTCGCCAAGGCACGAAAAACCCTCGACGACACGAACAAGGCAGTCGTCGAAGTGATGGTGATGCAGGATCAACCCAAACCACGCGACACGTTCCTGCTGATTCGCGGGACCTGGGATCAGCACGGCGAAAAGCTAACCCCCGGTGTTCCCGAACTCCTCGGCAAGCTGCCGAAGGACGCCCCGCCCAACCGGCTGGCACTTGCAAAATGGCTGATGTCGCCGGAAAATCCGCTGACGGCCCGCGTGATCGTCAACCGCTACTGGCAGATGCTCTTCGGGATGGGGCTGGTGAAAACGACCGAGGATTTCGGCGTCCAGGGAGAGCAGCCGGTTCATGGCGAACTGCTCGACTGGCTGGCCGTGGAGTTTCGTGAGAGCGGCTGGGATTTGAAGAAGTTGCTTACCACGATCGTGACCTCGAACACTTACAGGCAGGCTTCCAAGGTTACGGCCGATGCAAGAGAGCGCGATCCGGAGAATCGGCTGCTGGCACGTGCGTCCAGATATCGGCTCTCCTCGCACTCGCTTCGCGATCAGGCCTTGTTTGTCAGCGGGCTACAGGTGGAGAAGCTTGGTGGGCCGCCGGTGAAGCCGTATCAGCCGCCGAACCTCTGGGAGGAGATGAGCTTTAACCAGATTCGCTTTCAACAGGACCACGGCGAATCGCTTTATCGCCGCAGTTTGTACACGTTCTGGCGGCGAACAGTCGGTCCGCCGAACTTGTTCGACACAGCAACCCGGCAAGTGTGCGTGGTGAAACCCTCGCGCACCAATACGCCGCTTCACGCATTGACCACGTTGAACGACATCACCTACGCGGAAGCGTACCGAGTCCTGGGCGAACGCATCATGAAGGAAGGCGGCGATACACCTGCCAAGCGAATCGCGTTTGCGTTTCGCCTGGCAATATCTCGCGACCCGAGCGCTGCGGAAAGCAAAGTGTTGCTCGACGCCTTCGAGCGAATCCGCAAGCAATACGCGGGTGATCGCCCGGCCGCCGAGAAGGTCGTCGCCCAAGGCGAGAAACCTCGCGACACAAAGCTGGATGTGGTCGAATTGGCCGCGTACACGGGCGTGGCCAGTGTTATCATGAACCTGGATGAAGCACTGACACGGGAGTAACCATGAAGAGCCCGTTTCCGGGAATGGACCCGTATTTGGAATCGCGCTGGGGCGATGTGCATTCGCGGCTGGCGTTTTTGACTTCAACGCAACTATCGCCGCAACTCCCTAAGGATTTGCGCGCCCGTATCGAAGAAGACTTCGTTGTGGAGGCAGAAGACGAGGAGGGTCCAGGCAGGATAATCCCCGATGCGGGCATTGTCGAGCTTCGTGACGTGCCCTTCGCATCAACTGAATTACTCGGGGTCACGCAGGCCGAACCGGTTGTGGTGATCTGGGACGAGGAGCCTAGGATTCAGCGGTCTGTCCGGATTGTTGACACCCGGCACGGAAATCGACTTGTTACTTCGATCGAATTCTTGAATCCGACAAACAAGGCTAGCTCAGTGGGGCGGAAAGCCTATCGTCGAAAACAGCGAGCGGTCACCGACGCGGAAGCAAGCCTGGTGGAGATCGACATGATTCGTCATGGCGGGCACGTACTTGCAGTCCCACAATCGAAGATACCGGCCGAGTATCTGTCACCTTACGCAGTCTGTGTCACGAGAGGTTGGCAATTCGCGCGGGCGGAATACTACCCCATCTATCTCAAAGATCCGCTTCCCAGGTTTCGCGTCCCGCTTCGCGAATCGGACCCAGACGTCGTTCTCGATCTGCAACTATTGCTGAGCGAGGCATACGCAACAGGAAATTATGATGACATTCAATACGGACGAGATGCCGAGCCACCGTTGAAAGGCGACGATGCGGTTTGGGCGGACGAATTGCTTAGGTCACAGGGAAAGCGCTAAGGGAACGCCGATCATGAAAAGCCCGTTTCCGGGAATGGATCCGTATTTGGAATCGCGCTGGGGCGATTTACATCTCAGCCTGATTGCCTTCACACGTAGCCAGCTACGCCCCCAACTTTCAAAGGACCTGCGCGCCCGAGCGGAAGAAAACATTGTCGTTGAAAACGAAGAGGACGACACAGTTAGCGCTCCCTGGAAGCCGGATGTCCGTGTAATTGAACGTCCTGACGGAACCACACCGAGCACTGCGATGGAAGGGGGCGTCGCGCTCGTCGAACCATTGGTCCTTGAATGGGAATATGATCCGGAGATTCAGCGGTCCATTCGCATTATCGACGTCTCGGATGGAAGTCGTGTGATAACAGTTATTGAGTTCTTCAGCCCGACCAACAAGACGGATTCGCGTGACAGAAAGCGATATCGACGAAAGCAACGAGATTTGATTGATGGAGGTGTAAACCTAGTTGAGATCGACTTGATTCGGCAAGGTGCCTACCTGATGGCCGTCCCAAGATCGATCATTCCTCGTGACTATCTTGGACAATATGGCGTGTGCGTCACACGGGGAGGAGAGCCTTCCAAAGCAGAACTCTATCGAATCGAGTTGCGCTCGCAACTTCCAGCTTTCCGGATACCCCTCAGAGAAACAGATCGAGACGTGCAACTCGATCTACAGGCGCTTCTTGAAAAGGCGTATGAGGAAGGTGGAAACAATGACATCGACTACACTAAAGAGGCAAATCCACCTTTAACAGGCGAGGATGCTAAATGGGCAGATGCACTGCTTAGAAAACAGGGAAAGCGATGAGGTTATCAAGATCATGAAGAGCCCGTTTCCGGGAATGGACCCGTTTTTGGAATCGCGCTGGGGCGATGTGCATACGCGCTTTGTCGTGTATGCATGCGACGCCTTGTCCCCGAAGCTGCCCGCGTCGCTAGTGGCTCACGTCGAGGAATACATGACCGTGGAAGACGCCGACGAACCCGGCCGTTTCTCGTCGAATGTGCGAGTTGAAGAGTTGCCGCAAGACGGCATCGCGACTTCACCTGAAGCGAATGGTGCCGTCGCACTCGCTGGACCGCTCGTTGTGCCAACAACACTCTCTCAAGCAACATTGCGATCAATCCGCATTCTCGATCCCAATTCTGGGAACCGAATCGTGACGGCAATTGAGGTTCTCAGTCGAACAAACAAAGTCGGCCGGCGAGGCAGAAACGAATACGAGCACAAAGCTCGAGAATTGCTTGACGGAGGGGCGAGCCTGGTCGAGATCGACCTATTGCGGGCCGGCGGACATGTGATGATCGTTCCCTATGACAATTTTCCGAATGGTTACCGTGAGCCCTATCGTGTAGCAGTCGTCCGTTCATGGGCCAAGCATCAAGGCGAGATTTATCCAACTAGCTTTCGAGAGCGATTGCCCGTGATCCGCGTGCCGCTGCGAAAGTCGGACTCGGACATCTCCTTGGACCTACAGATGGTGCTCGACGAGGTGTATCAAAAAGGCCAGTATGATCGGCTGATTGATTATTCATCGGAGCCTACACCACGGTTCGAGCCAAACGATGCTGCCTGGGCCGATGAACTTTTGCGCAAGGCAGGCAGGCGATAAACTGAGAGATCTGCCCCTAAGTGGAGAAAGAGATGCCAATCATGCTTCCAGATAGCTTCCGACCACGAATCGAGCCGTTGGCTCGCGTTTCCGGCCGTAGCGTTGATGATTTCGTTGTCGATGTGATGGAAGACTGGCTTTCATGGAAGGAAGCCGAACCCCTGATCGAAGAGGCATTGAATGGCCCACCGGCCGAGCCGTTGGCAGAAGATGAGTTTGAGTCCGTAAAGGAGTTGATTCGTACACGAAAGCGCAATGACATGGTGAAGTAGCCATGCCAACTATTCGCCGGCTTCAATTCCGCATCGATTTGATTTCCATCGCAACGGAACTTGCTGAAGTGGATGAGGAACTCTCGTTTCGATTCATTGACCGGGTGAACGAAGCGGTTTCGCTCATCGAAAGACTACCAGGCATCGGCGAGCCCTCTCGAATCTCGAATCCGCTTTGGAAAGGCGTACGGCGACACTTCATCAAGAGGTTTCGTAAGTATGTGCTCTACTACCGGGAGCTCGACGAGGGAATCGAACTCTTGCGATTAGTACATGGTCGACGAAACCCGAACGAGATTTTAGGCGAGGACGACAACTGATGCATCGACACATTGAGATGAACCCTCTCCACCAAGCCCGCCTGCTGCACTCGCGTCGCCAATTCCTTGGCTCCGCGAGCTACGGTCTCGGCACCGCCGCACTTGCTGGCCTGCTTGAGAACGCGGCGGCCGCGGAATCCCCGAAGTCAGTTGGCGGCATTCCAGGCCTGCCGCACTTCGCTCCGAAGGCCAAGCGGGTCATCTACCTCATGCAAGGTGGTGCGCCTTCGCACATCGATCTCTTCGATCACAAGCCGGAACTCTACAAACGGCGAGGCGAAGAGTTGCCCGCATCGGTGCAGATGGGGCAACGTCTCACGACCATGACTGCAGGTCAAAAGAGTCGGCCGCTGTTGCCGGGCATCACCGGTTGGAAAGAATACGGCAAGTCCGGCATCAAGCTCTGCGATTTCTTGCCGCACACCGGCTCAATCGCGGACGAGGCCGTCTTCATCAAGTCGATGCACACCGAGGCCATCAACCATGCACCGGCCGTCACGTTCCTGCTGACGGGTGCGGAAATCCCCGGTCGGCCGACACTCGGAGCCTGGCTTTCCTACGGACTTGGCTCGCTGAACGAGAACCTGCCGACGTTCGTCGTGATGACATCGCGCGACAAGGAAGCCTCGTGCGGCCAGCTCTTTTACGACTACTACTGGGGCTCCGGGTTTCTCGAATCGAAACATCAAGGCGTGAAGTTGCGGAGCGAGGGCGATCCGGTCCTCTATCTCTCGAATCCGGCGGGGGTCAGCCGCGAGATTCGCCGTGGCCTGCTCGACGATCTTGCCAAGCTGAATCAGATGAAACTCGATGAGGCAGGCGACCCGGAGATTGCGACACGCATCAGCCAGTACGAGATGGCCTACCGAATGCAAATGAGCGTGCCGGAAGCGACCGATCTTTCCAAAGAACCGAAGAGCGTTCTCGATCTCTATGGGCCCGATGTGACTCGGCCGGGTTCCTTTGCACGAAATTGCTTGCTCGCTCGGCGCTTCTTGGAGAAGGGCGTTCGCTACGTGCAACTCTTTCACGCGGGCTGGGACCAGCATCAGAACTTGCCGACACAACTCAAGATTCAGTGCCAGGACACCGATCAGCCGTCGGCCGCGCTCGTGAAGGATTTGAAACGACTAGGCTTATTGGAAGACACGCTTGTCATCTGGGGCGGAGAATTCAGTCGCACGGTATTCGTGCAAGGCGACTCGAAAGCAAAGACGTATGGCCGCGATCACCATCCGCGTTGCTTCTCGATCTGGATGGCAGGCGGCGGCGTGAAGGCCGGGTCGTCCTATGGCGAGACGGACGATTTCGGCTACAACGTGGCCAAGGACGGCGTTCACGTTCACGATCTCCAGGCAACGATTTTGCACCAACTCGGAATCGATCACACAAAATTGACCTTCAAGTTCCAGGGCCGGCATTATCGGCTGACCGACGTGCATGGGCGCGTTGTCAAGGGACTATTGGCTTAGGGAATCGCATGAATCATTCGTATGAACCGCCGGTTTCACGACTGTTGTGGATCGGCCAGCCGGAACGCCGTTGGCGAAGCTATCGCGGCATGGGCCTGACCGAGGCCGATGTCCCCGAGTTGTTCCGCCTTCTGCGCGATCAATCCGCCGAGGATTGGCATCCACCCGAATCGTGGGCCCCGGTCCATGCCTGGCGGGCGCTTGCCGAGTTCCAGATCCCCGAACTGATTCCGACCGTCTTGGGCCTGATGGATGAAGGCGATGGCCTTGAGATTGATGACGTACTTTTAGTGGACATGTTCGAGATCGCGACGCGGGTTGGCCCTGCGGGGATGCCATTTTTCAAGGCCCATGCGAAGGACACTTCGAAGGATGCACTCAATCGCTGGACGGCTTGCACGGCAGCCGCCGCCATCGCGAGGCGCTATCCGGAGACTCGTCCGGCGGTGATCGCCCTCCTGGAATCGATCCTGAAAACGGCCGAGAATAACTTCGTGCTGCTGAACACGGGAGCGATGACCGAGTTGGTTGACCTGGGCTCGAGAGAATCGATTGATCTCATTCGTCACGTCATGAACGCACGACTTGCAGATGAAGGTTTTCGAGGAACCCTGGAACGAATCGAGTTCGATCTCGGCTTCCGCGATCGTCCGCCAATGCGAGTCGAACCCGACCTGTTGCTCGACGAACCGGATACACCCGAGGACATCGAAGCGATGAAAAGCATGGCCGAAGCACTGGCTGCGCAAGCGAAAGCCGAAGCTCCCGGCTCAGGTGCCAAAGCACGAAGCGACCGCGGCCGGAAGGTCGCAAAGGCGACGAAGAAACGGGGGCGGGGGAAGTAGTTTAACCGTCAGAATCTGGTCAGGAATCAGGCTTGGATGGGGGACATAGCGTGCAAGAGCAATTTGCTCTACTTCTTAGCTGTTTCACTACGCTCGTTGCGAAGAGTTCGCCTGTTGATCTGCCGACGGATCACTTTCGGAAACTACTTGAGCAATTCCGCACTCATCGTGAGCGGGCCGTCGCGGAAGCGCAATCGAAGTCGACAGCCGATCACAATAGCTTTGATGCGTTGCTCAAAGGGTACAACGAAACCGTTGATCGCTACCGGAAGCAGCAAGAACTCTCTGCTGATGACTTTAATTTGCTCGATGTCATGCGGCTAACGGGTAAAGAAATTCGCCACAGCATGGTTTTGGCATGGCTTTTGGATCACGACCTGCGGCGACTTGGCACGCATGCGCAGGGAAGCCTGGGCTTTCAATTGTTCCTGGCAGAATTCAGTCTGCCACTGAGCTATGCCAACTGCAACTATTGGGTGCGTCGTGAAGTGGCCGGAAACGAATCAATCGTCGATGTCGAGATTGCTTGTAGGGGACAATTTCTCATTCACATCGAGAACAAGATCTGGTCTTCCGAGGGAAATGATCAGACCAACCGTGAGTGGAACGATTTACAACGCCGTGCAAATGAGCTAAAGGTCGGCTCGAAGGATGTTCATGCGTTATTTCTTACTCCACGGGGGGCAAAGCCGGAAAACCCCAATTTTCGGCCGGTGCGGTGGGGACGCATCATGAACATATTGGAGACGTTTGCGAGACAGGCCAAGCCGACAGACGTAAAGCTATTCACCGCGCACTATGCGCGGTCACTCAGTCGATTCATCGTGGGTTCTCAAACTAGCGAGGAAGAGAATGGCAAAACAACTGATGAATGAAGCCGAGCGATTTCTTCTTGAGAAGTGGGGTGAGGCTCGACTTCTTGAAGAATCCATGGAGGACGTTCGGACGAAATACAAGGAAGTGTTTGAACGAATCATCAATGCGGTTACCGAAGCTCATCCCGAACTTGATGCACATCGCAGCTACGTAACGCAATTTTGGGGGTCGGGCTACATCGGATTTGGCCGAAAATCATGGCCTGGTGGCGAAAGTAACTGGCCGTCCGGCTTCTGGGTGAATAACCTTCGACTCGAAAAACTGGCAACCCCAGAATCGGAATCTCCAGGAGCTTATATCGAACTATCCAGCAAATCGAAAGCAAATCTCGATTTTGACGCCGCTCGGGTTGTCTTGGACTCAGAGGCCAAGACACTGCTAACAAGAGAGGAATTGAGTGGCACTGCTGTCGGGGAGTCCAGCAAGTTGCTACTCTGGCTGCCAGCACCGTCAAAGAGCAAACTGCTGAGTTCGCTATCGTTAGACGATGGGCAAAAGTTCGTTGAATTATTCGTTTCTCAGTTCGACATGATGGCGAGATTCGTACCCGTGATCGACAAAGTGTTCGTGGAGTGCTTAAAGCCAGAATGAGTGAGGGCAGTGCAAGTTGTGCTTTCGACCCGTGGAGCCACGATGGGAGATGTCAGTCATTGTCAGGACGTTGAAGTATTGTCTGGGGATGTGGTAAGCTTAAGAGATCATCGTCGCCGAACCAGAAAGAGGTGTGCTGTGAACGTCTTGGAAGCCGAAAGAAATTTCACAAGACTCGTGAACAAGGTCTACACGGAAGGCGTCAGCGTCGATCTGGAGCGCGACGACATAGTGATCGCTCGTCTGACTCCAGCCAAACCGAAGTCGACCCTTACCGTCGGTCAACTAAATTCCTTCCTGCTCAGCCTCCCTTCCTTAGGCGATGATGCCGACAACTTCGCGAAGGACGTCCGAGCGATTCGCGATGAGTTCCCTGCGGAGGCAAGTCCATGGGATTGATGGTTGACACCAACGTTTTCATCAACTTTGAGAAGGGCGGCAAACCCATCGATTTCTCCAAATGGGAGAGTTCGGAAAACGTCTACACCAGTGTTGTGAATGCTTCGGAACTACTGATGGGAGTCCATCGCGCCGACACAGACGATCGCCGAATCCGGCGTGCCGCTTTCGTGGAAGCAATTCTTGTCGGAGTCGGAGTGTTGGATTTTTCCTTGGCTGCGGCCCGAATCCATGCCGAGATTCACGCAGAGTTGACGAAGGCCGGGCAAATCATCGGAGCACACGATATGATCATCGCGGCCATCGCCCGATGTCACGACTTGACACTGTTGACTGACAATGTTCGGGAGTTTTCACGAGTGCCTGGCTTGCGAGTCATACCGTTCGTTCCATGAGAGACTCGCTCTATTAGTAGGAATTCAGGGTCAATCCTAAGTTGGCATTAAGGCTATTTCACTTTTCTCGCCACAATCTCCCACTTCAAACCCCTCGCTGCCACGAAGCAATCTGAAGCCCGGAAATCCATGACCTTGGGTGGGCCATCCTCGTGAAACGCGTCGAGGTTGAGATAGATGAGGTCCTCGAAGAACCCGAATTGAACTTCCTTGAGGCGAACCAGACCAGGGCCGGGACGGCGTTGGAATCTGTACTCTTGCACCCCTTCGAAGGTTAATCGCAATCGCACGGGTTTATTCGTCGCGAATTCGCGGACCAGCAGGCGAATCTCGCCCGTCGAGGAATCGCCTGGACGGGTGCGGATCGCGAATCGTTGCAAGCGACCGCCGCGAAGTTGGTATCGCTTTTGGAATGTGTGCACATTCGCGTGAGTCAGTTCATTCATAATTAGGCGAATCGCCAGGGTTAGATTGGCTCGCGATTCACCTTGATTTTAGCAACCTCGACAAGTCATGCCGTCGAATCGCGTGGCCGTTCAGTCGATGATTCGTACTTTCGAGCAGTTCCATCCAGCACCGGAAAACCCTAAGAAATCCGTATATGCCGATCAATGCACGCTTCGATCGAACATTTCCGACTTTGGAGGAAAACCTTGCTTTCGACGAGGCACTGTTACTTTCGGCAGAAGCCGGAGAATCGTCAGAATCGTTACGGTTTTGGGAGTATCCCTCCTCGGCGATTGTACTCGGCGCTGGGGGTTCGTTAGTCCTGGATGTGCACGAAGCCAAGTGCATAGCGGATGGCGTCCTAAT
>Ga0163152_10009566_pt1 | contig 10078 bp, 10 predicted proteins | sample OliLakLV19MP8IB2_FD_148635 | JGI IMG/M metagenome (GOLD analysis project Ga0163152, IMG submission 148635) | Freshwater microbial mat bacterial communities from Lake Vanda, McMurdo Dry Valleys, Antarctica - Oligotrophic Lake LV.19.MP8.IB-2 | ecosystem: Environmental > Aquatic > Freshwater >...
GCCGATGCGGCCGGCGCGGCCTCCGCGACCGGGCACGGCGAGCTCGTCATGCGGGCGCTCACGACACGCATCGCGTGCGAGCGGATCGCCTCCGGCGCCGACGCGTCCACCGCCGCACGCGATGCGATCGAGCGCACGCGCGATGCGACGGGCTCCGCCGACCTCGGGCTCATCGTCGTCGACGCGGCCGGCCGCCTCGGCGCCGCGCACGGCACGCCGCTCATGCCGCACGCGTTCTCCTCGGCATCGTCCGACGCGCTCGCGTGGATGTCGGTCGAGCGCGCGTGAGCGCCGCCACTCGCGTTCGCGATTTCGTTCGCGCCGCGGTCGACGAGGGCTCGTGGCCGCCGCCCTCGCGTAGCTCGGCGATCGGCTGGGCCGTGTTCTACGGGATCTACTTCGCGTGGATCTTCTGGCGGTATCCGTTCATGCCGCTGCTCGTCACGGCGAACGTCTTTCTCCACGAAGCGGGTCACCCGATCATGGGGATCTTCGGCAGAACGGCGATGTTCTGGGGCGGCACGATCTTCCAGCTCGCGTTCCCGATCGGCGCGCTCGGGATGTTCTTCGTGCGTCGCGAGTTGCAGGGCATGTGCTTTTCGCTCTTCTGGCTCGGCGCGAACCTCGTGCACGTCGGCTGCTACATGGCGGACGCTCGAGCGGGCGAGCTGCCGCTTCTCGGCGGCGGCGAGCACGACTGGGAGTTCATCTTCGGCCAGCTTTGGCTGCTCGAGTGGGACGTCGTCATCGGCACCGCGACGCGCGTCGCCGGCTGGCTCACGATGCTCGCGGCGCCCGCGTGGATGGTGCGCACGATCCTCGCCGCCCGCGCACACGCGACGCGCACGCCGCCATCTCCCGGCGGCTCCCGCTGGGGCTCCGTGTAGCGCTACGGCTTCGCGCCGTAGGATTCGCGGACGAAGGCGGCGCCTTCTTTCCGGAGGCGGTGCAGCTCGTGGCGCACGGCGTCCTCGGCGGAGAGCGTCGCCGCCCAATCGCACAAGCGTTTCGCGAGGTCCTCGTCGCCCGCGAGGAGCCACGCGCCCGCGAGATCGCCGATCGCGCTCACGCGAGCGTCGAGGTCCTTCGCGCCGTCGTACGCGAGCAGGAAATCCTCGGCCGCGGCCGCCGCCGCTTTCGTCACGAGCGCCGCGTCGCCCGTCGCGAGCGCGAAGCGCAGCACGTGATACCCGAGTTCCCACGCGAATCGCGATCGCACCTGCGGAAACTGCCGCACGCCCGCAATCAGCCGGCGCAGCTCCTCGTCCTGGTCGACCGGCTCGGCGCCGACACCTTCACCTTCCTCGTTCTGCACGCCGTCGTCGTCGAGCAGGTCGAGGTAGAAGTTCTGCCACACCTCGGAGTCCTTGCAGCGCCGCTTCACCTCCTCGAGCACGCGCTCGCTCTCCTTCGCGAACGCGCCTTCGCCGCGATCGAGCATCTCGATCAGCACGTCGGGCGTCGCTCCCCGGGCGGGCGCGGCGATTCGCTGCTCCACGCGCGTGCGATCGGCCGGCGACAGCGGCTCGAACTCGACCGGCGCCAGTTTCGTGCCGGGCACGAGCGACGAGATCAGCTTGGAGAAGAACGCCACGTGAACCAAGCGTAGCCCGGAAATAAGAAACCCCGCGACGAGTCGCGGGGTTTCCAATGGTGATCATATCGGCGGGTCGGGTCGTAGGACGATACCGGCCGTCGTCGATCTCCTGAGTTGAAGATGGGTGCCGCTCGCCCGCCCGCAAGGCGCTGCCGCGGAAATTTTTCCTCTCGGGGGCATGGATGTCCCGGTACTCCATGTCCCTGCGTTCAGGTGTGACCAGTCAAGTCGTTGGCTTTTCTGGCTTTTCCGGCCGTGCGACCCGGGCATACCGCTTGCTCTAGCTCCGGGCTCTGGGGAGGCAACAGGTTATGAATCGTCTTCACATCGTCACTGCACTCGGAATCTTCGCTCTCACTGCCGCAGCCTGCGGCGGCGGATCGGACGTCGACAACAACGGTGTGAACGGCGACCCGCCGATCACCGAAGTGACGCCCACGCCCGAGCCCACGCCCGAGCCGACGCCCGTCACCTACACGATCCGCGTGACCTTCACGAACATTCACATCTACGAGAACAGCGAGCCGGCCGGCAATGGCGAGCTCTACTTCTCGTTCGCCGTCGACGACACGGTCCGCTACTCGACGCAGATCAGCGCCGGCAACAACGCCGACTACAACCCGGCCGACTTCGGCGTGCAGCCCATCGACATCACCGTGATGGAAGGCGACCCGATCTACATCTACGCGGACGGTTACGACGACGACCAGCCGAACGGCAACGACCCGATGGGCACCGTGAACACGGGCTGGTACGCCGGCGACATCATGCTCGGCGAGCACAGCGTCGCGGCCGAGAACCCGTATCTCTACGACGTGACCTACCGCATCGAGTGGGCTCAGTAAGATCCCTCTCGTCGCGAACGCCCTGGAGGAGACTCCGGGGCGTTTTTGCGTACGGTCACACCCTGATCAGCGCATTGTTCTCGCGGCGACAGACTCGCTTCGCTCGTTGCCGCCGCTGGCGCTGATCCGAAACGGATTTCCGGTGCGCCATTCCCGATCGCGACGCCGCCGCCAGAGGGGGGAAATGCCGGTCGCGATTGGGGTTTTCCCGATGGCATCGGCAGTGCTCTTCATGGGGTCATGGTCATCAAGTTCTGGGGCGTGCGGGGCAGCGTCGCGACGAGTGGTGCGGAGTTCGCCCGTTTCGGCGGCAACACCACCTGCGTCGAAGTCCAGGTCGGCGGCCAGCGGATCATCCTCGACGCCGGCACGGGCATCCGCGGCCTCGGCGCACAGATGATGAAGATGCCGCGCTTCGGCGGCCGCACGGCGATCTTCTGGAGCCACCTCCACTGGGATCACATCCAGGGCTTCCCGTTCTTCACGCCCGCGTTCGTGAAGGGCGTCGAGCTCTCGCTCTATGGCCCCGGCGTCAACGGCGGCGAGAACCTCCGCGCGGCGCTCGCGAAGCAGATGCAGCCGCCCACGTTTCCGGTGACGATCGATGCGCTCGGCGCCTCGCTCGAGTTCCACGACGCGCCGTGCGGCGGCGTGATGCCGGTGAACGAGGCGCTCGTGAAGTCGATCGGTCTCGATCACCCGAACGGCTGCATCGGTTATCGCGTCGAGGGCGACGGCGGCTCGGTCGTGTTCTTCACGGACGTCGAAGTGAAGCCGGGCACGATGCCCGAGCACATGGTCGAGTTCGCGCGCGGCGCGGACCTCCTCATCATGGACGGGCAGTACACGCCGTCCGAGTACGACGGCCTCATCGGCCCCTCGAAGAAGGGCTGGGGCCACACCACGATGATGGACGCGGCGCGTCTCGCGCGTGCGGCGGGCGTGAAGAACCTCGCGCTCACGCACCACGATCCGTCGCACGGCGACCTCGTCGTCGAGCGCATGGAGATGGCGGCGCGCTTCGTTTTCGACAACACGGCGGCGGCGCGGGAAGGCGAACGCTTCGAGTTCCGCCAGGCCCGCTCGATCGCGGCGAGTCGCTGAAATGGCATGATGCGGACGGATGTGGATGCCGGACACGCGGTCGCTGCGAACCCACCGCGACTTCCGCCTGTTCTTTTGCGGGCAGTTCGTCTCGCTGCTCGGCTCGTGGATGCAAGGCGTCGCGCAGGCGTGGCTCGTCTACCGGCTGACGAAGTCGGAGCTCACGCTCGGCGCCGTCGGTTTCGCCGCGAACATGCCGGTGCTCCTGCTTGCGCCCATCGCGGGGTGGGTGGCGGATCGCTACCCCCGCCGCACGGTCGTGATCTGGACGCACGTCCTCTCGATGGCGCAGGCGGCCGCGCTCGCGGTGCTCACGCTCACCGGCACGATCCGCGTCGAACACGTGTTCGTGCTTGCGGTGGTCTTCGGCATCGCGAACGCGTTCGAGATGCCCGCGCGCCACACGCTCGTCGGCGATCTCGTCGGGCGCGAGGACCTCGCGAACGCGATCGCGCTCAACAGTTCGATGATCAACGTCACGCGGATCATCGGGCCGGCGGTCGCGGGCTGGGTCGTGCTCACGCTCGGCGAAGGGCTCTGCTTCACGGTGAACGCGCTCTCCTTCATCGCGGCGCTCGTCACGCTCTTCATGCTGCGCGTGCGGCCCCTGCCGGCGCCGCCGGGGAAACGCGACGGTCCGCTGCGCAACATGATCGACGGCTTCCGCTGGGTCAGCTCGCGGCGCCCGATCGCGGGGCTGCTCGTGCTGCTCACGGCCGTCAGCTTCATGAGCATGCCCTACATGGTGCTGCTGCCCGTTTTCGCGAAGGAGCTCGGCACCGCGAAGGGCGCGCTATGGAGCCCGGGCGGCGAGGTCGCGCTCGGACTGCTCAGCTCGATGGCGGGCATCGGCGCGCTCGTGGGCGCGCTCGCGTTGTCGTCGCGCCGCGGCGTCGAGGGGCTCGGCAGCCTCGTCGTGCGCTCCGCGCTGATCGCCGGCGTCTCGCTCATCGTGTTCGCGTTGTCGCGTTCGCTGCTGCTCTCCATGGTGCTGATCGTTCCGTTGAGCTTCGCGCTCATGCGCCACATGGCCGGGACCAACACGCTGCTGCAGTCGATGGTCCCCGACACCATGCGCGGCCGCGTGATGAGCTTCTACTCGATGATGCTCGTCGGCATGGCGCCGTTCGGCTCGCTCGCGGCGGGCGCGATGGCGGAGCGCATCGGCGCACACGCGACCGTCATGTTCTTCGGCGCCGTCGGCGCGACTGCCGCGATCGCCGCGATGCTCGCGTTGCCGAAGGTCCGCGCCGAAGCGCGCGGGCTGCTTCAAGCAACCGGCGCGATCGGGCCCGCCTCACCCTGATCGAGGCGGCGCTGTTTGCCGCCGAGTCGAAGGGCTGTCAGTTCGGCGACGCCGCTGGCGCCGGCGTCGGCATCCCGTACCGCGCGAGCACCGGACGGCCGATCGCGATGCCCAACACGGCGACGGAGATCACCACGGCCGCAAAGATGACGGCGTAGCGGATCAACGCCTCGTTGCTCATCGTCGCGGCGCCGGCCGGAAGCGGCACGGAGCCCTCCGGCTCGCCCGGCGGAAGCTTCGCCTCCGGGTCGTCCGGCTTCATCGGTCGCTGCGGAGGGGCTGCGAGCGTCGCGGCGAGGGGCGTCCGCGTTCCACACGCGGCGCACGTCAGGACGGCGCCGTCGGCACCCTCGGTGATTTCTCCTCCGCACCACGGACACCAGCGCGACGGCATCGCTCTCGATGGTAGCATCGTGGCGATGCCGATCTGGGCTCCTACGCGAGCGCCGCTCGACGTTGCGCCGCGAACTCGCGTGGTCGTTCACACCGATCCTCGCCTGCCGTCCAGTTGGCTCGCGGCCCTCGCCGCTCGCTCCGACGTCGCGATGGAACGCGCAGATCTCGCGGAAGGGCTCGGCAAGATCGCGAAAGAGGCGCGTCTCGTCGTCGTGGAGATGCCGGATCTCGAGCGCGATGGCGCCATCGCGCTCGACAAGGTGCGGGCACTTCGGGCGGAAGGTAGCGGGATTCCGGTGGCCGTTCTCGTCGGGGCGCCCGGTCCGCCGCTCGCACCCGCGATCGCCGCGACGGCTCGCGAAGGCGCGTTCTCCGCGGGCGCGACCGACGTGGTGTTTCTCCCCGACGACCAGGACCGTCTCGAGGAGACCGTGTGCGCGCTCGCCGGCATCACCGCGCGGCGCTACACGCGTCACCGCGTGCGCCTCAACGTGAGTATCGAGGACGGCACCGGCGAGAAGATCCCTGCCGTCGCGGAGAACCTCTCGCGTGGCGGCATCCAGCTGCGCCTCACGCGTTCGATCGCGGCGGGCAACGTGCTCCGCATGCGCCTCCCGCTGACGAACACGCTGACGATGGAAGCGTGGGGGCTCGTGCGCGGATCCGCGCCATCGGGAAGCGGGCACATCGCGCGGCTACGGTTCGTCGGTATGCGCGCCGGCGAGCGCAAGGATCTCGACCACTATCTCGGCGGGCTCGATCGCGACACACGCAGCACGGAGCCCGCGGAAGCGATCGCGGCGGTGCGCAGGCTCGACGCCGCCTGGCTGCGCAGCGGCGTGCTCGAGCCCGCATCCGCGCCCGATTGGCTCGAGGCCGCGCTCGGCAATCTCACGCGTACCGAGCGGCGCGCGCTGGAGCCGGGCGCGAAGTTCGAGGGCTGGTGGGTCTGGGCCGCGGTCGCGGTCGCTCGCGCACAGACGCTCGCGCTCACGGACGCGCTCGAAAAATACGATCCGGTCATCGACGACGAGCCCGAGGCCGCGCGCGAGACGGTGCTGGAAGTCGTCGGCAAGCTGCGTCCCGCGATGGACGAATTCGATCGGATGACGCGCAACATGACCGAGCCCGACGTGATCATCGTGCGCGAAGCACTCGCGAGCCTCTCCGGCCGTCTCGAGCGCGCGGTGTCGGCGCGCGTGCCGGAGCTCGGCGGCGCGCTCGACCGCGTGAGCGGCTATTTGCAGACACTCCGCCGTCTCGACGAAGTCGAAGAGGCGGGCGAGGCGACCGGACGCAGCCGCGTGAAGAACCGGCTCGTCGCCGTCTTCGCGGCGCTCGTCTTGAGCGCGACGATCGTCTACGCGATCGTGGTGATGGCGTCGCGCGGATCGCCCCGGTGAGCGCGCAACGAGTACGCGTGATCGCCGCGATCCGCACGCGGCGTCCGGCGGCAGCGGCACTCGAGAAGCTGCAGCAGCGCCGCGACGTCGAGCTCGAGAACGTCGCCGGCGCCGCCCGCGCGGCGGCCGCCGCGTGGCGGAACAAGCCCGCGCTCGTGATCTTCGAGGCGACCGACGAGCCCGAGCGTCCCGCGGCCGGCGCGGGCGCGTTCGACGCGATCCGCGCGCTCCGCTCGGAGGCCGCGAGCCGCCACATCCCCGTGCTCGTGCTCGCGCCACCGGATCGCCCCGATCTGCGCGAGCAGGCGTTCGCGGCCGGCGCGTCCGACGTCTGCTTCATCGCGCCGGGTCTTCCCGGTTTCGAGGAGGCGCTGCTGCTTCTCGCCGGCATTCCCGCGCGGCGATGGTTGCGGCGGCCCGCCGCGATCGAATCGCGCGTGAGTCTCGTCGCGGCCGACGGGAAGCCGGTAGACGTCGATGCGACCGCGCTCAATCTTTCGGGCGGCGGCGTGCAGTTGACCTGGGGAGCCGACGCGGGCGCGGTTCCGGAGAAGGGCGCGGTGCTGCGTGTCGAGGTCGGCCGTCCCGCGCGGCTCGCGGTGTTCGCGTGCGTGCAGGGCGGGACGCGCGCGGGCGACGTCTGTCTGACGCGTCTGCGTTTCGTCGGCTTGACCGCGGACGAGCGCGCGCGACTCGAGGCGCTCGTCGACGAGCTGCCGGGACCGGGCGAGGCGGAGCCTGAAGCGACGCCTTTGCCACCAAACGACACCGAAGATGCGCCGGCGCTTCCGCCAGGAATGCGCGGCCGCCACATCGCGATCGCCGCGGGTGCGCTGCTCGTCGTGATCGCGCTCGCGGCCGCCGGCAACAATCTGCGCGAGCGCTTGTCCGGTCCGCTGCCCGAGCCTGCTCACGCGACCGCCCCGTAATCCGTGAAAGCGGCGCTATCATGCCGCCATGGCCATCGCTGCAACGCCCGGCACGCGTCTCGGTCAAAAGGGCCGGGTGCTGCTCGTCGATGACGAGGAGGAACTGCTCGACGTGCTCGGCCGCGGCCTGCGCTCTCGCGGCCACGAGGTCGAAACGTGCGACGAGCCCAAGGTCGCGCTCACGCTGATCGAGAAGAAGGAATTCGACGTCGTCGTCAGCGACATCTCGATGCCGGGGATGGACGGGATCAGTTTGCTGCGCCACGTGCGCGAGAAGAACCTCGATCTCCCGGTCATCCTGATGACCGGCAGCCCGTCGATCGAAACGGCGGTGCGTGCCGTCGAGCTGGGCGCGCTGCGCTACCTCCAGAAGCCGTTCCGCGCGGAAGAGCTCGAAGGCGTCGTCGAGTACGCCGTTCGCCTCCATCGCCTCGCCACCGTGAAGCGCGAAGCGATGACGCTGCTGGGACACACCGAGCGGTTCGCGGGCGATCTCGCCGGCCTCGACGCGGCGTTCACCTCGGCGCTCGGTTCGCTGTGGATGGCGTTCCAGCCGATCGTGTCGTGGTCGGGCAAGAGCGTCTTCGGATACGAGGCGCTGGTGCGTTGCCCGCATCCGCAGATCCCGCATCCGGGCGCGTTGCTCGAGGCCGCGGAGCGCCTCGATCGCATCCACGAGCTCGGGCGCGTGATCCGCGGACGGGTCGCGGTGGCGGCGGCGGAATCGCCCGAGATCAAGAACCTCTTCGTGAACCTGCATTCGCACGACCTGCTCGACGAGGAGCTCTTCTCTCCGTCGGCGCCGCTTTCGAAGATCGCGAAGCGCGTCGTCCTCGAGATCACCGAGCGCGCCTCGCTCGACGAAGTGAAAGATCTCCGCACGCGGACGGTCCGGTTGCGCGGACTCGGTTTCCGCCTCGCGGTCGACGACCTCGGCGCCGGGTACGCGGGACTCACGAGCTTCGCGCAGCTCGAGCCCGAAGTCGTGAAGCTCGACATGTCGCTCGTGCGGAACGTCCACCAGGAGCCGACGAAGCGGAAGCTCATCAACAGCATGGCGGGGCTCTGCCGCGACCTGGGGATGACGGTTCTCGCGGAAGGCGTCGAGACGAAGGAAGAGCGCGACGTGCTCGCGGAGCTCGGCTGCGACCTCCTCCAGGGCTACCTCTTCGGGAAGCCGGTGAAGGGCTTCTCGACCGTCACGTTCTGATGAAGAGCGCGCTCGACGCCGCGAAGCCGCTGTCCGAAATCTCCGCGGAAATCTGCCGCGGCATTCGCGCCGTCGCGAGCGACATCGACGACACGATCAGCACCGAGGGGAAGATTCCCGCGATCGCCTATGACGCGCTCTGGCGCGCGAAGGATGCGGGGTTGATCGTGCTGCCCGTGACGGGCCGCCCCGCGGGCTGGTGCGATCTCATCGCACGCATGTGGCCCGTCGACGGCGTCGTCGGCGAGAACGGCGGGCTCTACTACCGCCTCGCCGGCGGCAAAATGAAGCGCCAATACGTCGTCCCGCCCGAGACGCGCGCGGCGAATCGCAAGAAGCTCGAGACGGTCGCGGCCGACGTGTTGCGCGAAGTCCCCGGCTCGGCGATATCCGCCGACCAATTCTCGCGCGAGCTCGATCTCGCGATCGACTTCTGCGAAGACGTTCCGCGCCTGCCTGACGCCGACGTCGAGCGCATCGTGAAGGTCTTCGAGCGTCACGGCTGCACGGCGAAGGTGAGCTCCATCCACGTGAACGGCTGGTTCGGCAGCTACGACAAGCTCGGGATGGTGAAGACGTTCCTGAAACACGAGCTCGCGATCGACGTGGAGAAGGATCGCGGCGCGGTCGTGTTCTCCGGCGACTCGCCGAACGACGAGCCGATGTTCGGCTACTTCCCGGTGTCCGTCGGCGTTGCGAACGTCACGGACTTCGCGTCCCGGATCCAGAAGCCACCGGCTTTCCTCACGCGCGCACGCGGCGGCGAGGGTTTCGCCGAGATGATCGACACGATCCTCTCCCACCGCGCCTCCTCACCCTGAGCGAGCGCAGCGAGTCGAAGGGCTGCCGGTGCCTTCGTGCTGCCGCCTCTTGATTCGGCGGACATCGGAAATCCGGCGCCGCGAGTTACTCCAGGGAGAGTCTTCACTTTCTCTGGCCGCGTCGCGACAGCGGCCCTCGCTTTCGCGATCCTCCTGGCCGCGATCGGTTCCGCGTCGTATCCGCGCGAACGGCGGCGGGTTGGGGGGAAGGTGTTTCGCGAGCCGTGGCGTTCCGCTGCCCACGTGGGCAGTGCGGGTGGGGCTTGCGCGCCACAACTACTTCTACAGGAGAAGTAGCCCGTGCCAACTCTTGCTGCGCCTCGAAGAATTCTTGAACCACTGCCCACGTGGGGTGCGACCAGGCCCTGCTGGTCTGAGAGGAGGCGAATGATGGAGTAGCTGAAACTCAGAATGGCATCCTTCAGGTGAGAGTCCTGACCGGTGAAGCCCAACCAGGCAACCGGAAG
>Ga0163152_10009571_pt1 | contig 10076 bp, 9 predicted proteins | sample OliLakLV19MP8IB2_FD_148635 | JGI IMG/M metagenome (GOLD analysis project Ga0163152, IMG submission 148635) | Freshwater microbial mat bacterial communities from Lake Vanda, McMurdo Dry Valleys, Antarctica - Oligotrophic Lake LV.19.MP8.IB-2 | ecosystem: Environmental > Aquatic > Freshwater > Lake...
CTGGTGGGCTCCCTCTCGGCCACCGCCGGTCGGTTCGGCATTGGCCGCAGCATCCATGTCGGCGAGACGGCGCTGGGGATCAAGGGTCGGATCGGCTTCGAGGCCGGGGCGGCGCTGCTCCTGATCGGCGCCCACCGGGAACTGGAAAAGCTCGTCCTGACCAAGTGGCAGACCTTCTGGAAGGACCAGCTTGGCCAGTTCTACGGCGACCGCCTGCACGAGGGGCACTACTTTGACCCGGCCCTCCGCGACATCGAGGCGCTGCTCGAGAGCTCGCAGGGGCGGGTGACCGGTGAGACCCGGATCCGCCTGGCACCGGGCCGATTCCTGGTGACCGGCGCCCGCAGCCCGCACTCGATGATGGACCCCGCCGTCGCCACCTACGGCGAGGAGAACCGGCTCTGGTCCGGCGACGAGGCCCGCGATTTCGCGCGGGTCGCCGCCATTCCCTCCCTGCTTGCCGCCCGTGCGGCCGAGCCAAGGTAGCCATGGTGCGCACTACGCGGCTCCGGCTCGACCGGATCGCCAGCTCCACCCGCAACGCCCGGCTGTCGTCCGAGGTGATCGTGGGCGACGAGATCATTGCCCAGGAGGGATACGTCCTGGCGGTCCGGATCCTGACTGACAAGACCAAGTATGACACCGTCGAGGATCTGGCTGGCCGCCAGGTCAAGGTGCACTCGGGCGACACCCTGGCCGGCACCCTCGGGATCCGTCGCGCCCTGCGTGGCTATGCCGGGGTGGTCCCGGAAACGATCGCCGTCGGCGACACGATCGACGTCCTGAACCTCGGCGGCATCCTGGGCCGCTGCACCTCGGCCAATCCCGACATCGGTCCCCCATTCCAGGCCGAAGTGCTGGGCGCGGTCCTGGCGTTTCCGGAGCTCGGTGACCGGGTCGGCCGGCCGGCCGATATCCGTCAGGGTGCGGTCAGCCCCGCCGCCACCCTCGAGTGTGGCGTCCCGGTGATCTATGTCGCCGGGACCTGCATGAACTCCGGCAAGACGGTGGCCGCCACGGAGCTGGTGCGCGGCCTGACCCGCGCCGGGCTCAAGGTGGCGGCGTGCAAGCTGACCGGCGTTTCACTGATGCGGGACACCCTCTCGATGATGGATGCCGGCGCCGTCGCGGCGCTCACCTTCAACGACGCCGGTGTGGCTACCACGCATCCTGGCGTCACCGTGGCGGTGGCGCGGGGGATCTTCAACCGGCTGGCGTCGGGCAAGGGCGGGCGCCCTGACGTGATCGTGGCTGAACTGGGCGACGGGATCCTGGGAGAATACGGCGTGCAGGACATCCTCCACGACCCGGGACTGGCCGCGCTGGGTGCGGCTTGGGTCATGGCCGCTCCGGATCCGGTGGCGGCCTGGGGTGCCGACCAGCTGTTCCGGAACGAGTTCCACCTCCCGATCACCGTGATCACCGGGCCGGTCACCGACAACGAGGTCGGCCGCGAGTACATCTCCGGCAAGCTCAACCTCCGCTCGTTCAATGCCCTCCGCGATCCGGCCGGCCTGACCGAGGTGGTGCGGCACGCCCTCGAGCACCGGCCCGTGCCGGAAGGGGCCTGAGCCGATGCGGGTTGCGGTGATCGGGGCCGCCGGCTATGTCGGCGGGGAACTGCTCCGGCTGCTGCTGCAGCACCCGGCGGTGACCGACTGCGTCGCCACCAGCCGCAGCCAGGCCGGCAAGCCGATCGCCGATATCCACCCCGGCGTGGCCGAGCTGACCGATGCGCGGTTTGCGGGACTGACCCCAGGCGAGGCGGCACGCGGATGCGATGTGGTCTTCCTGGCCCTGGAGCACGGCGAATCCTCCAAGCTGGCCGGAGAGGTCTTTGATGCCGGCCCAGGCCTCGTCATCGACCTGGCCGCCGACTTCAGGATTACCGAGCCGCGGCTCCACGAGCGCTACTATGGCAGTCATGCCGCGCCAGAACTGGTGCACCGGTTCCGCTACGGGTTGGCCGATGTGCTCGGTGCCTCGCTGCGCGGCGCCACCGCCATCGCGGCACCCGGGTGCTTTGCCAGCGCGGCGCAATTGGCGCTCTACCCCCTTCGCGGACTGGAGCTGGCTGCCCCTCCGGCGCTGTTCGGCATCACCGGATCGAGTGGCGCCGGTGTCCACGCCAGACCGTCAACCCACCATCCGGCCCGGGCGCACAACCTCTTTGCCTACTCCGCCATGGGCCATCGCCACGAGGGCGAGGTCCTGGAGCAGTGGCGTGCCTGGACCGGTGATGCCACGGCGCGGGCACGCCTGATGACCCACTCCGGGCCATTCGTGCGCGGGATCTACCTGACGCTGCACGCCACGCTGGCCGCCCAGGCACCAGTGCTGGATGCCGCAGCGGTCACGACGCTGCTGGCCGACAGCTACGCCGGACGGCCGTTCGTGCGCATTACCGCCGCTCCACCAGAGCTGACCCACGCCGTCGGGACCAACAACGCCCTGATCCATGGGGTGCCCTCCACCGACGGCCGCGAACTTCAGGTCATGGTGGCGATCGACAACCTGATCAAGGGTGCCGGCGGCCAGGCGGTCCAGGCCATGAACCTGGCCCTGGGTCTGGACGAAACTGCTGGCCTGCGTGCCGGCTCCCCCTTTCCGGTCTGAACACCATGTCCGAGACGACTGCCCCCGGTGCGGCCCTCCTCCCCGTCTATGCCTCGATGCCGCTGCGCGCAGTGTCGGGCCGCGGCAGCTGGATAACCGATGACCAGGGCCATGAATGGTTGGACGCGTACGGGGGGCACGCCGTGGCCTCGACCGGCCACTGCCACCCGGAGGTGGTGAAGGCGATCGTGGCGCAGGCCGGCAAGCTGATCTTCTATTCCACCGCGATTCCGCACCACGCCCGCGAGGAACTGGCCGATCGCATCGCCAGCCTCTGCCCCGCGCCCCTGGGTCGGATCTTCTTCTGCAACTCGGGCGCCGAGGCCAACGAGAACGCCATCGGACTGGCTCGGCGGCACACCGGTCGATCGACGATCGTGTCGGTGCGCGGCGGCTGGCACGGCCGCACCGCAGCCGTCCAGGCGGTAACCGACGGGGCCCGGTACGAGGAGACCGCGCGGCTCGCCGGGCTGCCGGTATCTCGCAAGGTGCCGTTCAACGATGCCGCCGCCATGCGCGCTGCGGTGGACGACACGGTGGCCGCGGTGATCGTGGAGCCGGTCCAGGGGCTGACCGGTGCCCGCGATTGCACCCCGGAGTTTCTCCAGGCCGCCCGAGAAGCGTGCAACGCCGCCGGCGCGCTGCTGATTTTCGATGAGATCCAGTGCGGGGTGGGTCGCTGCGGTGCCTTCACCGCCGCCGAAGCGTATGGTGTCACCCCCGACCTGCTGACCCTGGCCAAGGGGCTGGCCAGCGGACTGCCGATCGCGGCCCTGGTCACCACCGAGGCAGTCTCGGACCGACTCGCGCTGGGAGACCTCGGCAGCACCTTCGGCGGCGGCCCGGTGCCGTGTGCCGCGGCGCTGGCCACCATCGACGTGATCGTGCGCGAAGGGTTGATCGCCAACGCCGTCGCCATCGGGGAGTACCTGATGCGCGAGGCCGCCGCGATTCCCGGTGTTGAGGCGGTGCAGGGCAGGGGGCTGCTGATCGGGTTCCGGCTCTCGCGCCCGGCCGCCGAGGTCCAGCAGGCGATGTTTGCCCGCCGTATCCTGACCGGCACCTCGGGTGAGCCGAATGTGCTGCGCCTGATGCCGCCGTTGACGCTCTCCCGCCAGGAAGCCGACCTGATCCTGGCCGGGCTGCGCGAGGCGCTGGCATGAGCAAGCGCGATTTCCTGGCCATGGAGGAATGGGATCCCGCCGCCATCGACGCGGTCCTGGCACTCGCCGCACGGATCAAGCGAGGCGAGGTAACCGGCGGACTGGAGCGCAAGGTCCTGGCAATGGTCTTCCTGGACCCGAGCCTCCGGACCCGTAGCAGCTTCGAGACCGCGATGTTCCTCCATGGCGGACACGCGGTAATCCTGGAGCCAGGCCGCGGCAGCTGGGCCCTGGAGACCGAGATCGGCGCCGTGATGGAGGGCGCCACCGTGGAGCACCTGGTGGACGCGGCGCGGGTGCTGGGCCGCTACGCCGATGCCCTGGCCGTCCGGACCTTTCCCAAGGGAACCGACTGGGCGGTGGAGCGGCTGGACCGGACCATCCGAAATTTTGCCGCCTACTGCGACAAGCCGGTCATCAATCTTGAGTCGGCCCGGCGGCACCCATGTCAGGGGCTGGCCGACGCGATGACGCTTCAGGAAAAGCTCGGCGAGCCGCGCGGCAAAAAGTTCGTGCTCCAGTGGGCTTGGCACCCCAAGGCGCTTCCCACCGCAGTGCCGGCCAGCGCAGCGATCGCGGCGGCGCACTTGGGTATGGAGGTCGTCATTGCTCGTCCGGAGGGCTACGACCTTGATCCTGAGGACCTCTCGCTGATCAATCGGCAGGCCGAACGGCACGGCGGATCGGTGCACCTGACCTCCCATCTTGAGGAGGCGCTCGAGGGGGCCCATGCGGTGTACGCCAAGTCGTGGGGCGCGCTGCCCTTCTTTGGACGCCCCGATGAGGAGCGGCACCACCGCGCGGGGTTGCGTCACTGGCGCCTGACCGCCGACGCCATGCGCAGGACGGCGGGCGGAGCCGCGATCGCCATGCACTGCCTGCCGGTGCGTCGCAATGTCGAGGTGGACGATGCGGTGCTCGACGGACCCTGGAGCGCCGTGTACGATCAGGCCGAGAATCGGTTGCATGCGCAGCGGGCGTTGTTGCTGGAAATGCTGGGCGGGCCAACATGAGGGTGAGGGTACTGGGTACCAGGTATCAGGGGTTCCGGGCCCGAAGGCCCGGCTCTGCTGCTTGCGGACTCGACCTCCACAGCCGCTACCCGGCATCCGATACCCGATACCCGATACCCGATACCCTTCTCTAAACCCCAACCCCCAAACCTCATGACCATTGACCCCACTCGCGGTATCGCCGGCCTCAAGGGCGCGCTTCGCTACGTGCGCGCCTACCGCGACCATGTCTTTGTCGTCAAGATGGGCGGCGACATCCAGGCCGACGTCGACGTCCTCGACCAGGTCGCCGCGCAGCTCTCGCTGCTTTCCTCGCTCGGTATCCGGATCGTCGTGGTGCACGGTGGTGGTCCGCAGGCCTCCGCACTCAGCCGCCGCCTGGGGATGGAGCCTCGGATGGTGGCGGGTCGGCGGGTAACCGATGCCGACGCCCTGGAAGTGGTGAAGATGGTCTATGCCGGGGTCCTCAATACCGATGTGGTCAGCGCACTCCGGGAAAACGGGATCCACGCCGTCGGACTCACCGGGGTGGACGGCGACCTGATCCAGGCGCGGCGCCGGCCTCCGGTGGAGGTTCGCACCGATGAGGGCACCGTGGAAACGGTCGACTATGGCCATGTCGGGGACATCGAGGCGGTGGACCCGCGGGTGCTGAACACCCTCCTCGATGGCCGCTTCGTGCCGGTGGTGGCCAGTCTGGCGGGAGACGGCGAGGGCAACATCTACAACGTCAACGCCGACACGGTGGCCGAGGCGATCGCGGTGGCGCTCAAGGCTCACAAGCTGATCTACATGACCGGGGTCACCGGGGTGCTCCGCGACCGCAACGACCCCTCCTCGCTGGTGACCTTTGCCGACCCGGACGACCTCGAAGGATTGATGGCCAGCGGGGCGCTGGCCGGCGGGATGCGCCCCAAGGTCGAAGCGTGCATCCGGGCGGCGACCAATGGTGTGGAGCGCACCCACATCATCGATGGACGGGCACCGGATGCGCTCCTCCTGGAAGTGTTTACCGGTTCCGGCACCGGGACCATGATCGTGGGACGAAAGGAAAAGGCGACCTACCTTGGCGTCGACCTGGCCGACTGAAGTCGAGCTCCTCCGGGAGCTGGTGAGCATCTCCTCGGTCAGCGGCGACGAGGAGCCGCTGGCGCGTTTCGTGGCGGAGCGGGTCCGGAGCTGGGGCCTGGAGGTGGTGCGCGATGCCACCGGCGTCAAGGTGACCGTGACAGGCGCCCGCCCCGGGAAGACCCTGCTGCTGCTCTCCCACCTCGATGTGGTGCCCCCGGGGGAAGGGTGGACTCGCGATCCGTTCGTGCCGGTCATCGAGGGCAGGAAACTCTACGGCCGCGGATCCGGCGACGCCAAGGCGTCGGTGGCCACGATGCTGCTGGCCGCCAAGGACCTCGCCGGGAAGCGAGATGCCTTTGCCGGCCGGTTGGTCGTGATCCTTGGCTACGGCGAGGAGACCAAGGACACCACTATGGGACGCGCGGTGGAAACGGTGGGCCCGATCGATGCGGCCGTGGTGGGCGAACCCACCAACCTGAACGTCGCGGTAGCCCAGCGAGGCCTGATGATGGCCGACCTGGTGGCCCGAGGCGACCAGCGACACGCCGGCTATGCCGCGCAGGATGGCCAGTTCACCAACGCCATTACCGCCATGGCGGCCGACCTGGTCCGGCTCGAGGGAATTGTGGCCGAGCGCACCCACCCGATCCTGGGCGTTACCACGGTGACACCGACGATGATCACCGCGGGAGTCAGTCGCAACGTCACCCCACCGGTGGCGCGTACCGTGCTCGATATCCGCAGCACCCCGGCATGGACCCACGAAGAGCTGGAGCAGGAGCTGACCGCCCGACTCGACTCCGAGGTGGTGGTTACCTCCAGCCGACTGGTTCCCTGCGAGACTCCGGCAAACTCCGCAGTGCTTGCCGCTGCACAAGTGGCCCGTCCCGCGCTGACCACCTTCGGCAGCCCCACCTGCAGCGACTGGGTCTTTGTGCGTCACCTCGATGCGATCAAGTGCGGGCCCGGTACCAGCCGGCGCTCGCACACGCCGGATGAATCGGTGGACCTGGACGAAGTGATCGCCGCCCGACCGTTCTATGCCGCACTGGCACTGGAGTACCTGCGATGACCCCACGCCGTCCCGACACGCTCTGGTCACCCTCGGCCAAGGTGGACGAGGCGATGCTGCGTTACACCGTGGGCAACGACCGCGAGGTCGATCGCGAGCTGCTGCCCTGGGACGTGCTCGGCAGCCTCGGCCACATCGACGGCCTGCAGCGCTCGCGGCTGCTCTCGGATGGCGAGCATCGCCGATTGCGCTCCGGGCTCCGGGCCGCGTGGAAGGCGGTCCACGACGGCTCGCTGGTCATCGGCCAGGAGCACGAGGACGCCCACAGCGCGGTCGAGGTCTGGCTCACCAATCGTGTCGGCACGGTGGGGCAGAAGCTGCACACCGGGCGGTCGCGGAACGACCAGGTAACCGTGGACCTCCGGCTCTGGCTCAAGGAACGTGTGCTGGCCCTGCATGGCGCGGCGGCCGAATGCGCCGAGGCACTGGTTGCCCTCGCCTCGGCTCACCAGCGGACCCTCATGCCGGGGTATACCCACACCCGCCGCGCCATGCCGTCGTCGATCGGACTCTGGGCGGCCGCCTACGCGGAGGGCCTCCTCGACAGCCTGGAGTCCCTGCCGGGGCTGTGGGCCCGGATTGACCGTTCGCCGCTGGGGAGTGCGGCGGGGTACGGGGTCCCCCTGCCACTCAATCGGGAGGCGACCGCCAAGGCGCTTGGATTTGCGGGGTTGGATCACAACGTCGGCACGGTCCAGAATGGCCGGGGCAAGCTCGAGGCGGCCACTTTGTTCTGGTGTACCGAGCTGGCACATGAGTTGAGTCGGTTGTCGGCCGATGTCATCCTCTTCAGCGCGGCCGAATACGGCTACCTGATCCTTCCCCCGGAGCTCGCGACCGGCTCCAGCATCATGCCGCAGAAGCGGAACCCAGACCTCTTCGAGCTGACGCGGGCCCGGGCCGCGGGAGTGGAGGGCGACCTCGCCACCGTGATGGCACTCAAGGCCAAGCTCTCGGGCGGCTACCACCGGGATTTCCAGCTCCTCAAGGAGCCGCTGTTCCGCGGGGTGGCCAGCACCCGCGCCATGCTGGGCATGGTGGCGCTGGCGGTCCCGCGCCTCGGTGTGGACGCTGAACGGTGCCGAGCCGCGCTGAGCGGCGATGCGCTGGTGACCGACGAGGCGTTGCGCCGGACCGAAATGGGGCAGCCGTTCCGGGCCGCCTACCGCGACGTGGCCGCCGAGTTCAAGAGCGGAGCAACTTTTCCAGAGCCGTCGGTGGCGGCGCTGCTGGCCCGGCGACGGTCCACTGGCGGGGTGGGCAACCTCGAGCTCCCGGTGGTGCGGGGGCGGCTCCGCACGGCGCGCGCCTGGCAGCGCCGCGAAGCCACCCGGTTTACCCGGGCCATGGCGCGGCTGGCTGGTCGGTCCCCCGCATGAAGGGAGACCGGCGCCAGCGGCAGCTCAAGATCCTCGAGTTGATCAGCACCCACCTGATCCACACCCAGGAGGAGCTGGCCGACGCGCTGGCCCGCGAGGGGTGGGAGGTTACCCAGTCGTCGGTCAGTCGGGATGTGGCGTCGCTTCGGCTCGCCAAGGTGGACGGTGCCTACCAGCGCCCCGTCCCAGCAGCGGCCCCGGTGGCCTCGCCGGATGAACTCCGGATCGTCGAAGGGGTGTTGACGGTGGAAGTGGCCGGTGAAGCATTGATCGTGCTTCATACGCCACCCGGAGAAGCCAACCGGGTGGGGGTGGCGCTCGATCGGCTGGCGTGGCCCGATCTGCTCGGCACCATTGCCGGCGACGATACCATCTTCCTGGCGGTGCGCAATCGCGCCGCGCAGCAGCGGGTGGCCCGCGAGGTGAGGCGGCTGGTGGGGGCGGGCAGTGAGTAGGGGCGCCCTATAGGGCGCCCGTTGTACCGGATGCCGACCGGCGCCCGTTGTACCGGATGGTGCCCTGGGCGTGCCCGGCCCGCGGTGGCTGGTTCAGACGCCAAACCCGTCGGGCCATTCGCAGGAGGCCCACCCTCACGGGTGGGCCTCTCCGTTGTTTCAACCATAGGGGTGTCCGCGTCGTAGCGACGCACAGCTGTGCGTCGCTACAGGTGTCCACGGTAGGACGGGGGCGTGGTATTGGGGCGTGCCGATGCAATGATGGTTGTCACAACGGGCAGGGCCGGTCGTGTAGGGGCGCCCTAAAGGGCGCCCCTGAACGGGTATGACCCGACCATCAATGGGCCGGACACGTCCGGCCCCTACTGGATCGTTGCGTGCCGCTCCCCTCGATCTACGGACCGACCGCCGAGACCGCCTGAGCGCCGAGCGTCGGCGCGCGACCGTAGCGCACCGCGGTAATCTCGGCCAGGATCGCCAGCGCAATTTCGGCTGGCTCCCGCCCACCGAGGTCGAGTCCGATCGGGCCGTGCAGTCGAGCCACCTCCGCCTCGCTGAATCCCGAGGCGCGGAGCCGAGCTCGCCGCTCCGATTGGGTCTTCTTGCTGCCGATGGCGCCGATATATCCGGCGGGTGAGCGGAGCGCTAACTCCAGCGCCGGCTCGTCGAACTTGGGATCGTGGGACAACACGCAGATCGCGGTGGCGCCGGTGACCTCCACCGCGGCGAACGCCTCCGCCGGCCACAAGGGGAGCAGCGAGTCGGCATCCGGGAACCGTTCCCGGGTCAGGAATCCCTCCCGCCCGTCGGCCACCACGATCCGATATCCCATCGGGTGAGCCAGTCTGGTCAGTTCCGCCGCGATGTGAACCCCACCGATCAGGAACAGGACCGGGCGCCGAGGCAGGACTTCGAGAAACAACGCCCGCTCCGCTTCCCCTTCGCCGAGGGTCGTCGTGGTGCTGCGCAGGGCAGCGAGTGCGTCCAGCGCCGCCCTGGTAGCGCTCTCGGACAGATCGACCGGAAACTGATCGAGCAGTTGGGCGGTGCCATCCTCGGATACCAGGACTGCGGAGCCAGTGTCGGGACCACGCATAATGGTGGCCAGGACGTATCCCCCCTCGGTCCGGGCGGCGTCGAGCCATTCCTGGCGGACTCGCGGTTCCACCAGCACATCGATCGTCCCGCCGCAGGCCAGGCCGACTTCCCAGGCCTGCTCATGTGTCACGGTCCATGTCAGCGTGCGCGGCGAGTTTCCACACACCGCCTCGATGATCGCCTCCACGGTGGCTCCTTCGACGCATCCG
>Ga0163152_10009576_pt1 | contig 10072 bp, 6 predicted proteins | sample OliLakLV19MP8IB2_FD_148635 | JGI IMG/M metagenome (GOLD analysis project Ga0163152, IMG submission 148635) | Freshwater microbial mat bacterial communities from Lake Vanda, McMurdo Dry Valleys, Antarctica - Oligotrophic Lake LV.19.MP8.IB-2 | ecosystem: Environmental > Aquatic > Freshwater > Lake...
GGGCTTTCCACCATACAGCGTACCGGGCGGCCTCTGTGGGCGTGTCGGGCGCCTGGATCAGGCTCATCGGATTGCCGGGCGCGGTGCCCAAGCCGCCGGTTGTCAGTGCGAGCGATCCGAGCAGCGCCTGGTCGGCCTGGCCTGCGGAGTCGCGCAGTACGAATGCGCCTTGCGGGACCGGACCGGGCGCGCGCCGGACTTCCGCCTTCGCGGCGATCCAGTCGGCCAGCTGGCGGGCGAGCCAGCGCGCCTGGAGCCGGTTGCGGGCGGCGCGGTCTGCCGGTCCGCCGAATAGCTCCAGGTCGTCGCTTGCGGGTGGAAGGACCAGACGGCAGCCGGCGACCTTCCGGGCGTCGCGGAGAATCTCCGCGAAGGCGAAGAGGGAGAGCGTCGGGGTAATCGCGTCGAGCCGGTTCCCGCGCGCGAGAAGGGGCCGCACGATGTCGATGACCCGGTCGCTGCCGCTGTTGGCGACGAGTCTCACCGGCGCTCCTGCGGCGCCGGCGCGCGAACGGGCGTGGCTACGGCGTCGAGATTCATTCGGGTTCGGAGCGATTTGGCCGGTTGCATGCGGGGTTACGAGTAATCGTGCGACTCATCCAGTACGTGAAGGGGCTGGCTAGCAGAAACGGGGGACGGTGGACAAACCCGGACTATGGACGCCGATTTCGACGGCGTTGTCGGCATGTTCCGCCGTGCCGACGATCGTCGACCAGCAGCGCGGCCGGCTTGGCGACCACGGCGTATAGGGCTACATGTCACGTGTCCCCCGCGGAGCGAACGGACCTCGGTGCGCCGCCTTCGGGCTCGCGCCGCCTCCGCTCACAAAGCCGCGGGGGACTCCCACACGCCAGTACCGTTTCAGAGATTGCGATCCGGCGTTGGCTTGCGTAGAAGTCAAAAAGCGAACGCCACGGAGGTTCTCCGCCGTGATTGAGACACGGTCAGGATTGTCGCCGGAGGCCCGCACTGCGCCGCCCCGGGGTTCCGTCACCGGCCTCGTAATCCGAGTTGGCCGTTCCTCGGGGCGGCGCTTCTGCATCAACGGATTGGCAACGATCGATCCGTCACCACTGCCTTTCTGACGGAACCGATGATCCGAACCCAGGCTGCCGATCGCCGTCCCCGTCCTGCAGGAGGTGAAGTAATGGCAAAGGTCATCAAATGGAACGACCTGGTCGAGGCAAAGAAGATCCCGGCGAAGCGGCGCGCAGCCAACGCAGCAGCAGTCAAGGGAATGCTGCTCGAAATGGACCTGGCCGAAGTCAGAAAGGCCGCCGGCGTAACCCAGGTCGAACTCGCGAGAGCGGCGAATCTCTCTCGGCCCAGCATCTCGGCGATCGAGAAGCGCACCGATCACTCCGTTTCGACGCTGCGCAACTACGTTGCCGCGCTTGGCGGCGAACTCGAAGTGGTCGCGGTGTTCGGCGACTATCGGGTGCGCCTGCACAGCGTCGGCTGAGCGGTCGAGGTAGGCGACCTCCGCAACGATGCGTCGCACGTGTTCATGCGGCTCGAAGGATATCTTCGGTTTGGGCGACGACCGTCATGTAATCCAATCCGGCCAGAGCTTGGCTGGCGAAAGCTCATGAATCGGGTTAGTGCTTTCTCCATGAAAACCACAGCGGCCAAAGTGCACCCGGACGAGTTCATCCTTGCTGCGCTCTCGCCTGAACAGCGGCTCGACGCCGCGCTGCGGGTGGCGCGCGAGGCTTTCAAAAAGACGGAGCTGACCGTAGCAGACGTAGAGTCTGCCGTTCGTCGAGTTCGGAGGAATCGTCACGGCGCGTCCGCGAGTCGTCGTTGACATGGGGGTCGTCGTGTCGGCCTTTGCCTTTGGTGGGGTGCCCGCAGTTGAGGGTGCTGTAGGACACAGGCACCAAATCAATCTGGGGGTAACTCTGGGCAACTGCCCGAATCGATATCCGCCAACTGTACCGCTATCCACACTTTGTGGTAATAGATCGATTCCCAGGCCTTTCCCTGTGAAATTTCAGTAGATTGTGGCCATGCCGCAGCAGTGCTCAGGGACACGGCCGGGGGAATTCTCCCCCGACCGTGCTGACCTGCCGGGTCCGCCTAGTCGTCGACGGTCCAACGGTCGATGGCGTCGTCGCACGACTCAATTACGGGATCCGGCTCTGCCGTCGGATGTTCGAAAAGCGCCGCCGCGGATATCACGCGATGGGCTACGTGGAGATCGGACTTCCCAAAGGATTTGCTCCCCTGGCGATCCTGGCCAGACCTTGACCGCAGAGAGAATTGCGCGGAATACTCACGTCCTCCGACTACGCGGTGCACGACTCGCGACGCGACCGGAGCCCGGCCCGCAATAGATATGAAGCAAGGTCACCTACGACATCTGTGCTCAAAGCTCGGGCTCGGCGATCCAATCGACGCACCCACGGCCGTTACCGGCGGCTTTCACCACAAGATGTGGCGGCTCGAATCGCGACGGGGCATTTACGCTGTCAAGGAGTTGTCGGCGGATGCGGACCTGTCGAATGAAGCCACAGTCAGGCACTACGAAACCTCCGAGGCGATTGCAGACGCTTTCGCCAAGCGTGGCATATTGGCAATCGTAGCTCTGAAGAGTGCCGATCGCTTTCTGAACATCGTCGGAGAGAGCGCCTACCTGGTCTACCCGTGGTGCAATGCGGTTGCCCAGGACAGGAGACGGGTCAGCGAGAGACGCGGCCTGAATGTCGCACGCCTTCTGGCTAGGATGCACGGATTGAAGATCGATCTCGGCGGGGCCGCGGAGATCGAGTTCGAGTTGTTTCCTCGGGGGAATGTCGAAGACCTATTGCACCGCGCCGGTGCCTGCCGCGTTTTGGGTAACCGATCGTTGAGTGATTATCAACGCGACTTTCGTGAGCTGATCGAATCTCACGATGAGGCCCTGCCAGTCCTGAAGCAGAAACTCCTGATCGGTCACGGCGACCTGGATCAGAAGAACGTGCTCTGGGACGATCGCGATGATCCGGTCATCATCGACTGGGAGTCCGCCGGAAAGCTCAACCCTACCTACGAAATCATGCTGGCCGCCCTCGACTGGAGCGGCATCACCTCGGAGTTCAACCCGGACCTTTTCGGGAAGATGATCGCAGCCTACCAGGAAGCTGGCGGTGCACTTCAGGTCGATGCGTTGCAGGCCTCAGTCGACTACATCACGGGCGAATGGGTGATCTGGCTGCTGTACGTTGTTGCGCTCTCACTGGACGAAACGGACCCGAGACAGAAAGAAGTCGAAGCGGAGCAGATCGACTTCATATTGCCGACCGTCCTGCGCCTGAAGAAGCTTAAGCCGGACCTCGTGGCCATGACGGAAACGGGTCAGGCGACATCACGAACGGCAGCCAGGATATCCCGCACAGGGCGGCTGACCTAACGGCGACACCAACACGACGAGGGAACTACGATGGAGCGGCGATTCGAGTTCGACATCCGAGCCTCGAGCGTGGAACGCACCGACTACGCCCACTACCTGGTTCGGTGGAGTGGCAGCCCTGCGGGGCAGGAGGTCGCCGTCTACATGACCGACGATCCGGCGAATCTCTACGACAATCGGATTCACGCCCTTGCCGACCTCTGCATTCCGGTGGCTCGTTCGACGGACGGCGAAGTCGTCATCGTCAACCCGGACCCGCTGGTCAGGCACTACTTTCTTCTCCAACCGCAGAATGGCAAGGCGATCGTTCTGGCCGAACGCAAGGTTGCGCTGGAGGGAACACCGAACTTCCGCGACCTCGGAGGATACGCAACGCGCGACGGTCGCCGCCTGAGGTGGGGCAAGATCTACCGCTCCGGCAAGCTTTGCTCGTTGACCGAGACGGACATTCGCTATTTCCAACGACTCGGCATCTCCGCTGTATGCGACTTCCGACTCGACATCGAGAGGCGCGCTGACCCAACGTGGCTAGGGGATCAGCAAGCACCGAAATTTACGGAGTTGCCGGTCTCGCCGGGCAGTTCCGAGAGCTTTATGAGGAACCTCTTCGTCGGAATCATCGAGGTGTATGACTCCACGGGCTTCATGAAGGACATCAATCGGCAGTTTGTCATCAACCAGACAGCGCAGTACGCCAGGATGTTCCAGGTGATGCTACAGGGGCACCCAGCGATATTGATCCATTGCACTTCCGGCAAGGACAGAACCGGATTCGGGGCCGCGATCATCCTCGACGTACTCGGCGTCGACGACGACGCCATCGTCGAAGATTACCTGCTGACGAACCAGCACCTGTCCATCAACAAAGAGATGGAACGCCTGTCCAACACCTTCGTCGACAGCAAGGGGTTCGTCGTCCCGGACTCCGTGCTGCACCCCTTGATCGAAGTACGACCCGAATACATCAAGGCCTGCTTTCAAGAGATCGAGCAGCGCTATGACTCACGCCAACACTTTCACGAGGAAGCTCTCGGACTAGATGATGCGAGCATCGAGAGGTTGAGAGCGATCTATCTGGAGTAAGCGGCAAGTCGGAGCGAGGGGACGTATGTAGGAGTCCCCTGCGTCTGTCGACAGCTCGCGATCGGCGCAGGCGGTTGAGTCGCACGTCGATGATTTCGCTTCTCTGGTCCCTCCCGATTGGAACACAATTCGTCGGTAACAGGAGGTAGCTGCCAAGGCGAGAAGCGCCGCCCTGTCTGCTTTTTGTTGCCGGGTTGTATCCCCAGGCGGCGTTCGATTCCCCCCGCCTTCACTTCATCCACGTCCGAGACAGTCCTTTTCGTCCTCGACTCAGCGCTGCGGGCGCCGAATTCTTCTTCCAGATCTTGCGGACTTTGGAAGTTGGGGTAAGTCTAAACACAGGAGCTTGAGGCGCTGAGCGCAGTAGCGATCCGTTCTTATGGTCGCGGAGCGCTGCTGGCCGACCCCGCATCAATTGCTTTCAACCGAAGTATGGAGGACGGCATCATGAGTGATTTATAGTCTAGCGAGGAGCAGGTCGTGAGGTCTGATCACCGAAACACGCAATCGTGCAAGTGAGGAGATTGAGATGACAGGTTACAAGACAATGAGAAACACTTCTGCGGCTTTCATGGGACTGCTCGTACTGTTACTGACCCTGGCGACCGTGCCGCAACCCGCGCTCGGAGCTGACGGGGTGACCGACGCCAACGTCGCCGAGAAGGGCGCGATCGCGGCGACACCCGCCGATCACGAGGCGTTGGCTGTGTATTTCACCACGAAGGCCGGCGAAGCCGCCGCGGAAATCAAACTCCATGAGAATATGCGGGGTCGCATGATGGGCAAGAACCGCGCTCGCATGAACAGTCACTGCAGACAACTGATTCAGGCCGCACGGTCCGAACAGGAGGCGTACGAGGACCTGGCCGATCTTCACAGGGAGCTCGGGAAGGAAGCGCACAAGTAGCATAATGCGACCCCTGACGAGCCCTCAAACGGCTTTGTGGGGGCGCGACTTTTCAGCGGGGGCTGAGGCGCCGTCGCCTGAGGTTTGTGCGCGATCGGCGTCTCTGGCGTGCGTCGCTCTACTACGAAGCCCGGCGGTGAACCGGACACTGTTTGCTCGATTATGCGGTGACCTCGAATCATATGCTTCTCTTCGACCGCGATCGGGGTGAGATCGCGGCGAGCATGCAGCTGAGCGTAGGGTGCGATCGGAGCTTCGTCACTCATGGGCAGGGCCGCCCGATTTGGAATTCGACGGCAGCACGATCTTGAATCGGCAGCCCTGGCCAAGTTGGCTCTGCGCGGAGATCGCACCGTGATGGGCTTCGATGATCGCCTTGGCGATCGGCAAGCCGAGGCCCAAACCGCCGGAATCGCGCGCTCGCGCGGCGTCTGCTCGATAGAATCGGTCGAAGACATGGGTCAGCTCTTCGGCCGATAGACCCGGACCACTATCTTGTACCGACAACCAGGCGCGACCGTCTTCCGGGGCGGTGGCCACCACGACTTGCGAGCCGGTCGGCGCGTAGCGCAATGCATTCGCAAGCAGGTTGTCCACTGCCTGGCGCAGGCGATGCTCGTCACCGCGGATCGCCGCCGGTTGGGCGTCCAGCCGGATGCGCACGCCCTTGTCCTGTCCGCGCGCCGAAATCGCCGCCACCGCATCGTGCGCAATCAACCCCAGGTCGCACGCACGCACGTCGAGCGCTAACTGGCCGGCATCGCCACGCGACAGAATCAGCAGGTCGTCCACCAGCCGCGACAAGCGTTCGGCCTCGGTGAGCGCCACCTGCAACGCTTCGCGATACTCCTCGCCCGAGCGCGGTCGTCGCAGCGCGACCTCGACCGTGCCGCGCAGGTTCGCCACCGGTGAACGCAACTCATGCGAGGCATCCGCGACGAAGCTCCGCTGCGTCGTGAATGCCGCTTCAAGACGCACCAGCATCTCGTTGAGCACGCGCGTCATCTGCCGCAGCTCGGCGTCCGCCGACACATCGGGAATCCGCATCTGCAGGTTCGTCCCGCCGATCGCGTCGGCCGCGCTCGCAATCTCCTCCAATGGTCGAGTCAGGCGGCGCGCCATCCGGCTGGCCGCAAAGGCCGCCGCCGCGGCACCGAAGATCAATGCCAATGCCAGGGCACCCAGCAGCGAATCCAAGGAACGGAGCACCGCCCGTGCGGAAATTGCGACGATCGCCACCATCGGTCGCCCGTCGGCGTCGCGCATGGGGTAGTAGATGCCGCGATACACCTCTTGCTCGCGGGTCATTTCGGCGAACGACGCTTCGCCTGCCAAGGCACGCAATTCGCGTTCGCTCTCGGTTTCCAACGGCGGGCGGCCGACCAGATTGCTGGTTTGCGCTCGCACCTGCCCTTGCTCGTCTTTGATGAGGGCGAATTTCTCGTAGCCCAAGCCGACCGACGCGGTCAGCAGCGGTTGTTCCTCATGTACGTGCAGGTGGCCGCTGGGTTCGTCGATTGCGCTCGCGACTTCGATGCGCGCGATGGCCAGCAAGGTGCTGTCGACATGGGCGAGCAAATCCTGGCGCACCTGTAGGTAGATGGCGGTGCTGGCGGCGGTTAGAATCCCCACCGCGAGCAACGTCATGCTCGCGGTCAGGCGACTGCGAAACGTTCTGCGGGCTTGGTGGCGGTCGGTCATGGTTCCAGAAGGTACCCGCCGCCGCGTACGGTCTTGATGAGGTCCGGTTCGCGGCCGAGCTTGTTGCGCAGATAGCGGACGTAGACGTCGACGACGTTCGAATCAGGCACCGAATGGCTGTCCCAGACATGCTCCCATAGGTGCGTGCGAGTGACGATCTGGCCGGCATGATGGACGAGATATTCGAGCACCTGGAACTCGCGCATGGTGAGCTCGATGAGCTTGCCGTCACGCGTGACCCGCCGGCGATTGGTATCAATCACCAGATCCGCGACCCGTAACTCGGCCGCCAGCGGCGTCTGCCCCCGCCGCAGTAGCGCGCGCATGCGAGCCAGAAGCTCAACGAACGCAAATGGTTTGACGAGATAGTCGTCGCCGCCGTCCTCGAGCCCGCGCACTCGGTCGGCGACCTCGTCGCGGGCGGTCAGGAAAAGGATCGGCGTCTTGATCCCGGCGGCGCGCCAACGCTGGCAAAGCGAGAACCCGTCGCCCCCGGGCAGCATGACATCCAGCACGATCAGGTCGTAGTCGTAGACCTGCACCGCGTTGATCGCGCTCTGCGCGTCGGCGGCGACATCGACCGCGAACCCCTCCTCGGAAAGCCCCCGCCGAAGAAAGTCTGCGGTCGGCCGCTCGTCTTCGACGACCAATACCTTCACGCCGTCTCTATAGCGGATCCCCGATGAGAAGAAGATGAGAAATTTCTCACCCGGCGCTCACGTTCGCCTCATCGAGCGATCGCTAATCTCTATTCGACACGCGGAGCAGCATTTCGCTGCAGGAGGAGTAGAATGATGAAACGGTTCGCCCACGGGTTTATTCTCGCCAGCTGCATGCTGCTCGGTCTACTGGTTTGGGGGAGCGGCCCAGCCCACGCGAGTACGGCATATGGGGATCTCAATAACTTCGATGTCGTCAATGACACGGGCCAGGAATGCCACGGATTCGAGATCGAGATCGAGGACGTCCACAGTACCGATGTCACCTATACCTACGACTGGAACCACTACGGCGCCCCGACTATCACGGAGGACAACAGTAATCCGGCTCACCCCAAGGTAGTGGTCCGCTACGCGGCCAAGTACGCCGGCAACTCGTTTACGGCCTTCACCGCCGTGCCGGTGACCGCGCCGTCGCCCACCAACGGACATCAATGCACCAACCCGTCGGTCAATTTCGGCTGCGAACACTTTGGTGTCGGTTACTACGGCACCCCAAGCATTGTCCGCTACCACTGGCTCATCGACGATCCCTCCGCGCCCGGCAACCTGATTCAGGGCCCGGCAGTCAATGTCGCGACGCCGAGCTGGACCTATTACGCGCCCGCCGCGGGCCTGCCGGCGCAGGTGCAAGCGGTCATTCTGGCGCCACCGCCGCCACTGGCGCCGGTATATGAGTTCGGCGACGCGATGTGGGTCAAGGCGATCGTTACAACCTCGCACAGCAGTGCGCGGGTGGAACTCAAGGACCTGGTGTCCGACGACCCAGACGACCCGAATGACGACAACTGGCGCAACGGCGAACCGGATGAAGTCGAAGTCGAATGGTACATGCTGCAAACCGAGTTCAGCAATCCCGACGGCAACAACAATGACTTGGTCGGTGCCGCCGAGGATCTCGCGGACGGCGACGAGGTCGTTACCCGGCGTTATGAATTCCACAAGTACGCCGGTGCTTTCGATGAGGAATCGAACGAGGCGTTGTGCGACAACTATCCGGCGATCGACGATCCCAACGATCCGAAGTACAAGCCGGAATGCGATCCCGCTTCGGTCACCGTCTTGGGCGACTATATCGGCGCCCAGATGGCGGGCTTCAATGTTGAGGCGGTACTGGGACTGATCGATCACGTTCAGGACGGCGATCTGCTTACGCCGTACACCGATCGGACGGTTGTCGTTGGCGGCAATACCCCTTACGTGGCCCAGGTCACGGCCGGCGCTTTGCCTCCCGGCATGACGATTGATTCCGCCACCGGCGTTTTGTCGGGAACCCCGTCGGCGGCAGGATTGTACTCGTTCGCGGTTACGGCAACCGACGCCGACTCAGTGCAGGTTGACAAAGCCTACACGCTCGTCGTGGCCGGTCTACTGGGCCTGTGTGACGAGGTCGTCTGTACTGCTTCCGACGATTGCCATGAAGCGGGCGTCTGCGACCCGGCTACGGGGCTCTGTGCCGCCGAGGTCCCGCTCGACGACCAGCCCTGCGATGATGACGACTCGTGCACCCAGACCGATACCTGCCACGCCGGTGTGTGCGGCGGTACCGCGGTAGTCTGCACCGCCTCGGATCAATGTCATGTTGCCGGCGTATGCGATCCTGGCACCGGCATGTGCTCCAACCCGGCCGCGGTCGATGGTACCAGTTGCGATGGCGGCGACGCTTGCGCTGCCGACTCGTGCCTGGCGGGCGCGTGTCAGGCAGCCAGCTGCCCGAGTGTGGATGCGGTGGTCCTCCCCATCAAGCCGGTGCGCATAATCATCGGCGTGGGTAAGGCATCGCTCACCAAGAAGCTGGCGATCAAGGTTCGCAATGCCGATCAAGTTGATCGCACCATCGCGCTCACGGTCGACGACGACGACTGCCCGAACGGCGTGGCAGGTGATCCCGACTTCGTCTCGAACACGCCGGCCGCCGAAACAATCATCGTGGTGGGAGCCGGCAAGACAGTGAAGGCCATTCTGCCGCTGGTGATCGACGGCTCTGCTTTCACCAGCCTCAACCTGAAAGCGCCGGCCCGTTGCACGCTCCAAATCACTGCCGCAGTGCAGGTCGACGGCGGCAGCAATGAAGCGACGCCCGACAACAACAGAGTGCTGGTCGAGCTCAGTGTCGTCGACAAGAACGACACTGAGCAGGCGACAGCGCATGAAACCACGATCAAGAGCGCCAAGCCGGTCGCGCTCACCATCGCCGCCGGCGAGACTACTGCCGCCAAGCCTCTGAAGGCCGTCATCGGCAACGCCGACTACGTGCCGGCGGCGATGGTG
>Ga0163152_10009580_pt1 | contig 10067 bp, 8 predicted proteins | sample OliLakLV19MP8IB2_FD_148635 | JGI IMG/M metagenome (GOLD analysis project Ga0163152, IMG submission 148635) | Freshwater microbial mat bacterial communities from Lake Vanda, McMurdo Dry Valleys, Antarctica - Oligotrophic Lake LV.19.MP8.IB-2 | ecosystem: Environmental > Aquatic > Freshwater > Lake...
GGCCCGCGCGGAAACTTCGGCGGACGCTCCGTGCGCCACGCCGTACAGGCCCTCGTTGGAAAATACGTTTACCGTCACCGGACCTGAGTTGAGTTGGGCGGCCAGTGCGTGGGCCATGCGCGGTGACGACGTCAGCCAGAGGGTTTGCCCCTTCAGCGCGGGCGTGACGGCGAGCAGGTGGGTGGCGAGTTGGCGCGTAAACGGCGACACCACGAATCGCGGATAGCCCGACGTGAGGTGCTGCATGGTCTCGGGCGCCTTTTCCTCGTAGCCGCGGACATCCCGCAGGGTGGGCAGGCTGCACGACACCGCGTGCGGGCTCGGAGGGATGCGTTGGCCAAGAGGGAGGTGCTTGAAAACAGACATCGGACGTGAACGGGCTAGCGTTGAGAGTTGAGGCCGATTGGCAACGGGAACGTGTGTTGCGATGGCGTCCCGGGCGCATTTGCCGGTTGGCGGTTCCGGTTCCGGCGCGGAGCGGAGTCCGCGCCCTACCTTCTCAAAAGTCACGACGGGTAGGGCGGCGAGTCCCTTCGCCGCCGCGGTGGCTTCCACCGCCGCGGGCAGATGCGCCCTGGCGTCCCCTGTGTCATGTCGTTCCGGTACATGGGGGGAGGCTCGGACCCCGCTGGCGGGATCGCTCGGGTGTGCTTGGTCCGGGCTGAGGCGCAATCACCTGGTTCCCGTCCGAAAACCATTGCCGCGGGTCCCGCTGCCACTGGTAACGTGCAGGCTAATGAAATTGGTTTCCTGGAACGTGAACGGCGTGCGAGCAGCGCATAAGAAAGGGCTGGTCGACTTTATGGCCTCGGCGGCCGCGGACGTGGTTTGCCTGCAGGAGGCCAAGGCGCATCCGGGTGATGTGCAGCACATCGTGTGGCCAGCGGGCTATGAGGCGATTTGGAATCCCGCGGTGAAGAAGGGCTACAGCGGTACGGTTGTGTTTACCCGCGTGAAACCGAAAAAGGTGACCTTGGGAATTGGAATGAAGGGCCACGACGATGAAGGGCGCGTGATCACGGTGGAGTACGCGGACTTCTACCTGCTGAATGTCTATCAGCCGAACTCCCAACGCGGGTTGACGCGTCTGAAGTACCGCGTGGAGGAGTGGGATCCCGCGTTCCTGAGTTACCTCAAGAAGCTCGAGAAGAAAAAGCCGGTGATCTTCTGTGGCGATCTGAACGTCGCGCACACGGCAATCGATTTGAAGAATCCCAAGACCAACCGGCGCAACGCCGGCTTCACCAATGAAGAACGGGAGAACTTCTCGAAGCTCCTGGCGAGTGGCTTTGTGGATACGTTTCGCGTCTTCGAGCAGGGCCCGGATCACTACTCATGGTGGAGTCAGATGATGAATTGTCGCGGCCGGAACATCGGGTGGCGCGTGGATTATTTTGTCGCCAGCGAAAAGCTGCGGACGTCCCTGAAACGCGCGTGGATTTCGCCGGAGGTCATGGGCAGCGATCATTGTCCGGTCGGGCTCGAACTGAAATAGACTCGGGCCGGGTCGCCTCCCCGCCGTGGCAGGTGGTATAATTGAAAGTGAAGTCAGATGAGAGAAGGCCGGCGTGGTGGCACAGGCATTCCTGCCGGTGGGGCTTGAGCGCCGGGCCAGAGTCCAAGCCACAGACAGGAATGTCCGTGCCACGGCGGACTGACTTCACTTTCAATTACACCCCCATGATGGGTGGGACTTGATCGGGCTTTCGTTTTCCGCCGGGTTGGCTCAAGCTGATGGCGATGCGCTTTCTGCCGATTCTTCTCACGTGGTGGATGATAACAGCCGCGGCTTTGACCGCGGGGAGTGCCGCCGAAACCAAACCGGCGGCTCCCGCACCCGCGGAGCGATTCACCTTCGTGGCGCTCGGTTGTATGCCTTACGGGGAGGCCGACTATCCCAGTTACGAGCGGCTGCTGGCTGAGATCAGCCGCCACCATCCCGCGTTCACGGTTCATTGTGGTGATACGAAAGCGGGAGCCGCGGCTCCGACAGACGACTTTCTGCCCCGCGTGCGCGACTGGTTTAATTCCGTCGCCGGCGCGGTCATCTATACTCCGGGAGACAATGAGTGGACCGACGTTCACCGCACCGGTCAGGATCCGCTGGTCTGGTTGAACAAGATTCGGGAACTGTACTTTGCCCAGGAGCGCAGCCTCGGGCAGCAGCCGATTCCGCTGGTAACGCAGCGGCGCGATGCCGCGTTTGCGAAATTCGTCGAGAACGCGCGGTGGAGTCGGGGCAACGTCGTTTTCGCCACGCTGCACATGGTCGGCAGCAACAACAATTGTAACCCCACCAATCCGGTCGCGATGCAGGAATTCCGGGAGCGCGACGCCGCGAACACGGCGTGGATCCGGGCGACGTTTGCGGAGGCGCGTGCAACGCAGGCGGCCGGCGTGGCGTTGTTCTTTCAAGCGCAGCCACTCGGTGGCGCCGTCGCGGGCCGCGAGTCGGGGTTTGCGCAGTTCCGCGCGACGATGGAAGAGGAGGCGCGCGTATTCGCCCGGCCAGTACTGCTGGTGCATGCGGACGAACATCGCTACCGGCTGGAGACGCCGATTCGCTTCCGCGCTGGGGCGGAAGCGGTGGCGAACGTGACGCGCCTCGAGACGTTTGGCGCGAAGGACCTCCATGCGGTGATCGTTACCGTCGATGCGAATTCGCCTCAGGTCTTTCTCGGTGGGCCGCTGCTGGTGCCGGGTAATGCGCTGCCGGTGTTGCCGCTCAAATGAACGAGGCAAGCGAACTCAAGTCGCTGCTCATCGAGGGTCGTCTGACCCTGGCCGCGGCCGAGAGCCTCACGTGCGGACGCGTGCAGGCGCGCATTGGCGAGATCTCCGGCGCCTCGCATTTCTTCCTGGGTGGAATCACGGCCTACACGCTCGAGCAAAAAGTGAAACTACTCGGCGTGGACCGAGCGGAAGCGGAACGCTCGCAGTGCGTGTCAGCCGCCGTCGCTGAACAGATGGCCTTCGGAGCGTGCCGCTTGTTTGGCGCGGACCTCGCCGTGGCAACCACCGGCTATGCCGAACCGTCGCCGCAGGATGGCGTCGCCGAACCGTTCGCATGGTGGGCGGTCGCGCATTGGGGCGCGGATGGAGCGTCCGTGATCGCGCGCCGCAGCGGGCGAATGGAGTGTGCGGGAGCGTCGCGCGTCGACGTGCAAATCCGGGTGGCTGAGGTGGTGCTTCAGGAATTAGTCACGTACCTGAAGAGCCTGCCGGTTTGAGGCGGGCTTGATGGTAGGGCGGACGGCGGGGTTTCATGAGTGCGGCCCTCTGAAAGGTGGAGCGTGTTGTCCCTAACGCGCTGGTTTTAAGGTCTTGGCAATCTGGGCGCGGCGAGCCGCGTCAGCGGCTTAGGGACAAGCCGCTCCACCTCAATCGCGTTAGCCTGGCTTAGAAGTCAGCTGTGCCGGGCGTACGGGCGAACGGGATCACGTCGCGGATGTTCGCGATGCCGGTGACGAACATCAGGAGGCGCTCGAAGCCCAAGCCAAACCCGGCGTGAGGCACGCTGCCAAAGCGGCGGAGATCGACGTACCACCAATAATCCTTCTCCGGTAATTTATGGTGCGCCATGTTCTCGCGCAGCACCTCCAGGCGCTCTTCGCGCTGGCTGCCCCCAATGATCTCGCCAATGCCGGGCACGAGCAGGTCCATCGCGGCGACCGTTTTGCCATCATCATTCACCCGCATGTAGAACGGCTTCAGCGTGCGCGGATAATTGTACACGGTGACCGGGCACTTGAAGTGTTCCTCGGCGAGAAAGCGCTCGTGTTCGCTCTGCAGATTGTCGCCCCACGTCACCGGGTGCTCCCACGTTTTTCCGCTCTGCTGGAGGATGGTCACCGCGTCGGTGTACGTGCACCGCTGAAACGGCCGCTCGAGCACGAAGTCGAGGCGGGTCAGCAGGTCCTTGTCGACGAACTTGCTGAAAAATTCCAAATCCGCTGCGCCGTGTTCGCGGGCGTCGCGAATCAGGTACTTCACGAACTCCTCCGCGAGGTCCATGTCGGCGTGGAGATCGCAAAATGCCATCTCGGGTTCGATCATCCAGAATTCCGCGGCATGTCGTGACGTATTTGAATTCTCAGCCCGAAACGTCGGCCCAAACGTATAGACGTTCGAAAGCGCGCAGGCGAAGATCTCGGCCTCGAGTTGTCCGCTGACGGTGAGGTAGGCTTTCTTGCCGAAGAAATCCTTTTTGAAGTCGACGTCGCCTGCCTCAGTCATCGGCGGGTGCGAAGGATCGAGCGTGGTGACGCGGAAAAGTTCACCGGCGCCTTCGCAATCGCTGGCCGTGATGATTGGGGTGTGAACGTAGATGAAACTTTTCTGCTGGAAGAACTGGTGGATCGCAAAGGCCAGTCGGCTGCGCACGCGGAAGGCCGCGCCGAAGAGATTGGAGCGGGGGCGCAGATGCGCGATCTCGCGGAGAAACTCCAGCGTATGGCCCTTTTTTTGCAGCGGGTAGGTCGCATCCGCTTCGCCCACAATCGTGATCGCGTCGGCCACGACTTCCCATTGCTGGCCCTGGCCTTTTGACGGTACCAGTTTGCCTCGCACCTCAATGGCGGCGCCCGTGTGCGCCTTCGCGATGTCAGTCGAGTAATTCGGCAGGGCCGCATCCGCGATCACCTGAATTCCGCGGAGGCAGGAGCCGTCGTTCAGCTCGATGAACGAAAACGCTTTCGCATCGCGGCGCGTTCGCACCCAGCCTTGCAGGAGCAGGGTGTCGGTGGGCGCAGTGGCGTTGAGCGCGTCTTTGACGAGAGTGCGTGACATAGTGGTGTAGGAATGAACGAAGCCGCGGGTGCGGCGTGACGCAAACCTCGAACAACCCTTCGTGGTGGGCCCGGATTGCGCGGCCGCGCCGTGGGAGAACCGTCCAGCGCTGGCGGTGGGAACCCGGGCTGGTCCACACCGCCCTGGAGCCGGTGGTGCCGTGCGGAGGGTCCGGGGGCTCGTATGGGGTGAGGAACCCGTGTTACGTCTACCTCAGCCGGCGAACTAACTCCTTAATTACGAGTCTGCCGGAGGGTATGAAAACGATGATTCCTGTCCGCTCTGACGTCACCCGGATGCCGTCGATCGCGCGACTATTAACACTCTGCGGGGCCGTCGGGCTTATCGCCGGCTGCGCCTCAGAACCGTCTTCCCATGTAGTCTCGGCGCCGCCTCCGCCTCCGCCTACTATTCCTGCAGCAACCGTCTATTCGACGCCTGCGCCCATCCAAGCGACGGTTCCCGTGGCCGTGCAAACACCCACTGGCGTCGCGATGGTGCAGACTCCCGTCGGAGCGAGTTCCGTCGTGGTCATGCAAGCCCCGCCCTCGGCGCAACAGGAAGTCCCGTCCGCACGACCCTCCGCGAGTCATGCCTGGGTTCCCGGGTACTGGACTTGGCGCAACAACCAATACCAATGGATGGCAGGTCGTTGGGATGTGCCACCGCGTACCGGCGGTGCGTGGATCCCGCCGCGTTGGCAGCAGGAAGGAACCTCGTGGCGTTTCTACGAAGGGTATTGGGACTAACTTTGAGTGAGTTGATTTAGAGTTTACCTGCGCGCTGCGGATAACGCAGCGCGCTTTTTTTGGGTCTGCTGTCTCTCAAAAATTGGTATTTTACGGAGTAGGGCCCGACCTTGGTCGCGGCCAGGAAGGTCGTGGGAAGTTGAATCGGCCACGAGCAAGCTCGGGCCCTACTTACGAGGCCGCATCATGGCGAACGTTGAAAAGCGCTCATAAACGCGTGCACCGGCATGGCCTCGAGTTGAGTGCGGTCGGCAAACAGGGCCATCAGGTCGCCGGCTTTCTTTGCGTCGTAATGGGCGAGGAACGCGGCTTCGGCTTTTTGCTGCAGCACGGGAATGCTTTCGGCGCGGCGCCGCCGGTGCCCGAGCGGATACTCGACGCTCACCTTTTCCGTGGCGCCGCCGTCGCGGAAAAAAACCTGCACGGCGTTCGCGATCGAGCGCTTGTCGGGATCAAGGTAGTCGCGCGAGTACTGCGGATCTTCCCGGACCACCATCGTGGCGCGTAAGCGGTCGATGCGCGGATCGGCGGCGATGTTGTCCTCATAGTGATCCGCCGTCAGTTCGCCATAGATCAGCCCGATGGCAGTCATGTACTGCAGGCAATGATCGCGGTCCGCGGGATTATGGAGCGGCCCCGCCTTATCGATGATGCGAATTGCCGACTCGTGCGTCGTCAGCTCGATGCGTTCGATGTCGTCCAGCCGGTCGCGCCCGAGCGGGAATAGTTTCAGTGCGCACTCCACCGCCGTTTGCGCATGGAACTCGGCGGGAAACGAAATCTTGAACAGAATGTTTTCCATGACGTAGCTGCCGAGCGGGCGCGCCAAGGTGACCGGCGCACCGCGGAAGGAGACGTCCTGAAATCCCCACGTTTTCGCCGACAGCGCGGAGGGATAACCCATCTCGCCCGTCATCGTGATCAACGCGAGCCGGACAGCCCGGCTGGTGGCGTCGCCCGCCGCCCAGGATTTGCGGGAGCCGGTGTTGGGCGCGTGCCGATACGTGCGCAACGCCGAGCCGTCGACCCAGGCTTGCGAGAGCGCGGTGATGAGGTGTTCGCGAGTTCCACCGAGCAGCGCGGTGGCGACTGCCGTCGAGGCGATGCGCACCAGGAGCACATGGTCGAGCCCGACCCGATTGAATGCATTGTTCAACGCGAGCACGCCTTGAATTTCGTGGGCCTTGATCATCGCGAGTAGCACGTCGCGCATCGTGAGCGGTTGGCTTCTGCGCGGCAGCGGAGTCTGAAAGGCGACTGCGCTCCCACCGGCCTGCTGCTGGCGGCTCAACCAATCCGCCACGCCGAGAATCGCACCGAGGTTGTCGGAAGGATGGCCCCATTCGGCCGCAAGCCAGGTGTCGTTGAAATCCAGCCAACGCACGATGGCGCCGAGGTTGAAAGCGGCCTGAATGGGATCAAGTTCGAAGGCCGTGCCGGGGACCCGCGCGCCGTTGATGATGCTCGTGCCCGGCACGATAGGTCCGAGCAGCTTGGTGCACGCGGGGTAGCCCAGGGCCATGATGCCGCAGGCGAGCGTATCCGCGAGACACCAGCGCGCCGTATCCAGGGCTTCATTACTCGGCGCCGCGGGTGAGAGCGCGTAGTCCGCGAGTGCAACCAGGATGGAATCAGAAGGCGGGCGAACGTTGCTGATCGGGGATGACATAGGGTCACGTACGACACAGCGATCCGGCCGGCGGAGCAATCCTATCGGGCAAAGAAGAAATTAGCGGGAAAGAAGAAAGCTGTCGGGCAAAGCAGAGATGATGCGAAAGAAGAAAGCAGAAGCTAATACCAGCGTCCCTTGATAGTTAGACTGTCATTGCGCGAAGCGGAGCGACGAAGCAATCGAGCTGGATCACCCCGGCGCTCTTCGCGCACCTTCTACTGAACTCCTGGGTTGTCATCACGAGCCCGGCTCCGCCGGGTGTGGTGATCCAGCTGGATGGCCACGACGCTGCGCGTCTCGCCATGACAAGGATGGGTTTATTGGCCTTTCCCTCCAAGCGCTTGGGCTTGGTTCGCCGTCTCGTGACGACAATCGTCTACATTATACGGGCGATTGGTATAAGACATTGTCGGGCGAACGGTCTGCTGGAGGGCCTGCCGCCGTGCGGCCCGGGGGAACGAGGGTCGTAATGTACGGACGGCACGGCGGCCGTCACTCCAGGAATGCCGTCGCCCGCGGAACTAATTGGATGCTGCCCCGCGTTGTTCGATCGGCACGAATGGACGCTCCGCCGGGCCGATGTAATTCGCACTCGGACGGATGATTTTTCCATCCTGGCGTTGTTCGATCACATGCGCGCACCAGCCGGTGGTGCGCGCGATGACAAACAGCGGCGTGAACATGGCGGTCGGCACGCCGAGTTGGTCGTAAGCAGGGGCGCTGAACCAGTCCAGGTTGGGAAACATCTTCTTCAGATCCCACATGACCTGCTCAATGCGCTCACAGACGGCGAACTGATCGGGCCGCCCGGCCGCGGTGCACAGTTCGCGCGCGATTTCCTTGATGATGGCGTGGCGCGGATCGCTGATCGTGTACACCGGATGCCCGAAACCGATGATGATTTCTTTGCGCGCCACGCGGGCGCGAATGTCGGCCTCGGCTTCTTCGGGCGTGCGATAGCGCAGCTGGATCTCGTGGGCGACTTCGTTCGCGCCGCCGTGCTTGGGTCCGCGCAACGCGCCGATCGCTCCCGTCACGCACGAGTACATGCCCGAGCCCGTGCCGGCGATTACGCGCGCGGTAAACGTGGAGGCGTTGAATTCATGCTCGGCGTACAGAATGAGCGAGCGATCGAGCGCGCGAACGTGCGCGGCAGATGCCGGGCGTTGGTGGAGCAATTGAAGAAAATGGCCGGCAACCGTGGGCGCGTCGGTTTCGACCGCGATGCGTTTGCCGGTGGTGGCGAAGTGATGCCAGTACAGCAGCATCGAGGGAAACTTGGCCACGAGTTCGTCCGCAATGTCGCGGGCAACCTCGACATCGACCGGTCCCGCGCTGCCCGGGGCGGACGGCTCGCCATGGAGCGCACCGAGGGCGGAGCACCCGGTGCGAAGCACGTTCATCGGTCGCGTCGAGGCGGGTAGCTGCTCGAGAATCGCGCACAGATTCGAGGGCAGGCTCCGGTAGCCCACCAAGCGCGCGCAATAGGCGTCGAGTTCGCGCTGGGTGGGTAACCGTTCGTGAATCAGCAGGTGAGCGACTTCCTCGAACGTCGCGTGGCGGGCGAGCTCTGCGATGTCGTAACCGCGATAATGCAGATCGTTGCCGGTGTGACCGACGGTGCAGATGGCGGTGTTGCCGGCCGGAACGCCGGAAAGCGCGACCGACTTTTTCGGGATACGATGGACGGGGGTGCTCATGGGAGGGAAGTGAGCACGATGACAATCCGCGGTGGAAAACGGGCAGGCGGATCAGCCTTGGTGCCGGGGAGAAGCTTTGAACAGGGCGTCGAGTTTTTGTTCGTAGGCGTGGTAGCCGAGTACGTCGTAGAGTTCCGTGCGGGGTTGCATCCTGGCGACGACCGACTGTTGCGTGCCCTCGCGGCGCAACGTGTGGTAAACGTCGTTGGCGGCGGCGCTCATCGCGCGGAACGCAGAAAGTGGATACAGCGCCATCGCAATGCCGGCGGAGCTCAGTTCGTCCACGGTGAACAGGGGAGTACGGCCAAATTCGGTGACGTTGGCGAGGACCGGAACCCGGATTTCGCGCGTGAACTCGCGATAGTCGTCGAGCGAAGTCAGGGCTTCGGCGAAAATCATGTCGGCGCCCGCCTCGACATACGCGCGGCTCCGCGCGATGGCGGCGCCGAGGCCTTCGCTCGCGGCGGCATCCGTACGCGCCATGATCACAAAGTCGGCGTCAGGGCGGGCATCGACCGCGGCGCGGATGCGATCGGCCATCTCGTCGACGGCCACGAGTTCCTTGCCGGGGCGATGGCCGCACCGTTTGGCGGCGACCTGGTCTTCGAGGTGCACGGCCGCGACGCCGGCGCGGGCGAGCTCGCGAATGGCGCGGGCGATGTTGAAGGCGTGGCCCCAGCCCGTATCGATGTCGACCAACAGCGGCAGGTCGACCCGCGCGGTGATGCGGCGGGCGTCGCAGAGAACATCCTCCAGGTGCGTCATGCCGAGGTCCGGCAGGCCATGAGACGCGTTGGCGACGCCCGCACCGGAGAGGTAAAGCGCCCGAAAACCGGCGCGTTGGGCGAGTAAGGCCGAGTACGCGTTGATGGTGCCGGCAATCTGCAGCGGGCGTTCGGCGGCGAGCGCGGCGCGAAAGCGGGCACCGGGAGAGGGGACGTAGCTCACGGTCAAAGGTGAACCGAGAAACCTCCGCGCAGCAAGAATGCGTCGAATCAACAAGAAAAGATTTCCGCTTTGGGCGTTTTTGCGCCTTCTTCGTAAACCTACCTCGCGTATGCTTGCCGTTTCCGAATTAAAGAAATCGTTCCTTTCTCCGGAGGGAGATCGGGTCGAAATTGTGAATGTGGCCACGTTTGCACTCGCCGCCGAACGCCC
>Ga0163152_10009589_pt1 | contig 10061 bp, 4 predicted proteins | sample OliLakLV19MP8IB2_FD_148635 | JGI IMG/M metagenome (GOLD analysis project Ga0163152, IMG submission 148635) | Freshwater microbial mat bacterial communities from Lake Vanda, McMurdo Dry Valleys, Antarctica - Oligotrophic Lake LV.19.MP8.IB-2 | ecosystem: Environmental > Aquatic > Freshwater > Lake...
TCGGGGTCGTAGGCGATGTTCGCGGGGTTGACGGCGAAAATCCGCCGCGTCGTCCATGAGCGCTCGTAGAGTCCCTCGTAACCGAAGGACGAGAGATTGGTGGCTCCGTAGAAACCGCCCGCGTCCCCCAATTGAGATGCCAGCCGTATGGGGCCGACGTCTATGGGGCCGACGTCCGGATTTCCGGACGCGATGCCGGACTGCCGGACGCTTTCACGGAACCGGCGCTTTCGCGTCGCAGCATTGAATGAGTGAATTCTCGCAGACTTGCCGATTTTTCGCGCGTTCACGCATGTAGGAGCACTTGATGCACTGACCATCGGGAGTGACCGACGAAGACGAATTCGAGCTCTCGCTCGAGAAGGAGAAAGACGAAGGAGGGCCTTCCCGACCGCTACGATTCCTTCCGCCTGGACGGTGGGTCGTCGAGGTCACGACTCGAACCATCCATGGCCGCTTCCTCCTCCTTCCGCGTCCCGAAGCAAACGCCATCGCCAAGGGAGTCATCGGTCGAGCCAACCACCTCTTTCCCAACGTCCGAGTGATCGCGTACTGGTTCCTCTCAAATCACTGGGAGGCGCTGCTCGAGGTGCCGGATTCGGCAACGCTGAGCGCATTCATGAACCACGTGAACTCGAACCTCGCGCGGCTGCTCGGCGATCTCTACAACTGGCCCGAGAAGTTCTGGAGTCGGCGCTATCGCGGAATCGTCATCGTCGGCACGCGCGCCCAGATCCGACGCTTGAAGTATCTCCTCTCGCAAGGAACGAAGGAGAACCTCGTCGCGCGCCCCTCGGAATGGCCAGGAGTGAGCTGTCTTCGCGCGATCACCTCTGGCGTCCGGGAATTCGGCGTGTGGTTCGACGGAACGCGCGAGTATCTCTCGCGCAAAAGGGCAGTGAAGCGCGGCAAGAAACCGAAGCCGCGAAGCGCGTTCGAAGCGACCTACGAGATCCGCCTCCACCCGCTCCCGTGCTGGTCGAAACTCTCCATCGAGGAACAGCAGGCACGCGTCCAGGAGCTCGTCGGGCAGATCGAAGAGGAGGCGAGAGTGCGTCGCCGCAAGACAGGCAAGGCTCCACTCGGAGTGGCCGCGATCCTTCGCCAGACACCCGACCATCGACCAAATCACATTGCGTCGAGCCCCGCACCGCTCGTTCACGCTTCGTCAAAGTCGGAGCGGAAGTGGTTCAACGACGGCTACTATTCCTTCCTTCGTCGCTTTCGAAACGCCTCGTCGCGCTTCCTCGGCGGCGAGACATCGGCGATCAACGAGTTTCCGCGACGGTGCTTCCTTCCACGGCCGCCAGTTGGGCTTCGCCTCCCGGCGACAACCCCACCCGCATCAACGCGAGGCTGACGGTCTCGCTGCGCGAAGCGACGAAGCATGCTCGGCTTCGCTCGCGCCGTTCCCGCACGGCGCGTCCTCGTCGACCTGCGTGAACAGATCGCCTGGTCGGATCGGTTCGGGAGGAGTCCTCGGTTCGAGATAGCGGGCGCGTTGGCGCGCATACGCCGTCGCGAACTTCCGTATTCCATTCGGTGGACGGTGGACCCATACGGCTGGCATCTCAGTTTGGGCATCTCAGTTTGGGCATCTCAGTTTGGGCATCTCAGTTTGGGCATCTCAGTTTGGCATCCATCCGACGATTCGTAGCTCGACGAGCCGAGCAACAGTCATCTCGTTTCCGACTTCCGGCGCAGAGCGAGAACGCCGTAAGCCGCGAAGAGGAGACCGGCGACGAACTCGATGCGAGATACACGCACGACCTTGAGCAGTTGAATCGTAAGAGCCGCCAGGGCCTCAAGACCGGATGCATAGTGTGGCTCGATCATGGGCAGGAGCGAGTCTGCCAGCAATGCAGAACCGAGAAGGAGCGACACCGGTGCTCGCCAACGCCTCACGGGCATTTGCATCGAGCCTCTTCGTTGTCCCCTTCGTCCGCTATCTTGTCATGCAGCGGCGCTGAGAGTCCGAACGGCCATCCGACAAGTCCGATGAGCTTGTCCGCAGCGGTCGCCTCTACGCCAGACTGGAGGTGTCGATACTCATGGAGGAGGGTGTTGGAAAGCTCCGCCTTCCCTTCGCAGTCGAGGACATCGAAGTATCTGTCGTGGAGAAAAATGACACCCGTCGGCCAGAAGAGCTTTCCCATCGGGTTCAACGGAGTCGTCAACGGGTTCGTCGGCCACGTTACGCCATGGTTGCCTCCCTGAACCAGAGGACCGGCGGGCACGACGAAAACCAGTCCGAAGTCGACCTCGTAAATGCTCTCAAGATCTCCAATCGCTTTGTCGATGTCTTCGCTCGTTCTCCCTGTGCGATCGATGAGGTTCACCGGATCGTTCATCGCGTAAACGAACATCATCCCCGCCGCAGCGCCCAGCCCCGCTGCGTCCTTCGCGGTCCACCGCCCAACGCGCGGGTCGTAGTCGCGCGCCCCAAAGCGCGTGAGCCCCGTGTGAGCGTCGAGGATCCCGCCCGCGAACCCGAACGGCTGCAAGCCGGGTGCCGTGTCGAGCGTGACATTGCCCCACTCGTCGAAGTCCATCCGCTGCGCGATCGCACCGGTCGCGGCGTCGATCACAAGGCGCGGCGAGCCGAGGTGATCGCTGACGATGCGATAGGTCGTGCCGCCCTTCACCATGTAGTCCGGGACGTGCGCCTTGCTGCCGTAGACGAAGCGGCTGACCACGTTCCCCGCGCCATCGAGCTCCGCCACGGGTTCGAGCTGGTCCCGGTAGAGGAACCCCTGAACGAGGATGCCGTAGACCTTCTTGCCGACGCGGCGGTTGCGACCGTCGACCAGGTACTCGATCACCTGACCGTCAGGCAAATCCACGCGTCGCAGACTTCCGAGCGCATCATACTGGTACGCGGTCGTTCCGTCCGCGTTGGTCCTCGTCGTGAGCTCGCCCGCGGCGGAGTAGCCGAACGTCCCATCGCCGTGAGAGAGCATGCGATCCTGCGCGTCGAAGGAGGCGAACGCCGTGCCGGCATCGGTCTCCGCCGCGAGGCGATTGCCGTTGCGGTCCCACGTGTAGGTCGCGGAGAGAGCGCCGTCGACGGTCACCGATTCTAGGCGACCGGCGAGGTCGTACCCGATGTCGGTCACGGTCGTGACGCCGTCCAGCGTCTCGGTCTTCTGCGTGATGCGCCCGAGCCGGTCGCGCTGGAAGAGCGTCTCGAAAATCGGAGCGCCGAGCGCGGAGAACTCGATCCGGCTCGGTTCGCCGAACGCGGAGTGCTCCCGCGCCTCGGTGACACCGCCGAGAGTCGAGCCGGTGAGGAGCCCACTCTGCGAATCGCGGGCGAGCGAGATCTCGCCCGCGACGCGTACAGCGCCGTCGCGGTCGTAGGAGTAGCTCGCAGCAAAACCGCCGTTCACAGTCTCGCTCGCGAGACGGAAGTCGTCGTTGAACGTCCGCGACACCGTGCCTGGCACAGTTCCTCCCCACGTCTCGGAGACCGGAAGGAAGCCGTCCCAGGCAAAGGCGAGCGTCTCGCCGCCACTCTCGCCGAGCGACGTGAGCTGGCCCGTCGCGCTGGAGTAGCCCGCCGTGATCGTTCCCCTCGAGTGCGTGAGCGTGGTCAGCTTTCCGGTGCTCGCGTCGTAGGCCGAAACGATCACCTCCGCGTCGGGCCTCGTCACCTGCGTCAGCTGCCGGTCGCTGTTGTACGAGTAGTCCGTGACCGTTGTTCCTGATTCCGCGACTGGCGGCGGGCTGTAGCGGCTTTCTTGATCGACGGAGCTGTACGCGAAGCCGTGCGCCGGCCGATCGGGAGGCGTCAGCGTGGCCACGTTCCCGGCGGCATCGTAGGTCGCCTGGATCTCGCGCCCGTCGGCAACATGAAGCTGGCTCGTCACGCGGTCCGCACCATCGTGCTCGAACGTGACCGCGCGGCCGAGTGGATCGACGGCCGTGACCAGACGATTGGCGAGGTCATACGCGAAGCCCGCGGTGCGCGCCTCCGCGCCGACCCCGGCAGTCACCCGATCGACCCGACCTCTCGCGTTGTAGTGGATGCTCAGGGGCGCCAGATCTGCGACCTCGACCAGGATCGGACGGCTCTGCGCATCCAGGGTGGTCACCGAGATTCGGCCCTCGGGACTGGTCGTGGTCACCTTCGGGAGAAGTGCGTCCGTTGCGTCGAAGGCCGTCCGCCATGTGTTTCCGTTGACCCGCACCTCGTCGATCTGGTCGGTGAGCCGAGTCTGCGAAGCGGGATCGTTGAACCCGACAGTGCGCGTTCGCTCCATGATCAGCGCGTTGCCTGCCGGCGTAAACACCCTCGTTTCGCGCGCGAAGGCTCCGCGCATTCCGAATCGCGGGTCCGCTCCGAGGAAGGTCAGCACCTCGGTTCCATCGGGGGACGTCGTGGTGGACTCCGTGTCGAGCTTGTTCGTGCTGCTCGTTTGCGTGCCGGAGGGTGCCGTGTTTGTAGAGATTGTTTCGCCGTTTTCGCTCTCGAAGCGGTAGCTGCGTGTCCGGCCAAGACGGCTCGTCGCGGTCACGGTGAACTCGCCGTTCGCCGTACTGCGCGCCAGCGAAGTCGAGCCGCCTGCCGGATCCTCGTCTCGCTCGAGGCGGCCGTAGGCGTCGTACGTGAACTCCGAGTCGTGCAGACGCGGCGTCCGCAACCCCGTGAGCAGTCCGGTCGTCCCATGAGTGAGCCGGTATTCCTCACCCGCGGGATTGGTGACACGGGACAGAAAGCCACTGCCATCCAAGGCCAGCGTGGCTCGCTGTCCGCCCGGGGCGACAATGGCGGTCGGCGCACCGGACGCGTTTCGCTCGATCACGAGCTCATTGGCGTTCGCATCGCGGACCGAGGCGAGCCGCCCTGCGGCGTCGTAGTTGAACTGCGCACGTATGTTTCCGGTGAGGGCGTCCAGCGTTCGGAGGTGCCGGCCAGAGGCGCTGAAGACGTCGATCGCCGACCCGGACTCGTGCGGGACGGCAATCTCCGACGCGCTGTAGCCCGGCATCGACTCGCCAACCTGGAGGACAGTGTGGCACTCGATGTCGGAGACGAACACCTGGCCATCGGGAGCGACGTCGATTCCGCGAGGGCTGAAAACGCCGGAACCAAGCGATGCTCCGCCGAAGCCGTTGCAGGTCGGCGCGCCGTTGCCGGCGATCGACGTGATGATTCCGTCAGCACCGATCCGTCGGACCCAACCACCTTGCTCGGCGACGTAAAACGAGCCGTCGGGCGCTCGCGCCACCGAAATCGGGGTGCTCAAGCGGGCCAAGCTCGCCGGCCCTCCATCTCCCGTGTGCCCTCGGGTGCCGGTCCCTGCGAATGTCGTGATGACGCCGGATGTGTCTACCGAACGAATACGGTGTTGGTTGCTGTCCGCAATCAGGACCCGGCCGTCGGGTGATACGAAAACACCTCGGGGAAAGAGGAGCTCCGCTCTGGTAGCAGGGCGACCATCTCCGATATCGGTCCCGGGGAGGATCCCTCCTCCTGCGAATGTCGTGACGATGCCGTCGGGCCGAACGCGGCGAACTCTGTGCTCGTTGGTCTGGACGATGTAGATCGATCCGTCTGGCCCGACGTCGACGTCGTTCAGGTTGCTGCCGATCGCGGCAGAGGTGGCAGGACCGCCATCACCAGAGAAGCCGCTCGAGCCGTTGCCCGCAACGGTGGTGATGATCCCGTCTGCGCTCACCTTTCGAATTCGCCTGTTGCCGGAATCGGCGACGAAGAAGCTTCCGTCGGGTCCGAAGGCAATCGCGTCCGGGAAGCTCATGCGCGCGAGCAACGCGGGACCACCATCGCCGGCGAACCCGGCCGTCGTGCTTCCAGCGACCGTCTCGATGATTCCATCCGGTCGGATCCGCCGGACGCGGTGGTCGCTGGTCAGGAAGACACTGCCATCCGGAGCGACCCGAAGTTTCCAGGGGAAACTGAGGAGCGCGGCGCTCGCGGGGCCTCCGTCGCCGCTCGTGTTTGCGGATGCAGGTTGTCCCGCAAAGCGGTGCAACTCCGGTCCGACCGCCTTCCGGCGAGAGCCGTCCGAGTAGTAGACGGCTCGCTCGTTGGGGTTGTAGTGGTGATGCCCGGTGAGGTCCCATCCGCCGAGTCCAAAGGCGCGCGCGTCCCAGGCCGGGATGTGCACGTCATACTCTTGCGTAAGAACCGGGTCGGATCCGAGCCGCGTGGGGCTGAGGGTCGTCAGCAGGATGCCCGGCTCACCGAATAATCCGGGTCTTGTACTGCCGTCGAGACTGGACGAGCGCACCGTGTAGCTGGATCTGAACTTGTACCCGATTTGCACGTGGGCTACCGCGCCGCCCTGGACAGGTCGCCCGTAGGCGTCTCTCCCGTCCCAGTTGAAGCGATGAATCATGTTTGCCGACGGAGTGAAGGACCTCTCGAAATGTTTTCCCGCGATGTCCACTGAGAGCAGCACTTCGAGCAACGAAGACGGAATGGGGGATCCGTCGGTCAAGGGGATCTCGATCGAAGATTTCCTCCCGGGTATGCGCGTGCTGTCGTAGGCCATTGATACGCCCGTTCCCACGAGTGGGATCACCTCCCCAAGCCGCTGGCTCTGGCAGCCGATGATCGAGCCTGTGAGGGGGCAATCCTTGTCGGGGGCATCCGACGCCGTCATGTTGGGGTACTTTCCGTTTACGATGAACGGGTAGTTGGGGTCGCCGGGCGAAAAGTGTGGGAATTGCAATCTCGAGAAGCTGTCTCCGACGTTGAAGAGGCCCGCGAGCGCCTCTCGTTCGTCGAGAGTTATTCCAAGGGTCTCGAGCTCTTCGGCTGAAGCCGCGATTCCGGCACCGTCCAGATCCAAATCGGCGAAGCCACTCTCTCCGATGGACAAGATCCTCACGATCCGGCCGTCAGGAACGGGTTCCCACTGTGCCTTCTCGCGGCTGTAGATGCCCAACGGAACATCGGTCCCGACCGGCAGTCCGCCCGCGATGAAGTTCTCGACGTAGAGGACCACCGGCTGGCTGAAGGTCACGTCCGATGCTTCGAGGGCGACGGCTTCGTCGAAGGTCATCTCCACTGCATACGTGTAGTGGCTGAGTTTCGGGAGCGACGCGGGCATGGAGAGAGGCCCCGCCGGTCCGACGGTGAACTCCGTTGCCCTGAGCCGGCCTCCAGGCAGGGGCTGGATGGTTCCGTCGGGAAGGGTCATGGTTGCCGTGGTCCCGAAAGGGACGAGCACGGTTGCGCGCCTCGTGCCGTCGGCATCCGTCTGCACGGTGGCCTGGTGCACCGCCAAGCTCGACGTCTCCGAGAGGACGACGTCGGTATACGCGCCATCGACCTGGAGCATGCGGGCCTCGCCGACCCAGACGTAGTCGCGCCAGTCGGATTGCTCCACATCGCGATCCACGGTGAGGTGCCCGGCTTTCGTCATCCGAACCACCAACTGGCCACCGCCGTTGCATGCCATGTCCCACGCGCCGTCTGCGCGAGTCATCGTGTACCCGCATTCGTCGCGATCCTTCAGCGCCACTCGCGCACCTGCGAGACCGTTTCCGGCGGCGTCCTTCAGGATCCCGCGAAGGACCAACACGCGCCGATCTTCGATGGTTCCGGGCGCGACGCCGTTCTGGATTCGATTGGGGCCTTCGTACAGGAAGCGCACCGCCGAGCCGATGTCGGCCGGGACGCTGATGTCGACGACGCTCGCGATGGTCGACGGGTCGGCAGGTCCGGTGCCGGGAGCTTCCGGGACGGACGCGGCTGTCGTCTGGCTCGTGTTCCCGGCCGCGTCCACCGCGACGAGCGACAGCGGTGCGCCGCTCTCGGCAGGGAACGCGAGAAAGACATACTCGCCGAATTCGTCGACGAAGGTGCTCGCGGAGAAGCCCGTCGCATTGTTCGTGAGCGTGATTCGGCTTCCGGATTCCGCAACGCCTCGGACTTCGACGAGGCCGCCCTGGGTCTCGCTCACGAACACGCTGGGATCCGGCGGCGGCGGGGGCGTGGAGTCGAGGGTCACCGTGAGGGTGAGGTGTCCCGCCTGGCGGCAGTCGCGCGCGACGAGCTCGAATGCAATCACGCCTTCGACGAGGCTTGCCGCGAAGCTCCAGGTGAGCGTTTCCGAGACGGGCACCGGCGTGCCGTTGATGCTCAACGAGGCGGGCTCCGAGATCGTTCCGGCGAAGGAGAGAAGGGCCACGTTGGTGAGGGCCGGCGGAGCGGAGGAGGAAAGCTGGATCGACGGAGCGATCGAATCGACCCGGAAGGCGACCACCGCCGGCGCCGACACGTTGGGGACGCTGGAGAGATCGGCGAGGGTCGCCGAGACGGCGATCATCCCCTCCGGCAGATCCGACAGGGGCGTGCACGAAGCCTGGCCTTCCAGGAAGGTGCAAGTCGTGGCCAGCGGTCCAGCCGGCGTCGAGAAAGAAAGCGAGGCCGGATCCGGCCCCGATCCAGCGTCTTGGAACGCCACGAGGAAAACTGGACGAGACGACGTGCAGCTACCTGGGGACGGTTGAAGGAAGGCGAGCGACGGAGCCACCCGATCGACGCGAAGAGCGACGGCGTGCTGCGCCTTCACCTTGGCGTTTCCCCCGAAGGCCGCGTCCGCGAGGAGCTCACCGGCGGGACCGATGTGGCGAATCCGTTTCTTCGCGGCCGCGAAAACGGAGTCGTCGCGCGAATCCGCCGAGAGGGAAACGATCTTCGACGGTTGCGGAAACGCCGGTGCGGTGGCGAGAGTCTGCAGGGCGGCATCGAGGCGCGTGAGTTTCGAGTTGGCCGTGATCCACGCGCCGTCCCCGGTCGCGGAGACGAGGTCGGCGTCGATCGTTCGAGAGCGGAGAAGGACTCCGGTTGAGGAGAGAACGCGAATCTCATTGCCGAGGGCAACCCACAATCTCCCATCCGCGGCCACGGAGAGGTCCTTCACCTTCTTGGAGCCGAACGACAGGTTCGCGACGGGAACGCCTCCTTCGAAGCCGACGATCCCTTTCTCGTGCGCGATCCAGAGCCGCACGCCGTGAACTCCCGCCGCCACGGCGTGCTGCGGGAGCGTGATCTCGGAGAGGACGTCGCCGGCGTCGCTCAGCAGGAACAGGTCGCGGCGTAGCGCGACGGCGACGCCCTCGGTGAGCACGGCAAGCGCGACGTGCTCGCCGGAATCGTCGTCGTACGCTCCTTCTTCGCCGTCGTCATCGTCTGAAGGGAGCAGCGTGTCGGAAAGCGACGAGCCATCCGTCGCGAAAGAGCGAAGCCGCCGCCCGGAGAGCACCCACGCGGTGCCGTCGTCCGGGGCGACCGCGATCGCGGAGGCACGTTCGACCGACAGCTCACCGAGCTCATCGAGCGCCACCGAATACAGCTCGACCACGTCAGTCGTCGCGACGAGCGGCCCCTCCTGGAATGGCGGCGCCGCGACCGCCACGGTTGCTGCCAGCGCCAATCCTGCGACCGCTCCCAGCCCCAACGCGCGCATGTTTGTCCCCCAAGCCCAACCGATGATGCGCCCACGCGCTTGTGTTGCGGGGAAACTTATGATCGCAGTGGAACCGAGGCTTTGCGGGTTTCGGCCCGGCGTGGCCGCCAAGTCGCTGGAATCACAAGAAACCGCTCGAGCAGGCTCCGCAAGTTCGACACGCGCATGGTTTCTCGGCGTGCGCGTGTCCGTGATTTCGTCACGCCGACGGATGTTTACACTCTCGTGCATATCTCGCGCCGCGCCGCAGTCCAGTCCTACTCGCCTGGCGATCGATCTAGCGACCTGTATCGAGCGTGCGAACGGGCCGATCCTTTGGCGGTCCGCGTGAATAAAGTTTCGACCAGCAGCAGCGTTTTTACGATATGTGCCCAATCAAGTTTGAAGCGTGCGCCGATACATGTGGCCCGCTGCCCGTCATCGGCGTGCGTCGCGCGCCCTCGCGAACGCACTCTCGATCGCACTGGAGTCCGTCGTCAGAGGCGCGCCGCGGAGCGCCGCTTCGTCGGACGAGCAACCCTGCGCCGTCGCGGTGTCACCGCGCGCGCTCGAGCTCGCGGCGCGCTCGGCTATCGCGCCGCGCAAGCACGGCTGAAAAGCTCCACAGGCTCTCAGTTG
>Ga0163152_10009590_pt1 | contig 10061 bp, 8 predicted proteins | sample OliLakLV19MP8IB2_FD_148635 | JGI IMG/M metagenome (GOLD analysis project Ga0163152, IMG submission 148635) | Freshwater microbial mat bacterial communities from Lake Vanda, McMurdo Dry Valleys, Antarctica - Oligotrophic Lake LV.19.MP8.IB-2 | ecosystem: Environmental > Aquatic > Freshwater > Lake...
ACCGAGACACGTGTGGAGATTCGCGCCGCCGAGATCCGCGTCGATCAACACGACGCGCTTCCCGAGCTGCGAAAGCACGATGCCGGTGTTCGCGGTGATCAGCGATTTGCCGATGCCGCCTTTGCCGCCACCGACCGCCCAGATCTGGCGACGCGGCCCGGCCGCGTTGGGCCCGGGATTCGTGGGCTCGGACAAAATGGCGTCGCCGGAACCCGTCACTTCGGGACCGGTGGCAGGCGCCGTTCCGTCTTTCGGCTCGCTCACTTACCCGTCAGTCTAACAGCTTCCCCTCGAACGTTGCGAGGGTAAGACGGCGTCAGTCCTTGAGCTCGACGTTCCAGTACGACGCGTCGACCACGTTCAAGAACGGCTTCCACGCCTCATACGCATGGGCGCGGCCCTGGAAGCCGTAGAGAGGGCTCCACTCGGGCCGACGCGGTTGTTTGTGGAGCCGCATCCGTGCCTCTTCCGGCGTGCGGCCGCCCTTCAGCCGGTTGCACTCGATGCAGGAGCAGACGACGTTTTCCCAGGTGGTGCGCCCGCCTTGCGACCGCGGAACGACATGGTCGAGGTTCAACTCGCACTTGGAGAACACCACGTTGCAGTACGCGCAGGTGTTCCGGTCGCGCAGGTAGATGTTGTGCCGGGAGAAGCGCACGCGCCGCTTCGGCAGCCGGTCGTATTCCGTCAGCAGGATGATCCGCGGAACGCGAATGGCGCGGCCGACGAGACCGACCGTGTCGTCCTGCTCGTGAGCGGCGAGTTCCGCCCAGGAATCAAAGTCGAGCAACTCGTACTGTTTGTCGACCGCCTTCGCGATGCCCTGATAGAGCAGGGTCAACGCACGTTTCACGCTGGTGATGTGCACCGGCAGGAAACTGCGGTTTAGAACCAGGACTCCACTGGCGAGCAAACGAACCTCCGTGTAAGCGCCTTTGCGAAACGCTGGGCCTGAGATGGCGCAGCGCTCCCAATCAACATAGCGCAAAGACCCGCGTGTTCAAAACGGCCAGTCAGGACAATGCTTTGCGGACGGCCTCGCCCGCGATCGCGACCTCCCGGTCCGCCAGGGTGCGTGCGTCGAGCCAGAGCGCCTCGTCCGCCACCCGTGCGATCACGGGCGGATTCCCGGCGCGAAGCGCAGCCGCGAGCGCGTCGGGAGATGTCGTCGCGACGCGCACGGCGAACGACGGGAGCGACTGCCCCGGCACGGAGCCGCCGCCGAACGCGGCGGAGTGAGGGACCACATCGCCGGCGCCGATCGCTTCGGCGAGGCGCTCCGCGCGGGCCTTCACGGACGCGAGCGGCTCGCGCGCCATCCGCACGAGCGGGATGAGTGCCTGCTTGTCGCGATCGAGCGTCAGCCGCAAGGTCGCGCTGAGCGCGGCGAGCGAGAGCTTGTCGATGCGGAACGCGCGCGCGAGCGGGTGTTTGCGGATCTGCTCGAGCAGCGCCTTCTTTCCCGCAACGATGCCCGCCTGCGGACCACCGAGCAGCTTGTCGCCCGAGAACGTGATCACGTCGGCGTGTTTCGCGATGGCCTTCGGCATCGGCTCGCCGGGCGCCGGCATCTCCGCGAGCAGACCGCTGCCGACGTCGGCGACGAACGGGATCTTCTTCTCGCGGGCGAGTCCGGCGAGCTCCGCTTCGGAAACTTCCGCGGTGAAGCCGACGACGCGGAAGTTCGACGTGTGTACTTTGAGGATCAGCGCCGTCTCGGGGCCGATCGCGGCCGCGTAGTCTTTGAGATGCGTGCGATTCGTCGTGCCCACTTCGACGAGACGCGCACCCGACGCGCGCAGGATGTCGGGCACGCGGAAGCTGCCGCCGATCTCCACGAGCTCGCCGCGCGACACGATCACCTCTTTGCCGGGGCTCAGTGTCGCGAGCACGAGCATCACGGCCGCCGCATTGTTGTTCACCGCGATCGCCGATTCCGTGCCGAGCGCTTCCACGAGCAGCGGCTCGACGTGGGACTGGCGACTGCCGCGCTCACCCGTCGCGAGGTCGTACTCGAGCGTCGAGTACCCGCGCGCGACGGCGACGATGTGCGCGATGGCCTCCTCGGCGAGCGGCGCGCGGCCGAGATTCGTGTGGACGAGGATGCCGGTCGCGTTGATGACCGGATGCGGGCCGGGTGTGCTTTCGCGCTCGAGTCGGGTGCCGACGGTGGCCGCGACCTCCGCGAGGATCGTGGCGGTGGCGGGCGCCTTTCCCTTCCCGGCAAGGAGCGAGCGGCGAACGGCGTCGATCGTTTCCTGGATCGCGGCGATGACGAGCGGCCGCGGAACCGCGTCCAGCCAGCGCGCGACGGCGGGCTCACGCAAGACGTCCTGCACGGCGGGAAGCGATCGCAGCGACTCGTTCGCGGGGGTCTTCGTCATCACGGCAAATGTACTACGCTTGCCGAGAGCGGTCGCTTGACTCGCTTCGCAATATCGCGTCCCATTTATGAAACCTCCGCCGCGTGATCCTCGGATCGCGGCGTCGGGCATCCCTGGAGGGATCGTTGGCGCATCCCCGGATCGTGGCTCTTCTGGCTTTCGTTGCCGCCCTCGCTTCCTCCGCGCCCGCGCTGGCGGCGGACGAGACCGACATCACGCCGTTCCTGCATTTCCGCGGCGGGATCGGGTATCGCGGGCAGTTCGCGCAGGGGCAATACGTCCTCGACGGCGAGCGCATCGGCGCTCGTGAGGACGAGCGGCAGTACACCGAGTTCGAAGGGCGTTTCGGCGCCTGGTACGGACTCGAGACCTACCTGCGCGTCACCCACGTGAACTGGGACCGCACGCGCTGGGAAGACATCGCCTTCAACGGCGGCGTGCCCCCCGCCGGAGGCGCCGCGCAGGTCGAGCGGCGCAAAGGGCTCGGCGATGTCGTCGTGGGCAGCCGCTTCGCGATCCTTTCCGAGCAGCGCAAGTCGGGCGACGTCTCGACGTGGACGGTCGAGACCAACTTCAAGATCCCCGGCTCGTTCGACGTGTATCCCTCCACGACAGGAGCCACGGAATCTCCGGGCGGAACCCCCGGCTTCGAGTGGCTCATGAAGACGTCGTTCAGCAAGCGCGTGCGCTTCTTCGATCCCTACGTGAGCTTCTTCTACCTGCACAAGGGATCGACCTCCTCGCCGAACGAAGACGTCGGCAGCTTCAACCTCGCCGACCAGTGGGGCACGTTCTTCGGAACGGAAGTCGTCGGCTTCGAGCGCCCCGCGGACGACCTGCGCTTCTCGGGCGACGTGGGACTCGGCTGGCGCTACATCATGGACGGCGAAGTGCCGGCGAACCGCTTTCTCTACGGGCCGGACTCGGGAGCGACCGCGCCGAACATCCCGGCGAACAACGTGGTGAAGGAACAGGGCTACATCCGCTACGACATGCGGGCCGGCTTCTTCTATCAGTTGCAGAAACACGTGCAGGCGCGCGGGCACATCACCTACGCGCTGCCGACCGAGCACTACATCGAGTCGTATTCGGGCTCGCTCGGCAACAGCGCGAACGACACGCGCAACGGCGCGAAGATCCGCAACAAGGAGTTCACGGACTTCGGTTTCGACTTCCACATGCTCTTCATCTACTGATGTCGACGAGCTTTCGTGGCTGGTTGATCGAGCAGCAGCAGCGCTCCGACCGCACCGGCAAGTTCGCGCGAGAGCTGACGGACGATCCCAACGCGCCGAACGCGACCGACGTGAACACGTTCCACGAATACCTCACCGAACACGGATGGCCGCCCGAGAGTCACCAGGCGCTGGCCGACGCGTTTCAGGAGTGGTGGAACAGCACGTTCGCCCCCACCGGCCACATGTAGCCCCGACTTACTCCAGGGAGTCTCTTCACTTACTCCGACGCTCCGACGGAGAAGGAGAAAGTGAAGAGACTCCCTGGAGTAAGTCTGGAGTAAGTCCTACAGCGCGTCGTCGCGTTTTCGGCGCGCGAGCTCGTCGACGACCTGCTTCACGTCTTCGGCTCGGGCGCGCGGAAGAATGATCAGCGCGTCGCCCGTGTCGACCACGATCAGGTCGCTCACGCCGACCAGCGCGACGGTCTTTCCGGGCGCGTGAACGAGGTTCCCGTGGGCGTCGATCGACACGACGTCTTTCGCCGTCGCCGAACCACCGCGATCGTCGGGATTCACGCGCGCCAGCGAACGGAAGCTGCCGATGTCGTCCCAGTCCACGTCCGACGCGGGCACGACCGCGACCTTGTCGGCCTTCTCCATCACGGCGTAGTCGAAGCTGATCGACGGCGCCGCTTCGAACACGCGGAAGGCAATCTCCTCGCGCGCGTCCGGCGCGGCGGCACGCCAGTCGGCGAGCCCCTTGCCGAGCTCGGGCAGGTGTTTGTCGAGGTGCTCGAGCAGGTCGCGCGCGCGGAACACGAACACGCCCGCGTTCCAGAGGTAGTTGCCCGATTTCAGGAGCTCGACGGCCTTCGCCGCCGTCGGCTTCTCCACGAAGCGCTTCACGTCGAACGCTTCGGCCGCGAGCACGCGCCCGAGCGTCGCGCCGAACTCGATGTAGCCGTACCCGGTCGCCGGACGATCCGGAACGATCCCGAGCGTCACGAGCATCCCGCGCTCCGCTGCGACCTGTCCAGCCGCCGCGAGCACCGCACGAAACCGATCCGGCTTCCCGATGTGGTGATCGGAGGGCAGCACCGCGACGACCGCGTCCGGGTCTTCGAGGAAGATTGCCGAGACGCCGAGCGCGATCGCGGGCGCCGTATTCCGCGCCATCGGCTCGCGCACGAGGTGCGCCCCGAGATGGGGCAGCGCTTCGCGGACGCCGGCTTCGTGCGACATGCCGGCGACGACCCACGTGCGCGCGGCGGGAACCACCGGATGCAGGCGCGTGGCGGTATCGGTGATCAGCGGCTCCCCGCTGAACTCACGCAGGAACTGCTTCGGCTTGGAGCGCCGCGACAAGGGCCAGAGGCGGGTTCCGCCTCCTCCCGCGAGGATCAGGGCATGGAGCTTCACGTCACGAGAGGAAGCGACCGATTCGCCCGGTTTCAAGGGGAGTCTTCTTCTTCTGCGCCGTCAGGTTTGCCGCTCTGCCCCGCGGCGAGCTTCTTCACCCGGCCGGAGCGGTCGAGGTAGTACTCCTCGGGGAGCCGGTCCTCGACGGCCTTGCGGTGGCCTTTCACTTCCCAACCGGACTCGAGGAACACCTCGACGATCCGGTGAATGACGCGCTGGCTCTCCTCATCGGGCTTCACGAGCGCGTCGAGCAGCGGCTGTCGCGCAATCTCGTCGCCGAGAGTCGCGAGCGTCTCGATCGCCGCGAACCGCACGGTGTCGTCGAGGTCGGACAGAAGCCGCGTCACGGCGGTCGCGACGCGCGGGTCCTTCTGCTCCTGGAGCAGGTTGAGGATCTGCTCGAGCTTCTCGGATTCCGTGTCCTCGGAGGTCGCGTTGCCGAGCTGCTCGAGCACGTGCCCGATCCACGGTTCCACCATCTCGATGCGGCGGAGCGTGCGGAACGCCCACGTCACCTCGGTCGCTTTCGCGACGTATTCCTTCAGAAAGGGAACGACGGCTGGGCCCTTCTCGACGAGGATGTCCGAGACGTACTTCTTCTCGTCCTGGTCGTGCATCTTGTTGTCGCACGACACCGAGAAGCGCTTGATGAGCCCGCGGATCGCGTCGTCGTCGCCCATGTCGTCGAGCGCGTTGACCGCGCCGAGGCGGTCGTCCGACTGCCCGAACTTCTGGCACGCCTTCTTGGTGAGGCTCGCGATGCGGTTCCTTCGCCGCGCGTCCTTGTCGAACAAATCCGAGAGGAAGCTCATCCCATCTCCATCAAGAAATCTTCGCGAGTGCCGCGCCGATCGCTGCTGCTTCGAGGGCCACTTCGATTTGCGTGCCCGCGGCGAGATCCTTCACCTGCGCCACGTGTTTCGCAAGCTCGTCCGCTCCGAGGATCACCACCGCGCGCGCGCCGCGTTTCTTCGCGGCTTCCATCTGCTGCGGGAGCTGCTTCTCCTTCGTGTCGAAGCCGACCTGCACGCGCACGCCGTTCGCGCGGAGCGCGGCCGCGAGCTTCACCGCTTCGTCCTGCGCCGCGGGTCCGAGCGCCGCGATCCACCCGAGCAGAGGCGGCTCGTGGACCGCCGCCTGCGACTGAAGCACGAGGACGAGGCGCTCGAGACCGAGCCCGAAGCCGATGCCCGCGATCGGTCCTCCGCCGAGGTTCTTCACGAGGCCGTCGTAGCGGCCACCGCCGCCGACCGCGTTTTGCGTGCCCAATCCGGACCCATCGACGAGCGCGTCGAACACCCGCGCCGCATCGCCCTTCTCGCGCGCGCCCAGGCGGAGCTCGTCGAGGAAGGCGGCGTCGAGGCGCAGGGTCCCGTCCGCCGAGAGGCGTTCCTTCACCTGCACGGAGAGCGGGAGATCCGCGGGTAGCGCTCGCGCTTTCCCGGCGAGGTCGGCTGGAATCACCGCCGACGTCGGGCGATGAATCAGCTCGAACGCCGTCCGTACGTAGTAGTCGAGACCGCGAACGATCCGCGGATTCACGGTGTAGCGGACGCCCATCAGATCGAGGTTCCGCTTCACGTCGGCAAAGTGCGCGGTACACGGCTCGCAGAGCTTCTGGAGCAGGAGCGGCGCCTTCTCCGTCGCGGCGCGACAGCCGGGGTTCTTGCAGTCGAGGACGCGCAGCGGATTGGTCTCGATGCGGCGCTTGCAGTCGTCGCAGAGCTTGTCCGCGACGCCGCGGAGGAACGTCTGCAGCTCGGCACGATACGGAGTACGGCACGTGTCGTCGCCGAGAGAGGAGATCTCCATCACCACGTCGCGCACGCCGACGTCGTCGACGAAATCGCGCAGCAGCGCGAGCACCTCCGCGTCGCTGCGCGGGCTCGTCTCGCCGAACATCTCCGCGCCGATCTGCCAGAACTGGCGATAGCGCCCCTTCTGGTTGCGCTCGCGGCGGAACATCGGTCCGAGGTACCAGAGACGCGAGCGCGGCGCGTCGACGTGCAGCCCGTTCTCGACGAAGGCCCGCACGACGCTCGCCGTGCCTTCCGGACGCAGCGTCAACGACGCGCCGTCGTCGTCGAAGGTGTACATCTCCTTCGACACGACGTCGGTTTCCTCGCCGATCGACCGCTTGAAGAGCTCCGTCTTCTCGAAGACCGGCGTGCGAATCTCTTCGTAGCCGTACAGCGAAAAAACGCGGCGCGCGGCCTCCTCGAGCCGGTGCCAGAGATGGATCTCGGGCGATCGGACGTCGTTGGTGCCCTTTACGCGGGTGATGTTCTGCGCCATGCGATCGGCGGCAGTCTAAGCATCACCCTCCGATACTGAAAGGGCCGCAGAAGAAGCGTGCCGCGCCACCAGCCCTTCGACTCGGGCCGCAAACTGCCGCGGCCCTCGCTCAGGGTGAGGCTGCGGGAAACTTCACCCTGAGCGAGCGAAGCGAGTCGAAGGGTTGTTCGACGAAGGGTTGTTCGACGTCAGAACCCTTCGCCTTTGGCGCCGCTTCGTCAGCTGCCGCCGCCGCGCGTGCGGCGATTCTCTTCCGCGTGCGCTTCGCGGGCTTCGGCGATCGTTGCGGCGCTCGCGGGGTCGAGGAGGGCCGACGCGAGGTAGACGACGTTACGGCTCGTCGCCTTGGCGTGGTACATGGCCGCGTCCGCCATGCGCAGGATGTCCTTCTTCTCCCGCGCGTGCTCCGGGTAGCACGCGACGCCGATCGAGGCGGTCAGGCGGAATGTCGCGCCGTCGTCGCTGCGGAACTCGGTCGTTTCGATCGACACGCGAATGCGCTCGGCGACGATCATCGCGCCCGCGCCGTCCGTCGACGGGAGCAGCAACGTGTATTCGTCGCCGCCGTATCGCACGAGCACGTCGGTGTCGCGGATGCAGCGTTTGATGATCGCCGCGACCTCCACGAGCATGCGGCTGCCGGTCACGTGGCCGTGGCGGTCGTTCACGCCCTTGAAGTAGTCCAGATCGAGGAAGAGCACCGACAGCGGCTGGTGATAGCGCCGCGATCGCTTGATCTCCTTGTCGAGGATGAAGTTCAGGTAGCGGACGTTGTAGAGCTCGGTGAGGTCGTCGACGTAGGCGAGCTGCTTCGCCTCGCTGTACTTCAGGGCGTTGTCGAGCGCGAGGCCGACGTGTTTGCCGAAGAAGTCCGCCTTGCCGAGATCGGGCAGACCGAACGCGGCGCCCGCCGGCGGGCGGCCCACGAAGAGCGCACCGAAGACCGTGGTCCCCGAGCGCACCGGGATCACCATGCACGGGCCGATCGGCGACGGGAGCTTGGATTCGGCCGCAACGGCGGCACCGACGACGGCGTCCAGCGTCTGCACCTGCGCGAACGCCAGCGGATCGCCGCCGAGCGCCGCGCTCAGCGACTTGTGGATCTTGCCCACCACCGCGCGGCTGCCGCCGCTCGGCGTCCACTCGCCCCGTCCGGCCGCGTGCTCGTCGAGCGCGGCCTTGTCGGCGCCGGGAAGGAAGATCGCGCTGACCGCGGAGAGCTCTTCCAGCAGGGCTTCGATCGCGAGGCGCTGGATCTGCTCGCGATCGAGACACGACGCGAGCGCCTGGCAGCGTCGGAAGAGCCCGACGTAGCTCTTGAGCTCGCGGTTCTCATCGAGAAGCGCGCGTTGCGAGAGGAGCCGTTGCACCGAGAGGCGCAGCTCCTCGGGGTCGACCGGCTTCGCGATGTAGTCGAACGCGCCGGCGCGAAGCGCGGTCACCGCGTTTCGCACGGTGCCGTGGCCGGTAACGATCACGACATCGACGGGCCGCGAGAGCGCCTGTGCCTCCTCGAGGACCTGCAGTCCGCCCATGTCGGGCATGATCAGGTCGGTGACGACCGCGTCGAAGCTCTCCTTGTGCAGGAGCGCGACCGCCGACGTGCCGCCTTCGGCGAGCACGACTTCGTGTCCTCCTTCCTCCAGAACGCTCGCGTAGAGCGTTCGGGAGAACCCGTCATCGTCGACGACGAGGATCCGTCCGCGGCGGTTCACTTCTTCCTAGTATCCCACGGGCCGGTGCGGATCGACGAAACTCGACGCGCAAATCGCGCGATCGCAGGCCCAGACGGTTATTGCGCCCTCCTGGGCCGTATCCAGCCAGCCGGAGCCGGCGGCTCGCCATCGGGCGACGACGTCCGCGTTCGGGAACCCGAAGCGGTTCCCGAGCCCGGTCTGCGCGATCGCGAGCCGCGGCGCCGATGCCCGGATGAACGCGGTCGTGCTGCTCGTCGACGAGCCGTGATGCGGCGTCTTCACCACGTCCGACGCGAGGCCCGCGCCCGATGCGACCAGCCGGTCTTCGCCGGCGCGCTCGAGATCGCCAGAAAAGAGCACCGACCAGCGCGGGTCCGATGCTCGCAGCACGACGGAGCGATCGTTTCGTTTGTCTGGGCGCTCGCTCGCCTCGCCCGCGAGGAAATCGATGCGCGCCTCGCCGAACGCGCGCGACGCGGCGCCCGTGCCCACCTGCACGACGCGCGTGTGCCGCGCCGCGAGCGGCGCCACCGCCGCGTCGAGGCCGCTGTCGCCGCCGACCGGCCCCGCGAGCCACAGCTCCGCGACAGGGAACGCGCGCAGGATGTCGGCGAGCCCGCCGGTATGATCGGGATGCGCGTGGCTGATCGCGATCGCGTCGATGCGCCGCACGCCGAGCGATCGCAGGAAGGGCACGATGACGCGGCGCCCCGCGCGCTCCGGTCCCGTGTCGACGAGCACGATGCCGCCGTTCGCGAAGCGCACGACGGATGCGTCGCCCTGCCCGACGCTGAGGAACGTGACCTCCATGTTCTCCGGGAGCCGCGGCGGCACGACCGCCGCCGCGATCGCGACGGCGACGCCGCCGATCACCGCTGCCGCGCGCACCGGTCCACGCAGCAGGAGCACCGCGAACACCGCCGCCGAGAGCCCCGCGGCTCCTGGCGCCGACAAGCTCACGTCGAGCCAGCACATCGGCAGAGCGGCGAGCGCCGCAACCACCGCCCTCCCCGCGGCGAGCCACGGCCACGCGCTCGTGACGAGCACACGCGCGGCGGGCTCCGAAAACGGCAACACGACCGCCGCGCG
>Ga0163152_10009591_pt1 | contig 10061 bp, 10 predicted proteins | sample OliLakLV19MP8IB2_FD_148635 | JGI IMG/M metagenome (GOLD analysis project Ga0163152, IMG submission 148635) | Freshwater microbial mat bacterial communities from Lake Vanda, McMurdo Dry Valleys, Antarctica - Oligotrophic Lake LV.19.MP8.IB-2 | ecosystem: Environmental > Aquatic > Freshwater >...
GAAGAAGAAGAGGCAGCACCCGAAGAAGATTCTTCAGAAGAAGAATAACAAAAAGGTTGTAAATTCGTATTCGATACGAGTTTACAACCTTTTTTTGATGAAGAATTTGCAAAATATTCGTTAGGAAAACGTATTTTTACTTTTTACTTTGAATAAAAGCCATTAGTTTTTCGCGGTCAGAAGAAAAACTAAAGCTATCTGCTACAATATAAAAGTTTTCTTTATCAACAGTAAAATCCCACATGAATTGAGCTATGCCCATTTTTCCATCAGAAAAAGTGAATAATGCCACCACTTCCTTTACTTGTTGTGATGTAAAACATTTTTTTGATTTAATGATAGTTTTAGCTGTATTGAGCTTTGTATTTTCAAAACTTTCGCGCTGTATGCGTTGGCGCAGTTCAGTCATGTCGGCTGTAGTTACAACACAATTGGTGGGCGTAACAACACTTGTACCAGCGTTCAGGAAAGTAGCAAAATTATTTTGGTTTTGTACAAACTGCAATACTTGTGATGCCTGATTGTAGTTGGTAAGGTCAAACACACGTGCGTATGCTTTTTTTAGAAAGTTCAAGCGGTTATTATCATCTGTCAAGAGTGTTGCAAAACGCATAATTTGTCCTGTTGTCATACAATAATTGTTGGTGTATTGGTCAAGTTTACCCATGCGCTCATTGTCGTTGGGTTGCGCTCTTATGTCTTGTGCGAGCGGAGCGAAACCATTGTCTGCCAAAGGGAAATCGCATTTGCGTGCGCCGTTGTAACCTAAATGACTGGGGTAATTTAAGTTGGGGAATGTGAGTGCCGTATTGTTGTTATTGTTGCTATTGTTTCCGCCACCGCCGTTATTATTGTTGTTTCCGCCTCGTTGTTCCAACACAAAATCGTGTAACATGAAGACTGTAGAAAAATAGGCAAAGGCATTGTAAACTTCGTAGAAGTTTGTGCGGTCAGTTGTACGCGCGTATGCACTTTTTGCAAAATCTAATTTGTTGTAATCGTTGGGCAACATTTCACAAATTTCCTTTACTTGTGAAGAGGCTAAGCAGTTCCCGTCCAAGATTTGTTTGGACATCATCAAACGTTGCGCTTCGTTGGATTGGTTACTGATGTTTGTTTTTTGTTGTTGGAATGTGAAGTTTGACATGGGTTGGGTGCAGTTTTGCGCCCACACAACCGCGAGGCTCATCAAAAAGCCTGTAAATGCAAGATAGATGCGTTTCATACGAAATAAATGAATAAGTTTTTCTTAAAATTAAAACGAAACATGTAGGCATTGTGTTCTATGCAGGCAAGGGTTTAACGATGCTTTAACAACACTTAGCCCAATGGTTTCGGCGAGAATTAAGTGCGAAAGTACACCAAAAAAATAAGAAGACAACATGTCGTTGCAAAGTTGTACTATAGGCTGATAGTCTGGCACCTTGCCTGCCCAAAACACAGAGCTTGGCTGTTTCTTAACGCACTATTTGTATGTACTTGGTGTCTATTTCTACTTCTGTAATTTCTATTTCATATTTTGTTTGCAATGCTTCAAAGACGCTGTGTTTGATTACCCGCGAAAGTTGCAACAGAGGCAAGTCGTTTGCTTCTGTGCCAAAAGGTTCTTCTACTTCTTCTGATACTACTTCCACACCCCACCAAAGCATAGGCTATCAGGGCTACAGTCGGAATAGTATAATAAAACATAGTACCCACGATGCCAAACGGCAGCGCGAGTACATATATCAAAATAAATGTTTTGATATAACTGTTATGTGAAAAAGGAATAGGCGTATTTTTAATTCGCTCACATATACCCATAACATTTATCATGGTTTCTAATTGATGAAAAAGCGGTATTTTATCCAGTTGATTAAAAATACCTTGTTTCATATTCTGCTCTATATGTTCATAAAGTTGCGTAGCTATGCAATAAGGCACATTTTTGGCACGTTGGAGCGAATCTAAATATGCTCGTCCAAGTGGCTCTATCTCGTGCCAATGCACGCCTCCGCGCAAGTGTGCTTGTAAACTATAGGCAAAATTGGCTATTTGGGCCGCAAAGTATTTGCGTTCTTGGCTCGCTTCTTTGGGTATAATCGCGTTCAAATGTGCGGCGAGTGCGCGGCTATGATTGATGAGCATTCCCCAAGCGACTCTGCCTTCCCACCATTTGCTATAAGAAGTATTGAGTCGAAAGACAAGCATCAAAGACAATATAACACCTAACAGTGAAAAAAACAAAGGGTTTACTTCTATTCGTTTGGGCAAAACAGCAAGGTCTATAGTTACTACAAAAGTTGTGTAAATACTGATGTAAAATATATATTTGAACAGTACCCGCGTTGTAAAAGCCTTGTTAAAACTGAGATAGACTTTTAACAGCGTGGCACCCCAGTTTTTAGTATCATAAATAATCATGCACAGAATTAGTTTTTTTGCGATCTGAAAAATTTATATCTGCATAGCCGTTTTCTTGTCCTTGCCTGCCTGCTTGTGGTTGGGCAGGCAAGTTACAAGGCTTGCGCAATATCCGCTTTAATGTCATTGATATGCTCCAATCCCACTGAAACACGTATCAATCCATCAGTAATTCCCACTGCGAGGCGTTCTTCGACAGTCAGTTTTGCGTGTGTTGTACTGCTTGGGTGCGTTGCAATACTGCGTGTATCACCTAAGTTTGAGGTGTGCGAGAGCATTTTAAGTTTATCCAAAAAAGCACGCCCATGCTCAATTCCATTCATGAGTTCAAATGTTACAATACCGCCGCCGTGCAACATTTGTTCTTTCGCGAGTGCATATTGTGGGTGCGAAGGCAAGTGCGGATATTTCACGTAGCGTATTTGTGGTTGCGTTTCGAGCCATTGAGCCAGCTCGAGCGCGTTGCTGCAATGCTTATCCATACGGACGGCGAGTGTTTCCAAACTTTTGCTCAATATCCAGCTATTGAAAGGCGAGAGAGAAGGTCCCGTGTGCCTTGCCATAAAGCGCACTTCATTTATCAAGTCTTTGCGCCCCAAGACACAACCCCCTATTACTCTTCCCTGCCCGTCAAGCCATTTGGTGGCAGAGTGGGTTACAATATCTGCCCCATACGAGGCAGGTGTTTGCAGGTAAGGTGTACTAAAACAGTTGTCTATATTGAGTATTAGGTTATGTTTCTTTGCAAGTTTGCCGAGCCAAGCCAAGTCAATCAAATCTAAAGCGGGATTTGAGGGCGTTTCAGCAAAAATCATTTTGGTATTGGGTTGTATTGCGCTTTCCCAAGTTTCGGGTTTGTCAATATCTACATAAGTGTAAGTGATGCCCCAACGCGGCAATATTTTGGTAATGATTTGATGCGTAGAGCCGAACAAGGAGCGCGAAGCCACCAAATGGTCGCCCATTTGTAAAAAACTCGCTATGCCCAAAAACATAGCCGCCATACCTGAAGCGGTTGCTATGCCGTCTTCTGTATGTTCGAGTGCGCACATTTTTTCTATAAATTCGCTGTTGTTCGGATTTGAAAAGCGCGTGTAAATATTGCCTTCTATCTCGTCAGCAAAAAGAGAACGGGCTTGCTCTGCATCATCAAATACGAAGCTAGAAGTAAGGAAAAGCGGTGTAGAATGTTCGCGGTATTCGGTTCGCTCTGTTTGGAGACGGATGGCTTTTGTTTCGAAGTTTTCCATTAAGCAGGTTTTATTTCAAAAGAGTGTGTGATGACGGCTGTTTTTTCTAAAGTTTTGGCTACAGAGCAATACTTTTCTAAGGAAAGCGCGATAGCGTTTTTTGCTTTTGTTTCGTCCACATTGCCATACAATGTATAATGGATATGGATGGTAGCAAAAAGGCTGGGCGTTTTATCTTTTTCGCGTTCGCCATCTACGCTTACCTCGATGTCTTGTACGGTTTGGCGTTGTTTTTTTAGAATATCGATGATGTCAATCGTGCTACAACTTCCTACTCCTGCCAACAGTAACTGCATAGGGCGAAAGGCGACCTCTGTCGCGCCATGTGATGGGGCGGTATCTAAGCGAATGATTGCCCCTTCTTCATTTTGGGCTTGCATCAAATAGGCATCATTCAAACGTTTGATTTGGATTCTCATATCTATTTTGAATATAGTGCAAAAGTAGCTTTTTTTTGAGAAAATAAAAGCACACTATCAAAATTGTTAGAAAATCTATTGCTGTATCAGTTTAGCCTAGGCAAAGTTTTGTGGTGTTTAGCTTAGGTGAAGTTCGAAACTTCGCCTAAGTTCCTTGCCTACATACCGCAGGCAAGTTTTTACCTTCACTTTGCAAAGATTTTACGCAAAATATCAAGAAGAAAGAAATGGATAGTATAATTATAGTATGACATAGGCTATGTTTGAAACGCATAACAACGCTTTGAAATGCTTGGTAACAATACATTCAGTAACAAAACATTGAAATAGATAAAACTACTTGCTTGTAAAATTTGCAAAAGCGTGCTAGGCAAGATATAATAATACTCCAGTGATTTATAAAAACCCGTCATTTCCCAGCACAGATTCGAAAATTCGTATTTATTGAAATTTATTAGGTTGGGCACGTTATATTTTGAAAGTCAAGGAGTTATGTTGTTTCTTTTATATTTCTCACGCTTGAAAAACAGGATTTTTTAAAAAGCGGGTGGGAAATGGCGGCAAAAGGCATTTAGAGGCGGTTTATGCGTAAATAAGGCGTTGTGGCAGTTTATTGAGATTGGCGACATGTGTAAAAATCCTTGCCTGCATTGAAAATTTATAAGAAACCCGACTTGTTTACCCGCTTAAATGCCTCCACAACGCTCCTAAAAGGGGGCAAAACTGGATTGCGCCCATTGAAACACTCGTTTTTCAGGTCAAATTTTAATAAATGCTTCTTTTGAAAAACATGCTGGGAAATGTCGGAAAAACCATGCATTCTTACATAAAAAGAGGCTATCAATCCAAACAAATGCAGAGGAGCGACAACAAAATAAGTGCCGTGTAATTGAATATCAAAAGAGCTATGCCGTGGTATAAGTGCCAAAATGAGCGGCATTTTGCTTATATCCATCTTTGAAAATGTTGTAATATTTTTGTAAAGCTATACATTTTCTTACGGTTTCCCAAAAAATATCTAACTTGCAAACGCAAACTCGAGTAGAATGAAAATAGCTGAATTCTCTGTTAAGAACTACCAATTTACCATTATCATCTTTGTCATGGTGATAGCCATAGGTATCAATTCCTTGCTTACCATACCCAAAAGCGAAGACCCCACTTTTCGTCCCCCTTTCTTTGTGCTGATTGCCGTTTATCCTGGTACCAGCCCAACAGATATGGAAGAGCTGATAGCAGACCCTATAGAAAAGGTAGTGAATGAATTAGATGATTTGAAAGAAGTCCGTTCTGAAATGGAAGATGGCTTGGTCGTGATGCGCATTGAGTTCAAATATGGTACAGACCGCGACAAAAAATATGACGAAGTATTGCGCGAAGTGAATAACCTGCGCCCACAACTTCCGCAAGACCTTGCGCGTTTAGAATTACGCAAATTCACGCCTTCTGATGTGCGTATTATCCAAACCGCGTTGCTTTCTGAAACCGCGCCTTATAGCGAATTAGAAAAATATGCCAAGAAATTAGAGGATAAATTAAAAAAAATCAAGGCACTCAAAAACGTGGGTTCAGAGGCATATCCAAAACAACAAGTGCGCCTGTCTTTGAATTTTGATAAAATGGCGCAATACAAAATCCCACTTAGCCGTATCATACAGGCAGTTCAGAGTGAAAATGCGAATATTCCTGCGGGAAATTTAGAAATAGACACCAAAAAATTCAATGTGAAAACGAGTGGGCGATATGAAGATTTAGAGGAAGTTCGCAATACGGTTTTGAGCAGCTCGGGTACAGCCATGTTGCGGGTGCGTGATGTGTCTGATGTGAGTTTGCAATACGAAGACGAAACCTATTTTGCGCGTTTGAATGGCAAACGAGCTGTCTTCGTAACGTGTTCTATGAAAGATGGCGAAAACATCATGAAAGTCAAAGATGGCGTAGGCAAAGCTTTGGCGGAATTTGAACGCGACTTGCCTGCCAGCCTCAAATTCGAAAAGAGTTTTGACCAAGCCGAAGGCGTAAGCAAGCGCCTTTTGAGCTTTTTGAGAGATTTTATCATTGCGATTTTGTTGGTGGTTGTTACACTTGTCCCGTTAGGCTTGCGGGCTTCATTGGTGGTGATGATTTCTATTCCGTTGAGTCTAGCGATGGGTTTGGCGTTCATGCAATGGGCAGGCTACACTATCAATCAGTTGAGCGTAGTAGGTTTTGTGATAGCATTGGGTTTGTTGGTTGATGATTCGATAGTTGTAACGGAAAATATAGCGCGTTTTTTACGGCTTGGATACCCGCCCAAAGAGGCAGCTGTAGCCGCGACTAAACAGATTGGTTTGGCGGTTCTGGGTTGTACAGCTGTATTGATATTTGCTTTCCTGCCGTTGATGTTTTTGCCTGAAGCATCGGGTGATTTTATTCGAAGTATGCCTATGGCGGTTACGGCTACTGTCCTTGCCTCCCTTTTGGTATCTATTACGATAGTGCCTTTTTTTGCAAGCCTTATTTTGAAAAAAGAAGAGGACGAACACGGCAATATCTTTCTGCGTGGTTTGAAATGGCTTATTTCAGGTTCATACCGCAAACTTTTGCATAAAGCGATTGCCAATCCTTTTTGGACATTGTTTATCGCATTTGCTATTTTTGCAGGCTGTGTGGCGTTGATTCCTGTGGTAGGCATCAGCGTTTTTCCTAAGTCAGATAAGCCCCAATTTTTGATAGATGTCCAAACGCCGCTTGGGACAAGCCTGTATGAAACAGACGCTATCGCCAAAGAAGTAGAACGTATTTTGCAACGCAAAAAAGACATCAAAAGCTATACCACCAACGTAGGCAAGGGCAATCCACGCGTTTATTACAATGTGCAACAGAAGAACGAATCACCTAATTTTGCCGAGTTTTTTGTGCAGTTACATGACATGGAAGCCCCTGAAATAGAGCGTTTTGTCAATGCTTTGCGCAAAGATTTTGAGAACTATCCGAAGGCAAGGATTGAAGTAAAGCAATTTGAACAAGGACCGCCCCTCGAAGCGCCTGTCGCGGTGCGTATTTTTGGCGATAATTTGGATAGCTTGCATCATTTGGCAGGCAAGGTAGAGGAGATCGTCCAAAATACAAAAGGCACTATTTATGTCAATAACCCCATTAGAACCCAAGGTATGGACTTACAAGTCCGCATCAACAAAGAAAAAGCAGGGCTTTTGGGTATTCCAACGGTAGAAATAGACCGCACTATCAGGCTGGGCATCGCAGGGCTGAATGTAGGCAAGTTCAAACCTAAAGATGCTGATGAAATCAACCTGAACATTACCATTCCGCGTACTTCGCGCCAAAGCCTTGAAGTATTTGACAAACTCTTTGTTACTACAGCTACAGGCGTACAAGTGCCTATCCGACAGTTAGCCGACATACAGTTCAAAGCCTCGCCTACCGTCATCAAACACTTGAACCAAGACCGCTTTGTTACGGTTACGGCTTATACAGGCAGTGGCTTTTTGGTAGGCAAGGTCATTGAAGAAATAGAAAATAAAGTCAAAGCATTGACATTTCCGAAAGATTACAGCTACAAAATGGCAGGCGAGATAGAAAACCGAGAACGCGCTTTCGGTGGTTTGGATACGATAATTATCATTACCATTTTTGGTATTTTAGCAATTTTGATTTTGGAATTTAGAACCTTTAAAAGTACGCTGATTGTACTTTCGGTTATTCCGTTGGGTATCATTGGCGCAGTTTTGATTTTGTTTTTTACGGGCAATACTTTTTCGTTTACGGCAGTCGTAGGCATTATCGCGCTGATGGGCATTGAGATTAAAAACTCTATTTTGTTGGTAGATTATACCAATCAATTACGCGAAGGCGGTATGGGTTTGCATGAAGCTATAGAGGAAGCAGGCGAAACGCGCTTTATTCCCATTATCCTTACCTCTCTTACCGCAATAGGCGGTTTGATACCTTTGGTTTTAGAAAACTCGCCGCTTTATTCGCCACTTGCGTTGGTGATTATTGGCGGTTTGATTAGCTCCACTTTGCTTACCCGTGTTGTTACACCTGTGTTGTATAAGCTCTTGCCGCCAAAGGTGGAAGTGAAGAAAAATTAGAATATTCCTCTTCAACGCTAAAATAAGTGGTGCCCCGACAATTTCAGTGGAGCAAGGTATAAACCACATAGAAAGATATGGAACATAGTGTTTCGGGCTATGTTGTCTATGTTTCTACGTGGTTCAACACAAAATTTGTCAGCGTACCAAAGATTTAAGCACTGATTTTGAGAATACTGAAACGCCTTTGCGTCAAGTGATAATGAATACACATTCTCCTATTTTGGTGGGCAAAATTTTAGAAATGTATATGAAAGATAAAAATGCAAGCGTTTTGCTTTCCGCGATGATAAATAGCGTCGTAACAATAAACGAAAAACGCATAGGGTTATATACAACTAAAATGGAAAATCCTTTCTCTGATTATACTGATGCAAATGGTATCGGTACTTTTGAAGAAAAAGCCCACGAAGGAAAACTAAAACACGCCAGAACCAAGATTAAAAAATATTTGGAAACAAGCGATTTTGAAAATCTAAAATCTACACTGTCATGGCAAGAGAACTAAGAATCGGACTTGTTACGGAAGGTACAACTGATGTAGATTTTTGAAAAGCATAGCACAACGCACTTTTGAGCAGGTAAGTTTTGAATGTGAAAAAGATATAGATATGGCAGAAGTAGAAATATTATCAGGTGCAGGCGAGTTTGTGGCCAAAGTCCTACAGGCTTCTAAACAAGGCTGGTGCGATTATGGTACCGATATTTTGTGTGTGCATACAGATGCAGACAATAAAACATCAGCCCAAACGTATCAACACAAAATCGACCCAGCCAAAGAAGCACTTTCGCAACAAAATGATAAATATTGCAAAATAATGGTTGCTATAATCCTTGTTCAGGAAACTGAAGCGTGGCTATTGGCAGACATTGATTTGCTAAAAGAGGAGATGCTTACCAAATTATCTTCACAAGATTTGGGATTTATTCGCTCACCCGAAGGAATTGCCAATCCAAAAGAGTTGATTAAAAAAGCCCTTGAAAACTCAAATGAAAAATTAAGCAAGAAAAAAAGAGTTGAAATGGCAACACTATATCTACCCATCGGGCAGGCTATAGACCTTGAAAAATTAGATGCCTTGCCTTCCTAAAAAGACTTGAAAGAAAACATACGGCAGGCTTTTCGCGAATTGAATTTGTCGCATTGAAAATTAACCGCAATACTAACTAAGTCAAGACATTGGAACTTAACAACCAATAGCACAATCAAAACAGCCTATTCTTGCACTTTGTAAATATTCCAGAGCAATAACGCCCAACCTACTAAAAACAATACGCCTCCTATAGGTGTGATAGCTCCGAACTTGCCTATATTCGTAAGCGAAAGCGCGTACAAAGAGCCTGAAAAAACAAGCGTTCCTGCCATAAAACAATAGCCTGCCGAAGAAAACACGTCAGTTTTGAAAGTGTGTATCAATAACCCCACTATCAAAAGAGCCAATGCATGGTAAAATTGATACTTGACTGCCAGCTCAAACGTGTCCACACGTTGATAGGTAGTTAAGGTCGTTTTGAGGGCATGCGCACCAAATGCACCGATGGCGACAGCGAAAAAACAACCCAAAATGCCTGTTATTAAAAAAAATTTTGTCATTTCAAAAAAAATATATAACTTACACCCACAAAAATCGTATAAAAAAGTAAATAAACCAAAACCCTCCTTTTGTCATGAACAGTAAAAATTTGATTTCGACTGCCGCGGTACTCGCTATTGTTTTTATAGTGTGGAAAATTACCGCTACTATTTTTAGCACAGTGTTCTTCTACTCTATCGTAGCAGGGGCGATTTATTTGGCGTATGTGTTTTTTATTGCACCTATGATGAACACTAAAAAAGACTAATCTTTTACAGCCCTCATTGCAAGTTGAGGGCTTTTTTTTATGGTATTTAAAGA
>Ga0163152_10009598_pt1 | contig 10057 bp, 20 predicted proteins | sample OliLakLV19MP8IB2_FD_148635 | JGI IMG/M metagenome (GOLD analysis project Ga0163152, IMG submission 148635) | Freshwater microbial mat bacterial communities from Lake Vanda, McMurdo Dry Valleys, Antarctica - Oligotrophic Lake LV.19.MP8.IB-2 | ecosystem: Environmental > Aquatic > Freshwater >...
GTGAGGTGGTGGTCGCTGCTTTGCGCTTCGGTGGTGCTGTCTTCTTCGTCGCCATCGGTGTAGGTGCGGCGCAGGCCATCCCCTCGGTGTACCGGGAGACGGGCGGCCCCGGAGGATGGATGGGCCTGCGCCAGCTTGAAAATGAAAAAGGCCCGCGTGCTGCGGGCCTTGAGGTGGGCATGGAGTGCTCCGCGAGGATTACACTACCAGCATTGTGATCGGTGGCGCCGTCAGGCGGTCGTCACGGTCGGCACATAGGAGAGTCAGGACCAAGGTGTCGGCCAGCCTCTTCATGAACTTGTCGGCCTCTCCGGGGCGCTTCTTTTCGAGCGCGTCAAGGTGGTAGGCGATGTCCTTCGCCATCTCGTTGTTCATCTCGTCGATGCATTCGTCCACAGTGGCGTCTGCCGGGTCTTCGAGCGGGGTCGTCTGGCCGTTGCCGATGTCGTCGAGGGTTGCGCCCTCGATCCAGGCGGGGAGTGGGGTCGTCTGTTCCATTTTCAGTGGGTCTCCTTGTTGAACTTCACGATGCCATTATGGCATGTGTTACACCTCGATACGCGTCAATTCACCTCCCTTCGTCTGGCTGGCCATCAGGCGGACGGCAATCTCCGTGACGTGCGCACGGTCTCGCAGTCCTGGCCACTCCTGCAGCAGGTAATGCTCGGCGATGAGCTGGGCCTCGGGCGGCGGGCCGGTGTAGGCGCGCACCGCGGCGTTGATGTAGGCGCTCTGCCCCGAGCCGCGGAACTCTGGACAGGCGGCCTTGATCTTTTCCCAGACGTCGGGGTCGACGCGCACGGTGGTGGTCTCGACGCCCGCCGCCCGCTTGTTGCGCGCGTACCGACTGGTCTTCTTCGCGCTCGGCGGCGGTGGTGGTGCGGGCTCGAGCATGACCGCGGCGATGTCGGCGGCCGTCTGCCGGAGCGAGGCGGTGATCTCGATGTTCACACCCGCCTCGCCGCGGCCGCGTGGGCATACTCCACGCCAGCAACAAACCCGGCGTGCCCGCCGCCGTAGTCGAGGCGATCGTCCTCGTCCTGGCCGTACCACCAGCGCTCGAACGCCGCGAGCAGTGTGCGGCCATCCTCGCCTCGATGCGCGGCGCCGTGGCTGTCGCGCTCCTCAAGGGCTTGCTCCATCAGCGTGTAGGCAAAACCTCGGCTGCATCCGGTCGCACCCGCGATCAGGTCGGCGGCGTCGATCTCCGCGCTCATACCACCGCCGGCACGATGACCGTCCGCTCGCCCTTGATGATCAGACCGGTGCGCGGCAGGCTGTCGATCTCTGCGCCGTCCGAAGAGCGGGGCATTTTTCGGACGACGGCATTGATGAGGAACGGCGCCAGCATGTGCTCCGGCGGCGCGGCCGCGGCGATCTTCATCCTCGGCGGCTCCATCTCGATGACCGCCGCCTCATAGCTCGCCTCGCCCACCGGGTGGGGCCAGCTCCACACGTGCATGTCGGCGTAGTCGTCCGCGCAGGCCTGGGCGAGGGAGGCACACTGGGCCTCGTCGTGGTGCGGCGAGAGCGCGTACAGCGCCTCGGCGAAGCGGCGCTTCCACGCCCTCCGGGTCAGTGGTCTCATGGTGTGGTCTCCTCGATGGTGGTGTCGGCGATCGCGGCGAAGGGCTTCTGCTCTTCGGCGACGCGGTAGCCGCGTTGGCGCGCCGCCTTGCGGCGGTTGCTCTCGATGCGTTGCTGCACGATGGCCCACTGACCGGCCAGGATGTCCTGTCGGGTTGCTGTGCCCAGCCGGTAGGGGCCGCTCATGTCAGGCCTCCTTGCCGGTAGCTGGCTGCCTCGCGAGCAGGCGAATCCATGCTGTCAGGTCGCCTTCGAGCGCATCGCCGATGGCGCTCTTGGCCTGGTCCAGGCCGCCGGCGACGCCTCGCCGGTAGGCCACATCGAGCGCCGCGTTGGCCACAGCGAGCGCGCCGTCGGCCGCGGCGAGCGCGTCGTCGGCCACAGCGAGCGCGTCGTTGGCCGCGGCGAGCCGCGTCTCCAGGTCAATGATCCTGGCGTGGCCGGCCTCGGTCTGCTTCCACTGCTGGGCCGCCGCGTGGCCGCTGCGGTGGGCGCGCCGGGCGCGGGTGGTCTCGTGCTCTCGAGTGGCATCGCAGGCGGGGGCCGGCACAGCGGTGTAGACGCCGCGCTCGTCGTCGAACTGCAGCTCGCTCTGCTCCGCCCGCAGCCCCATGTAGGCCACCCGCACGCCCGGCTTGGCCCGGTAGTCCAGGCCCTCCAGCAGCGGGCCGTCTCCTTGCGACCACCACACGGGCCTGGGCCCGTAGCGCCAGCGCCACTGCACGGGAACGCCGTGCTTGTGCGCGCGAATGGCGCGGCGCGTCTCGGCTCGGCCCGCGATCAGGTCCACCTCGCCGTCGGCCGCGGTCTTGGTCTTGGTCTCGGTCTTGGTCTCGGTCTTGGTCTTGGTCTCGTTCTCGTTCTCGTTCTCGTTCTCGAATTCCATCATGGTCTCCTTTTCAGCTCGAAAACCCGGGCGAACGGCCGGTGCGTTTGTTACAAATGTGGATATCTCCCCCTTGATCGAGGGACGACACGGTCAGCAAGATCGAGCCGCCCTTCTCGGGCTCGACCCACTCCCAGTCGCCCCGCTGGATCACCTTGTTCGAGTCGTCGGCCCAGAAGCCGGCCAGGGTCAGCGCGTCCTTGACGACCTTGAGCAGGTTGTCCGCGTCGCGGGCCCGGCGGTCGGGGGGTACGAAGGTCCAGGCCACGCTGATGGGGCCAGGAGGGGCCCTGCGGCCCCGTAGAGCCTGCGAAACGAGCGCCCGGTAGGCCAGGGCCTCCTTGGACACGTAGTGCCGTCCTGTGGCCGTATGACGCACGGAATGGTTGCCTGTACGGCCAGGGTATGGCAGTTCGATGGTGACCGTGGAGAACATCATGATGTTAGTTGGCGCTAACGGACCGAAACCAGATGGCCTCGGCCCGGCTTTGGGTGGCAGAGAGACAAACGAGACGAAAAGACAAAAGACGGGGTCCCTAGGGCCCACAGGGGGCCGGCCTCGCGTGAAAAGAGATCAAATAATATATATATATGTTAAAAAGAATCTTTTTGTATATATAGAGAAGAAGGACAAGCAAAATCAACGACTTAGAAGCAAGACACCAGTGTCCAGCTGTGACTCTGTCGTCTCCGGATCGAACGCCTTTGTTGGTGGACACTAACATCAGGCAGCGCAGACACCGGCGTCTTGCCGTCATCAGGCAGCGCAGACGCCGGCGTCTTGCCGTCATCAGGCAGCGCAGACACCCGGCGTCTTGCCGCCATCAGGCGGCGCGAACGCCTTCGCGACGTACGCCTCGCATGACCTGTTGTTAGTGGCCACAAACTTGACCGCCACGATTTCATCGCGCGCCTGCAGCAGCTGCAGCAGGGCCATCTGCTTCTTCAGGTCCGCGATCCCGCGGAAGGGTCTGCTGAACGTGCAGAGACGGGCGAACGTAAAGCCAGTCTCCTCGCCCCTGCTGATCACCCGAACGACGTCCTGGCCGACCCGATCCATCTCGCTGTTACCCACCCGCGCGGCCACCTCTCGCTCCATCTCCAGCACGACATGCTTGATGAAGTCAATCGCCCAGGCGGTCGAGCGAGCGTCGACTTCTAGGCTGCTCTGGCCGCCCTGGGGCAGCGCCGCGAGCGACGCCTGACCCACGGCAATGACCACCGCCAGCTTGATCGCCTGCTCGCGTGCTCGCACCCACATCTCTGCCAGGGCCGCCGTGTCCGGGTTCTGGCCCAGCTCGTCCTGGCGGTCTCTGATCCACGCCAGGAACTGCGTCATCAACGTCTGGGCCATCGGGTCGGCCGGCACCTCGATCGGCGACGCCGCATCGAGCCCGATCATCCCGCCAGCGTGCATCCCTCGCACCCCCTTGATCCACTCGACGATGTCCTGGGGCGCATCGCCCAGGGCGGCGTCCTCCTGGTCCACTGGCCAGCCCTTCGGCGCCGTGATCACCAGCATGCGGTTCAGCCAGCCGCTCGACACGCTCGTGCTCGTGAGGGAGCCGTAGAAGGACTCGGGCACCGAGGTGCAGTACATCGCGGCGTGCGGGCAGGTGATGTCGAGCCGCGCGCGATCCTTCTGGTTCGCGTACTCGGCGCCCTTGTAGACCGTGGCGGTGGAGCTGAACATCTTCTTCATGATGGTCATGACGCCCCTCTCATGGTTCGCCGCCTTCTCGCCGCTGATGGCGGACACGAGGTCACCGAACTCGTCGAGGAGGAACAGGGAGTTGGACACCTTGCTCATGCGCGTGAGCAAGCCCTGGCCCGACACCATCTCCTCACCGCCGAGGTGCTCCCCCATGCCGGCGGCGTGCAGTGCGATGCTGATGGCCTTGCGCGCGTGGTCCTTGCCGGCCCCCGACGCCGCGAGGCTCAGCACGTAGAAATTGGTCCGCGCCTTGGTGTGGCTCATGACCTTTTGCCCGAGCACCGATCCCATCATTGTGATACTTGCGCCCACGGCCAGCTCCGGCTGGGGCTGCTGGCTGGTCTGGAGAATCCAGTCGACCATCCTGCCCACCATGCCCGGCGGGCGCAGGAGGTGCGCCGGCCAGGGCTTCGTTCTCGTTTCGAGAATTGAGAATGACGCCGAACTATTCGCCGAGCCACGCGCGCCGGGGCCCTTGGCAGCTATGGGCTCTGCTATGGGCTCATGGGCCCTTGAGTGCCCATTAACCAGCTCAATGCGCTCTTGAGGCACCATCGCCGCCCGCCGCCTCGCCTGGGCCGCCAGGGCCGCGTCGAGGTCGATCTGCGTGTCCACCACTAGCGCATCGCGCTCGATGCCCAGCATCTGGGCCGCATCTTTCACCGCTGCGCTCATGTCGCCGTCGTGGTGGAGGATGGTGAAGAGCGAGAAGGCGTCGTGCGCGTAGCCGTCGGCCAGGGGGTCGGAGCCGTGGTGCGAGAAGGCCCGGCCTTCGGGGAGGATGACCACGCCCGGGATCACCGTGCTCGAGCTGGGGGCGAGGTAGCGCTTGCCGCGCCTCTTGTACCCGTTGGCCTCGAGCACCGAGCCGACGTCGTTGGCCCGGTTGTAGGCCTCGATCACGCCGGTGCTCGTGCCCGGCGTGCGTGCCCGCATTGGCCTCGCCACCGGTGGCGTCTTGCGCCAGGGGCAGAGAGCCTGGACCGCCTCGCGCACGCCCGTCTTCGTGTCCGCGTAGTCGCGCCAGAAGTGGAGGAGAGCCTCGGGGATCGCCGGCACCTCGTCGCGGTCCCAGGGCGCGAACCCCTCCATCCACTCGTAGGTCGCGCCGCTGGGGTGCAGCGAGGGCGGCAGCACGTCCTGGCTCGGGCCAGAGCGCAGCTCGAAGACCGAGAACTTGTCGGTGATCTTCGTGCCGTCCTTCGTGGGCCAGTTGATCTTCACCAGCGGCATGTCGGGGCAGCGGAAGATCGCCTTCGCCCGATCTGGCTGCGACGAGTTGATGCGCAGGCCGCGAGCCAGCAGGTCGTCGATGTCGATGCTGAACTCGTCGAGGATCACGCGGGTGAATGCCTCGGAGTCCACGTCGAGCGCGACCGTGCCCGAGGGCTGATGGCACAGGCCGAGGTTGATGGCGCCATGCTTGAGGCGCTCCACCAGCTTGGCCGGATCGTCGATCAGCTCGGCGGCGGTGTTCCAGCCTGGGTTCGATGGCCCCTTCTGTCCGGAGGGGATGGCGGCCAGCTTCCAGCCCTGCTGCAGGTACGCGAGCCCGTGCTCAAGCACCCGCGAGGTTCTCGCGTCGATCATGGTGTCTCCTGGTGTCGTGAGGTGTGTTGTGATATTTCGCGGCGCTGTCCTACACCGCGGCGACTATCACAAACCTGATACTGACGCCCTGACATTGCGGCCGGCTTGGAGCGCGCCGCCCGTGATATTCTCCAGGGTCAGCTGCTTGATCGCGGGGATCGCCCCACGAGAGAGCCAGTTGCTGACCGCCGGTTGGGAGACCCCAAGGGCGGCGGCAAGTGCCGATTGGGTCCTGAAGTGCTTGATCGCTTGTTTCGGTGTCATCGTGGTCTCCTTCCGGGTGGGATCGCAAGGTCCAATAATAACCCGCGCAACAGCTTTGTGATAGGTGGAGGGCAGCGAACACCACGGGACTGATGGACATGTACGAGAGCATGAGCGACACGAAGCGCGCGGAGCTGATTGGTATCGCGTACGTGCTCAACGCCAGCGAGAAATCGACCAGCTACTCGGCGACGACGCAGGCCGCCAATCTGGGCTGAGCACCCTGTCAAGCCCTGGCCAACACAAGGTCGGGGCTTTTGTGATTAACCACACACTTTAGTCGGGATTGACGACGCCCGGTCAGTTGACCCGGGTATCAGCTTCGTGATGCAATTGCTACTCACAACAACGGAGTCCGCCATGACCAAGACCTACACCGTCACCAACGCCAGGACCAACCAGGAGGTTTTCGTCGGCACCCTCGCCGAATGGGATCACTGGTACGGTTTGAACTGCGACCGCTGGGACCGCCCGGCCGGCCTCACGGTCGATAGCGACACGCGCACCGAGAAGCGGATCACGGTCCGCCCTCGGTCCTCGGCCCCGCTGCTCGCCGCCCTGCTCTACGCCTACGCCCCGATCCCGGCCCTCGCCGGCGTCCTGAAGTGCCAGGGCATCTTCGACGACAACATGAGCGCCATCGTCTACCGCAAGGACTTCACGGCCGACCAAGTCGTGGTCCTCAGCGGCTACCGCGGCGACCGCATCTACTCGGTCGATCACACGCCGTTCGGGGAGAAGCAATGAACAGCACCGCAGTCATCACCTACCGGGTACGCGAAGCCGGCGAGCTTGTCGAGAAGGTCGAGAAGCAGGACCGCGCGGATTGCCTGCTTGAGTGCGGCGACGACGCCACCGCCCGCGAAAACATCATCGAAGGCATCGGCGCGCACCTAGCCGCCTTGCCGGGCTTCGTGGAGTTTACCGGCGGCTACTGGGAGGCCGCATGAATCTCACCGACACCACGCCGTTCCAAGGCTGAGAGCGACTGCAGGACTGAACCATCACAATGCCCACGAAGGAGAGTGTCATGTTCCACACCCCAGCTCACAAGGTCGTCCCGGTCCACACCGTTGTCTCCAGCGAAGCCGGCGTCATCGGCTACGCGGTCGGCCCCCAAGGTGCCCAGGCCAGCGCTGACTACGCCAATGGCGTGGCCCGCCAGCGCGGCTCGAAGGCCCGCTACCACGCCGGCTACGACTGCCCCGCCCAGCTCGTCAACGACCTGACCGCCACGCGCTCGGCCTGATCTATCACATTGCCACTGACCCCCGCCACCAAGGAGAACACCATGCACTACACGCCCCCACTGCTCGGCCCCTGCTCGGCCAAGTATGACGGCTCGGCCAGCGTCCCGATCACTCGCGCCCGCGCCGCGTATCTGCTGCGCGCGGCTCGCTCGCGGGGCAGCGTTGCCCCCGCGCTGCGCACCGGCCGCCACTGCTACCGTATCGGCGGGTTTCTGACCCTGATGACCCTCACCTGGAGGGCAGCATGATCGTCTGCTTCAACCACGACGAGCCGGGGCAGTACCCGGTGAAGCTCGAACAGCACGAGGGGCCGATCGCCTCGTCGCCTCGCTTCCGCGTCACCTACGGCAAGCAGGTCCGCGACGACCTTAACTACGCGGCCGCCGCCAGAGAGGTGGGCTACTGCCTGATGCACCAAGCCGGATGCGCCGGGACGCTCACCATAACCATGACCAGCTTCGTGCAGGCCTGACCGGCCCGCTGACCCCAGCGACATGCCCTCCGGGGCATGTCAGTGGCGTCCGCCGCACGGTAGCCGGCCGCACCCGGCTCAAGGAGTTCGTCTCATGGGTAACTTTGTGAAAGCTGCTTGGCACTTCGTCGGCAACCGTCTGCGCGATGGCGCACCGATCCCGAAGGACGGGGAAAAGCTGATCTACCTCGGCCAGCCGATTCTGTGCGAGCGAGGGCTGCACGCCAGCCTGCAGGCGTTCGATGCGCTGCAGTACGCGCCGGGCAATACGCTCTGCCTCGTCGAGTGCGGCGGGACCGTCCTGCACAGCGATGACAAACTCGTTTGCACCGAGCGGACCATTCTGGCGCGCATGGATGCCGAGCCGCTGCTTCGGCAGTTCGCTCGCTCGCAAGCGCTGGCTGTCTTGCATTTGTGGGAGCCGCCGCAAGTCGTTCTCGACTACCTCATGGGCGACGATGCCGCGAGGGATGCCGCGGGGGATGCCGCGAGGTATGCCGCGGGGGCTGCCGCGGGGGCTGCCGCGAGGTATGCCGCGGGGGCTGCCGCGAGGTATGCCGCGTGGGATGCCGCGTGGGCTGCCGCGGGGGCTGCCGCGGGGTATACCGCGAAAAAGGAGTTCGCCGCCTTGGTGGCCGAAGCGTTCGAGGATTGGCTGTGAAGTCCGCCCGCCACGATGTCCGGGTGTGGCGCGGATCAACGCACGGCTGTTCCAGTTGCGAGAAAGTACCTTGCAAAGTGCCCGCAGCGTGCGGGATATACGAGGATGAAAGCGAGACGACAGCGCCCTTTTTTCGCTACCTCTTGGTAGCAATCGGGATCGTTGCGGTGCTTGTCATCGGGCTGCACTTTGTCTTGAGGGCGGCGGCGTGAGCCGCCTGAACGCTGATGAATGGGTCGCGGTAATCGCAGTGGCCTGCGTCCTGATTGCATGGAGCTTTGCATGAACAAGCACACGCCGGGGCCTTGGGTATTCGTGTCGAAGCTCACCGCAAGCGAGAACCACCGGGGGTTCATCATAGTGGGCCGCGCGGGCCGCGCGGGCGGCAAATGGGCGCTGGCAGACGTGCAGCCGGGCGATGAAGACGGCAACCTCGGGCGCGCAAACGCCCGCCTTATCGCTGCTGCACCGGCGCTGCTGAAGGCTTGCCGACAAGCGCTTGTGGCGCTAAAGGGCCGGGAGCACGACCAGTTCCTGCGCGACGCCATCGCCGAAGCAACGGAGGCCGAATGAACAAGCACACGCCCGGGCCGTGGTGGTTCGGTATTTCCTGCGAGCCCGAGCGCGGCGCCGTCCCGTTTGATTACAAGAGCGGTAACTTTTTCGACAACGGCGCCATCTTTGGAGCGGCCGGCGAGGAGGTTGTCGGATGCGGCGAATACAACGTCTTCAGCAGTGCCGCAAACGTCCGCCTTATCGCTGCTGCACCGGAGTTGCTGGAAATGCTCCGGTATTGCCGCGAGTGGCTGCAAGGGTCATCGCCCAAGGCCGCCGCGCGCATCCAGGCTATCGATGCGCTTATCGCCAAAACAACGGAGGACGAATGAACAAGCACACGCCCGGGCTTTCTTGGTCGCGGTCTCACGAGGCAAACGCCCGCCTTATCGCGGCCGCACCGGAGTTGCTGGAGGCGCTGCGGTGGGCAATGGAGGCGGGCCGGCTCGCATACGTCGCGCGCAACAAAACAAACGGCGACTACTGCGACAGCGTTGATCGCGCCCTCGCCGCCATCGCCAAAGCAACGGGGGACGAATGAACAAGCCCGCCATTCCCTCTAAATCGCTGCTGCAGGGTAAGCCGTACATCCCGGCGCACACCCACAGCAACCCGAAGCCGTTTGCCGAACGGATGCGGACCGCTGACTACTTCCCGCGCCAGAGCGACGGCAGGGACGGCGATACCGAACAACCCGAGGAGAAGTCATGAACGACACCACCGCGCTTTGGGATCGAGTCTGCAAGACCGACCCGGCCGCCGTCAAGCCCATCACGGGCAAGCAGTACCAGGGCAACAGCCCCAAGCCCTACTACATCGTGCGCCGGCTCACTGAGGAGTTCGGTCCGTGCGGGCTGGGCTGGGGCTTCAATGTCGTCAACGAGCGCTTCGAGCGCTTCAGCGACACCGACACATTGCACGTTGCGCTGGTCGAGTTCTGGTATCTGCGCGATGGTATCGAGGAGGGGCGTTTCCAACAGATGGGCCAGACCAAGGCGAGCTACATGAGCGGCCAAGGCAAGTTTATTCTGGACGAAGACGCCCCGAAGAAGTCGGTAACGGATGCGCTGGTCAAGTG
>Ga0163152_10009600_pt1 | contig 10055 bp, 9 predicted proteins | sample OliLakLV19MP8IB2_FD_148635 | JGI IMG/M metagenome (GOLD analysis project Ga0163152, IMG submission 148635) | Freshwater microbial mat bacterial communities from Lake Vanda, McMurdo Dry Valleys, Antarctica - Oligotrophic Lake LV.19.MP8.IB-2 | ecosystem: Environmental > Aquatic > Freshwater > Lake...
GTCGGACGGCGAAACCTCAAACTTGATACCTGTGCGCATGGCGCAGAATCGCACGCCAAAGCCGAAATGGGAATCCCAAAAAGGACTCTTCTGTCAGGCGTTATCCACTAGGCACCCGCCGCTGGGTCGATGTGACGGTTCGCAGCGGCAAAGACGGGGCAGGTCCTGCGCTCGAAACCTCCGTTCGGGAGCTTCTCGCTGCAGCCTATCTGCGTCCGCTGCGTGATGCCGAGCGCGAGATGTCACCAGGCCGGGGCTCCCGTCTTTCTCAAATCCTCGCCAATGTCCCGGAGATTGCAGGGGGCGAGCAATTCGACGTCCATGCGCTACCCGCAGATGCAGAATCTGTGAGTCGGCTGAGCCTCCTCGGTCTGTCGGATTATCTCCGTCACAACATCAAGAATCACACGGGTGTCGGTGGCGCCGAGATTGCGATCAACACGAAGTATCTTTCCGCGCTGTCGCTTCTCGGTGACAGCCTTCTTGGAAAGATCGACCTGACCGAAGGAGGGACGGACAAAGCACGGCTACGCCAGATGCTGGAGCGGTTGGAGCTTGGGCTGCTTGAAGCATCGAGCGGCACCGCGCGAGGACGCTTCGGACTTGGCTCCAATAATCTCCTATTCATGGCGTGCGAACTTCTCCTCCTCGGACGAGAGCCGGAAGGATTCCCGTTGCTCCTCATCGAGGAGCCCGAAGCTCATCTGCACCCGCAACGCCAGCTTCGGCTCATGGAGTTCTTGAACAATGCTGCGGCCGGTGCTGTCGAGGGCACCAAGCGCCCCGTTCAGGTCATCCTCTCGACCCATAGCCCCAACCTCGCCTCCAAGATCCCGCTCGCAAACATGGTCCTGATGGAGGGAAACCGCGCCTTTCCTCTCGCGGAAGACCACACGAAGCTCGACAAGGGGGACTATCGTTTCCTCGAGCGGTTCCTCGACGTCACCAAGGCGAACCTATTTTTTGCCCATGGCGTCATAGTAGTCGAAGGCGACGCCGAAGCCATCCTTCTTCCGGTCCTGGCGAAACTGACTGGCATCGATCTGACGGAGTACGGCATCTCTATAGTCAATGTCGGCGGCACCGGCCTCAAACGCTTCAGCACCATTTTCCAAAGACGCAATCCCGTCGCGCCCACCATTTCGATTCCGGTCGGCTGTGTCGCCGACATGGATGTCATGCCCGATTGCGCGCCCGTCATTCTCGGCCTTGTCACGGGTGACGAGGACCCCAAGTGGCAGAACAATAAAAGGCGATGGAAAGCGCTTCGCGACTTCGGCACGGCAGAAGAAACCATGGAAGAGGCGCTGGCGAGAAGGCGGGGCCGTCTCCAGGTAAACGATGGGCAATCGGTTGCGACCTTCGTCGCTGATCATTGGACACTGGAATATGACCTCGCATTCTGCGGCTTGGCGAAAGAGGTCTATGTCGCGGCCATGCTGGCCAAGAACGACGATCCGCTGAACGAGGACAAGAAATCGCGTGAGGATGTAACTGCGGCGGCGCTTGCCGCTTTCCCTGACCTTGAAGCCGGTGCGGCGGGCGACCAAACGGTACTGGCCGTTCAGGTCTACAGCCTGTTCCATTCAGGCGCGGCATCGAAGGCGATCGCAGCCCAGTATCTCGCAGAATTTCTGAGCGAAAGCTCGAAGCAAAAGGGTTTTGAGCCTGCTACTTTCGCCGCGTCCTTGCCGCGTTACATCGTCGATGCCATCGCCCATGTCAGTCGTGTGCCGGCCCAAGCGCCTCCAGCTCCAGCGGAGGCGGCCGGCAATGGTTGACTCAATCGATCTCGTCCCGGAAATCACCGACGAGGATATCGAATGGGTCGCAGGCCTTATGGGGCTTGATGACATCGACGAGCCCCGCCGCGCATTCCTGATGTCAAGGTCCACCCATGATGTGGCCGCCTGTCCCGGAAGCGGCAAGACGACACTCATCGTCGCCAAGCTCGCTATTCTTGCGCGAAAATGGCGGCATCGAACCAAGGGAATTTGTGTCCTCTCCCACACCAATGTCGCCCGCGAAGAGATCCAGCATCGCTTGGGCAGCACCGTCGTTGGCCAACGCCTGCTCGGCTATCCGCATTTCATCGATACGATCCACGGCTTCGTAAACCGCTTTCTGGCACTGCCATGGCTGAACTCGAACGGTTATCCGTCGCCCACGATTGACGACGCCGTGGCCACTGCACATCGGCGCGGTACTCTAACCGTCCAAGAATATGAGGTGGTTGATAGCTACCTGCGCAAGAAGTTCAGTAGTTTCGAGCGTTTGCGAATCTGTGGACGCGACCTCAGCTTCGACCTCGGAGGAAAGCCGTTCCCATCTGGCCCGAATGCCCCCAGCTTCAAGTTCGCTAAACGTGCCGTCGAGACGTCGGCCCGTGCCGGTTACTTCTGCTACGATGAAATGTTCGTCTGGTCGCGGGCGCTGATCGACGATTTTCCCGACCTGCCGACGTGGCTCATCCATCGCTTTCCGCTCGTAATTCTCGACGAGATGCAGGATACGTCGGATCTTCAGGGGGCATTGCTCCACGCGGTCTTTCCGCGCGACCGCCAGGACGTCGTCATACAGCGAGTCGGCGATCCCAATCAGGCCATCTTCGATGGGCCTGACCTTGAAGCGGGCCAGCAGGATCCGTTTCCCGACGCCGCGCCCGAGCGCTGTCTTGGTATTCCAAGCAGCCGTCGGTTTGGTCCCCGCATTGCGGCGTTGGCTTCCCCCTTTGCCGTTACGCCTGTCGGTGCGGAGGGACTTCACGGAGTTGGCCCGAAAAGCGCACGAGACATTGCGGCTGATTGCCGGCACGCGATTTTCGTCTTCCCAGACAACAATACTTCCGGTGTGCTGGACGCCTATGGCAAGCATGTTCTTACAGCGTTCGACGACACGCTCCTGGAGCGAGGTGTTGTTACCGCCGTCGGTGCCGTCCATCAGGACGCCCCGGACACGCCGCCGGGACATGCGCACCACCCAAAGACCGTGCCGCACTATTGGAGCGGTTACACCGCGGATATCGCGCGCAAAGAGCCGCAGCCAAGATCGCTTGTCCAATACATCCGTGCGGCGCAGGCGGCTGTGCGCGACAGCGGAGAGCTCGCGCCCGGTGTTGAGAAGATCGCCTCGGGCCTTACTCGCCTCGCGGGTTTCATCGGCGATGCCGGACACCTTAAGCGCAAGCCGCGCTCGCATCGCGCTGTCGTGGAGGCGCTGAGGCTTGCGCCTGCGACGCTTGCGGCGTACAGGGCTCTGATCGCCACCTACCTGATCGATTGGACGCCGCTGACCGAAGAGACCTGGGGCGCCATGCGCGATCCTCTTTCCATGATTGTAGGTGCTCTCTGCATAGACGTCGTCGCCATCGGCAAGGGTGCCAATTTCCTCGCGTGGCCCGGTGATGACCCGTCGCTAGCATCCGAGCCCGCGGACTCGCCGGACGCCGCAGGGGCGAATATCTTTCGGGTTGCGGACGGAGACCGACACATCGATATCCACCTTGGCTCGATCCATTCCGTCAAAGGCCAGAGCCACTTGGCAACGATGGTACTCAGCACCTACTGGCATGCTCATTCATTCAAACAGATGCTACCGTGGCTGCTCGGGACCAAAATCAATCAAAATGGCGCTAAGATCCATGACACAAAGCGGTTGCAGCAAACCTATGTCGCCATGACGCGACCAACTCATCTTATTTGCCTTGCAATTCCACGATCCGTATTTGGTGCTGCCAACAGCTATGAAGAGCACGCTGCAATTTTGGCAGGTCGAGGATGGCTTGTAGGCGATGTTGTGGATGGTGTTGCTGTGTGGCGGGGGTGAGAACTTTCGTGACTACAATCCGAGTTCGCGCTTTCGCCCGAAGCTCCATTCGATGCCGCCGCCGCCCTTGGCGATGCCGGTTACATGGCGGCCGAGTTCCTTCTCCAGTGACGGCACCCAGGGTACGAGCTGGAAACCGCGCCCGTTGTCGATCATGGCAAATCGGCCGGACGTGAGCGCCAGGCGTTGGCGGTAGATTCCGTCAATGCGCTCCCCGGGCTTCGCTTCGATGTGTGGCAAGCTTGTATTGGCCGAAAGCTTTGCTCCTACCGAGCGGAGTTCGCGCTGTTGAAGCGTATTGAGCAGATCACGCTGAAGGATGATGCGCTGCCCTTGTCGACGCGCGAGGCCTTCTTCAGTGAGGTGTTCGGCGCGTGCCGTCATCGCGTCACGAACCTCACGCCCGAACCCACTCATCGAGAGCGCCATGGGGTCACGCTCGACAAGCCGATGATCCAGCCAGGTTGCACCCGGCGCGGTCACTTGGGCGTCAAGGTCTATGTCCGAGCGTCCGGCCAGCACCAGTGTCGGCAGGCGTTCATCTGCCTTGCCGAAGCGCCGCAGCTCGACGATGCCGCCGATGGGAGGTGAATGCTCGAAGGCTTCGATGCCGCGCAAACGGATATGATGCGCGCGTCCGTCCGTGCCGTCGATCACGGCATAGGATTCGCCGGTCAACTCGTCATGCAAACCCTTGTCGATCAGTCGGCCGATGATGGGCGAATCCGCGGTGGCAGAGTCGATCACATAGTCGGCGATTCCGCGATCCTGACCACGCTCAGTGAAGGCGCGATGCATGGTCTTGATGATGTCGCCGCGGAGCCCAAGATCGCGCAGGCTTCGCTCCGCGTCGAGGCCGACCACCCATTCTCCGGAGCCTGCCTTCGTTGCGAGACCCATGCGCTCCAACTTCTGCAGTCGGCCGATCATCAGGCGACGCATTTCCGGATCGCCAGCAATGCGGGCTTCCTGCCTTAGATCGACAAACCCCGTTTCATCCGCCGTGAGGCGTATCTCCATATCGAGGCGCGTCCAGCGTTCGGCATACACTTCCCGGGCAAGGGCCGAACGCACCTCATGCTCGGGCTTTGGTCCAAGTTCGATGGAGACCAGTTCCTCTGCCCGGGAGCGCAGGCCACGGCTGATATAGTCGCGGGAGATAACCAGGTCTTTGCCGTCCTGATCGATACCGCGCACAAGCAGATGGACGTGCGGATTGTCGGTGTTCCAGTGGTCGACGGCGACCCATTCGAGCCGCGTGCCGAGGTCGGCTTCCATTTGCCGGGCAAGGTCGCGCGTGAAGGCCTTGAGGTCGGTCATGTCCCCCGCGTCCTCGGGCGAGACGATGAACCGGAAATGATGCCGGTCATCCTTGGAGCGTTCAGTGAAGCCCGTATCATCGGCGCGATCGCTCTCGGCGTCGAACATGCGCGCCTTCTCACCGTCGCGGCTCACACCATCGCGCTTCAGATAGGAGAGGTGCGTGGAAAGCGGTGCCGAACGGAAGGCGCGGCCTTGATGGCGCGCAATCCGCGCCTTCACGACGACGCGCCGCTGCGTCGAGAACAGCCTGTTGCGGCCGAACGCGATCCTTCCGCGCCCGAAGGTCGAGCGGCCAAGACCGCTTGGTCGGCCGGTGCCGGAGAGCGGGGCGGTGTGGCCCGCCTTCTTTGCGGCGCGCAGCACCTGATTGACAAAGCTCTTCGGCTTGCCAGCGCTCTTGTTGCGGATACGGCCAGGACGAACGCGGAAGTCATCGCCGGCATCGCTCATGGCTGCGAGCCTTTGGGTGATTTCGGCAGCGCAGTGCCGGAAAGCGCTCTGAATAGATTGATGTTTTGCCGAAGAGCGGCACGCGAACCGACCGTCCGGCACGGAGAAAGACAAGTCATGTCAATGACTTGGCTGACGACCGGAGAGCCGCTTTTATCTCGCCGTCTGATGGTCGTGTTGTCCCGCCACCTACGCCTCACCACCATAGATGCGATGTTCCACGCTATGCCGCGAAGGAGCGCGAGCCAGGTCATCGTGGCGCATCCGAAGCGACACGCCTCACAAAAAGGCCGCCAGGAAGCGGCGCAATTGCTGACAGGTCGGCAACAGTTTGTCTGGTTGGTCGGCGCGTTGGCTGCAAATCGTCTGATGGAGGATCAGCGCTTGAACTGGCGTCGGCGCGTGCGATGAAAATTGGCGCGCGTGTCCAAGCGTTAGCATCCGCGACATCGACCACACCTGCATCGGGTTGAGCGTTTTCGATCAACGGCACGAGCGCGGCTACATAGGCTCGGGTTTCTGCCGGCAACGCGCGCCCCGCGGTCAGATGCTCTTCGTACCGTCCAGGACCTGCATTGTAGGCCGCGAGAAAACCGGGTGATCCGTAGCGATCGTACATCTCTCGCAGATAGGCCGTACCCGCCAAAATGTTGTCGCGCGCGTCGAATGGATCGGAGCCAAGACCATGACGGAGACGAAGATCCGCCCATGTCTGCGGCATGATCTGCATCAGGCCCATTGCGCCGGCTGACGATACGGCGCGCGTATTGCCTGCGCTTTCGGCGCGCATCAGAGCTCGGATCCAAGTCACCGGAAGCCGAAAGCGTCGCCCGGCTTCGGTGACGTAAGCCGCAAAGGAATCGGCGGTCCTTGTCACATCCATCGAAGCGCCTTGCGCACTGGATGGTGCAGCCGACACGGTGGCGAGCGGCCCGCCAATGGTCGCGATGATGAGCATCACAAAACCCATGGACTGAGCGCGCGATGTGGGGGAAGGCGTGCCTGTAGGAGCCAAGAGGGACCGATTAGAACGCATAACGCTACGCCCCATCCTTGCGCCGTGACGGGCGGTTCCACAGCAATTGAAATTTCGATCCGCTGGCGTCGGCTTGGAACAGATTGGCGCGGATCGGCTGCGTGAAGACCGGATCGTCGATCAACAGCGAGATATAGGCGCCGGCTTTCTCGCCGGTTCGCTTCCAACCGGCGCCGACCTCGATCCTGGCCGCGTCATCGCCAAGATGAATGCGGAAATCCGGAGTGTTTTCGGCATCACCTTTTTCGACCGGGACGAGAATGAGTTCCACGTCGAGTGTGAGTGTCCGCAAGCGTCCCGAAAAGCCGTCTGTTGTGCGTGTGAAGGTGCCGATATGTGCCATGACATTTCTCCAGTTTGTTGGGGTTGAACGGAAATCATCGTGTAGGTGCTCGCCAGCGGAAGTGGCCGTCGCCGTGTTCGTCCGTCCAAAGCGGCGTCGCCCGACCGACGATTGAATTGGCTGGGAGTGGACCGAAGTAGCGGCCATCGAGGCTGTCGGCCGACTGCCAGTTCATGAGGAAAACCTCACCGTCGCGAAGCGTCCTGCAGCCCTGCCAATTCGGTAGATCGCGGCCACGGCTGTCGCGTTCTCGCGCCGTTCCCATGGCGATTCCATTGACCGTGATGAGAAGGTTTTGCCGGCAGACTCGCTGTCCAGGACGCGCAAGCAAACGTTTCATCAAGGGCACGCCGCGCGGGACGTAGCCGTTGCTGCTGAGAAAGCCGGCCACCGGTTCCGGTGGCACGACCACGGCAAGGTCTGTGATCTCGATGCCATCTGGCGGCTGCACGGCGTAGAGGCCGATCGGCGCGCTGGCGGAGGCGTTCCAGATGAGTGTTTTGGGCATCTCCACTAGCGCTGGCAGTGCGACGCCCATGGTCGTGAAGGTGGTCGCCATCACCCATGCCAAACGCGTCATGGCTCGGCCCTCCGGCGCAATAGCCACGCATTGTGACGAGCTCGCGTATAGGCGCGCGGTTCGTCACCGGCGGTCAGACGGTTGTGGACATGTCGCCAATGATCAGGGGCTATTGCACACGGATCGACGCCAAGCGCCTCTATCTGATCGATGGCCTGGAGCACGCGCTCGACTTGCGGCCAACCGTTGATCCGCAGCAGGATGTCGCCGCCAGGACGGACAAAGGGAAGCGTCTGATATGGTTCGCCAGGCGCGACCGCGTTGGCGATGTCGATGCGCGAGGCGACTGTTCCAAACGCGTTGGATGCCCAGCGGACAAAGGCAAAGATGCTGCCTGGCGCGAAGCTGAGAACGCGGCGGCGGCGGTCGAGGATCGTTTCGTCGACGTAATCGCCAAAGCGTATCCAATGCTCGATCTGGTTCTCGATCCAGATGAGCTCGACATGGGTCAGCGCCGCGGAAGGCAGCGGGACACGCGGACCTCCGCGCTGCGCTTTGAACAGAACCGTTGCGCTCATGATGCATCTCCAGGGCTATCGGGAAACTCGCGCAGGAGAAGCTCGCGAAGCATGTCTGCGACGGTGACACAGCGCCGGAAGGCGATGACCTTGATGCGGCCGCGAAGATCCGGCGTGATGTCGATGGTGAGGCGGGCGGTGTAGACATCGGGCTTCATTGCCGAGCCCGACGGGAGTTCCGGCGCCTTGACCCAGCTTTCGGCATTGCCAGGACGAGAAACAAAACTGCGCTTCGAATTGCCGCCGGTCATCGGGTGATGCTCCCGATTTCGGCGGCCAGAGCCGCGATCTCGTGAGCGGCCGCGCTGTTCTCGTCGATATCGCCAACGAGACGTCCTGTGCGGGCCGTGTCGGCGAACGCGATGCGCTGACCGATCGTGGCGGCCAGCACCGGCGGGTCGTGATTGGCAAGGTCCTCTGCGGTTTCGCGAGCGATGTTGGTTCGCGCGTCACACCGATTGGACGAAAAATCCGCGCTTCGTTGATCAGTTTCAGCATTTCGCCCGAGGCCCATCCGTCAAAGGGTGAAGGTTGGACCGGGATGAGAACAAGATCGGCGGCGAGCAGCGCCGAGCGCATCAAGGCGGCCATGCGCGGCGGGCCATCGATGACGATGTGATCGGCAGCGCGGGCAAGTTCTGGCGCTTCGCGATGTAGCGTGTCGCGCGCCAGGCCGACGACACCGAACAGGCGTGGCAGACCTTCGCGCGCCCTTTGCTCGGACCAGTCGAGGGCCGAACCCTGAGGGTCTGCATCGATCAGCGTGACGCGTTGTCCCTGCCGAGCCCATCGTCCGGCGAGGTGAAGCGCCAACGTCGTCTTGCCGACGCCGCCCTTCTGGTTCAGGAGCGCGACGATCATGACGCGCCTCCGGGCTTCGCAAGAAACGCTATGTCATCGATTGCATGGGGATCAGCAGAAGCGGCTTTGCGGAAAGCCGCTCGCTCTGGCTGACCGTTGCGGTGGTTGCGACCGTGCTGTCTGGGTTTGGTTTTTCCCAAGCCCTCTACAGAAGAGTTAGATTCTTGGTTAGACTCTAAGTTAAGGGCTCGAATTCCTCTTTTTTGTTCGACACTTAGGGTCGATTGCGGTTCCCGATAGCACGACGGTAGGGTTCCTGATGGCACGATAGTGCCGGTTCCCGATAGCACGAGCGCTTCCACAGGTTTTCCACAGGGCGCCGGCTCGAACGCGAGCAGCGTGCGGCCCGTGATTTCGACTTCGATGAATAGGGTGTATCCGGGCAGCGGTTGGCGCCGGATGATGTCGCGCAATTCAAAGGCGAAGCGCTTGAACGGAGACAGGCTTCCGGATTTCAGGTGCAGGTGGTGAAAATCGAACCGCCAGCCGAAACGCTGTCTGCCGCCATGTTTGCGGACCAGGCGATAGAGCCAGCGTTCCAGACCTCCCGTCAGCTTGAAATAGGCACGGTCGATCGTGAGGACGAGCGCGTCGTCCAGGACCGCACTATAAAACCAGTCGGGTACGATGAGTTCGATGCCGCCTGGTCGGCCATGACCGTCGGAACGTTCGGTCCATTCGTTGATCCACGAAAAACGATGCATCCGGCGTTCAGCGGGTTGGCGCAGCGAGGTGGCGACCGTTGTTGATTGAAGGCGGTCGAGCGCCGCCTTGAGTCGTTGGTAGTCGCGAAGCGATGTTCCTCGGCCGATGAAAGTCAGGATTTCGTAGGGCGTTGCCGCCATCAGGCGTGACGTGCGCAAGCCCGCGTCGCGCGCCTCAACGATCTGGGAAGCCGCCCAGATCAGAATGTCCGCGTCCCAGATGGTGGCCATGCCGTGGTCGGGCACCGCTTCGACGCGGATGGCGACGTTACCCGAACGAAAGTCGATGGGTGCCGTGCGGTGCGATTTGGCGAGGCTGAAGAAGGGATAAGCCATGAGATCCTGCGCGTCTCTGGGTGCGAGTTCGCCGGGGAGCGCGCGGAACAGTGCGAGCTGCTGGCGTTCCGGTTGGCTT
>Ga0163152_10009603_pt1 | contig 10054 bp, 11 predicted proteins | sample OliLakLV19MP8IB2_FD_148635 | JGI IMG/M metagenome (GOLD analysis project Ga0163152, IMG submission 148635) | Freshwater microbial mat bacterial communities from Lake Vanda, McMurdo Dry Valleys, Antarctica - Oligotrophic Lake LV.19.MP8.IB-2 | ecosystem: Environmental > Aquatic > Freshwater >...
ACAGTACGCACCTTCTGCCGTTACCTGGTTACTCTGGGTGTGGTGGCAGCAACCGTATTCATGGCGCTGGCTGCCTGGTCAATGGTTATGGGCTCTCAGTACGGTGGAGCCCGCGTAATGGGTGCAGCATGCGGATTGCTCATGTTGCTTGCCGGATACACAATCTGGAAGATTGTCACCATGAATACCTTCCATGCCAATAGCACCGGATGGGAATCGCATTATCGAGACGGCAGCCCTCAAAACAATCCAGGACCGGGCACGCCGCAGCCCAACAACACCGGGCCGTTCGTGCCACCACAAAATCCGAACAGTCCGTAATCAAGTCACCTCACAAGGATCACAAAGGTAAATTTAGATAATGAGTCGTAAGTTCACAGCCGGAAAACTCGCAATCAGCCTGATGACGATCATCAGTTCTGTTGCAGGCACCGCTGCGTATGCCGACAACAAAAACGACGTGTTCAACACCAACACGACGCCAAGCTCAATGCCGATGCCCATAAGTGGCAACGCAGCTCTGGGCAACAACAGTCCGATTGCTCGCTGGTTCGATGGCATTGATATCGCCGTGTTCCAACATCAACCGGACCCAACAGAAAAGGCTTTGCTGAGTCAGCCGTTCAATAAAGATGCTAAAAGAGTCATCGTCTGGACGAACACCACAGCGAATGTAGCGCGCAAATACCGAGATCTAGCGCGGATTCTAAGAACCATGCCTATCCCTCCTGGCACGGCCGGTCAAGCCCTGCCGGCATACAGAAAGCTAACAGCAGACTGGTATAACGACTCTGCTGAATTGATGGAAGATTGGATCCGCCCAAGAACGCCGGCAAGCACGCAAGAAGAGTTACAAGCGCAACTCGACGAAATGCACCAGCGTTCCGAAGCCCAGACCTCCATGAAAAAAGAGCTAGAGGTGATGGACAAGAAACTGCGAGATCAGCTTGGGGTTAGACTACGCGACGATGCGCTCATGCAATACGTCGGTAAGAGACCGACCCAATAATTCCCACCGCGCCCACCTCCGAGAGGCTCCCATGGCAATTCAGCTCAGTGACCGTGATGCAATGATCTTCCGCTTTATTGAGGAGCATCAGGTCTTGCTAGAAAAACACATCGCTTGGTTCATATCCTTGGACGATAAACCTGTGTTGATCCGCGATCGTCTGCGGAAGCTCTTCTACCTTGACTATCTGCTTTGCGAACGGCATGGTGGCAAACTTCCCTGGTGGACAACGCCGACAAAACCGCTCGTCTATATGTTATCGCCAATGACTCGTCAGATACAAAATGCCGGCGACAGTGAATTTGATCTGTCCGACTGCAATACGCAACGGCATCTTCTCGAAGTCGCCAATTTACGCATGCTATTCCTGGTCGACCAGAAAGAGGGTCTGATAGGCGATTGCAACTGGAAGACAGGTAAGAAGTCGAAAATTGACGACCATATCGCAGATGCGCTCGTTACCTTCAAGCGTAATGGCGTGATGCAAAAGGTCAGTATCATCAATCACCCGACAATTGCCGCCGAGCACATTGTCTCGATAGTCGAGCAAACAATTCAGGCTGGAAACTGTGATGCCGCTTGGATTATCTCAAGAGATGAGAATCATCAACGTCACCTACAAGCAGCGTTGGTATCAACATCAGTGGCAGGCAAGGTTGCTTTCACCACGCACCAAGACATCTACAAGTCCGGCGTAGTCAAAGCGAAATGGCAGAGCAGCAGCGAGCAATTTGCCAGCGTTATGACAGAAACTGTGGCAGAGCCAATGTCCTGGGGTATGACAGCGCCAGCATTTACATAAGTCCGAAAAGCAGGCCCGTACAAGCGCAGGCGTCCCGATAACTTTTAGGCTGCAATGAGAAGCGGGTATGATGCCCGCGTAAAAAAGGCGTGCTCCGTTGGTTCAGTCCTTGTCTTCCAGCCTGTAACCGAGGCCATGGACAGTCGTAATCAGGGAGTTGCGTCCTTCGATATCGACCTTTCTCCTCAATCGTTTGACAGTGGTTGTAATGGCTTCTGTCGTCGAATCGGAATCCGATTTCCACACTCGATCCAGCAACGCCTCTGCGCTAAAGAGCTGCCCTGGATGACGCATAAAAAACTCTATCAATGAGTATTCCTTGGCATTCAATTTAACTAACGCACCATCGCAAGTCACCGTGGCAGATGAAGGGTCCACCGAGACATGACGGCACTGCAATATCCCACCTTTCATGACAGATGGTGGACGCCTCAAAAGTGCGCGCACGCGGGCAGCTAGCTCACGCACGTTAAACGGCTTAGTCAGATAATCATCTGCGCCGGCGTCAAACCCGGCTTCTTTATTCATGACCTCGCGTTTGCCGGTAAGAAACAAGATCGGGGTGTTTCCGCCACGATTGCGGAATTCACTGCAGATTTGCAATCCAGTAACTTGCGGCAGATCCCAGTCGAGAATGATCAGGTCGTAGTTGTAGAAGCGCAAATGCTCAAGCCCTTCGCGTCCATCGCCGGAGACTTCCACAATATGTTTCTCGCTATCTTCGAGCCAATCTTTGACGTTGTCGGATATCTCCGGGTCATCTTCAAGCAGAAAAATTTTCGCCATGTCCAAAACGTCCATCTGTTCCTGACCTATTTGTACCCAGCAAGAGACATGTGCTTTTTCACCCACAAATTATTGATGAGGAACCATTCGTTGCACTCAACCGTCGGGCTACCAGAAGATCGAATATTGGAGGGTGGGAAATGAAACGGTTGAGCTTGCTTGTCGCTGCCTCCGCCCTGTTGGTGGCTGCTACCGCTACCACAGCGCAGGCCCAGGTTGTCATCTCGGGCCCTGGTGCTCAAGTGACTGTCCCAACTGCTGTTATCCCTTTAGAGGGCACAGTGTTGGTAGACCAGGGCATCAGAAGGATTCCGCAAGGTGTTAATGAAACAGGTCGCTACGCACGATTTATAGGCGACCATCGCCTAATGGCCGACGAAATTCAATTTAAGAACAGAGATTTCCAGGACTGGAAGCCTTTAGAAACACGTAGCAAAGAACGGATGCTGCGCTCAGTTCGCGGTAACCTAAGAACAGACCGCCATCCGATCGCGGACCAGGAAGTCGGTAGGTTGGTGCGTTTTATCGCTAAGGATGATAAGCAACTGCACAACAATATGATCCTTATGAACCGAGATTTCGCGCACTTCAAACCAATTTATGCGCCAAATTCAGGCAGCTTGATGGATCAAAGAGTCCGTGGATTGGCTGCCACCATACAAACGTCAGTGCAACCTGGGCGAATCGTTGCTGTACGCTCCTATGCAATTGAGAATGACCCGAGGCTCATGCGGTTCTATTAAGGACAAGGATGAGCGATGGAAAAGGGCGATGCGTATGCGCATCGCCCTTTTCAGCATCAAGATCAGCGGACCTATTGCGCAGGTACGCGCTCATAATCGTTCTTTTTCCAGTTGTAGCCGGCAGGACCACTGGTGCCGCGAAAAGCCGGATTGAATTGGACAGTTTTGCGACGGCTACGCTCTGGAAATTCGAGCACAAGGTCACCATCAAGAGGCTCAATAGTAGAGTTAACAGTCTTGATGAAAGCCTGTTGCAACTCCGCGGCACTCATGCGAGAAGACTCTGGCACGATGTCGTATATTGACGGATCTATCTCAACTTCGTGAACGGTCACTTGAATGTGACGGTCGCGAGTGAAATTTAGTGTCGTGGTGGCAACACCAGGCAAAACGCCAAATTGACGCCACCTGGCAAAGATCGCTGCGCAGACGCGCCGGTGCCATTCTTCCCAGGCAATAACGAGATCGGCGCTTTCCGCTTCACCAATAAGCGCGTTTTCTTTTACAGCGGCTTGCTTGGGAGCAGTTACACCATATGCAGTATCATCCTTCTGCGGACTCATTTTGTGAAAGCCGATTGCAAAATCGTTCTCTTGGATGCCCGTCTTTATGGCATTAGAGCTAATGTTGTGTTCGCCTCGCACAACGTCGGTTGAGAATATGCCTGTCAGTGTCGGAGTCACCGGGCGCTTTATGCGCGCCGGTTGGTCCTGACGTTGAAGATGCCCCTTCAATACTTGAGCCAAGGCGATTCCGTTGAGCGTGAACATCAAGCCTGTGGCTACAACGAAACCTGTGATAAATCTTGGATACCTAAAAAGCATATCTAAAACCAACGTCTGCTAGTTCTACAAATTGAAAGGGCACGACCTGCGTTAGCACCATGTCAGCCGAGTCGCTGAAGGCCTTTCCCTGGATGTCCTGCATTTCCCTATCGAGTTCAACTAACGTCTTACGGTAGAGGTCGTTATCAGGATCGAGGAATATAGCCATCTTCAGGCGGTACGCAGCCCAATTGAAATTCTTTAGCGCACGCAAGGATTGCCCGAGAGCAAACTGAATCTTTGGATCTTCCGGCATGGCATCAGCAAGATAGCTCAGATGAACAATTGCGTCGTTATAGTTCTGACTGGAGAAGGCGTCTTTAGCCATCTTGCTATGCTCAGAAATCTCGTGGTCTTTCTTCACTCTGGCAGTCTGCGCTTCAAGCGAAACGCGATTCTTTATTTTGTACTGAACGGCCTTTATGGCGTCGCTAATCTCTGTGTCTTTCGGTTTCGCCAACATAGCTGCCCGATAATGACTGAGGGCAGAGGGCAAATCATTACGCCATTCCTTGATCGCTCCCAGGTTGAAGTGAGCATCGGCATTGGTCGGATCGAGGTAAATTACCTTCTCAAACAATTTTTCGGCTTGGGGCATTTTGCCGGCGGCATACTCTTTGACTGCCTGGTCGAACAGGTCCGTCGGGTCCGGCTCGTTGGACAGATCCACCTGCGGAGTCAGAGGCTTCAAAAGCATGGCTTTCTTGGAGACGCTATTAGCCCGCATATGATTATCAGCCGAAACCGGCAGTGCCAAAAGTAAGCAGGACAGGACCGCAATAGTAGTCCAAGTGTTACTTAGTCTAGTCATGAAGGCAGGGTACCCACGGGAGACCGTCTAAGGATTAAGTACCCGAGTACTGATTGGCCGAAACTGGTTATCGTCCCAAGTTAAGCTGCCCGATACAAAGTAAAGCCAAGCCCTGTGACGAATTAGCGGTATGCTCTAACCATGCGCAACCAGAAATTAGCAAAAACGTGGATCATCGCCCTGCTGTTTTTGTTCGGGCTCCCGGCTCTATTGATCTCGACCTGGCTGCCCTACCTAGATATCGCCCAGGCCGGATTTCTAGAAGGAGTTGGCAACAAGCACGAGGAAGCACTGCGTCTTTATGATCGCGCCATCCGGGCAAAACCCGATCTGGCGGCGGCCTACGCCGGACGAGGGCATTGTCACTACAACATGGGCGACATGGAAAAAGCTACGCAACAGTTTACCAAGGCAGTCGAGCTTGAGCCCACTAATGCAGAATCATGGAACATGAAAGCTTGGATTTTAGCCAAGATGGGCCAAAACGATCAGGCGATTGCTGACGCTACTAAGTCCCTCGAGTTGCAACCGCATCCCAACACTTTCGATACGCGCGCTTACGCCTATATGCACCAGCGCAAATACGACGAAGCATTGAAAGACTTCAACAGCGCCCTAAAACTTGACCCGAAATTCGGTGACGCCCACTTCCACCGGTCCCAACTTTATGCCCAGACCGGCAAGAACGATCTTGCTGAAGCGGACAAGCTGAAGGCAAAAGAATTCGGCTACACTGGCGACGACGAAACTACAATTCCACCGCTACAGCCTTGAGCGGTAGCTTGATGCGCCGTTTAACGTCGGAGTTTATCGAGAATTGACGGATTTGCCGGGATTGGAAGGAGCCATGTTCCGGCGGTTCGAAGCGGAAGGAATATATTCCCGTCGGGATCGTCAAGCTACAGGTGCCGTCGTCTGCGGAGATGGTGACCATCGGCTCGGCGTCCGGCGCCACTGTTCCACCGTAAGGTTCTCCAGTTATTTTACAATTTGCGATCGGCTCGTCCGCCTCGGAAAATACTTCGAACCGCACCAGACAGCCGGTGCCCCATGTCAAATCGCTTTGCAAATCTTCGCCAGCAGCTTCTATCAGCATTGCCGTTGAGCGTTGGTTGTTCATGATCAACCAATATTTGCCGGGGCTTACTCGGAACTCGAACGAACCATCATCGCTGGTGATACCAAACGTCAACGGACGCTCTTTGTCGTTTGTCGTGTCAGGGTCGCCACCTTTGTCTGCGTATAACGCCAACTGTACGGACGGGCGAGCGCTTCCGGACTTATCGACGACCTTGCCGCTAAGGGAGACTCCATGCTCAAGTTGGACATCGAGGCAGGTGTCTTCTGCAAGCTTCACCGGACAGGAAGTCGGTGCCAGCAGGCGGAACGGCAGGTGAGCCAGCGAGTCCGGTTGTGCCATCACAGAAAGTTGGTATGTGCCGCCGGACAAAGAGAATGAATAAATCCCGTTTTCGTCTGTCACCGCGGACGAATCGATTTTGCCACCATATATGCTGACCAGAGCGTTTTCCACAGGTTCGCCGTCAAAGCTTACTCGTCCATACAATCGGTGGCCGGCAACTAGAGAATAGGTGCGAGTTCTTGCTTGATCAACCAGAATTGAGCTAACAAGCCGTTCCGACAAGTGCGAATCAGCGCTCGGCTCAAGTTTCACATCGTAGTTTCCAGGCGCGACGTTGCACTGAAACTGTCCGATTTTGCTGGAATACACGACTGCCTTTAGCTGAACTTCCGATTCAAACTGATCATCAGACGGCATGGACGAAGTAATGGTGGCACGCACACCTGAGATAGGGTGCCCATCTGAGTTGGTCACGACGCCTTTGAAGAGCACCATATCAGGTATCACGAAGTCTTCTTTGACATCTGAATACAAGTCAATAACGTGCATAGCCGGATATAAAAATGCCGTACCGGCACCTGGGGTTCGCTCAATTATTTGGCGGCAGGCGGCGTAATACTTACCTTTCGGTAGCGAGATGCTATAAGACCCATTGGCTGCCACAGGTTCGCTGGCGCGCAATGACTCTGGTTCAATCCCGAAAAAGAGCATTTCAGATGGACCGATCGGGTCACCAGATTCGGTGCATACTTTGCCGGTTAAAGTTGAACCATGCTTGAGGTTAATTGTAATGGTGGTGTTATTGGTGACTCTGACAGTATCTATCGACTGCCGGGCAAAGCGGGTGTCCCGGTTTGGTACCACTTCGATGCTATAGACGCCCAGTCGCACATCAAAGCTAAACTCCCCCTTCGGTCCGCTGCAGCTCTCGGCCACGAAGTGCTTCGTCAATCCGATCCCTGTGCTCCAATAGTCGTATAGCACAATGGTAGTGCCTGCAACAGCCAAACTCTGGTTCCTGACGGACCCAGCCAAATTGTATGACACTTCCCTGGTACCCACCTGACACCTCTAACGGGATCTTTGTTTATGGATTTTACAGCTTTCCTGTCCTAAACCGTACGTCGACTTAAAGCCGTCTTGCACAGAATGCCAACCCAAACAAACCATAGTCTCTTTGACAGTGGCAAAGGAGCCGGTTACAACGATCAAATCGTCGGCGCGGCGGTTCTCGCAAGCCATTTGCAGAGCCTGAGCCACTGAACTGGCAGAGATCGCTGTGGCACCGAGATTTTCGGACTGGCGCACGATATCGGCGGCACTGGCTACGGCTCTTGGCGAGTGGCACTGGCTGGCGACAACCCGGTCATTCGGGCGCAGCAAGCTCTTGAGAGCGCCTTCAATGTCTTTGTTTTGGAAAAAACTTAAGATGAATGTGCGGGGCTTTTTCGGGAAATAGTCGTCCAAGGCTGAGCGCAAAGCCCTGGCTCCGGCGACATTGTGAGCCCCATCCAGAATAATGCCCGGCTCAGGCAACCACTGGAAGCGCCCTGGCCAGTAGGCTGTTTCAAAACCACTTTCTAATCGCTGGCATAGTGACAACTGCGTGCGTGTCTCGGCAACCTTGAGCATGGTGAAAGCGATGAGAGCATTCTGTCGTTGGTAATTTCCAACCAGCGCCAAGTTAGCTACGGCCTTGTCAAAAGCTTCCGTGTTAATAGAGTCCGGCCCGGTCACTATATTTGGTGCCCGACAGAGAGTAATTGGTGCCTCCATCTCAATTGCCCGAGCGGAAATTGTATCAAGGGCTTCGCCTGTGGTGCCAGTGACAATCGGCACTCCGCGTTTGATGATGCCAGCCTTCTCGGCTGCAATTTTCCTCAGCGTTGAGCCGAGTATGTGTACGTGGTCGTAGTCAATTGTTGTGATTGCGCTTACAACGGGATTTTCAATGACATTGGTGGCATCCCATCGGCCGCCCAACCCCACTTCAATCACAGCAAAATCGACTTTGCTTTCCGCGAAATGAAAGAACGCCATTGCCGTTAAAACTTCAAACCAAGTTAGGGCACCATGTTGCGGGTGATCAACTCCGAATCTTACCGAGCGCTCCTGTACCTTGCTGGCAAGTACGGCAAATGCATCGTCGTCAATCGGCTGCCCATCCAAATGGAATCGTTCATTCCATCTTAAAAGATGAGGTCCTGTAAACCGCCCGACTTTATATCCTGAAACTCGCAGCACACTATCAATAATTGCCACAGTCGAACCCTTGCCGTTCGTCCCAGCCACGTGCAAGGTATTAAAAGAATTTTGCGGAGCTCCGTGCAACTTCATAAAAGCATCGAAGCGAGCAAGATCAGGGTTTAAGATAGTCGGCGCAAGGCTTTCGATGTAAGCCAGCGATTCGTCGTAATTCATAAGCTGTGATTATCGCAGTTGAGGGGTAGCCACTTTGGGACTTATTACAAGGAAAGATGCAATCGGCACGGAGAAAATCTTCAAAGGTTCAGTCTTCAGTGTTCGATTGGACGAGGTGCGCAGACAGAATGGCACAAGCCTGCGACTGGAAATCGTAGAACACAACGGGGGCGTCGTTATCGCCTGCAAGCCCAGTCCAACTGACGTCATGTTAATAAAACAGTATCGATATCCGATTGATGAAGAGTTAATTGAATTGCCAGCTGGCCGCTTGAACGAGGGTGAAGACCGTCTAGAGGCCGCAAAGAGAGAGCTAATTGAAGAAACCGGCTACAAGGCGAACACCTGGGAAGAACTTCCGGCGATGTACTCAGCGCCAGGTTTTTGCGATGAACTGTTGACATGCTATGTAGCCAGCGATATCGAATGGGTTGGCAAGAATCTAGATGAAGACGAATGGACCGATGCGTTCACTGTTCCCCTGAAAGAAGCATGGCAAATGGTACTTGACAGGCAGATTCGAGACGCAAAGACCATCGCCATTCTTGGCATAATTTGTCACAGCTAAAGCAGATTTCAGCGTCTTTAATTGAAACGCATGTTACGTGTCAAACAACAGCAGCACGCGCGAGTTATACTAAGACTCGATTTAGAAGATATCTGGCAGATCAATGGCACAAGCACGGTGCTGGGTTACAAGAGGTCGACATGGCTACGAAGTCTGAAACAACCGCCCCCGCAATCAGTTATCCACTGCTGTGTATGATTGTCTGCTCATTACTGGGCGGTCTGATTACTGGTGCTGCGTTCCAAGTAATCGTTTGGTGGCCACTGCCCATCTCGGTCGCGCCTTATTTTGAAGATACGCTCTTCATGTCCGGCTTTTCTTGGGGCGCCGTTTCCGGAGCAATCATTGGTTTCGTACTTGGTTTCGCCACTGACGAAGCGCACTTCGACGATGTGAGCTACGAGTAGATAACGATGAATAGGGTGGCGCTATGCACCACCCGGGCGGCTCACGAGCCGGCCCTACATCACGCGACGAACGACGTTGCATCTACAGCTACAGTTTTAAATACTTCAAAATATCGTCGTACGCGCCGCCTTGGTTCGAGTACATCGCATAGTTCTTTGCAGTAGCAAACCATTCGCTGGTGCTTGGCTTAACGCGCTTAAGTGCGTTTTCAATGTCCTTAGTGGTCAGAGGCATGGGCATTCCCGAGCTGCGCATCGCCTGTTCGATTTTGCCTTCCACAGCGTGATCGACGACAGCCTGGAGATCAGCGCCTGACAGC
>Ga0163152_10009605_pt1 | contig 10054 bp, 9 predicted proteins | sample OliLakLV19MP8IB2_FD_148635 | JGI IMG/M metagenome (GOLD analysis project Ga0163152, IMG submission 148635) | Freshwater microbial mat bacterial communities from Lake Vanda, McMurdo Dry Valleys, Antarctica - Oligotrophic Lake LV.19.MP8.IB-2 | ecosystem: Environmental > Aquatic > Freshwater > Lake...
AACTGGTGGAACTGGGCTTTGCTCGGCTTACTGCTTTGGGCGGTTTACGAGAGTCTTCAATCGCCGGTGCGGCTGTTTGAAGCGGCCCTTCTCGTCGTCGCGGCCGTGCTGAGCCTGCGAATGCAGCGTGATATTTGGTTTGGAGCGATTGTCGCGGCAGCCGTGATTACCCGCTGCCGACGTCCAGCGGATCCTGTTTCGCTGCCCATTCCAGGTCTGATTGTGGCGATCCTCGCAGGGATCCTACTGACCCGAATCGTCTGGCATATTGGTCCCGGTGTTGATCGAAGTGCCGAGCAAGTCAATCGCGAGCAGTATCCTGCGGGAGCGGTCGCATATCTCCGCGAACATCGGCCACCTGGCCCGCTCTTCAATCATTTCAATTGGGGCGGCTATCTGATCTGGTCTCTTCCGGAGTATCCGGTCGGCATGGACGGGCGAACGAACCTGTATGGGGAAGAACGATTGCAGCGGGCCTACGACACCTGGAACGGGATCGGCTGGGAGACGGATTCGGACTTGCTCGCCGCGGGTGTCTTGCTGTTGTGTGTTGAAATGAAGTTGGCATTGCTGGACAGATTGCGGGAGGCCGGTGATCGCTGGCGAGTGGCCTACGAAGATCAAGTCGCGGTCGTTTTCGTCCCGATCAGATAAGGTCGAGCCGGCGATGGGCGGCACGGGCGCGATTGCAATCGACGCAGGTTCCGCGAATGATGAGCGTGTGCCCCGCCATCTGGAACTGGTTCTGCCGGCAAATTTCTTCAATCGAGGCCTCGATGGCCGGGTGCTGAAACTCGATCATCTTCTCGCAAACACCGCAGACAAGATGCTCGTGCTGCGGGTAGCCGTAGTCGTGCTCGTAATAGGTTTTGGTCCCGACTTCCAGCTTGCGCAACATGCCGGCATCGACGAGTTTCGTCAGCGTCCGATAGACGGTTGCCCGGCTAACGTCGAGCCCGGCTTCTTCGAGATCCTTGCCCAGTTGATCGGCATCGAAGTGGCTATGGTGCGAAAAAACCTGCTCGACCAGATCGCGTTGTTGGTCGGTAAACCGCTGGGGCGTGGCCCGACTGACAAGGTATTCGCGGAATTTTTCAACTGGCGACTGAGTGACTTGAACGGCCGGCAAAGACACGATGCTGCTCCCCAGGCAAATGCTTAATGCGACTGTCCTTCGCGTGAAGCGATCCTTCCATTGTAGGCAGGCCGACGCGTGGGCGAGCCTAAACTTTTGACCTGGTTAACGCGTCGGTCTGCGTGCAAGGTGGCCCAGCGGCCCGCCTACATCGGGAGTCGTTACTCGCAATCGAAACAGTTCGCCATGCGGTCGAGAGCGGCCTCGAATTTTTCCGGCGTATCGTAGGTTCCTGCCAGGATCTCCTGGCGGACACGACGGACGAGTGCCTGCCGGACATCCGGCTCGCTCGAAAGTGCGTTCATGTAGTCGGACTCGGGGAGAAATTCCTGAGCGACGTGCTGACGCAAACGACGTTCAGCGGAAAATCGCTGTTTCGGTACGTGCACGCGGCGGGGATTCGGCCTACTCATGGTGCGATCTGCTCCCCCAATAGAGGTGGAGTCCTCTATCAAGTTCAAGTCTAATTCGGGGTACGGCAGAATCAACCCATGCAAGCGTCGATAGGCGTTCACGGGTGCCCTCCAACGTTGGGGCAGTCCAATTGTAGCGCCAAGTGCTGGCTTCGCTCGCCGGATCGTCCTCGGACATCCATTGATTGCCTCGCCCGCAGCTGACAAATCTCAATCCCATTCCTTGGGCAGACTGCATTTTCCTCTGATGTTTTCATCGACGGTTTAGAAACCCGGTTGAAGCAAATCGTTCCGGGATCGTGAGATACGCTACGCTTTTCCGGAACGTTGCGCCAGCCGCACGAATGGCGACAAGCGGATGGATGAGGAACTCAACACCTAACACACCGGCAGGGGCGGTAAAAGAATTCTTGTTTTCCCGAGGTTGGCTCATGCTGCCTCAGAGATCGATTGGCCGTCGCATTCTGCATGGCCGTGGGAATTGCGAGGATCACGGTCGAGCCGCACGATGCATCACGCCTCAGCTACCACCAGCTGGCAACGCAGGTCGAACGAGTTCCGTGGAGGGCAGACGTTTCAGCGTCGAACTGGAATCGGTTTCGCCCCGACGGAGTTCGGAGATACCTGGAATAGCAAGATTGCGAGGAAGTCGGACCGTGAACGTGCTTCCCCGTCCCAGATCACTCTTCAGCACAATCTCCCCCCCGAGCAAGACACACAACTCACGCACGATCGACAGCCCAAGGCCGGAACCTTCGTGTTCACGGGTCAGCGTGCTACGGCCCGACTGGCGGAACTTCTCAAAGATCTTTTCTTGCTCGTCCAACGGGATGCCAACACCGGTGTCCTCGACACAGAACAGGCAATCATCACCGGCCAACGCCGTTCGCAAAAAGACACGTCCACGCTCGGGAGTGAACTTGATCGCATTCGAAAGCAGATTCGTCAAAATCTGTCGCACTTTGCCGGCATCCTGACGGATGGTATGCAGGTTCGGATCGTATTGAACGCGCAGGTCGATGTTCTTTTTTTCTGCTGGAATTCGAAAAGCGGGCAAAAGACTATCGCAAAACTGGGCGGCATTGAACTCTTCCGGCCGAAGTTGCATCCGCCCCGCCTCAATACGGGCCAGGTCGAGGATATCATTGATGAGGCTCAGGAGTTGCTGGCCGCTCGTCTTGATGTTCGCGACCCAGCGGGCCTGTTTCTCATTCAATGGGCTCGTGGCCGAGAGCAGCACGTCGCTGAATCCGATAATTCCGTTTAACGGCGTCCGAAGCTCGTGGCTCACCGTCGAGACAAAGTCACCCTTCGTCTTATCGGACTCGTAGAGAGCCATGTTCGCACGAGCCAATTCGTCCAGGCGACGATCCAAATCTGCGTTCAACTTTCGCTGGCCTTCCTCGGCGTCCATCAGGTGACGAACCATGCGGTTGAACGCATCGCTCAAGTCCTCGAACTCGTCACCCGTGTGGATCTCGGAACGTACATTGAGCTGGCCGGCCACAATCGCGTCCGAGACGGCCTTGAGATGTTTCACGGGTTTCACCACCACATAACGGATGATGAGGTAACTGCCAGTCATGATGAGAATGGCGGTCATGATGGCGAACGATAACAATAGCGCTCGGTTCATGTGCGCGCCCGTCTCGATCGATTTGGTCGACAAAGTGACTTTCACCACGGCCATCAAGTCCCCTTCCTTGAGTGGGGCCGAGGATCGCGTGGCCGCGGGTAGCCGGTTGTGGCAATCGATGCAGGCAGCTTGAGCCCGGATAGCACCGTAATAATGAAAGACTCCCTGTGCCGACTGATTGGCCATTTCCTCCGCAACCTCGGGATTTGCCGCCAGGCGATTCACGACGCTGACTTCGTCCCCCTCCGGTTTTTGTTCCGGCTGCCGTGCGTCGGCCTTGAGCACCTTGTATCGATATTCGCTGAGTGCATCCGGCCAGGTGATCTCCGATTGTCGCTGAAAGGCGTTGATCGCGTCCCGGCGATCGCTCTCCAGATGCTCGCGAGCCAAGATTGGTGGAACCAAAAGACGCCCCGACGTTTCCATCTGATCGTAGGCCAGCCCTTCCGTTTGGCGGGCGTAGCCCCAAAACGACAAAGTCATCAATATGAGGATGCCACCACCGAGGAGGAAGCGACACTTCCGCTCCAGATCGGTTTCGCCTAACAGACGTTTGAAGGCTCGGTAGGACATATTCAGATAACAGAAGACAGAGGACAGAGGACAGAGGACAGAGGACAGAGGACAGAGGACAGTGGACAGTGGACAGTGGACAGAAATCTGCCAGCATTTGCCATGACCTGGTGTTCTCTGTCTTCTGTCTTCTGTTCTCTGACTTATGTTTGGCATTGGGGACAAAAATGCGTTGAACGCCCCGCGAGGCGAACGCACTTGATGGGCGTCTCGCACTTGATGCACGGCTTGCCAGTTCGGCCATACGCGGCGAACTCGTCCTGAAATCCTCCACGCAATCCTGACCCGCCGACATAGTTACGGATCGACGATCCGCGATAGTGAATCGCACGGTCGAGCACTTCGCGAATGGATTGCAACAGCCGAAGGCCTTCCTCGGCATCCAGGCTCTGCCCGGTTCGCTGTGGGTCGATCCTGGCAGCAAAACAGGATTCGTCCGCATAGATATTACCAACGCCCGCGATGTTGGTTTGATCGAGGAGGAGCGCCTTCAGCGATCGTTTCGACTTCGCCAGTTCCGCTTGCCAATCTTGAGCGGCCAAGTCCCAGGGCTCGGGCCCCAGGCGATCGGCCAGATACCCTTCCCATCCCGCCCGGTCGGGGAAGTAAGTGATACTACCGAATCGGCGAATATCGCGGAACCGCAGTTCCGACCGGTTGTCGAGCAGGAACACAAAATGCGTGTGATCCTCCTTTGGCGTGCCGGGTTGTACGACGGTGAACTGGCCGGTCATGCCGAGATGCACCATCAGAAAGGGCCCGCGATCGAGTTCGAGAAGCAGCCACTTGCCGCGACGATGGATGGCCGCGACCGTGCTGCCAAGAAGAGCGGGTTCGCACTTCTTCGACCATTTTTGGCGAAGAGATTTCTTGCTTCGACTGATGCTCACCATCGATCGGCCGACTAAGAGTGGGCGCAAGTCGCGTGCCACCGTTTCGACTTCGGGAAGTTCTGGCATGCAGTCAGTTTATGTATCCATCGCCGCCTCCCACGATCGCAATCCAATTGAAAGCGTTCCAGGCGAAGCTCTCGCTGAGGTTCGACTTGCGGTGCCGAGCATATAACGATCCCATCATGAAATACCGCAATCTCGGCCGCACTGGCCTGAACGTCTCGACTCTTGGCCTGGGTGGCGTCGCCTTCGGCGACATGTACGGCGCGATGGGCCCTGGCGTCGCCGACGCTTGCGTTCGCAAGGCCATCGACCTTGGCATCAACCTGATCGACACCAGCCCCTTCTATGGCCAAACGCGATCCGAGAGTGTCCTGGGCGACATTCTCGCCGACGGTCTTCGCGACAAAATTTACCTTTGCTCCAAGGCAGGCCGCAACACGGCGACCGATTTCGATTTCACGCCGGCCGCGATGGAACAGAGCGTCGATGCCTCGCTCAAACGGCTACGAACCGATTATTTGGATGTACTGATTGCTCACGACATCGAGTTCGCGACCGAGTTCGAACCGATCTTCACCGAAACCGCGGCCGTGTTGCACAAGCTGAAGGCGGCCGGAAAATGTCGCTTCATCGGCATGTCGGGCCATCCGCTCGGAATCTTGCGGACTGCCATCGAGCGTTGCAACCTGGACGTGGTCATCAGTTACACTCACTACACATTGCAAAATCAGCGACTGCTCACGGAGCTGTTGCCCACGGCGGAGCAACATGGCGTCGGCGTGATCAACGCCAGCCCGCTGACGATGGGGCTACTCAGCGAAGCAGGCGCGCAAGATTGGCATCCCGCACCGGCAATCGTGAAAATGGCGGGCAAACGAGCAGCCGAGTTGTGCAAGAGTCGAGGTGTCAGCATCGCCACGCTCGGCATGCAATTCTGCACACGTGAAGAACGCATCGCGACCACGCTCACAGGCGCCTCGCAGGCCAGCGAAGTCGAAGCCAACGTGAAAGCACTGGAGACGCCGCTCGACGAGGGACTGTTGCGCGAGGTGCAGGCGATCCTGGCACCCGTGATGAATGTCACCTGGGCGAGCGGAAATTGGCCGTTTCAAGCGTGACGAAGTTCGTGCGGAATGTAGTAATGATTTGTCGCTTCCCTTATTCCCAAACGCCCTCCAATCATGAATAATCCTGCCGAAATTACCCTGCCGATGATGCGGCAGGCCTTCACCAGTGCCGTGGTTTCCGATGCTCTGGATGCCGAGGGATACACAAGGCAATCGCCACGGCTGGCCATTAAGCCTTTGACGACGAACGCGGTTCTTATCGGCCGTTGCAAGACGACCTTGTGGGCCGAGATGGCTCATCCGGATCCGAAGCCCTACGAACTGGAATTGCTTGCGGTTGATTCGTGCAAGCCGGACGACGTGCTAATCGCGGCCGCGAATGGCTCGCTGCGTTCCGGCATCTGGGGCGAATTGCTCTCGACGGCCGCAAAGAACACCGGTTGCCTCGGCGTCATCGTCGATGGGGCCGTTCGCGATGTTCGCCAAATGCGAGCAATGGGCTTTCCCTGTTTTGCCCTGGCCACGATCATCTACGACAGCAAAGACCGCCAACGAGTGATCGACGTCGATGTGCCGGTTGAGATTGACGGGGTTCTCTTTTCGCCAGGCGATCTGGTCGTCGCGGATGAAGATGGCGTGGTCGTGGTGCCGCAGAAGGTCGAAGCTGCGGTGGTTCGCCGAGCCTGGGAGAAGGTCCACGCGGAAAACGAAGTCCGCGACGCGATTCGCAAGGGCATGAAAGCGGCCACGGCGTTTGAGACGTTTGGGGTTTTGTGATGAATGTGTGTTGCCTACATCCCGTCGCGGAGTGTATTTTGGTGAGTAGGGTATAAAGGAGAACGATTCATGAGCACAGCAACGATTCCTCCGCCAATGGCACCGGCAACTGGATTGCCGGCAGTTACCGTGCGCCGAACGATGAGCGAAGAGGAGTTCCTGGCTCTGCCGGATGATGGCGTCGAGCGTTGGCTAATCGATGGCGAAGTACGGGAGTTCGGCATGACGATGCGCAATTTTTCCCACAGCCATGCAACTGCGCGTGTGACACGATTCCTCGATACCTGGCTGGATACTCAGCCAGAGCCAATCGGGGCAATCATATGCGGTGAAGCGGGCGTTCGTCTTGCAAGCGGCCGCTTGGTGGGCGTGGATGTCGCTTACGTTGCGGCGGGGCTGGAAGTAACTGAAGCCTCCACGCGGACAATAGTTGACGGAACGCCCACCCTCGTCGTTGAGATACTCTCGCCAAGCGATACGAGGGAAAGGGTGACCGAAAAGTTACGCACGTATGCGACTGCAATGGTCCCCATCGTTTGGAAATTGGACCCGGACGACAAGACAGTAACCGTCTATCAGCCAGGCATGCCTCCAGTCCTCTTTAACGAAACGCAGGAATTGACGGCCGAGCCGCACTTACCGGGATTTCGCGTCAAAGTTGCCGATTTGTTTGGCAGATAATCGATGGAAGATCACGACCAGCGGCTGAAGTCACTGCTCAAGCTCTTTCTGGCCGAGTTGCTCGAACTGTTCTTCGCGCAGTGGGCCAAGCGTTTGGATGCGCGAGCGCCTGAATGGCTCGACAAGGAAGTGTTCCCCGATCCGCCGGAGGGGCATCGCCGCCAAGGAGCAGCTCTGGGAGGCGTATTCTTATCTTCGGAAGAAATTCCGCTTGCCAGTGCTGCCGATCGCGGTTTACTTGAATGTCGGGCTAAATGGCATCGGCGTCGACGAGTTCAACGAAGCGTTCGACGATCTGGAAGTTGTCCGATTTCGATATTTGTACGTCGGACTTTCCGCCCTGGATGGGTTAGAATACTTGAGTGGCCAAAATCTTCTCGGCGTAGGCCTTTCATCGCTGATGAAGTTGCCAGTGGATCAGGCGGCAGAGTTGGGTGTAGCCGCCCTTGAGCGGATCGCCCTATCCGACCTGGATGATCAACGAAAGTACCTGATGGCGGAGTGCATCGAAGCCTATTTGCCACTCGACGACGCCGGCCGAGCGAAGTTTGAGACATTGATTGGCAGTTCCGATTTCCGAGGAGCGAAAGCTATGAACAAGACGACACGAGAATTGGCACTAGAGGAAGGGCGACTAACAGGCCGGCAGGAAGGCATCCAGAAAGGCTCGCAGCGAACACTAACCGAATTCCTAGCCGAGCGATTTGGACCACTATCAAACGCAGTGAGCACACGAGTCCAAAATTTGTCCGAGGATGAGGTATCCCGTGTCATCAAAGCGGCATTTCGAGCGAATTCGCTAAAGGACTTAAACCTCGAGTGAACACAGAGCCATAGCAATGAATAAGCCATACGAGAATTGGCACTAGAGGAAGGCTGGCAAAAAGGCCTGCAGAAAGGCTCGCAGCGAACACTCACCGATTTTTTGGCCGAGCGATTTGGACCGCTCTCGAATGCCGTGAGCACCCGCGTCGGAAACATGTCCGAGGAAGAGGTATCGCGAATCATCAAGGCTGCCGCTCGGGCGAATTCGCTGAAAGAGTTGAATCTCGAGTGAACATGGGGCCAGGTCGAACTCGGACTCGAATAGGAGACGACGCATAATGCGAATCGGCCATTGTCAGATCGAAGTGAAAGCCGGAGACTTTGAGGCGAATCTCGCCAAGGTCGTCGCGTTCGTGGATCGTGCGATCAAGGATCGCATCGAGATCGTCTGCTTTCCCGAGTGCGGCCTGACCGGTTATCACGACACGGAAGAGGCCGCCCGCAAAGGTGCATTCAATATCGATTCGCCGCAGATGATGAAGGTGCTCGATCGCACCATGAAGTACGATGCCGTCGTGATCGTCGGCTTCAACGAGCTGCGTGGCAAAGACCTCTTCAACACCTCGGCCGTTCTCTACAAGGGGCATCTGCTAGGCCACTACAGCAAATGCACTGCTTATATGCCGTTTCACAAGCAAGGCCGTGAGTTCCCGATCTTCGAACACAAGGGCGTCAAGTTCGGCGTCATCATTTGTTCCGATGGCGGCTACATCGAACCGGCTCGCATCCTGGCACTCAAGGGCGCGCAGATCATTTTCGCCCCGCACTACAACTACATTAACAAAGAGGGCTTGCTCGGCCACTACCGGCACGTGCGAGCCGACCACACGGCACGGGCCGTTGAAAATCACGTCTACTTTGTGCGCGGCAACAACGTTGTGAAGGGCCGCGATGCCGGCATCGCGAAGTCCGATGGCGTTGGCTATGGAGACAGCTACATCGTCGATCCCGCGGGCCAGTTTGTCGTCTTCAGCAAGCTGCATCAGGAAGATTTGATCTTCGCGGACGTTGATCCCCCGGCTCCGGACAAAGCCTGGGGGCTCGGCAAAAGCCTCTGGAGCGCACGCGAATTTGGCGGCATACTCGCCGAGGTTGTGAAGGAACGGTTGAGGAAGCAATAGAAGTGAAGATACCCACGGATGAATGCCGCCCACGGATACAAAGACCGTGTTGGCATTTCATCCGTGGGTGCCTTTCATCCGTGGGAACTTTCTGGAATCCGCCATGTTTCTCTTCGACGCACACCTTGACCTTGGTCTCAACGCGGTGGACTGGAACCGCGATTTGCGCATGGATGTCGCCGACATCCGCGTGCAAGAAACCATCTTCAACATGACCGACTTGGGCCGGCAGACGAACACAGTCAGCCTGCCGGAGCTGCGCAAGGCCGAAGTCGGCGTTTGCGTGGCCACGGTTCTCGCCCGTATTGAACAGCCGATCAACCACCCCTTTGGCTTCACGACGCCCGAAGCCTGCTATGCCACCGCTCACGCTCACCTGGCGTACTATCGAGCGATGGAAAAGAACGGGCACATGAAGATGCTCCGGACGAAGGGAGACCTATCTAAACATGTTGATGCGTACAAGAAAGATCCCGCGAAGGCCCCGCTCGGATTTATCCTGAGCATGGAGTGTGGCGACCCGGTTCTCGATCCGGAGAACATTCACGAATGGTACGAGCACGGCCTGCGGGCGATCGGCATCACACATTACGGGCCCAATCGCTATGGCGGCGGCACGCGGAGCGAACTTGGTCTCGCCGCGGAAGCGTTGCCGTTGTTGAAGAACATCGAGAAGCTTGGCATCGCGCTCGATCTCACGCATCTTTCCGACCGGGCATTCAATCAGGTTGCCGACTACTTCACGGGCCGTGTCCTCGCCAGCCATCAGAACGCCCGTAAATTCTGCGATTGGCAGCGGCAATTCTCGGACGAGCAGATCAAGTTCCTGATCTCCCGCGACGGCGTGATGGGCATGGCCTTCGACGCGATCATGCTGCAACCGGGCTGGATTCGCGGCACCACGAAGCCGACGGTCACGATCGAACGGGC
>Ga0163152_10009606_pt1 | contig 10053 bp, 4 predicted proteins | sample OliLakLV19MP8IB2_FD_148635 | JGI IMG/M metagenome (GOLD analysis project Ga0163152, IMG submission 148635) | Freshwater microbial mat bacterial communities from Lake Vanda, McMurdo Dry Valleys, Antarctica - Oligotrophic Lake LV.19.MP8.IB-2 | ecosystem: Environmental > Aquatic > Freshwater > Lake...
AACGTAATGTGCGAGATGCGCAGCTCCACCAGCTCCGGCAGCGCATCGGGCACCGGTTCGAAGGCGTCCTGCACCCAGAGCCCCGGCGTGCGGCCCGGCGCCCCGGCGTCGTACCGGATCGAGCGCACGCCGACCCTGAACGGGTCGCCGGGCGGAGGCGTCTGCGCGAAGACGAGCTCGACGCGATCGAGCTCCTCACCGGTCTCGTCGAAGTTCACGGCCGACCAGTCCACACCGTCGTGCTCGACGACCCAGAGGCGTCCCGTGGCGGGATCGATCGTCGTGTGGTTCGGAAACTCGGGCGCATCGGCGATCGAGCCGCCGAAGATGCCCCGCACGAACGAAAGCGACGGCGGCAGCCGCAGGAGCTCACGACCACCCCCATCCTCCCGAAGCACCCAGACGCGACCAGAGGGCTCGACCGCCAGCTGGAACTGCTGGAAATACGGGTTCACGATGTTCGGAAAAAGCTCGTCGGACGAAACGAGGGTCTCGGGTTCTTCGTATTCACCCGGCGCGAAGCGCATGAGGAGATCGGACGTCATGACGACCACTCCATTGCGAACGCGGTCGTAGGCCACGCCGGTCGGCATGAGCCCGCCTTCCAGCAGCACTTCGGTCGCACCCCCTCCACCCGGGATCCATCGCCGGAGCGTGTTGGGCGTGAACGGTGTCGGGAAGCCGTCGAAGTTCAGGATGAGCAGCACGTCCTCGCCACCCTCTCCGTCGTCGGCGATCGTGAGTCCCGTGATCGCGTCGCCGCCGATGTCCAGTACCTCGTCACACGAAAGCACGGTACCGTTCGGAGAAATATGGAGGACACCGGTCTCGGAAGCGAACCACGCGCTGCCATCCGAGGACGCGACGCCGGCACGAAGTTCGGTATCGTTCAGACACGTGTAGACCGGACTTCCGCTCGGGAACTCCCACGCTTCCAGTGTTCCGCCGGGCACCGTGCGGATGAAGCGGTAGTAGCCGGTCGGACTGACGTCGAACCCGCCGATCCAGAGCGCGCTGGTGGGGCTGTGGCGCGCGACGCGCGTGCGTCCGTTGAACGCGGACGGCGCGCCCGTGAAGACCTCGGTCACGGTCTCGCCGGAACCGAGCTCCTGCACCGCCAGCGTTCCCGTCGCTCCGGTCACGACCCACGCCGTGCCTCGCCCGTCGAACCCGACGAGCCGCTGGAAGTTCGCCGGCAGGGCGATGGCGCGCGCGATCATGTCGCTCCGCACGCGACGGGCGATCGGCGAAGCGGGCGTGAAGATCCAGACACCGTCTTCGGCAGTGGCCATCGACACCGACGCGCCGGGCGTGAACGCCGTCGTACCGGACCCGTCATCCAACGAGACGGCCGGCGCCCACGACGGATCGAGCTGAACGATCGAATTCGCGGTCACAGCCCACACGGCCCGCTCGAGGTGGACATCGAGGAGCTCCGGCTCGCTGCAGTCGTTCCATTCGTCGCACGAGCGCACCCGGAGGATGTAGGTGCTACCAAAGTACGGCTCCGGGTCGAGTGGATCCGCGAGCGGGAGCGAAAACGTCGTTCCCAGATTCGAGCCGAGCGTGAGCGAGCGCGGTCCCGAGAGCTGCTCCCAGATGTCGCGACGGTTCGGGTTGTTGTCCTCCGGGTCGGGATCGGAAATGGTCGCGCCATCGATCGTCGCCGTGGTCGACCATGTCGGATCGAGCCACTGTGCCGTCCCCGGACTCACGACGGGCTTCGAGTTCACCAGCAGAAAATCGAACGTCGCCTTTCCGACGCCGCCCCTGGACGAGCGGCCTGTCGCTTTCAGCCGAACCCGTTGAACGAACCGGCCGGTGGTGCCTTCTGGCTCGAAGCATCGACTCGGAAAGGACATCCACGGCCAGAGCGGCTCGTCCGCGTCGATCGACTCCGCGAGAACGACGGGCTCCGCGAGCGGGCAACGCGCCGTCCCCTCCTCACGGGGGTCGACCCACTCGAGCTTGTAGCTCTCGATCCGTCCACTCGACACACTCGACGCGCCAAGGTCCACATACAGATCCGTCGCGCGCGTGCCTTCGAAGATCGCGGCGCCCTCAGGTCCGTTGCGAACGGCGATGCGCACCGCCGGCGCGAGGTTGGAATCGTGCGCGTTGTTGCGCTCGGGAAGGCTGCATCCGGCGAGCAGGGCGACGGGAACAACGAGGCGGGAAAGGCGTGCGTGCATGGCCTCCCCAGTCTACGGGAATGGCCACCGATCCCGGTGACAAGCATCACCCCTGCGCGGTATCACAGTGGCGATGGCGGACGTACGGATCACCGTCGACGGGAAGCCGGTCGTCGCGAAGGCGGGCCAAAACCTGCTCGATATCGTGCGCGGAGCCGGCTGCGAGGTGCCCAGTCTCTGCTACCTGCCGAAGCCCGGCTACCGCGCCGCGGGCAACTGCCGCTCGTGCATGGTGGAGATCAAGGGCGAGCGCGTGCTCGCCGCGTCGTGCATCCGCGCCGCGACCGAGGGCATGGTCGTCGAGACGCAGTCGCCGCGATCGGTCTCGGCGCGCCGGACCGTCCTCGAGCTCCTCATGGCGGACCAACCGCCCGCGGCGCGTCATCGCGACTCCGAGCTGCACCGCTGGTCCACGAAGACCGGAGTGCCCGCGCCACGTTTTCCCGGTCGCGCCCACGTGCCGGAGACGGACGCCTCCCATCCCGCGATCTCGGTGAACATGGACGCGTGCATCCTCTGTACGCGCTGCGTGCGCGCGTGCCGTGAGGTGCAGGTCAACGACGTGATCGGGCTCGCGGGGCGCGGACACGGCGCCCGCATCGTGTTCGATCTCGACGACCCGATGGGCGAGTCGACGTGTGTCGGCTGCGGCGAGTGCGTGCAGGCGTGCCCGACGGGTGCGCTCGTGCCGGCGAACGGCGCGTATCTCGAGACGCCCGACAAGCTCGTCGACTCCGTGTGTCCGTATTGCGGTGTCGGCTGCCAGGTCACCTACGCCGTGAAAGACGGCCACATCCTCGGCGTCGACGGACGCGAAGGCCCGGCGAACGACGGGCGACTCTGCGTGAAGGGCCGCTACGGATTCGACTACGCGCATCATCCCGAGCGCCTCACGAAACCGCTCATCCGCAAGGACGGCGTCGGCAAGAAGTGGGACGACGACGTCGATCCGGCGAACCCGTTCTCGCATTTCCGCGAAGCGACGTGGGACGAAGCGCTCGACCGCGCCGCGAGCGGCCTCGTGAAGCTGCGCGATGCACGCGGTCCGTCTTCGCTTGCCGGTTTCGGGAGCGCGAAGTGCTCCAATGAGGAGGCCTACCTCTTCCAGAAGCTCGTGCGCGTCGGCTTCCGCACGAACAACGTCGACCACTGCACGCGGCTCTGTCACGCGAGCTCCGTCGCGGCGCTCTTCGAGGGCCTCGCGAGCGCGGCCGTTTCGAATCCTTTCAACGACGCGGTCCACTCGGATGTGATCGTCGTGATCGGCGCGAACCCGACCGTGAATCATCCGGTCGCCGCGACGTACATGAAAAACGCCGTGAAACGGGGAGCGACGCTGATCGTGATGGACCCGCGCGGCCAGGCGCTCACGCGCCACGCCACGCACATGCTCCAGTTCAAATCGGGTGCGGACGTCGCGCTCCTGAACTCGATCATGAACGTGATCGTCACGGAGAAGCTTCACGACGAGCGGTTCATCGCGCAGCACACGACCGGTTTCGCCGAGATGGTCTCGCACCTCCCGTCGTACACGCCGGAAGCGATGGAGCCTCTCACGGGCATCCAGCCGGAAACGATCCGGGCCGTTGCGCGTGCATACGCACGTGCGAAGAACGCGATCATCTTCTGGGGCATGGGGATCAGCCAGCACACGCACGGCACCGACAACGCGCGATGCTTGATCGCGCTGTCGCTGATGTCCGGGCAGATCGGCCGTCCCGGAACCGGACTGCATCCCCTTCGCGGCCAGAACAACGTGCAGGGCGCGAGCGACGCGGGACTCGTCCCGATGTTCTATCCGGGCTACCAGCGCGTCGAGGACTCCGCCGTGCGCGCCGCATTCGAGAAATCCTGGGGCGTGCCGCTCGATCCGAAGCGGGGCCTCACCGTCGTCGAGATCATGGACGCGATCCACGCCGGCACCATCCGCGGGATGTACATCCTCGGCGAGAACCCGGCGATGAGCGATCCGAACCTCCGCCACGCGCGTGGCTCGATCGCGAAGCTGGAGCACCTCGTGGTGCAGGACGTCTTCCTGACGGAGACGGCGTTCCACGCCGACGTGATCCTTCCCGCGAGCGCGTGGCCCGAGAAGGACGGCACCGTCACCAACACGAATCGCCAGGTGCAGCTCGGGAGAAAGGTGCTCGACGCGCCCGGCGACGCAAAGCCCGACTGGTGGATCACGCGGGAGATCGCCCGGCGCATGGGGATGGCGGCGGCGTACGAGCACCCGCGCGAGATCTACGAAGAGATGCGCGAGACGATGCCGCCCGGCGTCCTCACCGGCGCGCCGTGGGAGCGCCTCGAGCGCGAGAGCTCGGTGACCTACCCCGTCGAGCGCGTGGACGCTCCCGGAGCCGACGTCATCTTCACGCCCGACTTCCCGACCGCGGACGGACGCGCGCGGTTCGTGCCGGCCGGAATTCTCCCGCCGAACGAGCAGCCGGACACCGCGTTTCCCATGATCCTCACGACGGGCCGCTTGCTCGAGCACTGGCACACCGGCTCGATGACGCGTCGCGCGTCGGTCCTCGACCAGATCGAGCCCGAGGCCGTCGCGCACCTGTCGCCGTACGACCTCGACCGGCTGGGCATCCAGCCCGGCGACCGCATCAAGGTCTCGTCGCGCCGTGGCGAAGTCGAGCTCTACTCGCGCCTCGACTCCGGCACGCCACACGGCGTGGTGTTCATCCCGTTCGCGTTCCACGAAGCGGCGGCGAACCTGCTGACGAACCCCGCGCTCGATCCGTTCGGCAAGATCCCCGAGTTCAAGTACTGCGCGGCGAAGGTGGAACCGCTCTCTTGATTCTCATCCGACCGCTTCGAGAGCCGTGCGTCGACCCTCGCCATCACTTCACCAGGTATTCCTCGAGGAACAGGATCGTCGCGTTCTGGTAGTGGTCGCGGTTCGTCTTCTTCTGGAAGCCGTGGCCCTCGTCGAGCGCCATCTCATACCAGACGGGAGTTCCGTTCTTGCGAACCGTCGCGACGATCTGCTCCGCCTCGGTGAACGGCACGCGCGGGTCGTTCTTCCCCTGCACCACGAAAAGCGGGTCCTCGATCTTCGAGGCATTCGCCATCGGCGAGATCGCTTCGAGAACCTTCCGGATCTCGGGGTCGCGCTCGTCGCCGTATTCCGCCCGGCGAAGATCTCGGCGATAGGCTTCCGTGTTCTCGAGGAACGTGACGAAGCTGGAGATGCCGACGACGTCGACTCCGCAGCGCAGGCGATCGCCGTACGCGATCAAGCTTGCGAGCACCATGTATCCGCCGTACGACCCACCGGTCACGGCGACGCGCGACTTGTCGAGCTCGGGCCGCGTGCCCACCCAGTCGAGGAGCGCGCCGATGTCCTTCACCGAATCTTCGCGCTTCACGCCGTTGTCGAGCTGCAGGTAGCTCTTTCCGTAACCGGACGAGCCGCGCACGTTCGGGACGAGCACCGCGACGTCGAGCTCGTTCACGTAGTACTGCGTGAGCGGACTGAACGCCGCCGTCGCCTGCGATTCCGGGCCTCCGTGAATGTTGATCACCACCGGCACCGCGCGAGTGCCGCCGCGCGGCCGGTAGTACCACGCCGGGATCTTCTTGCCGTCGAAGGTGGGGAACTCGATGAGCTCGGGCTCCACGAAGCGCGACGCGTCGAGACCGCCGACTTCACTGAAGGTCCACCGTTCGAGCTTCTTGCTCGAAAGATCCACCGAGTAGACGTCGGACGGCGACGTCGCCGTGTTCATCGTGAAGCCGAGACGCTTGTGCGTGCGATCGAACGCAAGGCCGCTCACGATGCCCTTCGGCAGCGCGACCTTCTTCGCGTTTTTCGGTTTCGCCGCCGGCGCGAGCCAGAGCGCCGTCGTGCCGCCCTCGTTCACCGTCCACGCGAGCCACTCGCCGTTGCGACTGATGGCCACCGCGTCGACGTCCCACGGAAGATCCGGTGTGAGGACCTCCTTCTTGCCGGTCGCGATGTCCCAGCGCGTGAGCCGCAGGAAGTCCGAGTCCTCATCCGACGAATAGAAGATCGACTTCGCATCGCCGGACCACGCCGCCGAGCCATACGCGATCTTCTTGCCCGGCATCGCGTTGACGTCGGTCATCTCGCCGTTGGCCGGATCGAGAATGTGCAACGTGCTCTCGTTGATCGAGAGGTAGTGCGCGACGAGCATCTTCGTGTCGTCGGGGGACCAACCGGCCGGGCTCCACTGCCCTTCGAGCTCCTTGACGAGCGCGGGGCGCGGCGCGTCGTTCTCGAGCACGTAGAGGTCGAAGTCCTTTCCATTGCGCACGCTCGACGCGAACGCGAACTTCCCGCCGCCGCGCGCGGGCGAGAGAGATTGGTTGCGGCTCTTTCCGTCCGTGAGGAGAGCCGGCATGCCGCTCTTCCGGTCGTACCAATGGATCTGGTACGCCTCGCCACCGCCGACGTCGATGAGGAACCAGAAGCCGTCGCTCTTCCGCTTCGCGTCGAACGCCGCGGTCGAGACCGGCTCCTTGAAGAACGTGAGCTGCTCGCGGTACGCGCCAGGCGCCGAGACGCGGTGGAGCTGGTTCGTCTCGCCGAACCGCGTGGACACGAGGATGCCGCCTTCGAGATCCCAGTCGGCGAGCGTCGCACCCCGCGTGTTCTGGTACTGCATGGTCCGCGCGGTGATGCGCTCGGGGAGATCCGGCACGCCGTCGAGGACGAGGGTGCCCACGGTCCTCGGCGCAGGCACGGGCGCGGCGGCGATCGTGAGAGACGCGAAGACGGCGAAGGCGGCGAGGGTCGGAGCGTTCATGCGGCGGGAAGAGTGCCATCGCCAAAGGCGACCGCGAAGGATCGTAAAAATCGATGTGCGATGGCGTAAAACACGAGGAATCCGTCGAATCCTGCTCGCGGCCGTTGCGGCTTGGTTCTCCCGAGCGTAAAAGACTCCGGCATGTTCGCCCTCCTCGCTTCCGCCCTCCCCGTTGCCGATGCCGCCGCCAACCCCGCCGCCGCGTACGGATGGCTCGGAAGCGGCAGCCCCATGGAGTGGGGCGTTTTCACGGTCGTCGTCGGCGCCATGCTGGTGATGGACCTCCTCATCTCCAACCGGCAGACCGACGAGGTCAAGGCGAGCTCCGCGCTCATCCAGACCGGTTTCTGGATCGCCATCGCCATCGCGTTCAGCGGCTACATCTTCAAGGCGCACTCCCAGGATCACGCGCTGATCTTCCTCACCGGCTACGTCATCGAGAAGGCGCTCTCGATCGACAACCTCTTCGTCTTCCTCGTCATCTTCAGCTACTTCAAGGTGCGGCCGACGCACCAGCGCCGGATCCTCTTCTGGGGAATCCTGACCGCCGTGTTTCTGCGCGCCGCGCTCATCTTCCTGGGCGCGGCGATCGTCCGCGAGTTCCACTGGGTCCTCTACTTCTTCGGCGCTTTCCTCCTCTACACCGCCTACCAGCTCCTTTTCTCCGGCGACAAGGAAGACGTCGACCCCGAGAAGAACAAGATCCTCATCCTGATGCGGAAGTACGTGCCGATGTCGCCGTCGCTCGACGGGTCGCACTTCTTCACGCGGCACGCGGGCAAGCTCATGGCGACGCCGCTGCTCGCCGTGCTCGTCGTCGTCGAGACGACCGACGTCGTCTTCGCCCTCGACTCGGTCCCCGCGATCTTCGCGATCACGCAGGACCCGTTCCTCATCTACACGTCGAACATCTTCGCGATCCTCGGCCTGCGCGCCCTCTACTTCGCGCTCGCCGCGATGATGGGCAAGTTCCGCTACCTCAACGTCGGCCTCGCGCTCGTCCTGGCGTTCGTCGGACTCAAGATGCTCTCCGAGCACTGGGTGAAGGTGCCGATCCCGATCTCGCTCGGCATCGTCGCGACGCTCATCATCGGCGCCGTGATCGCGAGCCTGATCAACCCGGGCAACCCCACGCCCAGGCCGCCCGACACCGAGAGCACGCCCGTCCATGACGGCGCGACGCAGCCGGTCAAACCGGCGCAGTGACGCGTTGTCATGTCGGAGCCGCCGGGTAGAGTGCGGGCAGCTTGAGCGGCGATGACTCCCAGGAAAATTTCTTCTTCGACGGCCCTGGCCACGAGGGAGGCGGCGAGCCCGGACTCTCGACGAAGGACCAGGTCGACGACGAGGTCGCGCGGCTCCTCGCGATCAAGGACGGCGGCAGCCTCGCGGACGCGCAGACGCGCCGGCACTGTTCCTTGAAGCTCGCGGCCCTGCGCGCCGCGTTCCGCGACCGCCCCGCCCTCTTCGACGCGGTCGCGATTGCGGCGCTGAAAAATCTCGCGGAGAAGCTGCGCAACCCGGTTGCGCCCTCGCGGCGCGCGGGCGTGCCGGCGGACCCGCAGGAAGTCCTCCGCACCATCTTCGGCTACGACTCGTTCCGCCCCGGACAGCGCGAGATCATCGACGCCGTGCTCGCCGGCCGCGACTGCATCGGCGTCATGCCGACGGGCGCGGGCAAGTCGATCACCTACCAGATCCCCGCGCGCATCCTCGGCGGCGTGACGCTCGTCGTGTCGCCGCTCATCGCGCTCATGAAGGACCAGGTCGACGGGATGCAGGAGATCGGCATCAAGGCGACCTTCTTGAACTCGAGTCTCGAGCCCGAGGAGAAGCGCAACCGCGTCGACGCGCTTCGTCGCGGCGAATACGAGCTCGTGTATGCGGCGCCGGAAGGTCTCGAGGCGTCGATCGGCTGGGCGCTCTCACGGCTGGAGATCTCGCTCATCGCGATCGACGAGGCGCACTGCATCAGCCAGTGGGGCCACGACTTCCGTCCGGCGTATCGCAACCTCGCCGGGCTGAAGAACCGCTTCGGCAACATACCGGTGCTCGCGCTCACGGCCACGGCGACGCAAGCGGTCACGAAGGACATCGTCCAGCAGCTCGCGATGACGGAGCCGGCGGAGTTCCGCGGCTCGTTCTTCCGCCCCAACCTTCACCTCCACGCCTACAAGAAGGGCGGCGATGCGGAAGGCGTGCGCGAACGGATCCTCCGGCTGGTGCGCGCGCGCGCCGGACAGAGCGGCATCATCTACTGCATCAGCCGCAAGTCGACCGAGAGCACGGCGGAGTACCTCGCCGGCCGCGGCGTGAAGGCGAAGGCGTACCACGCGGGCATGACGCCGGAGAAGCGCTCGAAGGTGCAGGACGCTTTCCAGAACGACGACGTCGACGTGATCTGCGCGACGATCGCGTTCGGCATGGGCATCGACAAGTCGAACATCCGCTACGTCATCCATCGCGACATGCCGAAGTCGATCGAGAGCTACTACCAGGAGATCGGCCGCGCGGGCCGCGACGGCGTGCGCTCGGACTGCATCCTCTTCTTCTCGTGGGCGGACGTGTTGTCCTACGACCGGTTTGGCGACGACGTGCCGGCGAGCGTTTCCTCGTGGCACAAGCGCCAGTCGCGCGAGATGTTCCGGCTCGCCGAGCGCCCGTCGTGCCGCCACCAGGGGCTGGTCGCGTATCTCGGAGAGAGCATCCTCCCGTGCGGCACGAGCTGCGATTCGTGCGTGCAGGGCGACGTGATCGCGGAGACGCCGGACGCACCGCGCAAGCGCAAGGGCGCGGAGATTCGCGCCGCGCAGGTGACCGCGCCGGTCGCGGCCGGCACCGGCGCCGAGCTCTTCCTGAAGTTGAAGGAGCTGCGGCGCCGCATCGCGCAAGCGAAGGCGCTGCCGCCCTACATCGTGTTCAGCGACGCCGCGCTGCTCGACATGGTCCACCGCAAGCCGGCGACCGACGAGGAGCTGATGGCGTGCAACGGCGTCGGCCCGAAGAAGCTCGCGCAGTACGGCGCGGAGTTCCTCGCGGCAATCCGCGACCACTCGCACCGCTGAGGAAGGAGGGGCTCT
>Ga0163152_10009610_pt1 | contig 10048 bp, 6 predicted proteins | sample OliLakLV19MP8IB2_FD_148635 | JGI IMG/M metagenome (GOLD analysis project Ga0163152, IMG submission 148635) | Freshwater microbial mat bacterial communities from Lake Vanda, McMurdo Dry Valleys, Antarctica - Oligotrophic Lake LV.19.MP8.IB-2 | ecosystem: Environmental > Aquatic > Freshwater > Lake...
CGGGCGATCTGCTGACCGGCATCCCGGGCGACGGTCCGCTGACGGTCGAGCAAATCCGCGCCTGGGTCGACAACCCAAGCAATCACGAAACGCTCGATCCCGAACTGCCGCTCGGCCTGGCTTCGGGTCAAGCCGCCATCAAGGGGCTCGACAAGAATCCCCTCACGCGCGCCAAGATCGAACTTGGCCGTCAACTCTACTTCGACGGTCGGCCGTCTAGCGATGGCACGATCAGTTGCGCCAGTTGCCACGACCCCGCCGAAGGCTTCGCCAAGCACACGCAGTTCGGCATCGGCGTCGAGGGTCAGCAGGGGGGCCGCAACTCGCCGGTCAGCTACAACCGCATTCTGAGCGATCTGCAGTTCTGGGACGGCCGCGCCGCCAGTCTCGAAGAACAAGCCAAGGGCCCGATCCAAAACCCCATCGAGATGGCCAACACGCACGAAAAGTGTGTCGCCACCGTGCAGGGGATCGAGGGCTATCGCCTGCAGTTCGAGAAGATTTTCGGCGGCCCAGTGACCATCGACGGCATCGCCCAGGCGATCGCCAGTTTCGAGCGCTGCGTCGTCAGCGGGCCCGCGCCGTTCGACTTCTATGAGCAACTCAGGACCTTTGAAGGTCAGGATCTCGACTCCCTCAAGGAAGACGATCCCGAAACGTACGCCCTGTACGAAAAAGCGAAGGCCGCCGCCGACGCGGCCCCCATGTCTGAAAGCGGTCGTCGCGGACGCGACCTGTTCTTCGGCGACAAGGCCTCGTGCACGGCTTGCCACGTCGGTCCAAACCTGAGCGACGAGAAGTACCATAATCTCGGTGTCGGCATGGCGGCCGAACAGCCCGATCTTGGCCGCTTCGTGATTAGCAACGTCGAAGCGGAAAAGGGAGCTTTCAAGACCCCCACCATCCGTAACGTGGCGCTCTCGGCCCCCTACATGCACGACGGCAGCCAAAAAACCTTGGAAGAAGTGATGGCCTGGTACGACAAGGGGGGCCACCCCAATCAGTGGCTCGATCCCAAGATCAAGAAGCTCGAGCTGACCGATCAAGAAGAGCAGGACATCGTCGAGTTCATGAAGGCCTGCACCGGCGAGTTCCCGAAGATCGAAACCGCGCGTTTGCCGCAGTGACTCGGCTGCCGCAATGAAGTGTAGCCGGCGTCTGTAAGGCCGGAGATGGGCAATAGCATTCGTCGGCAGGCTGCTAGATCGGTGGCCGTTCCGGGTAATCGCTCTGAGCGCGGAAGTGCCCCTCCAGCGACTGCATCACGGCCAGTACGATGTCCTCGCGCCAGTGCCGCGCCACTACCTGCACGCCGATCGGCAGCCCCGCGCTCCCTACTTCCAGCGCGTGCGCCGTGCGCTGGACAACTTCGCGCGTTGGTCTGCGCTCGGTCTCTTCGCCCGGCCGCACGCGCGTGGCGGCTACCGTGCCAGCGGGCAGGCCCAGCAGGTTGTACAAGCTGGTGTAGCTCGAAATCAGCCCCAGATATGGGCTCGCCTGATGCCGGGGCGCTGGCACCGGATGTACCGGGCAGACGATCGCGTCGAACCGCTCGGCGTTCAGAGCGGCCAGAAACCGCGCTGTGACCGCCGCCCGCTCCGCCAGATCGCGGCGGTACTCGTCGGCCGATCGCCGGCGAATGCTCGTCGCGCCCGCCGCCAACCGCGGTTGACCCGCCCGCTTCAATAACCAGCCCAGCACGGGGCGCAGGGCATCGGGCATGGCCGCCGCCTGTAGGAAGTGTTTGATCCGCGGGTCGGCCGCTTCGTCTCCGAGCATCCGCCGGAACGCGGCCCCGCCATCAGGAAAGATCAGCCGCTGAAACAGCGCGATCGACTCGGCCACGTTGGGCGGAGCGAATGGCTCCACTTCGGCGCCCGCCTCGCGAAGCGCAGCGACGGCCGAGAGCACGGCGCGGCGAATCGCCGGCGAAACCGTAAAGACTTCATCGTCGACATAGTAACCGATGCGCAACTGGCCGACGTCGACACGCGACGGGTCGCACCAGGTCATCGGCGACACCATCGCGTCGAACTCTTGCTGCCCCGGCGCTGCCAGCACCTGCATCGCCAGCGCCAGATCCTCTACGTGCCGCGCCATCGGGCCAATCTGCAGAAGCGAGTGCGGGCCCGTCAGCGTCGCCGGCAGTCGCACGTCGCCGGCCCGGGTGCTCGTCATCGGCAGATCGACTTGCGACAATCGCCCCGACGTTGGCTTCAGTCCGTGTACGCCACAGCAATGTGCGGGGTGCCGAATGCTGCCGCCGGCGTCGGTGGCCAGCCCCAAGGCCGAGCCGCGCGCGGCCAGAATCGCCGCCTCGCCACCGCTCGATCCTCCCGGCGAGCGTTCGAGATCCCAGGGATTATTGGTGCGGCCGAACAGCGGCCCGTCGGTCTCGAAGTACATGGCCAACTGCGGCACGTTGGTCTTGCCGACGATGACGGCCCCCGCCCGGCGCAACCGCGCTACCAGCGGCCCGTCGACCGGCGAGAGTTTGCTCGCCAAACGGCGAATGCCCAGCGTCGCCGCTGTGCCCGCCACGTCCAGGCATTCTTTGATCGTGATCGGCACGCCGGCTAGCGGGCCGAGCTTTTGGCCGCGGCGTCGCGCGGCGTCGACGTCGTCGGCTTCCTGTCGCGCCTGGTCGAAGCGCCGACAAATTACGGCGTTCAAGCGCGTGTCGACTTCTTCGATGCGTGCCAGGTGCGCGTCGACCGCTTCGCGCGCCGAGAATTCGCCGGCCGCAATACCGGCCGCGATTTGCCCGGCCGACAAGTCGATCAGAGACGCAGCATGTGACGCCACGGTTTCCACGACACTCATTGCACGATGACCCGCAACGATGGCCTTGCCCCGCAGAACGACGCCGCGCAAAGCGCTCGGAAACCTCGTTCTGTTGCGAAGCCTATCTAGCTTCCAGCGCTCGGCCCTACGGAATGTTACATCGCTGCGACTTCCGGCCGCAAACCCCGCATAAAACGCCCGAAAATGCCGGATACTCGGGCCCTGACGCGGCAGGCCAAACTGTGCTCAGCAGGCAGAAATGGAAACGAGAAGTGTGAGTCTCGTCGCCTGAATGCACACTAACAAAAACCTCCTGTCGCTACGTAGACACATCACCAGCACAACACTCAATCGCATCCTTGGCGCCTTTGCGCGAGATTCTCTTCCGTCGTCGCGGTCTGGCGCAAGATTTCGTGTCTCCTCGAGATTGTGCGCGACAGTCCCCTCGCGCCTGCTAGCACCGCTAGCACTTCGCGCTTCGCGGTTGACAGTTCGTGGGCGCCTGATTTACAGTCCGCCACTTGGAGCGACTTGCCGGTGATGAGTCAGGCGAATGGGTTCGCGGCTCGCCCAGCGCACTTCGCTCCGGGTGTTCGACGACAGGCTGCCAACGGGGGCGCTGGCCGATGCACGCTCGAACCGCGAACGACCGCCTGACGATTCGGGCCGGCGCCAGTCGCCGCTCGATCGGCCGCGCGGTGCTGCTATCGCTGGCCGGCATCTACCTGACGAGTTGCCAGCCTCGCCACATGCCGCTGCTCCCCATGCCGCAAGTCACGATCCCGCCTGCTAGCGAGTCACCGGCCCTTTTAACATCCGACACGCCAACATCCACGACGGAACCTCCGGCCAGCGCTACGTCCACCACGGAATCTTCCACGAGCACGGTGCGCATTCAAGAAGTCTCCACACGCCGCGAACTGGCCGGCCGCGAAGAGTTCCCCACCAACTGGTTGCCCGAGCAAACTGCCCGCCCCTGGAGAAAGATCGTCGTGCATCATTCGGCTAGTGCCGCTGGAAGTGTGGAGACCATCGACGCCGAGCATCGCCAGCGCGTCGATGCCGCGGGCCAGCCCTGGCTCGGCATCGGCTATCACTTCGTGATCGGCAACGGGCAAGGAATGCACGACGGCCAAATCGAGCCCACCTTTCGCTGGCGCGAACAACTCGCCGGCGCCCACGCGGGCGTCGCCGACGCCAACGCGACCGGCATCGGCATCTGCCTGATCGGCAACTTTGAAGACGCGCCTCCCACGCCGCGTCAGTGGGACGCCGCGGTTCGCCTCACGCGAGCCCTGGCTACCCAGTACGACATCGCGCCGGCCGACATCGTGCGGCACGGCGATCTTAAGGCCACGGCTTGCCCAGGGCGCCACTTCCCTTGGAGTGAGTTTCAAGCCGCCGTGGCCGCCAACGCCCAGACTCTCGAATAAGGCCGCACCCCATGAATCGAGTACAGCTAGAGACTGCGCCGCTGGCCAGCGAAACCAGCGCTTACGATGCCCAGGTGAGTTCGGCCGTTTTCAGCACGCTGTCCGACGGGCACGATTCGGCGCTCTTCGTGCCGCTGCACTACGAACCGAATTACGCCTACCCGCTGCTGGTCTGGCTGCACGGCCCGCGCGATAGCCATCAGCAGCTCAAGCGGATTATGCCGCTAGTGAGCATGCGCAACTACGTGGGCGTGGCGCCCCGTGGACCAATCGAGCACGCCGGCCGGGCTAAGGGATCGGCCTGCTGGTCCTGGTCTGACGACGACACGGCGCTACCGCGCGCCGAGCAGCGCGTCAACGAAGTGATCGACCTGGCGAGCCGGCGGCTGAACATCGCGCCGCGGCGCGTGTTCTTGGGCGGCTTCGCCAGCGGCGGTACGCTCGCCTTGCGGCTGGCCATGGCCCAACCACAACGCTTCGCGGGCGTGTTGTCGCTCGGCGGGCGATTTCCCAGCGGTGGCACGCCGCTGCGGCGCCTGCTCGAAGCCCGCGGTGTCCCAATATTTCTGGCGTGCGGTCAAACGAGCCGCGACTACCCGCAGGACGACGTTTGCGACGACCTGCGCCTGCTGCACAGTGGCGGCATGAACGTGGCCCTGCGAGTCTATCCCGGGGGCGACGACATCTCGCCGCTGATGCTCCCCGACATGGATCGCTGGATGATGGAACTGGTCGTCGGCCGTCGCCAACCGGTGCAGGCGTAGCGGTTGGTCAGTTGGGCGTCGGGCGCCACTGCTAGCTTGCCTGGCAGTGCCTGCTCGATCATTGCCTGTCCCCCCTAGTCACTGCCCACCGACCACTAGCCACGAACCGCATTGACACCCTCACCGCGGTTTGGGTAGATACTCGCCCCCTGCGCCGCGTGTTTTGGCGATTGGTGCTAGCGTTTGCTCGCCGGCCCCTACGGCGCCGTCGATCGCCGCGTGGTTCGCAAGGGGCCACCCGCCCCCCCGGGAGTCGTGTCATGTCGTCGCCCGAACCGACCGAACCGCGTCTGCGAATCGCGCGCCCCGACGACGATCAACCGTTCGCGCGCCCGCGCTCGAGTAACTCGCCGCGCCCGCGAGCTAACGATCCCCTTTCGGTGCGCTCGCCGCGTCTCGCGCCGCTGGCCATGCGTGCTTTGCTCGAAGAGCTACTCGCCGCGCACGCCGCGCGGCTGAGCACGCAGCACATCGCGGTCACGCTCGACGTGCCGGCTCACGAACAGGTGCTGGCCGATCGCGAGCTCTTGAGCCGCGCCTTGGCCCAGCTTCTCGATAACGCGGTCGAAGCCATGTCCACCGGAGGGACTTTGGTCTTCACTTCGTATCAAGGTCACGGACAGTACGAAATCGAAGTGGCCGATAGCGGACCGGGCCTAGCCGACGACGCCCGCCGCCGCGCCTTCGAGCCGCGCTTTACCACGAAGCCCGGCAGCGCCGGCCTGGGGCTCGCGCTCGTCGAGCGCATTGCCCGGGCGCATGGCGGCGCCGTGGCCGCCCAGAACTGCCCCGACGGAGGCGCCGCGTTCACGCTGCGATTACCTGGCCACTCGCGGCAAGCCGCCGCCTGAGCGAGCCGACGAAATCCGCGCAGCACGCGCGCCCCGACGAACCACGAGCCGCCGCACCGGCGGGACGCCGCATGGACTTACTCAACCGCGCGATGCAACAGGGGAGCGAACTGCTGCGCTCAATGACGCCGCGAGCCCGGCTGGCCGCCGCCACGTTGGCCGGCTTGCTGCTCGCGAGTGCCCTGTACTTGCTGCTGGCGCCGGCTCCCGGCCCCGATACGTTGCTGCTCGGCGGCCACGAGTTCTCCACGAGCGAGCTGCCGGCCGTGCAAGCTGCCTTCGCCAAGGCGGGGCTCAGCGACTTCGAGGTCACCGGCGGCCAAATCCGCATTCCGCGCCGCCAACAAGCCCTCTACCTGGCGGCCCTGGCCGAAGGGCACGCGCTCCCCAGCTCGCTGGCCGATCGACTCGTCGACATCGTCCAACAGCAGAGCCCGTTCGCCAGCCGCGCGCAGCAAGAACAAATGCAGCGGGCTGTCATTCAATCGATGATCGCCAAGAGCATCGCCCGCATGTCGGGAGTCGAAAGCGCCGAGCTATTTCTCGACACGCAGCCCCGCCGTGGCTTTCGCTCCGAGCCCCTGTCGACCGCCAGCGTGCACGTCAAAACCGTCGGCTCCGTGCCCCTTACGCCCGACAAGGTGCGGGCCATCCGTGGGCTCGTGTCCGGCGCCGTCGCGGGCATGGCTCCCGAAAGTGTGACCGTCATCGACAGCACTGGGCAGCATTGGTCGGGCGAAAGTGCCGTGGGAACCGGCGGTCTCGACGATCCCTATCTCGCCCGCAAGCTCACCTACGAAGAAGGCTACGCCGCAAAAATCTTGGCCTCCCTCGCCTACGTGCCAGGCGTGACCGTGAGCGTGAATGTCGAACTGTCGACCGAACGCCGCCGCACCGGCAGCCGCCAAACCATCGAGCCGAGCGCCGCGGCGCCAGTCCCCGCGCAGCGCAGCGCGCTGGTCGGCAGCCCCCCTGCGGGCAGCACCTCGCCGAGCGTCATCGCCCAGGCGGCGCACACCGCTGCGGCGCTGCACGCCCAGCAGTCGAACGTGCCGGCCACGCTCGACGCCGCTTCTGGCCAGCCGGCGCCAGCGTCGCCGATTGCTTCCGTATCGCCGATTGCTGCTGGGGCCTCGACCGATCGACCAGCCGCCCCTCGCGCCGCCGTCGGGCGAGGCGCCACAGTCGATTCCGAACAATTCGAGATCGTGGGGCTCACCCCCGAACGCGTGACGGTGTCGATCGTGGTGCCGACGACCTACTTCGAGGATATCTGGCGCCGCCATAACTCGATCGCGGGGCAAACGCCGCTCCGCTCTCCCTCGCCGTTGGAGCTCGCGCCGATCGAAGCCGAGGAACGCGTCCGCATTCAGGCGACGGTTTTGGCGCAGATCCCGCACGACCCGGGCATGTCGGCCGCCGACCTGGTCTCGGTCACCGCCTTCACGCCGATCCCCACGGCGCCGCTGGCCATCCCGACGATTCCCGTTCGCATTCGCAACTGGTTGAACGTCTCCTGGCCCGCCGTGGCTTTCATCGTGCTCCCTTTGGCGGCGCTGGCCCTGCTCTGGAAGCAGTGGCGCGGCGCGTTGCCGGGCAGCCCCGCGTCGCCAGCGCGAGCGAACGTTTCGCAACACAGCGCCGGCACGCTCGATACCACGTTCGACGCCACGCTCGATTCGACCGCCGAGCTGGCGACCGCCGACGGTTACCGCTTTGGACTCGACGACGAACCGATCGATGCGCATCCAGGGAACTCAGCGGCTCGCGCACCCAGCGGTTCGGCTCGCAACGCCGGCCATCGACCGCTTCCGCCGGATCACGAGGCCTCGCGCAGCGGTCGGCGCCCGTTCGATTTACTTCGCGACGCCCACGGCCGCGACATCGCCAGTCTGCTCGCCGGCGAGCAACCGCAAACCATCGCCGTGATCGTCGGTCATTTGCCTCCCGATCAAGCAGCCGAAGTGGTCGACGCCTTGCCGGCGCCGCTGCAAGCCGACGTGCTGGGGCGCGTCATGCGTCTCGAAGCGACCTCGATTGAAGTGCTGCACGATATCGAATCGGCGCTGACGGCTCGTCTCGCCGAACTGGCCCCGCGCGCCGAGCGCTCTGCCGATGGTTGGACCACCACACAACAGATTCTGGCGGCCGGTGGGCCCGAGTTCGCCGCCCGCATGGCGCGCCGGCTTGCTCCCCACGATCAAGACCTGGCTGCCCAGTTCGAATCCGTCGCGGCCTCGCACATGCCGGATGCCCCGCCCATCGACCATCATCCCGCGTCCGTGTCCGCGCCTGCCTCGCACGAAACTCCCTGGGCGTTTGAGGAACTGGATCGTCTCAGCGAAGCCGATCTGCGCTATGTCGCGGCCGCCGCCAATCACGACCTGCTCGAGCTGGCACTCGCCGGCGCGACGCCCGAGTTGGCCGAACGCGTGCTCCGGGCGTTGGCTCCCGATCAATCGCGATCGCTGCGCAACCGGCTCGATCGGCTCGCTCCCACGCGAATGAGCGACATCACTCAAGCGCAGCGCGAGCTGGCCCGCCTGGCGTTTGAACTCCTGGTGGCGACGCGCGACTCGGCCACGACCGGCACACGGCTGGTTGCCTGACGCGCACCGGCCCCGCGGCCTTTGGACACAACATGGCGCTAATCAAGACCAGCGACAAAGCCCGCTCAGTTCAGACCGTGGCCTTCAATCTCGACGATATGGCCGCGGTCGGCCGCGCGCGGGTCGCGCAGGCCGAATCCGAGGCGGCGCTCATCATCTGCGCCGCCCATCGCGAAGCCGAAGCGATCCATCGCCAGGCCGAAGCCGACGCCTTGGCCGCCGCCGACGCCGAAATCGACCGCCGCGCCGCGCAGCATGCCGAGCGGCAACTGACCACGCTCCTGCCTGCCGTTGAGCAGGCCGTCGATTCGCTCGAGGCAGTCCGCCAGGATTGGCTCCGTCATTGGCAATTGCGCTCGTTGGACGTGGCCGCTGCCCTCGCCCGGCGAATCGTCCGCCGCGAGCTGGCCGCCGAACCGCGGATCGCGCTCGACCTGGTGCGCGAAGCCCTCGAACTGGCCGCCGGCATCCCACAACTGCGCTTGCTCATGCACCCCGACGACCTGCGCACGCTCGGCCCTGCGGTCACGGCGCTCTGCACGGAGCTATCGCGTCTTGCCGAAGTCGAAATCGTTGCCGACGCCAGCATCGGTCGCGGCGGCAGCCGGCTCGAAACCCGCTTCGGCGCCATCGACCAGCAGATCGAAAGTCAGCTCGATCGCCTCTTGGAAGAGTTACGGTAAGCCGGATCGGCGTTGCCAAGCTATGCTCGAAATCGAAGATCAGATCGCCCGCATCCTCCCCACGGCGCTCACCGGCCGTGTCGAGCAGACGCTCGGGCAGACCGCCGCCGTGGCCGGCCTGCCGGCCCCGATCGGCGCCGTCGTGGAGATCGAGCGCGTGACCGACAAGCCGGTGCTCGCGCAGGTGATCGGCTTTCGCGACTCGCTGACGGTCATCTACCCGCTGAGCGATCTGACCGGCGTGCGACGCGGCCAGCGCGTGCGATTGGCGCGCAGCGTCTCGTGGCTCCCCGTCGGGCCCGAGCTACTGGGCCGCGTGATTGACTCCTCGGGGCAAATAATCGATGGCCGCCCCGCGCCGGCACTCAGCCAGCGCACGCTCATCGACCGCACGCCACCGCCGGCAATTCAGCGGCCCCGCATCGACACGCCGCTGTCGACCGGAATTCGTACGATCGATGCACTGCTGACTTGCGGCTGCGGTCAGCGGATGGGCATCTTCTCCGGCTCCGGAGTCGGCAAAAGCGTCCTGTTGGGGATGCTCGCCCGGCACACCGCAGCCCCCGTCGTCGTCGTGGCGCTGGTGGGCGAACGGGGCCGCGAAGTGAACGACTTTCTCGAGCGCGATCTCGGCCCGCACGGCCTGGCCAAGGCTGTGGTCGTCGTGGCCACGAGCGATGAGCCGGCCGTCAATCGCGTGCGCGCCGCCTACACCGCCACGGCTGTCGCCGAATACTTTCGCGACCAGGGCCAAGACGTTCTCCTGCTGATGGATTCGCTGACTCGCTTTGCCCAGGCGCAGCGCGAAATCGGGCTGGCCGCCGGCGAACCCCCTGCCACGCGCGGCTATCCTCCCTCGGTGTTTGCGCTGCTCCCCAAGCTCGTCGAACGGGCCGGCCGTAGCGCCACTGGCAGCATTACGGG
>Ga0163152_10009614_pt1 | contig 10045 bp, 12 predicted proteins | sample OliLakLV19MP8IB2_FD_148635 | JGI IMG/M metagenome (GOLD analysis project Ga0163152, IMG submission 148635) | Freshwater microbial mat bacterial communities from Lake Vanda, McMurdo Dry Valleys, Antarctica - Oligotrophic Lake LV.19.MP8.IB-2 | ecosystem: Environmental > Aquatic > Freshwater >...
CTTGAATACGGCCCATTATATATTCTGCCGCGCGAGTTTACCGAGGCGCTCGATAATTTTGAGATCAACCGCGCGGCAGAATATATAATGGGCCGTATTCAAGAACTCGACAAAAAAATTACTGAACAAGCGCCTTTCAAGGTAGTTAAAACCGATCCTGATCGGGGCAGGGAGCTCATTGCCTCATGTGTACGCGAGCTTGCCGCTATCGACCTGCTTATTGAGCCCTTTATGCCAGAAACAAGTAAAAAAATCATTGAGGCAATTATGGCAAACAAAAAGCCTAGCTATGCGGTATTTTGACGCACATACGCATGTGCAGTTTGTTGCGTTTAAAGATGATGTAGGCGACGTAATGGCTCGCGCCAAAGAACATCAGGTGGGCATAAATATTGTAGGAACCCAATATGACACGTCTGCCGCTGCCGTAGAGCTTGCAGAAACATACGACGACACGTATGCAACGATCGGCCTCCATCCCATACACACGAGCAAGTCGTACCACGACACTAAAGAGCTTGGCGAAGGCGGCAAGGAATTTACCTCACGGGGCGAGCAGTTTGATGTAGCGGAATATGAAGCGCTCGCGCAATCTCCCAAAGTAATTGCGATAGGCGAGTGTGGCCTCGACTATTACCGGCTCGATGAAGCAACTAAGAAGGTTCAAGTAGAGAATTTTGTCGCACAAATTGAATTAGCAAACAAGCTGGGTAAGCCGCTTATGCTCCACATACGCCAAGCGTATGCTGATGCGCTTGAGCTATTGAAGACCCATGCAAAGGTGAAAGGGGACGTACATTTTTTTGCGGGGGATTGGGAGGTGGCAAAACAATTTTTGGACCTAGGCTTTACCTTGTCGTTTACAGGAGTTATTACGTTTACCCATGATTACGATGAGGTTGTTAAAAATACGCCGCTTGATATGATCCTTACGGAAACTGATGCGCCCTATGTGACGCCAGTTCCGTACCGCGGCAAACGCAATGAGCCGATGTACATACCAGAAATCGTTAAAAAAATTGCGGAAATAAAAGGAGTAGAAGTAGAGCGGGCGCGGGAGCACATTCTGGCAAATACCGAAAAAGTCTTTAATCTGTAAGGTTTTTTACTCATGAACAATATCTGGAAAAGTGTGGGGATAGGCGCGGCTATTGCGCTGGTTATCATCGGAGCTGTTTTTGCATACAAGTCTTTCTTTGCCGGTGCAGGGTACCAGGTGCCGCCCCCGGGTGGAGAGTACGTAAACAAGGTGTATAAATTTTCAGTTGTTATTCCGCAGGGTTTTGGTGTGGGCGGAACCGAAAAGTCTATTGTGCTTGAAGACAAAGACGGAAACGGCCTTCAAATCGTTATTACGCCACTTGGTGAAGACGTTCCAGTGCTAGACGAGGCGCGCATTAGAGCGGATATTCCGGACATAGTTATTGAACAGCCGCAGGCAGTTACGGTGGCCGGGGCGAGCACAGGGCTCGCATTTAAGAGTAATAATGCGGCTTTTGGGGGAGTCAGCCGTGAAGTGTGGTTTGTTAAGGACGGAAACCTCTACCAAATCATCACCTACGACCGTTTGAGACCTCTCCTCAGCGCTATTTTTAGTACCCTAAAGTTTTTGTAGGTGCCGTGTTTGCGGGTTTTTTGTCCGTGTGGTAGGGTAGGGCCATGGCAGAAGTATCGCAGGCTGATTCAGCCTCATCCCAAGCGAAGCCAATAGGAGACGGCCGCCCCGTATACGAGGTGGGTTTTCATGTTGTACCTACCGTAGAGGAGGGCAATGTAGGAGCCGTTCTTGAGGCGATTCGTACAGAAATTACTAAGGGAAATGCAGAAATTATTACTGAGCAGTTCCCGCAAAAGATTGCGCTCGCCTACACTATTGAGCGCGCAGTAGCGGGCAAGCGTGAAAAGTTTTCAAGCGCCTATTTTGGTTCAATCAAATTTGCTATTGAGCGCGAACATATTCCTGCGCTTGAAGCGATGCTCCGCAGTACGACCAACATACTCCGCTATCTCTTGGCTGAAACTGTGCGCGAAGAGGCAACGGTATCTCGCCGTGCAGTATTTGCCTCGAACCGTCTTGAGGGCGAAACCATAAAGAAGCCAACGAGCGCTCCAGAGACTCCTAAAGAAGTTTCTGAAGAAGAACTCCAGAAGAGCATTGACGCTCTCGTTTCGTAACCGCTATGTACATCAACAAAGTATTTCTTTTTGGTAACTTGACCCGCGATCCAGAGATCCGTTCCCTTCCTTCTGGTGGGCAGGTGGCATCATTTGGTCTTGCTACCAACCGTGTATTTAAAAAAGCAGATGGCTCTAAGCAAGAGTCGACCGAGTTCCACAACATAGTAGTCTTTGGCCGTCAGGCAGAAACTGCAGCGCAGTATCTTAAAAAAGGGGGTTCAGTCTTTGTTGAGGGCCGCATTCAGACAAGAAGCTGGGACTCACCGGAAAAAGGCAAGCAGTACCGCACGGAGGTTATTGCCGAGCGCGTGCAGTTTGGTCCTCGTGCAGGAGGTGCTACGGGTGGTGGGGCAGCAGCAGGGGCAACGCCTCGCAGCGACGCAGAAGCACCTCAAAAAGCTCCTAAGGAAGACTCAATAGAGTACCCAGAGGAAGACATTAATCCAGACGATATTCCGTTCTAAATTTAGTTTAGAACAAATTAAAAAGAAATTAAACTTTTATGCAAAACGAAGCAGCAAACATTCAGGTAAGCCACATAGACTACAAGGACATTGAAACCTTGAAGCGCTTTATCAACCCGCACGGTAAAATTATGCCGCGCCGCCGCACGGGACTTTCTGCAAGCAACCAGCGCGCACTTGCCACTGCCGTTAAGCGCGCACGTTTTATGGCACTCTTGCCGTACATTGTTCGTTAGATGCACAAAAGAGGCTTTTGGGAAAGCAGAAATTTTCTACTGAAAATTTCTTAACTTCGGCGCCGTCGCGCCTCCATACATTCCCGCAAGCCTCTTTTATTTTGTCTACTTTTTATCTACACGCTCAACGTATTGACCTAGCTCGGTATTGATACGAACGATATCTCCTTCGTTAATAAACAGGGGAGCGTTAATGGTGGCACCCGTTTCGAGGACAATTTGCTTCGAGCCGCCTTGTGCGGTGTTGCCGCGCACCGCTGGCGGAGCTTCTTTTACCAAGAGCTCTACTTTAATAGGGATTTTGACGCCGATTATGTTCTCGTCAAAGACGAGAGCCTCAACCACAGTATTTGCTTTAAGGAATTGCCCCGCGGCGCCTATCATCTCCGAGTCTAATTTAAAACGGTCTGCAGGATCGTTTTCTGCACAAAACCATTTTTCTCCCTTGTTTTCAAATAAATATTTAACATTTCTGGTTGATAGGTCGGCCTCTGCAACTTTTTCTGATACATGAAAGGCCTGTTCAGTAACGCGGCCGGTAATAAGGTGGCGTAGTTTGGTCTGGTTAACCGGTTTGCGCTGCTGCTTTCGAAATACGTGGGCGTCGAGGACCTCGTACGGTTCACCGTCGAGCAAAATTACTTTCTTAGGTAAAATCTCATTATATTCAAGCATTACCGCATTCTACACAAAAACCCTTATGCAGCAACCTGCCTGCGCAGGCAGGGCTGAAACTTCGTCTCAAGGGCGCGGGTTGTAATAGTAGGCCAATGATATATTCTGTTGGTATGAGTGAGTTTCTCTCGAACGAAGGGTCCCCAGAATCCTATACTGATGAGGAGATTTTGACGCTCTCGCTTAAACAGCCTTCACTCTTTGCGCTCCTAGTGCGGCGCTACGAAGAGCCGTTTATGCGCAAGGCGCTCAGTATTGTACGCTCGCCCGAGGAGGCAGAGGATATCGTACAGGAGGCCTTTACGAAGATCTATCTCAACGCAAAAAAGTTCAAAACGGTGGAAGGTGCAAGATTTTCTTCGTGGGCCTACCGGATAGTCATAAACACAGCTCTTACCCATTACATGAAGCGCAAGCGCAGAGGGGAGAGGGTAATTGAGCTCGACGAAGAAATCTGGAACCTTATCCCTGACAAAAATTTACGGCAGTTTGAAAAGAAGGAACTGCAGGACCTCGTTGCGTCTGTCCTTACGCGCATGTCGCCGATGTTTGCCAAGGCGCTCGCAAGCTTCTTCTTAGACGGGAAGTCGCAGGAAGAAATGGCCGAAGAAGAGAGGGTTTCAATCGGAGCGATTAAAACCCGCGTGCACCGCGCTAAACACGAGTTTACTAAAATTTATAAATCTATTACTAACACCGTATGAAAACCATTGAGCAAAAAGTAATGACCAACGTTGCGGTCATTTATATAGGACGGAAGTTTGTGTCGCGCACAGCGCTCAGACTCTACGCACTCGCTGTTTCTGCGGTGGGTATTGTAACGTTTGTTTCTGTTTCAAACGTCACAACAAATTTCACGAACGTTGCTCAAAATGGGATAGAAAGCACGGTGGCATTTTTGATCGCAGCCATACTAGGCACGACCATTGTGGTGCAGATTGCGCTCCTTTTGGGTGCAGCCGCCGTATTTTCTCTTATTGTGGACGCCGTTAGGTCTATTTCTTCATCTTCAGATTCGCGCCAGCTAGCCGCTTAAACTTGTGTAATTAGGCAAGGGGAGCGGGGACTTGACAAGACCTGTGGATAACTTTCTTATGCCTATTCCTCTTCAGAATCGCCACTAGCGGCCGGTTTCTTACCAGAGGAATTCTCTGCAAAACCCTTGCGGATGGCCTGCAATATCTCGTTTGCTACTTTTTTATTTTCTCGCAGGTAGGTTCGGGTGGCATCGTAGCCGCGACCGAGCTTCTCCTCCCCATACGAGTAAGATGAGCCCGATTTATGGATAACTCCCAGACGTTCGCCAAGAGCGATAATCTCTCCCTCCCGAGATATTCCTTCGTTGTACAAAAGGTCAAACTCCGTCGTTCTAAAGGGCGCCGCAATCTTGTTCTTAACCACCTTAATACGATGCCGGCCACCAACAACTTCTTCTCCTTTTTTAATTTGCGCAATTCGGCGGATGTCGAGACGTACCGAAGTATAAAACTTAAGGGCCTTCCCTCCTGTTGTTGTTTCCGGATTTCCGAACATCACCCCTATCTGCATGCGGATCTGGTTGATAAAGATAATGAGGGTTTTTGATTTGGAAGTAATGGCGGTTAGTTTGCGCAGGGCCTGGCTCATAAGCCGTGCCTGCTTCCCCATTTGCGACGAACCCATTTCCCCTTCTATTTCGTCCTTTGGGGTTAGGGCAGCAACCGAGTCGATAACGACGAGGTCTACTTTGCCTGAACGCACGAGGGACTCAACAATTTCAAGCGCCTGCTCCCCTGTGTCCGGCTGTGATACAAGAAGGTTGTTGATGTTAACCCCAATTTTTTTAGCGTACTCGGGATCGAGGGCATGTTCGGCATCAATAAACGCACAAATGCCGCCTTTTTTCTGCGCCTCAGCAATGGCATGAAGGGTCAGAGTAGTTTTACCCGAAGATTCTGGACCAAAGATTTCTATAATACGGCCGCGCGGGTAACCGCCAATGCCGAGCGCCCAGTTGAGTCCCTCTGAGCCCGAAGGGATGACATCAATGTTAACCTTCGGCTGGTCGCCGAGTTTCATAATGGCTTCGTCGCCGAATTTTGTTTTTATCTCGCGGATTGCCGCATCAATAGCCGTTGAGTCATTTCCGCCTTTCTCTTTCTTTTCTTTCGTCTCTTTTGCCATACAAAAATAGATTTAACTGATAGGACAGAAGTTTACGATACTAATGTGAACTTGCTTTGAGCTTTCGCGGCCAAACCTGTCCTTCCCCCGTACAGTAAATATAGTATACCCTGGCGGTGCTGAAACCCGTTCAGCAAAGCGCCCCTCTTCGTCGGTAAATGCTGGGCGGTCGTTTATCGTTAAAAACGCAATGTTTTTAGCAGTGCCGCGCACTACAACCGAGCTGCTCGATGTGGCGGTGCCACTTAGGGGTGACTCTATAGTAATGACCGGGCCGGTAATAAGGCGGCGTGCTTCAAAAAACCCGTACCCAATAAGCGCAAGGGCTATAAAGAGCGCTGCAGTCTTTTTCATACCTCCCCCTGGTTTCCCCCTCCGTCTCCTGCAGGTTTTTCAAGTACGTCGCGCGGCTTGGCGCCATCAGATGGGCCTATAACGCCGCGTTCTTCAAGCATGTCCATGAGCCGTGCGGCGCGCGCATACCCGACGCGCAGTTTGCGCTGGATATACGAGGTAGAAGCTTTGCCCGCTTCCTGCACTGCCGTCTTGGCTGCTTCATACATGTTGTCATCTACTTCTCCCTCATCGCCGCTGAAGCCGCCGCTCGAAGAGCCTGAAGAGGAGCCCCCGCCAGAGTCGCTCGGCGTGCCGCCGATTTCTATCGGCAACTCGGCCTCGTTGTTTTGAGCAATAAAGTCCACGACTGCTTTTACTTCTTTTTCGCTAATATATGCATTTTGAAGGCGTATCGGTTTGCCCATCTCTGCAGACATATAGAGCATGTCGCCGCTACCAAGCAGGTTTTCTGCGCCACCTTGGTCAAGAATGGTACGGGAGTCAAACTGCGATGCCACCTGCAGTGCCACGCGCGAAGGTACGTTTGCTTTAATGAGGCCGGTAATAACATTGACGCTCGGACGTTGGGTAGAGAGTACAAGGTGGATACCAACAGCGCGGCTCATTTGCGCGAGACGTACCACAGCGCCCTCGAGCTCACGCGGGAAGCTCTGCATAATATCAGCAAGTTCGTCCAGAATTATAACGATATACGGCATGCCTTCTGGCACCTCTTCCCCCTCTCCAGGGCCGCCGCCCTTACGAAGATTTTCAAGTGTGGGAGCCAAAATATTTTCGTGGTATGAGCCAATGTCGCGCACGCGGTGCTCCTCAAGAATGTTATATCGGCGATCCATCTCTTTGCCTGCCCAGCGCAGTGCGGCAATAGCTTTTTTGGCGTCAGTGATAACCGGCGTGAGCAAGTGTGGCAGTGACCGGTAGAGCGTAAGCTCAACGCGCTTAGGGTCGATCATGATAAACCGCAGCTGCGCCGGGCCCATGCGGTATATGAGCGAGTTAATAAGACCGTGGATGGCAACCGACTTGCCGGAGCCGGTAGCGCCCGCGATAAGCAAGTGCGGCATTTTCGTAATATTTCCAAACTGCGAACCGCCGGCAATGTCGCGGCCCATGGCAACGAGGAGCGGTTTTGGAGATTCGGTAAACTCTTTTGTGTCGAGTAGCGTACCGAGGCCAACAGTCACTTTTGCAGAGTTGGGCACTTCAATACCCACCAGCGACTTCCCTGGAATAGGCGCCTCAATACGCACCGGGTGTGCCGCAAGTGCAAGCTCTAGGTTATTTTGAAGTGAAAGAATTTTTTGCAGGCGCACACCTTCAGCAGGTTTAATAGCGTACCTAGTAACCGAAGGCCCTATGGATATCTCATCAAGCTCAACCACAATGCCGAAGTTCTGAAGCGTACGTTTAATAAGGTTGGCATTTGCCTTAATGTCGCCAACGCCGGGGCGTCCGCGGTCTTTTTCAAGAAGTGAGACAGGTGGCGGGGTGTACTTACCAAGGAGCAAGGCAAGGGAAGCAGCGTTCGATTCTTTTTTGGAAGCTTTTTCTGGTTGAGGTGCCGCGCGTTGTATGGCATTGGCTGGGCGGGTTACCTCTACATCATCCTGGACCCCCTCCCCCTCTTCAGGTCCTCCGGTAATTATGGGCTCGTGTAGCTCAGTATCTGTTTTCTTAGAAAAAGGCTTCTTTAGTAAACGTCCAATTTCTGAAAGTGTAGCAGTTGGCATTCCCCCTTCGAGTAAGAGCAGTAGGGAAATGAGCGCGAGTCCTCCAAGAATAATCACCGTTGCGTATACGTCGAACATGTTTATAAGAGGCTCTGCAATAGAGGAGCCAACGATTCCTCCACCGTTTCCTACTATGGTAAAAAATCCCAAACCCGCAGCTATAAAGACAATACTCGAGATTATTTTTAGTGGGGTAAAGGCGGCTATTTCGGAGCGTAGCGCGTTGCCTGCCAGTACAAAGAAAAGCAGCGGCAACAGGAAGTACCCAATACCGAGGAGGTAGTTAAATAACCGGTAGGCGTCACTGCCTGCAGTACCGGCGATACCGAATGCGGCAAGAACAAGAAAGAGGCCAACTATAAACAACACAATCGCGAACACCCCCTTCTTTGTTTCAGTAGGTACGGCACTAAGAGGGTTCTTTAGAAGGGGTTCTTTCTTGTTATTTTTACGTGCCATGGACACCACACATCATAGCATGTGGAAAGGCTCTTGCGCGGAGCCAAGGCAGGCGATAGGCTAAGAGACATACGTCTTTTACGTAAGTCCGTTATTAACAAAAAGACATTTGAGGTTTATAAAGGACATTTTGTGAAATATGAAAAAAGACTTCACTAAATTAGCTTTTCAATCAAGCCTTTTTAAAGGACATAGAAATTGGTATTACTCGTATTTAAAAGTTGAAAAGCTTGCACACGTTCTCCTCCTTTTAAAACAAAAGACAGTAAGCCCCACTCCCCTATTTGAAGAAACAGTTGAAGGGGTGATCCGCGCACCCCAAGCGCTTTTGCGTACTATGTCGGGGGAGTCTACAGAAGAAAGCTGTTTAGCTTGTCTCTTTACGATCATTTCGCATATCAGGCTTCTTAACACCAGTGGAGAAATAGGAAGGGAAAACGCCACCATACTTGTACAAGAGTATGAGCAAATTATTGAAAGGGTAATAGAGGCAAAGCAGGGCGTTGGAGCGGCCCTCATCTCTTCAGAACATCTGTCGATTGCATTCCAAGCACAAGATGAGTACCCGCCCTTGCTGCCAGTGCCGACAGGCTTTTCCGCCCAGCATGTAAAGGACCTTTATAAAGGACAGTATAAAGGTCATAAGCTTGAGGAAGAGGGTGGATTAAAAGGACAAGAATCATCCGAGAGTCGTATAACTAAAATACTTGAAATAGTGAAGAAAAATAAGGGTATTTCTATAAAAGGCATATCGACATTTGTCCGAGACTGCAGTGAGAAGACTATCCAAAGAGAGCTCGGGACACTTATTGAACAGGGGTTAGTTATAAGAGAAGGTGAGCGTCGGTGGAGTATATATAGAGCTACCTCGACCCCCTAGTTTTTATAGCGCATCTTATATTGACCCGCTTCCCCCTTTAGTGTATCTTCGGGAAGTGGAGAAGTAATCCAAAAAAGCCCCCTAGGGCTATTTTGGCTGTTATCCACAGGGTTTTTCCCTGATTTTGCAGGGGGGACCTATAATAATACCTAGCGACTACTTCAGGTGAAGTAATCGTCAGAGTTTACTTAAGGGTTCATTGACAACTGAATACGCAATGAAAGTTTAAAAGCACTGTGTAAGTGCAGGGCACTCTTTACGTCTGCTATTTAAAGAAAGCAGACACATGTTCCTTTCCGCATTACCTTGTTCCACCACGGATGCAAAACGGCTGTTATTCCTCTCCCCTCTTACTACCAACGTTCTCTCCACATTTTTGTCTACTCCTTTTTATAAGGAGATTCAGGACAAAAAATGGAAGAGCAGGTAGACATATTAGTGTTTAGTGCGATTACAAGTTTAGGTTTAAAATTAATTAGTTGTGTATGACTATTAGCATTACAAAAAGTTCACGGATCGCCGCTTTGGCGGTAGGTGCTGGGTTGGTTCTCGCAGTTGCCTTCGGCAGCTTTGTGACTACCTCTCAAGCAGCTCTTTCCTCAGCGCAGGTCCAGTCGATTCTCTCACTCCTTCAGTCTTTCGGGGCTGATGCAGCGACGATCGCAAATGTAAACGCATCGCTCACCGGTGGTACTCCATCGACTCCGGGTACTGGTACTGGTTCGACAGTTTCCTGCAATATCACTAGCGACCTCACTATGGGTTCGACTGGTTTACAGGTAACTTGCCTCCAGCAATCACTTATTGCGATGGGCTTCTCGATTCCGGCAGGTGCAACTGGCTACTTCGGTTCCCAGACCAAGTCGGCAGTAGCAGCATGGCAGACTTCTCAGAACATCACGC
>Ga0163152_10009615_pt1 | contig 10044 bp, 9 predicted proteins | sample OliLakLV19MP8IB2_FD_148635 | JGI IMG/M metagenome (GOLD analysis project Ga0163152, IMG submission 148635) | Freshwater microbial mat bacterial communities from Lake Vanda, McMurdo Dry Valleys, Antarctica - Oligotrophic Lake LV.19.MP8.IB-2 | ecosystem: Environmental > Aquatic > Freshwater > Lake...
GTGGAACCCCACCCCGAAACAGACCTTCTGGGGCTCGGTCTCGCGGGCGGTGCGGACCCCCAACCGCTTTGAGAGAGGCACACGCGTCAACACCGTGGCTTTTCAACCCCCATCCGGACCGCCCGCCCTGGTCGCACTGTTTCCCACCCTGGATTTAAAATCTGAGGAGGTGACCGCTTACGAACTGGGTTACCGGGTCCAGCCGGCTGAGCGTCTGACCTTGGATTTCGCCGGGTTCTACAACACCTATGAAAACCTGCATGGTTTTGTCAACGGACCCGTTCAGTTTGAAGGCGCGCCATCACCCCCTCATGTTCTGATTCCGCAACTGGGCGTTTACAACCGGGCTGGCTACACCTTCGGCCTCGAGGTACAGAGCCAATGGCAGGTGTCTGATTCGTGGCGGTTGGCAGCCGGATACACCTGGCTGCACATGAGCCTGGAGACGGATCCGACAACCGAGAAGGACAGTCCCACACACCAGTTCAACCTTCGTTCCTACCTGGACATCACCAAAAACCTGGAATTGAACGGAGCACTTTATTTTGTGAATCAGACGACTCATCAGCCGGGGCAGATCGCCTTCACCACACCTTCCTACGTTCGGCTCGACATCGGGGCGACCTGGCGGTTCACGAAAAATCTCGAACTGTCAGTCTGGGGGCAGAACTTGCTTGAGGGTCGGCACACTGAATTCTCCAGCTATCACACCTCCTATATCACCGAAATCCCGCGCAGCATGTTTGTAAAGGTGACATGGCGATTTTGACCAAAGATCATGAGCGGAATCCTGGGGCAACTGTTTTGGGGGGGAACATTTTGACCAGAGTGAACCGCTGTATCGCCCTTTTAGGGTTGGTCTTCGGAACGGCCAGCTTTCCAGGGGCCGAGATCACCATGTCTGAATACCAGGTCAAGGCGCTCTTTCTGCTAAATTTTGCCAGGTATGTGGAGTGGCCTGCCGTAGCTCCAGGAGAAAAAAACGACATTGTGATTGGTGTCTTGGGTGACGGAAAACTCGGGGAAATGGCCGGATTCGTGAAAGGGAAAAGTGTCGATGGCCGTCCGGTCAGCATGCGACAGGTGCAAACTCCGGAGGAATACGAGAAGTGTCACATGCTCTTTTTTGTTGCTTCGGAAAAAGCGCGTTTTTCCGAAATCCTGGCCGGGATTAAAACCAAGCCTGTGCTGACGGTCGGCGAGAGTGATCGTTTTTTGGACCAGGGCGGGGTGATTAATTTCGTGAAAAAGGATGAAAGAATCCGGCTGGAAATCAATCTGACCGCCGCCCGGAATGCGAAACTCAAGATCAGCTCAAAACTTTTGAACGTGGCCGACCGGGTCACAGGGAAAGCGCCATAGGTTAACATGGGCGTTTTTAATAACATGTCGCTCCGGCGCAAACAGACCCTGGTCATCATGCTGACCAACAGCATCGCGCTGTTCCTGGCCTGTGCCGCGTTTGTCACTTACGACCTGGTTACCTTCCGCAAACAGCTGGTGATGGAGGTCTCCATTTTGGCCGATGCCATCGGCAACAACTGCGCCGCAGCCATTGATTTTAATGATCCCAAGGCCGCCTCCGAAACCCTGGCGGCATTACAGGCGAACTCGCATATCGTCGAAGCCTGTGTCTATTCCCGCGTAGGCGCGGTTTTTGCCGTTTTTCAGCGCGATCCCGCCGCCTCTTTTGTTCCGCCGTCCGTTCAGTCCAAACCACAATATTTTACAAGAACCCGGCTCCACCTGTTCCGACCGATAAAACAGAAAAGCGAGTTGATTGGCACCATTTATGTCTCATCAGATCTGAAACATATCTGGTCACGCCTGGCTCGCTACATGGGAATTGTCGCCCTGGTGTTTTTGTTGTCCATGCTCGTTGCGCTCGCGCTGTCGAGCCAGTTGCAGCGGCTGGTCGTAGGTCCGGTCCTACACCTCGCCAAAGTCGCCCGCTGGGTGGCGTCGGAGAAGGAATACTCCGTTCGTGCCACGAAACACAGCAATGACGAGCTGGGACAGTTGGTGGATGGGTTCAATGAAATGCTGGCACAGATCCAGTCACGAGACATCGCCTTGCAAAATGCGCGGGACGAACTGGAGAAAAGAGTCGCGGAAAGGACTGCCGAACTGGAGGAAACCCATAACCAATTGCTGAAAGCCTCCCGCAGGGGCGGTATGGCGGAGATTGCGACCAATGTCCTGCATAACGTCGGCAACGTCCTCAACAGTGTGAATGTTTCGACCACGCTGATCCTTGAAAGCGTGAAAACATCGAGGGCGCCGAACCTCGCCAAAGTTGTCGTCCTTCTCCAGGAACACACCGGGGATCTGGGAGTTTTCATCACCCAAGACGCAAAGGGAAGGCAGCTCCCCGGCTATTTGTCCCGGTTATCCGAATACATCCTGGAGGATCAAAAGGCGATGATGGCTGAGCTGGATTCGCTGCGCCGAAATGTTGAACACATCAAGGAAATAGTGGCCATGCAGCAGAGTTACGCCACGTTTGGAGGAGTCAAGGAAGTGACTGATCTGGTGGAACTGGTGGAGGAGGGGTTGCGCTTGAACGAGGGTTCGCTGATTCAGAATGGAATAAAAGTCGTGCGTGAATTTGAAAACGTTCCCCCTTTAAATCTGGAAAAACACAAGACGCTCCAGATCCTGGTCAACCTCATACGCAACGCCAAACATGCCTGCTTGGAATCGGATCGTACCGACAAACGGCTCACGGTCCGCGTCACCAGCGGTGTCGGATCGATTAAAATAACCGTGACCGACAACGGTGTCGGAATTCCGAAGGAAAACCTGACACGCATCTTTAGCCACGGCTTCACCACACGGAAAGGCGGCCACGGCTTCGGACTGCACAGCGGAGCGCTGGCCGCCCGGGAAATGTCAGGCTCCCTTTCCGTGCTGAGCGATGGTCCAGGGAAGGGTGCCGCCTTCACTTTGGAACTTCCGGTCAAACCAGCCTAAGACATCAACATGATTTGTTCCCATCCCAATGAATAATCCTTTTCTCGAAATTCCGATCATTGATCCGGGCGGATATGAAGCGCCGGAAACGGTTCAACACGATTCCACCGGGAAAAACCGCCGGGTACTGGTGATCGACGACAACCTGTCCATCCACGACGATTTCCGCAAAATTCTATGTCCGCCGAAAATGAAGACATCGGACCTGGAGGCGACGGAAGCCGCATTGTTTGGCTCCGGAACAGGGACTGCGGAGCTGGCGCATTTCCATGTCGATTCGGCCTATCAGGGGCAGGAAGGGTTTCTTCTGGTGAAAAAGGCCGTTGAAACAGGGTTGCCTTATGCAATGGCATTTGTGGATGTGAGGATGCCTCCCGGATGGGATGGTGTTGAGACGGTGCAAAAAATATGGGAGGTGGACCCTGATATCCAGATTGTTCTCTGCACCGCCTTCTCGGACTATTCATGGAGCGAGATGTTTCAGAAGCTGGGTCAGCGCGACGGATTGCTCATCCTCAAAAAGCCGTTCGACACCGTGGAGGCCTTTCAGCTGGCTCACGCGCTGACAGAGAAGCGTTGGTTGCACCATCAGTCAAAGCTGAGGATGGAAGATTTGGAAAGGCTGGTGGGATCGCGCACCGCTGAATTGCAATGGAGGAAAGCTTTCCTTGAAGCCCAGGTGAACTCCTCCATCGATGGTGTCCTAGTCGTGGACCAGCAGGGGAACAAGTCGCTGCAAAACCAGCGTTTTGTAGAGTTGTTTAAAATTCCAAGGCAGATCGCCGAGGAAAAATTGGACGAAAACCAGCTCCGATGGCTCACCGGCATCACCAAAGACCCGGAACGGTTCATCGGAAAGATTGACCATCTTTACGCCCACCCAGACGAAACCAGCCGGGATGAGATCGAGCTGAAAGATGGCAGTGTCCTGGACCGTTATTCCTCCCCTGTGGTGGGGGAGGATGGAAAATATTACGGCAGGATCTGGACCTTCCGAGACATTACGGACCAGAAGCTGGCCGAGCAGGCCTTGAAAGAAAGCGAGGAGCGTTTTGCAGGCGCGTTCGAGCAAGCACCGATCGGCGTGGCTTTGGTGTCGCCCGACGGTCACTGGCTCAAAGTCAATCGCGCCCTTTGTGATCTGGTCGGATATTCCGGGGAGGAATTGTTGAAGAAAACCTTCCACGAGATCACCCACCCGGAGGATCTCGACCTCGACCTTGACAATGTACGACGGCTGCTTGCAGGGGAAATCATCAACTACGAGATGGAGAAAAGATACATCCACCAGCAGGGTCATCCCGTCACGGTTATGCTGAGCGTTTCATTGGTTCGCGACCGGTTGGGCCAGCCAGGTTACTTCATCTTCCAGATTCAAAACATTAGCGGACGCAAAATGCTTGAGGCCCAGCTGGTGCAATCGCAAAGATTGGAAACCGTGGGGAGGCTCGCGGGCGGAATCGCACACGAATTCAATAGCATTCTGACCACCATCCTCGGCAACAGTGAGTTGTTGCTCCGCGATCTTCCGGGCGAAAGCCGGACGGCAAAAAACGCGACCGAAATCAAGAAGGCGGCGGATCGCGCGGCTTCACTCACGCGGCAGCTTCTGGCCTATGGTCGCAGGCAGTTTTTGCAGCCCGAAATCCTGGATCTAAACCGGGTCGTCACGAGCCTGGAGATTCACCAGATCATGGGCAGCCACGTGGACACGCATGTCGTTTCCGCCTCCAATCTGCATATGGTGAAAGCGGACCTCGGCCAAATCGAACAGGTGATCCGGAACATCGTCGGCAACGCCCGTGACGCCATGCCGAACGGAGGGAAAATCACCCTGGAAACAGTCAACATAACCTTTGACCCTGAAAACCCCTCTCCTGATTCAGATATGAAACCCGGCGATTACGTGATGTTGGCGATCACAGACACTGGAAGCGGGATGAGTCCTGAAAACAGGGCGCGTCTCTTTGAACCATTTTTTTCGACCAAAGCAGTCGGGCAGGGGACGGGGCTGGGTCTGTCCACCTGTTACGGCATCATCAAACAAAGCGGCGGACATATCACCGTTTACAGCGAACCCGGGCGCGGTGCCACCTTCAAAATTTTTCTGCCACAAGCCGGCATGATTGAGAAAATTCCCGCCCAACGATCCGAGGCGCCCGATCTTCCGAAAGGAACGGAAACCATTCTCCTGGTGGAAGACGACCCGTCCCTGCGCGAGCTGGCGGCCGAGGTGCTCGGGGTTTTGGGCTACCATGTCCTGGTTGCATCCGATGGGGTCGAGGCGATGAAGTTGCTCTCGCTTCGCGAGGGAGAACGGCTTGATTTGTTGTTCACAGATGTCGTCATGCCTCAGATGAGCGGCAGGGAGCTTTCGGAAAAAGTGCTGGCCCTGCTTCCTCAAACAAAGATTCTTTACACATCAGGCTACACAGGCAACGCCATCGTCCATCAGGGGGATTTGGATCATGCGGCAGCTTTTCTGCAAAAACCATATTCACCCATGGCACTGGCCCAGAAACTGCGCGCGGTGTTGGATTCCGGACAGGAGGAACTTTTTTATCCAAAGCCTCCCGAACTCTGATCGAGAATAATATCATGCTCCGTCCTTGGTTCTCGTTCTCCGCGAGCTCCGAGCCTCCGCGTGAACCATTTTGCTTTTCCAAAACGAAGAGGTTTTTAGCGCAGAGGCGCGGAGATCGCAGAGCTGCACGGGCGCGGATCGAAGGATCGGAGTGGGCGCAACTCACGGTTTCGGGAGTAAGTTGAAAGAGGAAGAATATTTCGGCGGAGTCACCGGGCAGGTCCGCTTCGTTCGATGCGAAGACGCCAATAACCCGGCTCCCGGCTACAGTGCATGACTGCGATAATGAGGACGTAGTCGGACTCAATGGAGTAAAGCACGGCGTATGGGAAGACGTGAACCAAGCACCGCCGCACGTCCTCCTCGAAAACCCGCCAACGCGTCGGAGCCTTGGAAACCTGAGGAAACGCCACATCGACACACGCGATGAACCGAAGCTCAAGACCGACCTGACAACCGGCGTAGAAACGCGCCGCGCCCTCATACTTTAAAGCAATCCGCAGTTCTCTTCCAGATCCGGGCTCGTTCAACCCCCAATAGCATCGAGGCTCCGCGCGGTCACACCTCAAACTTCACCAACAGTTCATCCGCGCTCCGCTCAATGCTATCGCTGTTCCGTTAGGCGACGTTGGTTGCACTGGCTGACGCTCTCGCCGAACGAATAGCCATCCAACCGCCGACGATGAAGACGACTCCGGAAAGGAGAAAAAGAATATCGAAGATGGATTGACCGCGCGCCTCGACGACGTGATGCAGGTGAAGGATATGATGATCGACAATGCCTTCGATGAGGTTGAAAAGTCCCCAGCCAAGGAACAAGGCGCCGACAAAAAGGCGCCCCGACCACAGAATGTTGCGAACTGCGTGCGCCCGGAACAAGAGAACCAAACCGACGACGGTCATGATCCAAGTGAAGGTGTGAAAGATGCCGTCCCAAACCATGTTGATCTCGATGTTGCGAATGGAGTTCTTGGGGAGCCGCGCGCTCAGCATGGCGTGAAACTGAAGAATCTGGTGGAAAAGAATGCCGTCCACGAAGCCGCCAAGGCCGACACCGAGAAAGATGCCTGCGCGGGTGATAGGTTTAGTCACGATGGATGTGTTCATGGGTTAGTCTGGTAGGAGGCGGTTGATAACGTAAAGCGCAAGGCCAAGCACCGGGAATGGTGCAAAAACCTCGAGAAAGGTGATGAAAAACGAATCGTTGAATATGCCAGCGCGCACCGCCTCGCCAGTCGCGCTGTCGCAGACCGTGCATCCGTAGCCCGTTGCGGCAGATAGGATGAGCATGGCTACAATAACGGTTCTCATGCAGTGGCATCGTTGGTTGGCATCACTTTGAGCGCACGAAAGTCGCCGGAACAGAGCGTTGGTTTGTTTTGTGACGGAGCCGGCGGCGTTCTGGATACACTGCTGTTGGACTATAGTGATGCGTTCTCGATAGTCTATGTCGTGAAGGTAGTTTTCTGGGCTTCCCGAGTCAAGGAGCGCGCAGAAGCGTCTCAGCAATTCTAATTTTGCGGAGCGCGGCTGTGTGTAAAGCACCAGTCGCAGTGTGCGAACACACCCAATGCCTGAGAGATCAGAAACCTGGATACCGGCCGCTTCACTGATCCGGAGGCCGGAGTGATAAATCAGGCGAAGAGAGATGCGAAAGTCCTCTTCCTTCAAAGCCCCCAGGACTTTCGCGACTTCCTCACGGCTCAGAACAACGGGCAGAGTTTCGGGCCGACGGATGACCAGTTCGGAGAAAACCTTCCAACCGGTTTTGCCAAGCTGTTGCACAAAGAAACAGTGAAGAGAGGCTTTGACAATGGTCAAGCCGGAGCGCGGCTGTGTCGTCTCGACCATCCGCATTACGTCGGCTCAAATAGATCTAAAGGCAGTGCGGACGATCATGCGTTGTCGTACGCCCGCTTTGGGCGGCACTGGAGTTTGGACATTTTTTTTAGGGAAAATCCCAACGGGATTTCGTCCCAAAGCCCTGGGTTGCGACGCAGTCGTTACCCAGGGAGAGGATGAATTCAACTTTTTCAACCCCAACGTGGGTTGCGTCTCAATCCCAAAGCTATCGTTCATGAGCCGTGTGGCTTTAGCCCACGGGATGAATGCAACAGAGGGAATTTCGTCACGTCAGTGACGATTGAATTCTGAAAGTACACCTCATTTCGTCCAAGATGGGAGATTTCAATCGTCGATATGCGACGAAAATGTTTTTCGCCTCGAATTTCCGTGGATTAAAGCACCACGGCTACCGTCACGCCATCGCTACGCGATTCCAACAGATTGCTCCCGGACGGATTTCAGTGGGTGCGCCATTGCGGCTGGCTGGCCCCGGCGGCCAAAGCGCGTTGGCAACGCGTTCTGGCCTTGCTCGACTGGCAGGCCCGTCCCGGGCCGGTGCGGGCGGCTCCGCCGCCGCCACACTGTTCCAAGTGTGACCGCCCCACACCATCTTGTGGGGTCAGATCTTACAATTAAACAATTGTAGCAGCTCTGGGAACATCTGCGCCCGGGCGACCTGTTGCTGGGTGATCGGGGTTTTGCCGGGTGGGCGACTCTCGCCCAATGCGGGCAGCGCGGTATTCACGGAGTTTTTCGCGTGCTTGGGCAGCGGCGGTCGGACTTTCGAAAAGGCAAACGCCTCAGCCGCGATGAGCGTCTGGTTCATTGGGACAAGCCGAGAAAACGGCCTGGCTACATTTCTGAAAAACAATGGGCGCTGCTTCAGGCACGAAACAAGCGACAACGAGCAGCATTGGTGGATGAGCTATATCGAGTGCTGGCAGCCGATCTGGTCCCACTACGGCCCGGACGAAGAGAACCACGGGCAATCAAGCGGCGTCCCAAACCTTTCCCTCTACTGACGCGCCATCGTTCCCAATTCTTGGAAAACTCCCACGCCAACCGCTATTGGAAGGGCGGTCCCAACCGTAAAAAATCAAGCCGCTAACTAACTGCCATTCAGATCTGACCCTGAGGACATGGCGTTTTCAATCGCGATGGCCACAGGCTGCCGGTTGCAGGAGGTTTCGATTGATTTCCGAAATATCGACTTCGAGCTTAAATTCCTTCATCTGCACACCAAAGGTGGAAAACATCATACGATGCCTGTTCCGCCCAGCATCGAACGGTTGCTGGTGGACGCCAAGGTGACCGGAGCGAAGAAAACATGCACTTTACCGCCCATGCCGTCTAAACATTGGTGGCGATTTTTCCGCCAGATTGGCTTGCCGCATCTTTCGTTTCATAGCACACGGGTCACGGTTGCAAGCAGGCTTTGCAGGGCAGGCATTCAAGAAAGGGTGGCGATGAGGTTTTTGGGCCATGCTAGTGCTACCGTCCACCGAATTTACAAGCGCATGAAAGTGGAAGATTTGAATTGTTGTCTCCGTGCCTTGGAAGGGACAAAAGGATAAAAGTGGTTTCGGTTCTGGACGGAATCCTGGACCCCTGCCGCAGTGATTTACGCCGCTCTATCGATGGGGCCGAGTTGTAAATCCCAGGCGATCCATTTAAGGCAGCCTCTCAGATCGACCGTGTGCGCCGAACTACAGGATTGCACAATGCCTCAAATTACTTGAGGATACGTGCATGTTGAAGAAAGATAATCCTTTTGCTGCGCTGATGAAAATCGCGTGCGATCAGCAGGGATATTTTACCACGAAGCAGGCCATCAAGGCGGGCTATGCGGACAACACTCACCCATATCACGTTCGGGCCGGAAATTGGGAGCGGGTTTATCGGGGAATTTATCGCATAAGCTGTCTGCCTCCAGCGGAAGACGGTGAAATGATGGCTTGGCTTCTTTGGTCCCGTGGCCGCGACGAAAAATCGGTCGCTGCGATGTCGCATCAAACGGCGCTGAGTCTTTTCGAGCTCGGGGATTTCAATCCCGCCAAGATCCATATGATCGTGCCGCCAACATTTCGACGCAACAGCCGGACACCAAAAGGCGTGGTTTTGCATCGAGCGGGGCTCGACCCCATGGAGTTAACCAATGTGCGTGGGTTAACGGTTTGTCGTCCGTTGCGTGCCTTGTGCGATTTGGCCGATGACAACCCAAGCATGGTCGGCGACCTACAGCCAGTTGCAGTCGAGGCCCGACGGCGAGGCCTGATAACCAAGCGCGAGCTTTCTGAAAGCCGCCATCCCTTGCCCAGTCTGGACACGTTCATTGCGGCCACATAATTTAACGAAATCACCTATGGCTACCGCCGAACAGATTAAATCGTTGATTCGCTCGCACCTCAGCGATGACGGACCCCCAGGTACTGGCAAAACAATGACGGCGCGCGTTTTGGCTCATGAGCTTCGCATGCCGCTTCATACGATCCAAGTGGACAAGCTGGTCACGAAATTCATGGGCGAAACAAGCGCAAAACTTCGGCAGATATTTGACCTGATTCGCGATGAACCAGGGGTGTACCTTTTTGATGAGTTTGACGCGATAGGAGGGGATCGCTCACTGGATAACGATGTTGGCG